>QGNH01000469.1_pt1 | contig 65735 bp, 100 predicted proteins | sample 1735481 | NCBI WGS metagenome assembly QGNH01 (sample SAMN09239004, study PRJNA386568) | Viral metagenome, whole genome shotgun sequencing project.
GCCGTGATGATCGAAAATCAGGGCTGGATGGCGGTCGGGTATGTCGGTTCCAAGGTCCTGGTCTGATCTGTCAATTGAAGGAGAACTCCAATGATTGACACGATGACGAGATACATGGAGGGCATTAAAAACCTCCGATGGGCCTGGCCTATGCGCAAAATTCTGATCCCGTTGGTCGATGGCATGTCAACGCAGATGATCACCACATCTGGCCTCGTGATCAGTGCCGGGGGAGCCACAATTGCGAAGACGGGCGGCTCAACCTGCTATGGCGTTGCCGGCGGCGTGTTGTTCAGTATCGCGGCGGCAACGGCGATGCCCGCATTAACCGGGATCAACATGAGCGCTGGCAACTTCAACGTGGCCTGCTTCTACGTGGATAATGCCGGAGCGCTGACTGTTGCGGGAGGTACACAGGCCGCGACATTGGGGGGTGTGGTCTGGCCACAGCCCCCACAGGGAAAGGCGTTGATTGGGTTTCTGATCATCACCTACGCCAGCGCGTTCACCGGGGGCACCACAGCGCTCGATACTGCCACCACAGTCTATATCAGCCCCGTGGGTGCGCTTGATCCCACCGCGCTGATTTAAGGAGAATCCCATGGGTTACGAAACCGACTTTGATCCCAGCACCACGCTCAATCTCGTAAGCGTCGCTGCGGTTGCCGGCACCACTTCCACGTTCACGTCCACTGTCACGAGCAATACAGTGATCAGGGGCTTGTTTGTGACGACGCAGCTCACGGCACAGACCAATGCTGCGACGCCAACGACGGATTGGTCGACGAAGCTCCCGTTCATTCCGCTGACCCCAAACCAGTGCTGTGCCATCGTGTTCGGCGTTGATCATCTGGGCACTTTGCGGATGTCTCAGGGTAGGCCGATTGCGTGTGGTATCGGCGTGACCACAACCGTTGGTTCGTTCTTGCAGGCTCCGCAGTTCCCGGACCTGGACAACGACTTTTGCCCGCTGGCCTATACGATCGTTCGCACGGCGCCCTCGGCCGCCACGTGGACGCCTGGGGCTGGCTCGTGGACGGCATCTGGCGTCAGTGCAACCACGTTCCAGAACGTGGCGATGCTGCCGGACAGACCGCAGATCGCGTGATCAGGGGCCGTCTACGGACGGCCTCTTCCCCTTCAATCAGGAGTATTCATGGCTCGCCAGGAACTGCATAGCGACAGTATGCCGCTGCCCGAGCAGATGCCGCCGATATCGGATGACCCGTCGCTTTACGATGGCGATGTTGTCCTGACCGAGGACGTTCTGAAGAAAGAATACGCGGACGCGCTGGCTTTTAATGAAGAGCCTGTGACGATCCGCATCGAGCCGTCATCGGAGAAGAACGCAGCCGGTGCATTTCCCGTCTGGGTGAACGGGAAACCGGCAGAGGTGTTTCAGCAAGGCCGCTGGGATGAGATCGGTTGGCTTCCGGTTGGGCGGGTTCTGATCGTCAAACGGAAGGTGCTCGAAGTCATCATCCGCGCCAAGGTCGACTCGATCCAAACCAAGATCATCGATCAGGATGGCGAACGGCCGAACAACGTGGTGCACCGGTTCACCAGTCCCGTGCATTCGTTCTCGATCCTGGAAGATCGCAATCCGCGCGGGCCGGCGTGGGTCACCGAACTCCGCAGGCGCAACTTATGAGCCAGTGCAGCCACGAACTCATTGAAGCCGGAGAACCCCACCCGCGAACCTGCGTTCTGTGCGGGCTTGGCCCATGCGCCAAGGAACGCACACCGCCTCCGGTGCGATATGCCGACGCATCCGATCTGGCGGAAGCCATCGCGAGCGCGATCTATCCCTATTCGCAGGATCGTGATCGTCACGAGAAAGTGGCCTATTTGCTGACGCTGTTCGCGGCTGAGATCAGGCGATCGGCGATAGAGCCTTGAACCTTGCCTGGCCGATTGAGACACACACCCACCAGGGATAGATCGCCATGACAAAATTTCCACCACCGCGCCCGAATACCGCTGACCAAGCCTGTCGCGACCTAATCGCGTTTCTTACTCTCGCCCGCGATGAACCCATTTCGGCCAAGGCCTATCAAGATTGCCTCAAGCTCAGGCTTTCCATAATAGTCTGCCACTTTGATAGAGGCGCCACAGTGGTCGCAGGGAAGCCGATCTTCTATTTCGAGTTACAGAAACGCCTTATGCGACACCTTTCCGCATTCCGTGCAGGGCAACTCGTAAATGCGTAGGCAAGCCTTTTGAACCTCCTCCAGCTCTCCCGGCGCGCCTGTGTCGAATGCGGTGTTGCCAGCGACGCGGCAATTTCGACCGTCCTGGGCACCGTCTTCGGTGCATCAGGGTCCGTTGGGCGCGTTGTGAACTGGGTCGGTGATGCGTGGAACGAGCTCCAGGGAAGTCATGACGATTGGTCCTGGATGCGCTCCAGCAACATCCTGGGCCAAGGGATAGCATTCCAGACGATCGCGGGACAGGCAAGTTACCCGCTCGGGACCGGGCCTGGAACGGTTGGCGTTGCGATCGATAACTTTGGCAAATGGGATCCTGAGACGTTCAGGAACTATTCGACCGCGTCCGGCTTCGTTAACGAGATGTTCATGGACGAAATTCCGTTCGATGTCTGGCGCGATAGCAACATGCTAGGCGCGATGCGGAACGTCCAGACAAGGCCCGTCAATATCGCCGTGGGACCGGATCAGTCGCTTTGTCTCGGGCCGCCGCCGAATAGCCAATACACGATTACCGGCGATTACTTCATGGCACCTTCTGTGATGGTGGCCGACACTGACCTTCCCATGGGTCTTCCGACGCGGTTTCACATGCTGATCGTTTATTCCGCGATGAAAAAATATGCAGGATACGAAAGTGCATCAGAAGTTTTCGAGCGTGGTGACAGGGAATTCAAGCCCATGATGGCGCAGCTAATGGCCCTGCGTGCGCCGCGGATCACGTTCGGTGGGAGTCTGGCCTAGTGCGAATTCTGGCCGTCATCCTGGGCTTGCTGCTGGCGATGCCGGCGTTGGCGCAGTCCCCTGGCACGCTCAGCCTGCCATCAGGCGCCAACCTCTCGGCTGTCCAGCTTCAGAACGCCATCAACGCGGTTTTGGTGGCAAAGCAGGATTGTTGCTCGATCGGCGGCGGCGGCGGGGGTGGTGGAGCGCCGACGCTCAACGTAAGTGGGATCACGGTGAATGGCACTCTCGGGAGTTTGCCAGCCAACGGGTTCCTGGGGCCATTCCTGCTGATCGAGGAGACCGCCGGCCACGCGGCGACCGTCGCAATTGGCACAACATCGGGCGCCAGCGACGTTCTGGGGGCGCAGTCTGTGCCTCCGAGTGGAACAATCACCGTTGACATCACGGCGTTCAGCAAGGGCTGGTTTTCGGCCTCATCACCGCAGACGCTCTTTCTGACCACCAGCGGCGGCGGATCCTCGATCAGCGCGCAGCTTTTCTATTGGGTGCTGGGGACAAGCGGCGGGGGCGGGGGTGGCGGATCTGGGACCGTCACAAGCGTCGGACTGTCCACCCCTGGCAGCACACTCACGCTGGGCGGCCCGAACCCCGTGACGGCGGCGGGAACAATCAACGTCGATATCAACTATACCCATGCGGGCACCTGGACCGGTCAACAGACCCTCACGAATGCGGTCATGACGGGATCGACATTCACAGCGACCGGTCTCGTGAAGAACGCGGATCTGGTGAACGCATCAACGACGGTAAATGGCGTGCCATGCAACCTTGGGTCATCCTGCGCAATCGTGGCGTCGGCAGGATCAATTGCCATAGGCAATCCGATCGTCGGGGGAACAAGCGGTCGAATCGAATACAACAATGCCGGCAATCTCGGCGAGATGCCGATCACTGGCTCCGGCAACGTTGTGCTGTCGACCTCCCCAACCCTCGTATCGCCAGCCCTGGGCACGCCATCCGCCGTTAATCTCACGAATGCGACCGCCGTGCCAGCGGCGCAGCTCTCTGGGATCGTTCCGGCGGCCAATGGCGGGGCAGGTGCTATCACCGGGTCGCTCAAAGGGAATGGCTCTGGCGTCGTCTCCCAGGCGGCGTGCGCCGATCTTTCCAACGGCACGACGGCATGCTCAACAGCCATCGGGACAAGTGGCGCGACGATCCCGCTGTTCAACGGCAACAACGCATGGGGGGCGGGTCAGGCTGTTACGCCGGTGGTCCTGACACCGGGCGCCACGGTAACGCCGAACGCAGCGCTGTCGAACAATTTCACCCTGGCGCCCACCACCAACTTCACGCTGGCCAATCCGACCAACCTGAAGGCCGGGCAGACGCTGAATTTCTGGATCACTCAGGACGGCACCGGCAGCCGCATCATCACCTGGGGCAGCCAATATCAGGCATCGGGCGGTTCCTCGACGCTGGTGCTCAGCACTACGGCAGCCGCCAAGGACATGGTCAGTTGTCAGGCGGACACGACAACGACCCTCACCTGTTCGCTCCAGACGGTCGTCTTCCATTGATGCGCCGGCTGATCCTCGCCCTTCTTCTGTTCGCTCCGGTCAGCGCGATGGCGCAATGGGGTGGCGGCTTTGTTCCGAAGTCCCACTCCGGTTCGCCACCGTCCACTTGCCTGCAAGGGGTCGCGTTCAACGACCTATGCCCGGCCGCTCCAGTCGCTGGTAAGTTCGTATTCTCCCCGGCGACGGTGTTTTCCGGGTACGCCGCGCGCCCCCCATGGAATGTCGCGGGCGTAGACTTCCCGGTCGGCTACACAACGGCAGTCGGCTCGCTCAAGGATTGGTCTACCGCGGCACTCCCATCGGGGTGCGTGAAGGCCGGAAACAACGTCACCTGCTCGACCGCCAATACGACGATCGCGGGGTACGACTTTGGACTGCACAACGGCGGGACGCTGATCTGCAACGCCGCCAATCTCACCGTTCAGAACAATCACTTCCTGGTTGGGACGAATAATCTTGTTCCTGTCGGTGGGAATATCCTGGGGAATGTCATCGTCGCGAACAACTCATGCTCTGGCATGAGTATAATAAACAACGAGGTCGATGGCGGCGGTCAGGCGGTAACGTCTCAACAGGGTCAGACCCTGAACTTTGTCGCCAATGGCGGGGGCACATGGACGGTTAAATACAACTACATGCACGCTTCTGGCGGCGACATGATCAACTGGGGCAGCGGCAATTCAATTATCATCAACGCGTTCGCCAACTTCTTCAAAGACATCGGCACCAACACAGATCACTCGGATACGTTCCAATTTTGTAGTCAGGTCGTCGGTTCCGGTAGCCGAATGTCATTCAATTATGTATGGCAGACTGTGGATCAGCCTGGTGCCGGCAACGGCCTGTTTGTCCAGTTGAGCGAATGCGCCGGCATGACGATGGCGAGCCTCGATGTCAGTAATAATGGCGCGGCAGCGTTGGCAGCATGCGTGACGTGCAACTGGCTGTTTGGCTTTTATGACGACCTGGGTGCGACTTCGGCGAATGTGTCGATCAGAAACAACTATGGCGATCCGACCGGTCTGTTCGTTCCCACCGGTTTGTTCACGCAGAGCGCATGGTTTGGAATTAACGGCCCTGGGATTCCTCTGAACAGCATCAACATTGCGCACCCATCAGTCTTTCATGACCTCACGAACATGGTCAGCGGCGCATCGATCCCGGTACCGTCGGCAGGTAGTCCAAATGCCGGGGGATATTCAGTTTACCCCGATGGAAGCGGTTACACGCCATCGCTCAGCGATATTTTCGCCATCACGGCGGCGCCAGCAAGCGGCAACCGGGTCACTGGCAACACGGTGGTGTTTACGCTGGCCATGGCCGTTCTACCGTGGACGGTGACGGGTTCTCCCACCTTGTCCCTGAGTGGCACAGGGTCTCCGACGGCGGTCTACACCAGCGGATCGGGCACGAATACATTGACGTTCACCTATACAGTACTGGCCGGGCAGACAGCGACCAATCTCACAGTCACGGCGATTAACCCGTGAGACTGTCGCGCCGCAACCTTCTTCTGGCTTCCGCCGCGATAATCACTCCTGCTCGAGCTGCGATCAAGGACGCCAATGGCAACCCTATCAACGCGACCGGCCCGCATCCCGTCTTTACCGGCCTGAATGTTAATGCCGGCGTTAGCAACTCCATCACGATCACGTCCATACCAGGAAGTGCAAGTACATCCAGCACGGTGACCTTTCCCTTCTCGTACACTGGCTCCGCGCCAAGCGGAATGACGGCGGTGTGGAACCCAGGCGCCCTTGCCGCGGCGATTACCCTGTTCAGTGCATCGGGTGGTACTGGCTCCGCAACCGCTGCCACACCATCCGCTGCCGGAACCTATACGTTGACTGCGACCGGAACCGGGCCAAATACGTCCGCCGCTATCGCGCCGAATACGACGGTAGTTTCTGGGGTTGTCTCTGGATTCCCAGGTCAGGCTGGCAATCCGGTCGGCTTCTCGGGAAGCCTGACGACCGTCGTTACGAACAGCATCACGGCAAGCGCCAGCAACACCCGGTTCGATGGCGGAACAAATCCGATCAATATCACCGGGACCAATCACACGTTCACCAATTGCTATTTTGGCGTGTCGACCAATGCTGCAACAGGCAGCGCCCCGTGGCTTTCTTATTCTAGCGGAGGTGGGCACACGTTCACCCGCTGCACGTTCGGGCCAAGTCCGTCCGTCGTCGGTGGATCGTTCCCACCACAACCCCCCGGCGGCGGTGGGTATACGAACTGGCCCTCTCAGCGAGGTAGTGTGGACTCAGTCGGAATTCCTTATGCGCAAGGTAATCAGTACGGTGTTGTCGGCTCTGGCACTGGTGTGCCCCCCGGCGGATTGAATTTCCAGAGTTGCGACGTCTGGGGGTTCTCGAACGGTGCATTCTTGTGGTCGCAGACAAATGCCAGCAATCCACTGACGGTCAATAATTGCTGGATGCACGATCCTTGTCTGGCGCCTCCTGGTGCGCACACCGATACCATCGGCGACGTGCAATCGATGGCTGGAGACTATTGCATAGGAGCGTCAATTACCAACTGCACCATCGCCGGTGTCGCCAGTGAAGGACTGGCACTTCAGTTCAGTCCTGATACGGTTTTCCATAACTTTACCTTTAGTGGTAATTATATCTCATGCGCTGCGTCGTGGATGATCTATTCAGGGATGATGGACCCAACAGTCGTACCAACGAATTACGTGTTCGCCAATAATACCATTGATTCAGCTTTTACGCCGGAGTTTGGTATCTGCGGAGATGGGGCATTTGGAAGCAATGTTGCCCCTCGCTTCGGCATCAGCGGCTCTGGAAACAGATGGCGTGGTAACAAGGTTCTCCCAGGAATCTATGGCAACGGTTTCGATCCGGATACCGGCGGCCTGTCTGGCGTTATACAACTCACGGTAACACTATCAAATCAGTTCCTCTGGCCGGATATGACGGGGAACAATACCGACTGGACCGGAGCGTTTTGATGCCAATGGTCATGCCAGAGCGGTTGCAGCGGTTGCCACAGACTGAGCGCGGCTATCCGGCTCTGTTCTTTGCTGCTGTCATCGACGGAAAGGTAAACATACGATCGGTAAGCGCAGCAAAATTCCACCGTTGCGTCAAAGAAGGATTGTGCTGGCTCTGTGGCGAGAAGCTCGATGGATTGTTGACCTTTGTCATTACAAAGGAGGCCGCAAAGACGGGCATCTGGGTTGAGCCGCCGTCCCATCTGGAATGCGCCGAATACGCCATGGAGGTCTGCCCGTTCATCACAAATCCTGGCCGCCATTACGCCAGCGGAACACCACAGCCTGACGAATACGTGCTCTACACCACGACATCCTATGGCTGCGGACCGCTGCGCAATTCATATCCCATTGCATATATAACCCTGGGACCAAGGGCGTGAGCGTTCTGAACGACCCGATTCTCGAACGACTATTAAGCGACCTGCACGCAAAAAGCGCTGCGCAGCTTGCTGATATCGAACGGTACGTCAGGGATGCTCGCCGTGGGAATTCTCCAACCAAGGAGGCGGATTTCAAACAGTTCCGAAGCGACAAACTCCTCGCCCTCAACCGTGATAAGGGGGAGTTCTGTTATCAGATATGCCGGGCGATCGGTGCGCGCACCATCGTTGAAATCGGGACGTCCCACGGGGTCTCGACGCTCTATTTGGCCGCCGCCGTGCGGGACAATGGTGGTGGAGTGGTCATTGGAACAGAATATGAGGCGCCCAAGGTGACTGCTGCTCGATCGCATTTCGAACATGTCGGCCTCAGCCGGTTCATCGATCTGCTAGAGGGCGATTTTCGCGATACGCTGCAACAAATTGATGGGTCAGTGGACTTTATGCTGATCGATGCCTGGAAAGGGTCCGCAATACCGGCGTTGGAACTGGTCGGGCCATGGTTGAGAGATCGCGCCGTCATCGTGTGCGATGATATCCTCCTGAACTGTTCTGACGATTATTTCACGGCGCTTTCCGCCGCGGGTTTCAGCACCACGATCTTACCATTCCAAGACGGCCTGGGGCTATCGGTCCGGAAATGAACGCCATCTCAAAACAATCCTGGCCCCAGGTCAAATACTCGCAGACGCAACTGGGCGGCGGGTCGACCCCGCAAGGCCAGGCATATCCCGGCGGGCTCGACCTCACGACGCCAACGCTGCGTCTGCAACCCGGCGCTCTGCGGGACTGCCTGAACTTCGAGGCGGCGCAGTTTGGCGGCTATAGTCGGATCGAAGGCTATGAGCGGGTGGACGGTCGGCAGTCGCCGTCGTCTGCATCGTTCACGATCGTCCAGGTCGGGCTTGGTAATCCTGACTTCTCAGGCGCTGATTTCAACCCCGGAGATTTCAACACCGTCAGTTATCCGGCATTCACAAACATTCCGGCGGTTGGACAGATCGTCACGCAGGCCGTCAGTGGCGCCACGGGAACGATCATCGCTGTTGTGCCAAACCCGGTTGCCTATATCGCCATTACCAGAATTACCGGAATATTTGACAATGTGAGTCAATTGACCATAGCGGGACCGCTGGTCATCGGGGATGCCACACCTCAGACGATTTCTATCGATGCGAGGACGTCGGCAATCTACACCGCTGCCGCGGCTGATGTTTACCGGGCGTTGATCGGAAAACCTCCTGGCAGCGGGCCTGTGCGCGGCGTCGTTGGGATGGCGTTTCTTGGCGTTGACCAACTTTTCGCGTTCCGTGACAACACCACGGGAACGGCCTCGGCGCTCTGGAAAGCCAGCCCTGCCGGTTGGGTATCGGTGCCGTTCTTCAATCTTGTCAGTTTCACGGCGGGGACGACCTCGGCATTGGATGGCGATACGCTCACTCAGGGCGGCGTCACGGCTACGATTCAGCGGGTGATGTGGCAGTCTGGCGCGTGGACCGGCACGGCGGTTGGTCAGTTTGTGATCACCAATCCGGTCGGTGGCAATTTCGCGGCCGGCGCGGCCACCACGACAAGCGGCGCGGCGGTGACGATCTCCGGCGCTCAGATGCCGATCACGATGTTGCCGGGCGGCCGGTTCGAGTTCGAAAAGTGCAACTTCTCCGGTCAGGCAATCACACGGCGGATTTACGGTTGCGACGGTGTCAATCCTTGTTTCGAGTTTGACGGCGTGACGCTCGCTCCGATCGCAACCGGGCTTTCGCCCAATGCGCCGACGCACATCCGGTTTCACAAGAACTTCCTGTTTATCTCACAGGCGGCTTCGATCTTCTATTCGGCAGTCGGATTTCCGTTCAAATGGAGCTCGGTGGACGGATCGGGCGAAATCGCGACCGGAGATACGGTCACAGGAATGATCACGTTGCCCGGCAGTCAGACCACGGCGACGCTCGGCGTGTACCTCCGCACCAATACCGCGTTTCTCTACGGGCTCGACCCGACGACATTCAATTTCGTGACGTTCAATACCGGGATCGGGGCAGTCGAATATAGCGTGCAAAACCTGTTCGATACATTCTTCCTCGACGCGCTTGGGGTTGTCACGCTCAAGACGACGCTCAACTGGGGTAACTTCCTGCCAACCACATTGACCAAAAACATCCTGCCGTTTATTGCACGCGAACGTGGCAATCTCACCGCATCATCTGTGAACCGGGAAAAGAGCCAATATCGCCTGTTCTTCAATGATGGTTACGCACTCTACTGCACAATCCTTAATCAGACATACCTGGGCGCGACGCTGGCCCTTTTCCCGACGGTTGTGACATGCGTCGACACCACGAACCTGACGAGTGGCGTCGAGGTGACCTATGATGGCGGCGAGGATGGTTATGTGTATCAGCGTGATATCGGAACGAGCTTCGACGGCGCGCCCATTCCGGCATATATCATAACAGCATGGGACCCAGTCAAATCGCCTCGCGTGCTGAAGCGGTTCCGCGCGGCCTCGGTTGAAGTGCAGGGTAATAATTACGCTGAAATCCTGTATGGATACCAACTCGGCTATAATAGTTCTCAGATCGCCCAAATACCGGCAGTCGATCAGGTTCTTAATCTCGGAGCGCCGCCCAACTGGGACGAGTTTGTGTGGGACAGTTTTACCTGGGACGGTGCAGGATTAACGCCAACGGATGTCGATGAAACCGGAACCGCGGAGAACATATGCACTGTAATCACCGTGCCTGAGGTGAACTACATCGCGGCATTTACGATCAACAGCATTATCCACCATTATTCCATGCGGCGAGGGATGCGCGTTTGACAAACCCCTACTATTCTCCAACAGGTAACCCGGGAACTCGCGCGCAAGGTCTGTCTGCGACCATGCGCGCCGAGTTTGCAAAGATCAGCGTCGCGTTCGACCTGATGCCGCCACTGTCTGGAGGCGGCCTGGCCATTGTCATCAATCCTGGCGGCACGGCCCTGACGGTAACTGCCGGCACGCTTGCTCTGACCGGCGCTTTTTCCACCACGGGCCTGTTCAGCACGACGCTCGTGCAGACGGCATCGACTGTATTGACGTTGCCCGGGGTGAACGGAACGTTGGCAACCACTGCGAGCATTGGTGCGCTGGCGACGATCGCGAGTGTTACCGCGGAGACGGCCCGTGCTACAGCGGCGGAGGGCACGAACGCCACCGCGGTTGCCACAGAGACCTCGCGCGCAACGACTGCCGAAGGGTTGCTGGCTCCAAAGGCATCTCCGGCGCTTACTGGCACACCCACGGCCCCTACGGCGGCTCCAGGGACGAACACGACGCAGGTTGCGAGCACGGCATACAGCACTGCTGCTGTTCTGGTTGAAACCAACCGCGCAACGACCGCTGAGGGGCTGTTGGCGCCGAAGGCGAGCCCGGCACTCACCGGCGTCCCCACAGCCCCCACCGCATCGACCGGCACCAACACCACGCAGATCGCCACAACGGCTTATGTGATCGCTGAGGTCGGATCTCTCTCGACCGGCGTCTCTTCGGTCAATTCGAGGACCGGAGCCGTCACCCTGGCGTTGTCGGATATTCCTGGCGCGGCGCCGCTGGCATCGCCAACTCTGACCGGCACGCCGGCCGCGCCAACGGCATCTCCAGGCACGAATACGACTCAGGTTGCGACCACGGCGTTCGACCACGCGGCGATCCTGGTTGAGACGAACCGTGCGACGGCTGCTGAGGCGTTGCTGGCGCCTCTGGCAAGTCCGACGTTTACAGGGACGGCGACCGCCGCAGCGCTTACAACGACCGGCCTGATTTCTCCAGCCAGTGGCGTCGGCATCAAAGGCAGCCTTGTCGCAGTCCCGGCCGGAAGCATCGGCCAAACGATCCAGCAGACTGCTGGATCTTCATTTGCCGACGCAACTCCGAGCAATTTGATGGCAATTACCATTCCTACGGCAGGGATATGGGTGGGATTTGCAAATACTATTCTATCGCCGTTATCGGGCGGCACGACCATGACGGCTGGGTTCTTGTCGGTCACGACTAATTCCGGGGTCCTGTCGGCGGGGGTCGCCGGTGCACGAGCGGGATTGGCAATTTTGGGCGGCGGTGTACAGGAAATGGATTTGGCGACCGGGCCGTTTATTTTCATCACAACCGGCAGCACCACCCTGTTTGCTGTGGGCTATGTGTCTACGCTGGCTTCAACCGGCGGCCAGCACGCAAACGGACTGCTAACTGCTGTGAGGATCGCATGAATAGGTCTATGGAAAATTGAAGAACATCATTGATGATTACGGCGCGTGTCCCGGCACTGATTGCACGGTGGCATTCGCCTCCGTTATGGCGGATATGAGCGGTTCACGCATGTCGCCAGGCCCGGCCCATTTTGATCCTCCATATGGTTGGAATGGAGACTCCGAAGGCTTCCGCTGTTATCCGAAGAGTGTCCCCTGTCGCAAGGCGTGCTCTGATTACGGGGATATCGGCCTCTGTCAATTTTGCGTCATGTTGGGCGCTTCCTCGACACAATTTCTCGGGATGCAAACGCGAGCCACTGCTGTCGCCCCGGGCCAGGAGTCCAGGAAGCAAACGAGAAAAATGTTGGTCTCCCTTGGAGGTCCGGTCTCTCAAGTCGCGATCTGTGGCATTATCAAGAGATGTGCCAGGCCGAAGATGGGAAGGATTACAACAAGGCGGATTATCGCAACTGTGCAAGATGCATATCTTGTCTTTCGCACCCTTGCGATGATCGCGTACAGGGAACGTGCCTGTAGCCAACGCATGCGCAATTTGGTGAGCGCGATAATCAACGCCGTGCCACTTGACCTTTCCGTATCCTTTGTGGCTGCGGCCAGCAAGCCATGGCCAGCATTCATAAGGACCGCCAATCTTGATCTTTCGCCAAAAACTATCCGGCGTATTCTTGTGGGCAGCCATCAATATGCTCCTTCCCGAGCAGTGGTGGTTAGGGTTGGCGCTGCGCTGGAACGTGGCGCCAATCCGCTGCTAGGTATCGCATAATGTCGGGTTCTGTCACCCCTGGCGTCAATTCGCCAACCGTACCGCCGCCAATCCCCGGCGCTCCGCCCGGCGCTCCGAACCCGCTGGCGCCGCCGCCCGCTGGCCTGATCAACTCCGCGCCATCGACCGCAGCGGCTCTTGCTCCAGCGGCAGCCCCGCCGACCACCCCTGTCCCGCCGGCAGCAACCGCCGCGCCCGTTACCGCGCCATCGACATCAACTGACATCAACAACCCGAACCCGAACGCCTTCACGGTGCAGCCGAACCAGACCGTTTCGGGGCAGATTCAGAATATCATCAAGGATGGCTCGCCGCTCATGCAGCAGGCCGAGGCGAATGCGCGCGACCTGATGAACCAGCGCGGCCTGATCAATTCATCGCAGGCAATTACGGCGGGGCAGTCGGCTCTTTATGCCGCCGCCACGCCGATCGCGACCGCAGATGCGCAGGCCTATAACCAGGCCGCCACGAACACCACGACCGCGATCAATACCGCGAAACAGACGGCGCAGCAGGTCCAGGGATCGACTGACGTTGCGCAGATCCAGACGGCTTCAGCCAAGGCAATCGCGCAGTTACAGAGCGACACGAGCCTGACGTTACAGGATAAATCGAGTGCATCGGCTCAGATCATCGCCGGCATTCAGTCGAATACGACCCTTTCGGTAGCGGACAAATCAGCCGCATCGGCGGCGGCCATAGCGCAACTACAGTCCGCCACGAACCTGTCGATCGAGGACAAGACCACCGTATCAGCGCAACTTATCGCGGCGATCAATGCGAATGTCAGTATGTCCAACCAGGACAAGCAAGACACGACCACGCTGGCTCTTCAGGGAATGCAGACTAACTTGCAGACCTACCTCGGACAGTTAAGCTCGAATACACAACTAACGATTCAGCAACAGTCGGCGCAGGCTACAGCGGCTCTGGCAGCAGTCAACAATCTTAATTCTCAGGTCCTCGCCAATATCTCGGCCAATACGTCCCTGAGCGTCGCGCAGCAACAGGCACAGACAGCTATATTCACTACCAATCTGAACGCCCTGAACGCGCAGGAGGTTCAGCGGATACAGAATGCCGGGTCGATGGCGAATATTGGAGCCCAAAGTGCCGCTGCGATACAAATCCAGCAACTCACCGATCAGAACAAGACGCTGCTACAAACCTCGCAGGGCGCAGCAACGGTCTATAACCAGATGCTCACCAATCTCTCCAACATCATGACGAACCCGAACCTCAGCACCGCACAACAGGCGACGGCGCTGAACAATGGCGTGGCGCAATTGAATGATGCACTGATGACCTTGAACGGCATCGCGAACAACCAGGCCGTTCAATCAAATCTGGTGTTCAACGATCCGGCCGCGGTGGCTGCCGCGGCTGCCGCTGCGGCGGCCCCGCCCGCTGCGGCTCCGGCAGCAGCCTCCTCATCCATGCTTAATGGGTTCGGTCTTTTGTGATGGCGGAGACTGATGTCCCCTTTGTCGTTTTTGCTCTTCCGCGATCTCGCACATATTGGATCTCTCGTTTCTTGACATATGGCGGCTGGACGTGCTCGCACGAAGAATCTCGATATGTTCGAGGTGTTGATGATGTTACAGCGTGGCTTGGTCAGAGCTACGTGGGTTCCGTGGAAACCGCTGCTGCGCCATTCTGGCGGCTGTTGCTTCAGATCCGGCCGGATGTCAGAATTGCCGTCATCCGTAGATCGGCGGATGACGTCATGAAAAGCCTGTTGGCGACCGGAATTCAATTTGATGAGGTCGCACTTAGGCGACGCTTAGATAGCCTTGAGCGCAAGCTTGATCATATCGAGCGGAATGTCCCAGGAGTGCTGTCAATATCATACGCTGATCTGGCTCAAGAAAGCGCCTGTGCGCGCCTTTTTGAGCATTGTATTGGCCTGCCGCATGATCATGTTTGGTGGCAGCAGTTAGCGGGGCTGAATCTACAGATCAACCTTGCGGCTGTGCTCCGATATGAACATGCTTATGGTCCGCGGCTCAGGATGGCTGAGGCGGCGTGCGTGCGGAAAATCAGACACACTCTCTTCGCCGGAAGAGTGCGGAACGGTCCATTAAATGAGCTTGGCGTTACGATTCAGGAAGAACGGGCTGACACGGTTTACAGAGATGCGCAGGACTTGTTCCGGGAACATTGTCTGGCGGTTGGCGAACCTGAGGACGAATGGACGCGCAAGAATATTCCCCTGATCTTTCAACTGGAAGACGGGGGTTTCTGGCAGCTCATGACGGCGCGGTCAAATGGTCGGATGTTGGCCTATCTCATGACCTTGGTTGGTCCGTCATTGGAGGCGACAGGCCGCATGAGCGCTACGCAAACATTGTTTTTTTCATCGAAGGACGCGATGGGAATGAACCTCGGCGAGGCACTTCAGCGGGCCTCGATTGTTAAACTTCGGTCTCGCGGCGTGCACGAGGTCATCATGCGTGAGGGTATTCGTGGCTCCGGACCAAAGCTTGGCGTTCTTTATCGTCGTCTTGGTGCGGAACCATTCGGAAATCTGCACAGACTTGAACTGGGAGGCATCTGATCATGGGGCTGGGCGCGGCTGTTATTTCGGCTGGGGCCGCTATCGCTACCGCCGGCGCCGGAGTTGCGGCAGCTGGCCTGACTCTCACTACGGCGCTTGAGATCACGGCCGCCGTGGGTGCTACCATCGCCGCGGTTGGAGTTGTGACGCGTGACAAGACGCTGACGATGGTCGGCGGCGCGATCGGCGCGATCGGCGCGATCGGCGGTCTCGCGTCTGCCTCCGGTTTGTTCGGCGCTGCATCGTCCTCCTCGTCGCTGTTTGGTGCTGGTGCCGCAGCTTCGACGGCGGATACGGCCGCCGCATCAGGTGGCAGCGTTTTAGGTGAGGGTCTCACGAGCGCCGGGGCGGATGCAGCCTCAGCGGCAGGGGTAAGCGGCGGGGATGTCCTGGGATCGGCTCTCACGAGCGGCGGCGCTGACGCGGCCTCGGCCGGCATGATTGACTCTGTCGGTTCTCAGTTAGGCCAGGCCCCAAGCGGCCCCGTGTCTGACTTTGCCGTTGGCAGTCAGGACGTGACTCCGGCGGCCAATACCCAGGTCGCTCAACCCCTGACGGCAAGCGGGACACCGGCCACTGGCCCGGGAACATCCGGGCTCATGAATACGTCGTCGACGGCGGTCACGTCTCCGTTGCCACCTCCTGCTTCGGTGTCGCCGTCCAATGTGCCTGGAAACGCATCAGGTGGCAGCGTTTTAGGCGAGGGCCTCACAAGCAGCGGTGCGGATGCAGCCGGAGCGGTGACGCCAGACAGCAGTGGCGGCCTTCTTTCCAGCATGAAGGGCATACTGGATTTCGCCAATAAATATCCTGGCCTTACTATGGGCGCGGTCCAGGCTGGCGGTTCTCTGCTCTCCGGTCTCACGTCCACGCTCACTCCCGCGCAGGTTGCTGCCTATAACGCGCAGGCCAATGCGAACAATGCAGCCGCGGCGCTAACCCAACAACAGACGGCGAACCTCGCGATGCCCAAGGCTGTCGCATCATCAACGCCAGTGACTGGAACGCCGGGGCAGCTTGCGCCCATGCAGTCCGTACCGGCGCCCGGAATGATCAACAGTGCGCCGAAATTGCCGCCCGTGACGGGAGCGCCCGCATAATGCCCCTGAGCAATCCATTGTTGGAGCAAACCGAGCAGAAGATCGAAAGCGGTCTGACGCCAGATAATCAGGCGAATTACCAGAAAATCGTGGTCGCAGGCATGCACGCGGCACTTGATAAAGGTCCGGATGGTATCCTTGCGCAGTTGCAGAAAAGCCGGGACCCGATCTCCGATGCGGCCAAAGGGGCGGTTTCGCTTTGCATTATCCTGCGTAAAGAGGCCAAGGGGATCATGCCGGCGAAGGCGATGGTGCCGGCGGCCATGACGCTGATGCTCAAGGCGCTGGATTTCATCGATCGGGCGAAGATCATGCCGATCGGTCAACCCGAGCTGGTGCGAGCAACGCACGTTTTCACTGACTTCATGTTCGCGAGGTTCGGGATCACGAAGCAGGGTTTGGCGAATGCGGCCAACAAGGTGCACGCGTTTACTCAGGATCCGGAGTCGATGGCAAAAATCAATCTCAAGGCTGGCATTACGAGGCACCCGATGGCTGCGACGCCGACGCCGGTGCCAGGAGGGCCGCCTGGGATGATCAATGGTGGCGGCGCGAGTAGTGAGCCGCAGTGAGCCTGCTGAACGGGATCGCATCGTTGGGATCTGGTATTGCCTCGGCTGCCGGCAACGCGCTCAAGGACGAACAGGACAGGCAGGCAACCGCGTCTCTGATGAACAACGCGCCCGCATCACCGGCCACCGCGCCAGCGACACCAGCGCCAACGTCGTATGGCCCTGCGAACCTCCCAGGGCCGCGGATGCCGGCCGGTCCAAACCCCTATACCGGTCCGCACGCGCAGGCGCTTTGGGCGGCAGAACTCGCGATCAAGGGACCGGAGAGTGGTGGCAAGCCAGACGCGCAGAATCCAGTTTCGTCAGCCGGCGGTCTATTCCAGATCACCAACGGCACGTTCAGTTCCGCGCTGCAAAAGATGGGGGTCACGGCGCCATCGTCGCAGAATGAACTGAACGCTTTGAAATACAATCCGGATTTGAATACGAAGGTCATGCGTCAGATCAATACTGAAGCCGCGGCAACACTCGATGCACAAGGGCTCCCCGTCAATGTCCAGACACTTCAGGCCGCGCATCGCCTTGGCCCTGGTGGTGCGGTTGCCGCTGTCAGGGCCGCGATCGCCGACCCCTCGGCGCCATTGGTCGGAAACGGTCTGGCAGCGGATGCGGTACGCGGTAATGGCGATATTTCGCATCTGACTGTCGGGCAGTTCCTCCAGAGTCCATACCCGAGGGGTGGCGCCTAATGGCCAGTCTGATGAACGGTCTGTCAGCCATGGGTTCCGGCGTCGCCAACTTCGCCGGGCAGGCTGGCCAGGAGATGATCAAGCAGCAAGGCGAGATGGCGTTGCAGCAGTCCGGCGCTGTCATTCAGGGAGGTTTGCAGCAACAGAGGGCGCAACTGGAAGCGCAGGCCGCTGCTCTGGCGGCACAGGTCTCACAGAGGGCGGCAACACAAGAGCAGTCCGCGGCGATGGCGCGCGTGGGCGCTCAGGAGGCTGGCGCAACGGCACGTAATCTGGCCACGATCACTGCGGAACCGCCAGAGTTGAGGATATTGCGCGCGGTGCTGCCCCCTGGATCTCTCCCCCCTCCTCCTGGCCAAGGAGTCCCGGCCGCTGGTGCCAATAGCACGTCAGTTTCTACGCGACCCACGCCCTCGGCTGGCGCCACGTCTCCTTCAAATGGCGCCAGCGCACCCAATGCGCCATCTGCCTCATCATCGTCGACGCCAGCGAGCCCACTCGATAATCCTGTCGTGCAGAAGGTCATGGGCATGCCTATGACGGGCTCAGATGCCGCTAAGGCCATAGCCGTCTACAACAGTGTCAAAAACGATCCAAAGTTTGCAGGCGCAGACCCAGGAGCAATAGCCATTGAAGCCGACAGAAGGGCAGCGGTTGTCAAGGGAACCATCCTCAGTCCTGAAACAATCCATAACAACGCTCTTATGATGGTTGCCGGAAAGATGGCTCCTCCAGCCGAAGGGCGGACTGGGGCCTCTGATACGTTGGCAGAGGCTTACAGAATAGATCCAAATTTCGACCCTTCGGCGTTTGCCAGGCAGCAGCAAGCCAAACTGGCGATAACCACAGGAGGGTCGCTGTTCCAGCCCATCTCCTCGATGAATGTTACCATGGGACATGCGGAGCATTTCCTGGATCTGGCTACTCAACTCGGTAACTATGGAGGCGGCAACTGGGCCAACACTATCCCGAACAAATTGGCCAGTGGGAGCGGGCAGGGAAGGCTTGTAAATAATCTTAAACAAACTGCATTTGCCATGGCTGAAGAAGCCAATCGAATTTACGCGGGTAATGCCGGGACAGAAACGGCCATTGATGAATGGAAAAAGGCATTCCCCGTTGACGGCTCACTGGCTGAGCAGGCAGGCGCCGTTCAAAATCTGGCCCAACTTATGGGCGATAAGTTTGATACTCTGACCTATCAGGCGAATCATGACGCCGGTAATAACGGACCGACGATCCAACTGCTCACTCCAAAAGCCGCGGCCACTTATCAGCGCCTGATAAGTATGGATATTCCTGGAGCTAAAACGGCTGGAGGGGAGACGACGGGAACAACCGGGGGTGACGTCGGAAGAACCATTGGTGGGATCGTTGGCGCTGTTGGTGGGCCGATAACATCGAGCGTAGGCTCGGCGGTTGGCGGCGCCATCGGCCGCGCTGCACAGGCCATCCAACCCGCAGATCAGGCTGATACGGCCGGGGGCGCCGTGGCGCGAGGGATTAAGTCACTGCTTCCTGGCAACGCGAATGCGCCGACCCATCCTGCGTTACCGCCGGGCTTCCGCGTCCTTCAATGACCCTCGCCATCAACGACACCGGGGATGTTCTGAGCGACGCCAGCGGCACCTGGGCGCCTGCTACGCGGGCGGTTAATGATCAGACTGGCGATATGCTGGCCTTGGATAGTGGCGCATGGAGACCTCTACCCCGCCCGCAAACCGCAGCGGATACCGATCAGGATGCAGCCAATACGCCAGGACCCTCAATCGCCAGCGAAGCTGCCCACGGCTTTGGCCTTGGCGTGCGCAACGTGGCCGAGGGCATTGCCGGGTCGCTTCCTGGTATGGCCATCGATGCTGCGACGTATCCTACCCGTGCACTTCTACGGGCGGTCGGCGTTCCCACGGATGCACCATCCACGATGGTATCGAAAGGACTGACCGCCGCGGGCATACCAGAACCTGAGACCTCAGGCGAGCATCTCAGAGGAGCGGCAATCAGTGGGATGGCCTCGACATTGCCCACCATGGGTCTCGGCCAGATTGCGGCTCTGGCAGAGAAATCTCCGGCAATCGCCAAGGCTTTCGCAGAAGGCATCATCGGGCAATTGACAGGAGGCGCCGCTGCCGGAACAGCCAGCGAAGGAACGCGGCAACTCGGCGGGGGGCCGATAGCACAGACCGCGGCGGGGATGGCGGGCGGCCTGGTTGGGGGTGCAGCCGGCACCATGGCCACGCCTCATGAGGCCCCCACCAGTACAAGTAGCCCGCAATTCGTCTCTGAACGGTTCGCGCCGGATGTTTCGGGACTCGATCCGCGCAACGCAATCACAGCACTAATTCAGCACGATATTACGGAGAACACTCCCAGTGTTGCCGACATCGGGAAGGCGCCGGATGTCGATACCGCAATTGCAGTGGCAGACAAGGTCGCCAAGGTGCCGGCATACGCAATGGTTACAGCGCCTCAGGTGGCCGCACGCGACAACATACCGATCATGCAGGCATGGGACCGGGCGCGGACTGAGAACGACGCCGGCATGCCAGGCGGGGGCGCCACGGTGTCGCCAATGCCGCAAACAAGGGCTGAATGGGATGCGGCGCATGGGATGCAGGGTGGTATTGGGAGCGACGCGGTTACTCCGCCCGCCGAGGCTCAACCAGGGACGGCTCTGGCAACCATCCCGTCCCTGGCGCCAGTGGCCGAGGCGCCCCCGGATCTCGCCACCGCAATCCGCAACCGGGACTTTACCGGGGCATATACTGCGACAAAAAAGATAGCTTCAGGCATTTACCAAAAAGCAGCGGATGTTGGTGGCGTGCTGACGCCTGACTTTGCAAATCGGGTCATGGATGAGATGGACACCATGGCTCCCAGCGAAGCCAAACAAGCCGTTACCGGCGACCAGACCATAACGAACCTGGTTCAACGTATGCGGCAGCAATTTGGCGATAAGCCCCTCACCCTGGAAGATGCCCAGGGAATTGATGAAGGTCTGGGCGAAGTAATCGACAAGGAATTCGGCCTTACAGGCCTGTCCAAGCAAGGGCAGCAGGTCCTCGATTTCCAGACAACATTTCGCAACATGATCAAAAACGCCGCGCCGGAAGATGTCCAGGGCGGCATGGATGGCTTTAATGCGCTCAATCAGGGCCGGGCAGTCTGGGCGCAGGCCATGAAGATGGGGGATATTGCGCGCCTTATGCAGCGATCCCAGGGAAGCGATAACCCGGCCACGGCGATAAAGACCTATGCCAACACGTTGCTCAACAGCGTGCGATCCCGAGGGTATAACGGCGTAGAGAAGGCGGCGCTCCAACAGATGACCCAACGTGGCGCACTCGGCAGCGCACTCCATGTCTTTGGAAGTCGATTGATCCCATATGTTGCTGGGGCCGTAGGTGAGGTCGTGGGCGGCCCGGTTGGCGCCATAGCGGGCGCGGCAATGGGGCATGCTGGTTCTACGGTAATGCGAAATGCTGCTACAGTGCTTCAGACAAGCCGGGCTGGTAACCTACTCGATGTGCTGGGCCAGGGCGTGCCTCAGGGAGCGCCAGTGGCCCCGTGAATCACAACACCCGCTGCCTCGCCCTCCTCGCCGGCCCCGCAAAAGCCCAGTCGATCAATCGCAAGAGCCCCCACACATCAAGGATCAGCGCCGCGATCACTGCCGGACCGACGATATACCCGCTCACACGGTATAGCTTGGCCGCGACAATCAGCGCGCATTCGGCGCCGATCACAAACAGGACCGCAAAGACGATCAGCACAATCAGCTCCGGCCACGCCATGCGCATACGCGACCATACTCAGAGATTGAGAGGACTTCAACCATGATTCGCCTGATTCTCGCGTTGCTACTCCTGGCTCCCCTTCCTGCATTGGCCCAATCAACGGTGCGGCCAGAGGCGGTTGTGGTCACGGCTTGCGGAACCGCGCCGAATTCTGCCTATGCGACGGTCGGCGGCCAGCAAATGCTGGTCATGGATGTAAACGGCACGCTCTGCACAACCGCCGGGAGCGGCGGAGGGGGTGGCGTAGTCACCCAGCCGACAGCGTCAAACCTCAACGCAACCGTTGTCGGCGCGGGCACGGCAGGCACCGCAAATGCCAACCCCGTAACCGTCCAGGGCATCGCCGGAATGACCAAACTCCTGGTCACCCCGGACTCAGTCGCGCTTCCCGCCAATCAGTCCGTGAACGTCGCACAGGTCAATGGCATCACCACACTGACCGGCGCGGGCGCGTCCGGGACCGGTTCGCAGCGACACACAGTAGCACAGGACACGACGACGATCGCTGGTTCAGCCCCTGGCACCGCCGGCACACCATCAGCCAACGTTGTCACGGTGCAAGGCGCAGCGTCGATGACCAAGCTGCTGGTGACGCCGGATGCGGCTACCTCTACTCCTGCCGCTGCGACCGCATCCGCCATCGTCACTGGGGGCACCGCCGTCACCCTGATCACTGGCCCGGTCAACGGTTGCTACGTCACCAATCCATTAACGCTTGCCGATGAGAATATCGCTGCGGCGGAGGTTGCCTACGTCAACCCGGTGACGACAGCAACTGCCAACGGACGCGGAACGAACTCAGCACTTCAACCGGGGCAGACTTTCACATGTCCGCCGGGCATGACGACGAACCTGAGCGCCATCGCAGCAACAACGGCGCACGCATTCAATGTGGTAAAATGGTGATGAGGAAATCTCTCTGGATCCTGGCGCTTTGGCCAGCGTTGGCGTGGGGCCAGGGTGTCAGCCCAGCCCCCGGCGTCCAGGCGAGCGGGGGGAATGCGTCGAACACGGTTGTCACGGCGACGGGAGGCGCCACGGCAAGAACGCTCGCCGACATCGCGAAACTGACAACTCAATGCTACGGCGTCACTGCGGACGGCACCACTGACGATACCGCCGCATTTCAGGCCTGCAAAACCGCGGCGGCGTCCGGCGTCAGGATTACTTTGCCCATTGGAGATATGAGTATTACCGGGTTCCCGACAGGCGCGTCTTTGCCCCTGTGGTACCTCCCAGGAACAACGTTCAATGGTGGGAATCCACTCTCTGGAATCGGAACGGACGTTCTGGAAGGATCGCTAAACGGCGGGAAGTGGTTTCGTCGCGGGGCCACGACCGCAGATATACCACCAATGATCAGAAACGACTTGTCGGCCACCCATACGGGCGGAACGGCCGGGTTTGTTATTCCGAATGTCCAGGATAATTGCACCGTCCCCCTGGAGGCTGGCGGGTTGAATAATCAGGTGTGGTGCCACCAGAGTAATATAACAAGTTCAGCCTACGGGAGCGGCGGTCATATCGCATTAAGCGGAAGCGCATTCCGGCCTTCTAACGCACTTTCTGATAGCAATGGACCTCGCACACAATTATGGGGCGGCTACTTTGAGGTCAATGACCAGACCGGCAGCGCGGCTAATCTGTCCGGTTCAGCGGTTGGCAACGAGATCGACATCTATGCAAACGGCGACGATCCCGCCGGGGCTACTGGACATCGGATTGTTCTCGATTTGAACATCGGACGAAGCAATCCTGCCGGCGCGCCCATGCGCGCTATCAGCGGCATAACCTTGGCGCGCAATGACAGCGTATCATACTTTGGAACCGAAATTAGCATCACGGCACCATGGGATACCGCCGGTATTGATACAAGCAGCACCAGCCCAACCGTCAGCACGGCTCCGGCCGTGCGGATCGGTACGGGGCAAACCATGGCGTTTGACGCTTCCAACAACTTTACTCTCGGAGAAAGTTCCGGCGCGTTGGTTCTTACGCCAGGATCAGGTTCAAACCCATTAGGGTTCTCGTTCAACGGCGGCACCAACACGATAAACATTCTACCGACCGCAGCGGCCAATGTTGCAATTGGAGGCGTCGGTGGTGCGGCGCTCTATCTGGGTAACGGTGGCGCGACCTATTTCACAGGTTCTGCCATATTTAATGGAGCAACGTCAGGTACCGTTACGGTTAACGCTCCTGCGATAGCTGGCTCGACGACTGTCATCCTGACCCACGAAGCCAACTCACAGTCACAGCCCGGCAACAAGACAGCACCGGACAGCACCGCTGCCTATAAAATGCAGGGGTTGGCGGGAGCCATAACTCCAGCCAGCTCGGGGACGATACTCATTATCGTGTCGGGAACTGTCGTCGCTCCAGCAGGCACTACCGCTGGCCTGGGTATCAATTATCAACTCTCCTACGGTACAGGCACCGCACCATCCAATGCGGGAACGCTTGCCGGCACGCAGGTCGGGGCCATTCAGACGTACGAAAACACAGCAACGGTGGTGGCAGCGGACGTTCATATTCCATTTTCGACCCAGGCGGTGGTAACCGGCCTGGCGGTTGGTACCGCCTATTGGATTGATCTGGCGGCCGAGAGTGTTGGAACGATTTCCGATATGGGGCTGGCGAATGTCAGCGTCAGCGCCATAGAGTTGCAGTGATTCATCATAGGACAGATGCGACGAAAAGGTTAGCTTCCCAACCCACTTGAGGCCCCATCTGGCCCACGATAGGAGACAGGCGGTGCCGCAGCAAAACATGGTGAAATGGCGATGAGAAAGCTTCTTTGGCTGGCGGCATTGTGGCCTGCGTTGGTTCTTGCACAGACTCCCGGCCCCGGTTCCATTCCATACTATGCGACCGGAATTAACATTACGGTGCCATGGGGTACCGCCGGCATTGATACAAGCGGCACCAGCCCAACGGTCAGCACAGCTCCGGCTGTGCGGATCGGTGTGGGGCAACTTATGGCATTCGACGCTTCCAACAACTATACACTCAAGGAGAGTTCGGGCGCATTTGTATTTACTCCGGGATCTGGTGCGAACCCATTAGGGATATCGTTCAACGGCGGCTCCAATCAGATCGATATTCAGCCGACCGCGGCAGCAAATCTTGCAATCGGAGGCGTCGGCGGGGCGGCGCTTTATTTGGGTGAGGCTGGTGCGACCTGGTTTACCGGCAATTTCGGTCCCTCCGCTGCCACCCATGTCATGATCCCCAACACCGCGCCAACGGTTGCCAGCGGGTTCGGAACATCACCATCAATCCCGGTAAACAACGGTGCGTCCGTCTTCACACTAAATGTCGGAACCGGCGGTTCTGCGGTCGCTGGCGTGGTCACAATGCCCGCCGCTGCGACCGGCTGGGCATGCGACGCCACCAATAGCACTCACGTTGCAAGTTTCGTTGAGGCGGTGCTCCCCACATCGACGACGAGTATCACGATCAATAACTATTCCCGCACGACAGGGTCGGCAATTGCATGGACGGCGTCCGACGTGTTGGTCGTGAAATGCCTGGGGTATTGATGTCCACAGATATCATCTGCCAGCCCATGAACGCGGAACTAATCGGCGGCTCGCCGCGCGACGGTGCGGGCGCTGGATGGGTGCCGGCGGAGTAGATAAGCGCCCCGGCGCGGCCCGGGTAAAGGAGGGTGTGTACTATGGGTCTGATTTTGTTGATTGTCGTGTTGCTGCTGGTTTTTGGCGGCGGGGGCTTCTGGTATGGCCAGGGGGCCGGATGGGGGCCGGCGCACTACGGCGGGGGCGGGATCGGGCTGATCCTGGTCGTGCTGCTGGTGGTGTTCCTGTTTAGCGGCCGATTGTGATGGGATAAGGCACGGTTGACAATGCCGCCTGTGGATATCACATCATCATAACGTCTTTAACGACCAAGACTATTGAACACTGTTCAAGGATAAATGGCAATGAACGTCGCGTTCAAAAACCGTTGGATGCTTGGATAGCCCCATGGCTATCGCGCCTGAAGTCAAACCGAATCCTGATCCATCCTTTCTCACGACCGAGAATCTACGCAGAGAGATTAGCGCCCTCACTGAATTGTTCACGATTCAGATTGGCGCGCTGGAAACAAGACTCCAGGACGCGCACGCTCTTTACAAGGAGCGTTTCGACGCCGCAGATTTGCGCTATCAGCAGAGGTACGACGCATCCGACAAGGCGCTGATTGCCGCCTCGCTGGCGGCAAAGGAAGCGATCAACGCGGCCATGGTGGCGGCCGAGAAGGCAATTAACGCAGCCATGGCAGCGGCCAAGGAAGCGGTCAGCACCGCTTCGATATCGGCGGAGAAGGCTATTGCTGCACAGAATGATAGTACCGGAGCATCGATCCTGAAAAGCGAACTTTCGGTCACCAAGCAAATCGATAGTATCCAGACAGCCCTGACAACTTCCACCAAGACGCTTGACGATAAGATCGGCGTTCTGAACGGCCGCTTTGACCGTAGAGAGGGAATTCTCATGGGCGGCGGCGATAGCAGAACGGAGCACCGGCTGGATATGGGTGTTTTAGGAATGATTATATCGATCGGAATATCCGCAATCATGGCGGCTTTTGTCTTGTTGCACCATGCGACCTGAACCCCGCACCTAACCGATCGGCGGGTGATTCGGTATGTCCGTAAATCGTAACTTGTTATCAACGGGAAAGGAGCTATATTGGACTTATGAGCGATCAAAACGAGGCTCCCTGGCAGCAATGGACCATGGATCGCATCCGCGAGAACGCCGGGCGCGTTGATGTGCATGTCAAGATTGACGGTCTTGCCGAACTCGGCGCGCTCTTCCTCAAAGGCTTCAACAAACTCGAACAGGAGATACAAACCATGTCACAGACCCTAAGTCAGCAGATCGATGCTGCTACCGCTGCAATCGTTGCCGACGTTTCCGCAGTTTCTGCCGAAGTCGGGCGCTTGCTCGCCAGCCTGTCCCCAGGCAGCCAGGTAACGCAGGCTCAGGTCGACGCACTGACCGCGATCGATACGTCGCTCAAGGCGATCCCGCCCAGCCCGTAACACGGATTGCAGTGGGAACGACCCGCGGCCTCGGACTTCGGTCCGGGGCCGCTTTACCATAGGAGGACTTTCATGAAACGAACACTTCTTGCCGCCGTTGCCTGCCTCGCGCTGGCCACTGGCGCGCACGCCGCCTCTGTCACGCTGCCGTTTACCGTCTCTCCGACCGTCACCACGCCGCCGTCAACGGGCATCACCTGCACGCCGATCGCGACGGGGCTGGTTGCTGGCACTCCGGCAGTCGCCGGAGGCGCGACGTTGACCACATGCACGGTCGCGCCATCGAACTGGAACGGCGCGGTTGCTGTGAGCGACGGGAACGTCGTGGCGGTCATGACATCGGCCACGATGTTCAAACTCAATGTCGCCGGGACGGTGACGGGACTCGCGGCTGGTAGCTATTCCGAAGTCGTGACATCCGTTCCCTGATGAAACGCTATCTCCTGGCTCTTGCGCTCCTTGCAGCCGGTTCGGCGCACGCAGCGAAAGTGACTGTGCCATTTACCGTGGCGCCTGGCAGCACAGGCGGCGGGGGCGGGGGGCCTTCGCTGTGCCCCGATGACGACGGCTCGGCCGGCGCGACCGCGGGGGTGGCGAATTATCCGACCCTGATCTCCGCAGGCAACTACAAAGCATCTCCTCTTGGCGCACATGGGAACGGGTGCAAAACCCCAGGCGTGGATTACTACGTCGGCGTGCCGCAGGGGTTGGCGCTGAAAGACCCTACAACCGCGGCCCCTGCCGGGTGCAAGTACGACGGATCGCGGTATCTCGACTGTACCGGAGCGGTAACAGTCTCAGGTTACGACTTCTCGCTGCACAGCACGCTGCTGACCGGCTCCGGCACAACGACCGTGACAAACAGCAAGTTCGTTTTCGCGGCGAACTGCACTGATCCGGTGATCAATGTCACGGGGTCTCTGACGTTCACCCACACCACAATCGACGGCACGGCTGGCTGGACCTGCAACCTCAATCAGGGATTTGGTTCGTTCGTCAACGTCAATCCTCCCGGCGGTGGGTTCTTCTTCGCGGAGTACAATCACATGCCGCGAATCGCTCAGGACGGGTTCGACATGAACGCGCCGGGCTCTGGTAACGTCGCCATCACAATCAAGTACAATGCCGTTCACAGGGAGGGATCCACGGGCCACCCGGATTGGCTGCAATTTTGCGGCGGGGGCGGCGGCGTTATGACGCCGGTCGATATTCGCCATAACCTTTGGTATGGGCAGCCCGAGCCTGGACCGGACGAGGGTGGCACACAACCGCTGCATGTCGAGGCGCAGAATTGCGGAGGCGCCGGGCATATCACCAACGCAACCGTTGCAAACAATGTCGTCCTGGGGACCGGGACGTGTCAGGGCGGCAACAATTGGCCGATCGGATGTGCAATGAATTTCGGAATTGCATGCAAACTTGATGACAGCGCATCGTCGAATGTGAACTTCCGGGCTTATGGAAATCATGTCGATGCATCAGGCGGGATAACGGCCCTGACCAATGGATATGGATGCAAGGGAACAACGTGGGGCAGCCCGCAGCCAAACTACGATATGACGGCTGGCACGGTGCTCGGTAACAACCCTGCAATGATCGCTGCCCAATCTCGATTTCCTGCAATGCGACCGCTCGACCTCGCGCACCGGGCCAAGATCAAGGCGCAGATGGCGCGGCTCGTAGTGCTGGAGACGGAGCGGCAGGCGAGACTGAAATGACACCGCAAGAATTCGTTACCCAGGTGCTCAATCCTGGTCTTGCGTGGTGTGCGCAACTGCCAGGCTGGAACGTCCATTTCGACGATCGTGCCCGCGTGCTGCTGACTGCCATCTCGGGCCAGGAGGCGAACTGGACTGACCGGATCCAGAGCGGGAATGGACCGGCCCATGGGCTGTGGCAGATGGAACGCCGCGGTGGCGTCGCAGGCGTCCTGGGCGGCGCAGCGACGTGGGTCATGGCGGTGAACGCCTGCAAGCACGCGGGGATCGACCCGACTCCTGTAGCGGCGTGGGGCGCGCTCGCAACTGCGGCGCACGATAATCTGGCTGTGGGATTTGCAAGGTTGCTGCTGTGGAGCGATCCGGCGCCGTTGCCCTCGGTCGGGGACGAAGAAGCGGCGTACGGGTATTACATCAGGAATTGGCGGCCGGGGGCGCCGAGTCGCGAACGCTGGTCACAAGTTTACCCACAGGCGTTGGCGGCGATTAAGGAAAAGGCAACACCATGATCGATCTCACTCCGATTATCCAGCCGATTCTCGCCGTCATCGGCGCCGTCATTGCGAGCGTCCTGGCTATCTACATCCCGAAAGCCCTGGCAGCGTTCCAGGCCCGCACCGGGATCCAGTTGACCGACCAGCAGCGCGCTACCGTCCTCGGGGCCGTCCAGACAGCGGCTGGTGTGGTCGAGACTAAACTGGACCAGAAGGCACTTTCTGTCGCTCAGGTGACCGTCCGAGATCCCATAATCCGGGCCGAGGCGCTACAGGTCATCGTTGCCGTGCCGAATGCCGCGGCGGCGCTTGGCATGACCGTTGATGGTGTCTCCAGGATGATCGTTGGGAAGGTCGATACAGCCGCTCACGGTCCGGTTGCGCCGCCGGTAGTAGTGCAGGGGATTAGCCGATGATCAATCTGCTGCATCAGTTCCAGCCGATCGGCGGCGTGGATAACACGGTCAATCCATCGCTGAACCCGCTGCCCGGGACGATCGAGTCCCGGATAGCGCCGGCAAACTTCGCCGCCGGTACCACGAACGGATTGATCGACGGTCCCAACCCGCGCACGCTCAGCAATGTGGTGTCCGCCCAACCGGCCGATATCGTTGATCCCGGGGGGCGCTCGGCCTGGATCTACGTGTTCGGACAGTTCGTCGATCACGACCTTGATCTGGAGGCTGTCGGAGGTGCGGACATCAGCATTCCGATCCCTCCTGGCGATCCGAACCTCGCCGCAACGTCCATCTCCATGACGCGTGCCATTACTGATCCCGCCACCGGTAACGTGGTCAACACGATTGCGGGAAGTCTCGACCTCTCACAGGTCTATGGCTCGGACGCAGCGACAGCGGCTAGCCTACGGAATGCAGACGGGACCATGAAAACGTCGGCGGGGAACGCCCTGTCGATCGTGAACGGCGCATTCGTTGCTGGCGATGTACGGGTGATGGAAAACCCGGAACTTGTCGCCATTACCACGATGTTTGTTCGGGAACACAATTATTGGGTTGGTGTGCTGAATGGTCAGCATCCCGGCTGGTCAGGTGACCAACTCTACAACATGGCGAAGGCGATCACGACCGCCGAATATCAGAACATCATTTACACTCAATACCTGCCGGCGCTGATCGGGACGAATGCTGTTACAGCATATAACGGTTTCGATCCGACCGTCAGTACGCAGGTCACGCAAGAGTTTTCTACCTCCGCGTTTCGTGTTGGTCACACACAAATCTCCGGCCAGCAGACTGGTATCACCAACGCTGGTGTCCAGACCTTTACCGAAACTCTGGCGCAGTCGTTTTTCAACACGCCGGCCCAGGACGTTAGCAACGGGATCAGTGCGCTTCTTCGTAACCTGAGCAATGACGACTCGCAGGCTGTCGATGTCTACGCAATTAACGATCTGCGAAATCTTTTGTCGGCCAGTCCGGCCCAGATGGACCTCATCGCGATCGACGTACAGCGCGAACGAGACCTCGGCATTGGTACGCTAAATGAAACGCGCATTGCACTCGGTCTGACGCCCTACACATCGTTCGACCAACTGACCAGCGACCCCATTGTCGCCGCGAACCTGCAATCGCAGTTCGGTAGCATCGACAACGTAGATCTGTTCCTCGGCGGACTGGCCGAGAACCACGCGCCGGGCGCCGAAGTCGGCGAAACGTTCCAGGCCATCATCGCCGATCAGTTCACGCGACTGCGCAACGGTGATCAGTTTTTCTGGCAGAACGAGGGATTCAACCAGCAGACCTCGCAAATGATCTCACAGACCACGCTGGCGGCCATCATCTCGCGCACGACCAACACGCCGGCCCTGCAATCGGATGTGTTTTTCACGCAACAGCGTCACCTGAGCAACGTGCGGCAGAGGACCCGGCCGCACCGCAACTCGTAATAGGGATCAACAAGAATGGTGCCAAGATTGCAGGCGGTGTGGCTGATGACACGATCGTTGCCGGCGACGCAGTTCATCAGACGTTGGTTGGTGGTGGTGGTTCTGACGTGTTCAAGTTCATCGGCTCTGGTCATACAGGCGACACGATCTCGGATTGGAATTCGAGTGATGTTATTGCGTTCCAGATCACCCAGAGCAACAAGCATGCGGCGATTGACCTGATGAACGTCAAGGGCGGAGCAGAGGTCACCTTCAATGGCAACAGCATCCTCCTGGCCAACGTAAACGCACGTAGCCTGACAACGGACAACTTCCTGCTACCACCGGGAGACACCGTGGCCCTGGAAGTCAACCGCGCACATGGAGGTAGATTTGATGGATAAGGGAATGAACATGCACGAAGGATTGCCGGTCTCCGGTTATCGTCCGCAATCGTCAACGGCGGTAGAGACCGTAAACATCCACAAGGATATGGAGGAGCGGCTTCTTCGGCACCTGGATCTCCTGAAAGCCGATCCCGGTATGGATCAGCGCTGGCTGGCGATCGGGCGAACTGGCATCGAGGCGGCGTTTATGGCGATAAATCGTGCCGTGTTTAAACCGTCTCGTGTGGCGTTACCGGAGATTAAGTCATGAATCGCCGCAATCTCGCCGCAGGAATCTCAGTCCTCGCCCTCGCCGCATGCGGAACAACCGCCAGCGGCGGTCCGACCGTGCAGAGCGTGTTTGCCCAATGCCAGTACATTTTGCCGCTCGTGCGCATTCTGGTGGCTGGCATAGACATCGCGGTCCCGGCGTCGGCGCCGCTGGTCAACGCAGCGCTGCCGTTCCTCGACCAGGCCGGCGCGGCATTCCAGTTGCTTCAGGCCGCGATGCCGGTCTCGACGGCGCTGCCGATCGTTCAGCAGGTTGAAGGATACGCCAAGCAGGCCGTCGACACTGTCGCGTCAGCCGTCAATGCCGCGGCACCCGGATCGAAGCTGGCACAGTTCGCGCCCGAGGTTCTTGAGGCGCAGGCCGTGCTGGCGCTCATCACGGCGTTTGCAAATGGCGTGCAGGCCATGCCGACCGCGGCGGCTGTCAAATTACCCCTTTTGCATCGTTAGGAGGCTAAATGCCCGAGCCAACAATTGCGGTTTTCACCCACACCGGCCTCATCCCCGCGCGCTATATCAAGGCATGCGTTACTGCGGCTCAGGTCGCCCTGACGCGGGATTTTGCGCCGCACTGGGGAGGCGCACAGTTGCAGTACGTGGCGCCTGGAGGCGTCATACAGCCCGACTGGTGGCAGGCTGTGTTCTTCGACCACTCGGATCAGGCGAACGCTCTTGGTTATCACGACGTAACGGATACCGGCAAACCTCTGGCCAAAATATTCGTGGCGGATTGCATTGCGGACAAAGTGAATTGGAATGTGACTTTTACGCATGAGGTCTGGGAGATGCTGGTCGATCCGCAGATCGATCAGACGGTAGATTACAACGGCTGGCAGTACGCAAAAGAGGTCGCGGATGCGCCGGAGGACGATCACTACGGGCATCGCGTCAACGGGCACTTGATGTCCAACGCTGTGACGCCGGCATGGTTCGTCCCGGCCGGTCAGGCGCCGTTCACCATGTACCCCTGTGCCGCGATCACCGCGCCGTTCACGTTGGCGCCGGGCGGTTATATCGGACGGCGGCAATTGCCGGACGGGCAATGGGAACAGGAATTCGCGGAGGGCTCGCCGGTGAACGCGCGACAGATCAAGCGTATCAGTTCGCGGACGATGCGGAGGTTTGCGAAACCATGAACGCCATTGACCCCAACGCCCTCAAGCCCAACCCTGTCACCCAGGCCGACAACGCGCTCGGGACGCTACCGCTTGAGCACCAACCGCGGGCCATCGTGGCGGCGCTGTTTGCTGCGGGACTGATTACCGAGCAACAGATGCGGGTCGCGGTGTTTCAGGTGTCCGGGGATAGGATGAGATGACCAAGGTTCACGGTGATCCTGGCGTTGATCGGAAGGCGGATATGCTCCGGAGACGTGATGACATCACGCAGATGGCCAACGAGATCGTCTACGGTGTCGGAGATCAGTCTCCTAAACTTCAGGCGCTGGATCGCATTCGGCTGGCGATGCAGGCCGAGTTGAGACCATGTTCAGCATAGCGCGCCCCCGAAGCGTAGATATCGCTGCCACATCTGTGGCAAACCAGCACATTAGAACCGCTGAGGATAGATTTCTGGCGGTTCTCATAACAATTTGCACAAATCGAATGCGGGGGTACGCCCGCCTCCATTCCAGACTTTACTGTATAAGCGAGCGCGCCCATTCCAGCGTCTTTCAATTCGTAACGTTGCTTCTCTGTTTCCCATGTTTCCATCTCAGCAATCTGTTTTTCAAGATCACCTACGCGTTGCAGAAGCGTCGTGCGCTCCTCCTGAGCCGTAAGAACGCTGCTTTGGGCTTCTATGAGCCTCGAGGCAGATCCACGGCTGGGGGTTGGTGGGGTGCGGCGGGCGGCACGAAACTGGTTTCTCGACCCCCATCCGACAACTCCGTGGTGACGCGCACATAGCCGTGGAACGGACAATCGTTGCATCGTGTGGTCGGTTGAGGGTCGCCCCTTAGAGGCGGAACAGGACAATCGCTGCATGTTCCGGTCGCCGCTGAGCGCGCGCTCATTTGTCATCTCCTCACGTTCGGAGCGCACCGATTGCGTCCATCTTTGCCTTGCACCCCGCGCGGAACCCGGCATGCCAGCCACCAGTATCGACATGGTCGCCTCCCATTGGTTCAACGTCTCGTGCCTCTTCCAGAGCCGCCGCGCGGACTGCCTGGGCGAAGGCGAGGATCTGCTGCTCGTATTCCGCTTGACTAAGCAACAGATCTGGACCGGTCCCATATGGACTCCGGGCCAGATTCCTCGCCGTCTGCTCAAGGTTCATTTGTCACTCCTCACGTTCGGACCAGGCCGATCCGCCGTCTCAGCAATGGGGCGGCGGATTTGATTTGTTGGGTTGCGGCGCGGCCAGCCTGCCGAGATACCATCCTTGTTCAGCCAGTTCGTACCAGTCGACTTCGAGCGCCTTGCACACGATTGCCACGGGAACGGAAAGTCGATGGACGCGCTCTCCTCGATCGGGCCGTCCGGATGGTAGACGCACCAACGTTCGCCGGGGGCCAGAGAGCGGGCGCCGATCAATCTGAGATCGTCAATGGTAAGTGCTGCCTCGCGGGCCTCTTGTTCGGTCATGTCAGCCGATCCTCGGCCGGGGGGTTGTCATATGCCCCCACTATCAATTTGCATCCCCTGCGGTGCGAATGGCATTTCTTTCGAGACGGCTCCGAGAAATGGATATCCGGATATGACAGCCATGGCATTGCCGGCGAGTCTGGCTGCCTGTCGTGCGCCTTCCTCGGAGAACGGGCCGCTGGCCAGCCGATGATCTACGACCAACCAGAATTCATCGCCGTTACGATGGCCCGTCAGGTGTGGCATTATGCGGCCGTCTACGACCACACGCCATTCTTCGAATGGCCCGATCAGAAGGTCTGGTTGCGGTATACCGGGCGGGAATTGGGCAATATTGTCCCCAATTGTATACTTTACAAAGCGGAGTTCCTGGCAGATATTCCTTGACGCGTGACAGGCCGGGGCTTACACGGGGTGATGGGTGACTTATGCCATCTGCCGATGTCCTTTTTATCGGACATCTTGACGACAGAGAGTCGCCATAGGACACAACCCACGCTTACCTTGCGTAAGCGGGATGGAGACAACGGGAATCGAACCCGTCGGTGGTGGATCGGAAGCCCCCTCCCGGCAACCTGCTGTCCCCGTCTTGGCTAAAGACCTTGGGGCCGGGCGCCCGTGCAACCGAAACGCCCGGCCCCTCTCGGGTCCGCCGGCGGCCTTGGTTCCTTGCGGGACTGAGGCCGCATTGCGCCTTTAGGGTAAGGGGTAGTCGTTAACAAATGTCATTTGTAAGGTGTTGAAATAAATGGCGTTTATTTTCGCATCGCTGTCCCGCCGATTCGTTGGGGTGGATAACGGGTATGTCTGATGAACTAACACCCGAAGAAGCCGAGCGGCGCGCCAAGGAACTGGCGCACCGGCTGCTGAATACGCCGCCGATGAAACGCAGGATAAAAGAGAAGAATAAATCATACGACGCCGGAGAAACGGGTCATAAGGATGATCTATCTACAGACTGAGACGCTACCCCTGCGACCGTCATAGATAATAATTAGGTCAGTTAGTAGATCGCGACCGATCAGCACGCTATGGGGTTGTCCACTTTCCGTAAGTCGAACGGCCATAAAAAGTCCGTTTTTGGTGATATTAAGAGACGGTATTGTTAGTGCGGCCAAATAGACATTCATCTCGTGTGCGCCACCGATTCCGCCCGCGCGCCACCGATCAACTAGTGGCAAAGCTAACTGATCTGCTAACACTTGATCAATGCAGCTATCACTTGCCCCGGTATCAAGCAAGGCAAGGTAATTTCCCATCCTTGGCGCAAAAGAGGGATTAACCGTTGGATCAGCTATTGGCATCTGTTCATCGGGCAATATCGGAACGCCTGGCCCGACCTGGACGGTAATTGTGGGGCCGGCGCGCCGAAGATAATCAGCGGGGTTGGAAATTCCCCTGCGATCGACAAAGCCCGCCTCCAGAATAGGCATCAGACAGGTTCTATATGGCGGTATAAAACAGACGCCGGAATTTGGCCCGTTTCACGGCCAACCTGCCGAATAAGGAATCCCCCCTCGGGAGAGATATCCCGGGCGAACTGGGCCGCGTTGTCGAGGGTGTCGAACGTCCCTTTCAGTTCGTCACCTTTGATCACGACGAATTTTGCCGCATGATGCCGCTCCAATTCGCCCCTTATCCGGTTATAGGTGGCTATTTCTCGGTCCAGAGGATGTGTCTCATTTGATTGATGCGCCATTTTCGATCCCCTTTTGAGAGAGGAAATTAGGGATACTATCGATTCTAGTCCACCGATATATGGCGCCTCTTTGGCGCCAGAAAAACTACGGTCTGCTTACAGATGCCCATTCCCGTCGCAACTCTAGGCTGGCCCTCGCAGTCTAGAGATCAACTCCGCTACCAGATCATCCGGTACGCTGATATGAACCTCGGCCCCTCCGCGCCTTCCAACCACCACGACGCCACCCTCTTTCGGACGCGCCACGTATTCGACCGTATCCAGGGTCACAAAGCGGCGTGCCGGCTGGCGGGGGAATAACTCCCCCTGAACCGGCCTAGCCTTCCAGGCCTTCCCCCTGGCCAGCAATCCGCCGATAGGTCAGGCGCTTACCTTCCATGCCCTTTGTCAGCTTCTCGGCGCGTTCGCTGTCCTCGACGCCCAGCTTGGTGCGGTTGTTGAAGCGGAAGGAGAACTCGTCCAGGTAGCGTTGGAAATGCTGCTCGCCGCAATGCTGGTAAACACCGGTCAGGCCACGTTTCAGGACGCCGAAGTAGCCTTCCGCTGTGTTAATCGTCACATCGCCGCGCGCATATTCCTTCGCGGCATGGTTCACGGTCTCGTGCGAGGCGAAATCCTTGCCAAGCGTGCCATATAGCTTGCTCTCATCCGTGTTCAGGCGGGATTTCATGTCCACATTCTTGGCCATGAAAGCGCCGATGTTCTTGGCAGTCACGTGGCCCATGTGGATAACACGGGCTTCGCCGCCACGTTCAACCAAGGCCACGATCGGACGCTTTTGCGTCCCACCATTCTTGCCACTCTTGGTGTAGGGACGGCCCTTGCGATACGCTGGCATCTCAGTCGGCGCCTTCTTGCGGCCATGGTAAGCCTCATCGGCTTCCACGATCTTGCCTTCGCCACCGATCGGCGGAGCGGAAGGATCGGCCATCGCCTCACGCAGACGGTGGAACATGAACCAGGCCGTCTTGTAGGTGACGCCGATGGAGCGGTGCAGTTGGTGAGCCGAGAAACCTTTCTTGCTGGCGCTCATCAGGCGGATGGCCAAAACCCACTTTGGAAGGGGGACGTGGCTGCTTTCCATGACGGAACCGGTCTGCACCGTGAACTGGCCACGGCAGTCTGGGCAATGATAAAGGCCGGGGCGATGCTTCTTGCCGCCCATGGGAGCAACCCGGACGCCGCCGCAGTGAACGCATGCCACACCGTTCGGCCAGCGGGACACTTCCAGCCATTCGCGGGCTTTGGTCTCATCGTGGAAAATCTGGTCCGTCAGGTCGATGGTCATTGGCTTGTGCTCCTTGAGGATGCTTATATCCCCAGGGTCACCGTTTTGTCAAGTATATAATTGGGATATTGTCCTCGCTCATTTGTCATCTCCTACGTCTGTGCGAGGCCGATCCACGGCCTGAGGTTGTCAAAAACGGCGGTTTCCTGTGCGCGTGTCACTTCATGGCACACGAAATGGGGGTTTGAAAAACGGCGCATTTCCGCCAGTTTCCACGGGAGAATTGCGGTTGTCACCGGTTTCCCGTTTTGATGTCGTCAGGTTCTAACGCGGCGTCGATCATCGCGCGCCAGGCGCTTCTAATCATCTCGTGATTACAGCGGTCATCTGTCACGATTCGGTGTGCTGCGAGCCACCCTTCAGGAATCATCCCCTTGGCCGGCACGCGCATCGCCTCGATCGCCGCGCGGGCCATTGGCTCAAAGTCCTGCCAGAACTGCCTCTCATTCTGGTTCTTACAAAGCGCCCGCGCCACCCGCTCGATCATATCGCTCATCTCTTCCTCCTTTGCAGCCGCACGATCGCGGGGGTTGTCACGCGCATTTTTGCCAATCTCGACAGTCCAAAGTCCATGTGCTCTCGTTTTGATAATTACGCGGCACGCCGTCGTAAGAAATCACCCGGGCCAGGATCAGGCGTTCGCCAACCGCTGTAATCTGGATCACTGTCGGCCCATAGCCTTCGTCACCGGCCAGACGGGTTCCCACACCCCAGCCCTTCTTTCGACAAATTGCCGCCGCCTCGCTCATCTCTTCCTCACAATCAGTCGGTGAATTGCCGCGCCGGCCATCCGTTCCTGATCGGCACTGGCGGTATACAGCGACACCATAGCCAACGACCGGTGCCCCGTGATGCTGGCAATCTCGTGTGCCGAACATCCGGCCTCGGCAAGGTTCGTCGCCGCCAGCTTCCGCAGCCCGTGGACGTTCCACCCCGCCGGGAACCCCAATTTCGCCAGCGCCGCCTTCATGCCCGTGGAGAGCGTGTCAGCGCGCCAGGGGCGCCCCCAGTCGTTGACCAGGATGGTGGCCTGTCGGCGCTCCCAGCCGTCCATGGCGGCCATCAGGGACGGGTGCACGGGGATGATGAGCGACGTGCCGGTCTTGCCCTGGGTGAGCCGGATCCGCTGCCCGTCGTAATTCGACCATGCCAGCCGGATCAGATCGCCGCGGCGTTGGCCGGTGTAGAGAGCGAGCAGAACGACACGCCGCAGATGCTCCGGCAGTTCGGCAATCGCCTGGTCGGCTTGCGCCTGGGTCCAGGCCGGAAGATGGCCGCCGGCAATCGGCTTGATGGCGGCGCCGGGGTTGTATTCCGTCTTGTCATTCTGGATCGCCCAACTGAACATGGCCCGGACCACGTCGACGAAGCCGTTGGCAGCGCCGGGCGTTCCGAGTGCATGAATGTCGTTCCGAATGCTGATGACGTGGCCGCGCCGCAGGTCCGCAATCCGGTAGTGCCCAACGCCTTTGAGCGGCCGGAGATAGATCACGCTGACGCGCTTCCGCTGTTCGGACAGTTGCGCCCATTCGGGGCTACGCTGGTAGGCCTCGATCAGCATGGCGATGCTGTCAGCCGGCGGCCCGACGTATTTGTCCGGCTTCTGCCGTTCATATTCGTAAATCCGTATCGATCCGTCGGCCAGGCGCTTTTTGACCTGCTTCTTTTTTCGCGCGGGCTTCTGCCCGGAGTTGCTCGCCCACGGCATGGATTGCCTCCCCTATATCCGACACAGCTTCCCTGGGGTCCATGACCTTGTCCAGCGCCAGCCGATCCCACCGCGGGGACTGCTTGCCGATCGCGTAAGATGCTCGGGGGAACGTGCCGCGCCGCACGGCCCGCCGGAACGACTCCGTGTCCATCCCGACGTACCGGGCGGCGTCGGCGGCGGGCAGCCAGCGGGGAAGCGAGTCAATCACTGGCCATTGTTCTCCAGTGCTTCCCGCGCATATATTATGCTGTCATCGACCCTGGTTGACCAATCAGGACCACCTTCGCTCCATTCAGTTACAATTCTGTTCAGTGCGGCGCGCAACGTTGCGTTCTCGGCGCGGAGGCGTTCGATCTCGCGCTTGTCGGCGCCGCGCAAACGGTCAATGAGTTCGTCGACGATCCGTTGAATGTCCGCCTCATCTATAGCGTTCTGCTTGCCGCGCGCTCCTGCATTCGGACAGCCGCTTTTTGGGTGCATGCAGTATGGTTCGGGCGACCATTGGCGGCAATGCCGCGGGTACAGGCAGCCGGGAAGAACGGTCATCCCACCCACCCCATGTCCATGATCAAGACCAGCAGCATTAACGCGCATGCCAAGAGGAACGGCGCGAGGTGGCCGCGGTGTGCGCCGGTCATCGCGCGGCGCCGCGGCACGGTCGGGCCAAGCGGGCGACCGTGGACGTCAACGCGTTGATGCGAGATTAGCCTCATTCTCTGATCCTCACGATTGCGATAATTGGGGCGGTCCAAACCATCGGATGCGATCTAATGCCCTCCGCTATGTGACAAGCTGCTTGGTATGCCACTGCGATTCCAGGCGATTCTATCTTGAACTCTCGAACGCGATCACCGGCGGCGGCCTGATCATTTACCTGACCGTTGCTGGTTGAATGCGGCCACACTTCAATCGTAACTCTCCAGATCATGACAGCGCCGCCATTGCAGTGCAGCCAACGATCGCGATGGTCGTCACGGCGAACACAGTGGCGGCGAGGATCTCCGCGCGGGTCATGACACGATCTTATCAAGATATCTGCGGATTTCATCCGCGTCTTGTTTGTCGATGACTCTACGAATCAATGACTTTCCGCCGCCATCGAACTTGCCACCAGCAATCCGGTATCCAGTTGATCCATCGCCGATCGCAATCTGCAATTGACCAATGGAATTCTTCCCAACCTCGATGTAGATTTCGCTCACTTCCATCCTCCATACTCAACAGCGCGCCACCTATCCCTCCCGCTCGCCGCCGCGTTCGAGGGCGTCGAGTGTATTGATGGCGTCCCGCAAACGTTTCAGATCCAACAACGCCATGTAATTAACTCGGCGCGTGGCCTTCCGAGCTGCGTCTGCCAGATCCCACAACGCCACGTAATTAACTCGGCGCGTGGCCTTCCGAGCGGCGGCTACCACGGCATCCCGAGCGTCCTGAATGGCATTATCAGGCATTGACCGGCTCCCGAAGTATGGCGGATGCGTTCGCGTCCCTGATCCGGTTCATCAGGTCCAGCCGGCCGGACTTCTCCAGGTCGCCAACGAAGCGCTGGTATTTCCCGCTCACCGTGAGCGCCGGCAGCGTGTCTTTGTTGCGCGCGCCGATCTGCCGGACCATGTCCAGCGTCGCGTCCAGCAGAGCGTCGGTGGCGGCCTCTTGCGCTGGGGCCTCAGGCTTTGCGGTATGGCGCTCCTCGCTGGCCTTGACTGCTGGCTCAACACGGCTCTTCCACAATCGCGGCGCGTTCTCCTTCAGCCACGCGAATTGCGGCTCATTGGCGCTGACGAGTTCGGCGTGGGCATCGAGGTCCGGCGCTTCCCCGAACAGCGCGACCAGATCATCGGCCAATTTCACGTCTTCCGGATCGTCTTCGGCTGGCGCCAAACGTGCTGCCGGTGCGGCGGGACGCGCCTTTGCTTCCGGCTTCGTCTCGACCACAAGCGGCCTGACCACAAACGGCTTCTTATTCGCCCGGGAGACCGTAAGCGCCATCGTGACATCCTTCGGGATGTCCGACATGTGGCTGATCCTAATCCCGCCGACCGCGAGGCCGCCGAACTGTACTTTGTCGTCGCGGTAGAGGGTCAGGGACCGGCCTATGTACTTATTCCCGTCGGGCCCCCAAACATTGACAAGTACGCGACGCATCGACTTTCCGGGTTTGTATGGCTTGTTGTTGTCGCCTTCGAACGAGATTGCGACGGGTTGTTCGTCCATCTTGACCGAAACGCCTGTGATCTTGATCGTCATAGGACCGCTCAACAAATCGTCCGCGTTTGTCTGGTCAGATTTGGCAATGATGGTAGGGCGAAGGTCGCTCATATGATCTCCTGTTCAACTCGGCGCTCAGTTGGGATCAGGCGCACGCTGGATCCCAGTTTGTCCTGGTATTCTTTCAACTTTTCGGTCAGTCGCCATTCGAATGCCGTTGCAGCATCCAGGATGGCGTCCTGATAATTCTTATCTGGGAAGACGCGAATCGTCACCATCGGTAAGCCACCGCAATAGCTGACGAAATCAACCCACTTCCGCTCCGACACCAGCAAGGCGGTTTGAACCTGGATCACGTAATCATCCGGCATTGTGCCGCCGATAATCGTTGCGACCTGGAACTTGGCGCGACGTGATTTGCACTCCAGTTGTCCATCTACGCCAACCAGGCCATCCGGCGAACAACCGATAGTAAATCCCCATTTGTCATTCGTGATGAACCCGACTTCCTCGACCGGCGCATAATGCTCGGCGTAGGTTGCGCGGGCATGGATTTCTTCCTCGACGCCTCTAAGCATGTCGTCCCCGATGTAGTGAGGCTCGACGTACTTGGTGATACGCTGCGCCAGCAGTTCATGCAGGTGCGAGCGCTCTTTATCGTTGGACGCGATCTTCAGCGTCGGGGTAACGATCAATTTCATTTCGCTGGCTGTTAAGAGGCCGCAACGGGCTGCGTGCCATTCTTCTGAGCCTTGAATGAGGCCCCGATGATATTGGATTGTCACCGCTCCACTCCTCTCGCAACGATCCGCTCGTTCCAACGCTCAAGAGCCACTTCTCTTGTGGAAGCCTTCATCTGTGCGTGTCCGTTAGGGCAACACACCATCCAGTCCTGGATTGGCTCGCCGTGGGGTTCCCCCGTCTTAGCCTTCAACAGTCGTGTGACCGGGGTAGCGCCGCAGAAAGGACAACCCAGGTTCATTGCGCTGCCTCCACCATCGTCGGCTCAACCTCAATATCCGCCAATGCGACATTGAGCAGTAATTCCCGGATCGATGCTTCCCCGCCGACGGCGCCATAAACGATGTCTTCCGGCACATCAAAATGTGCGCGCCGCAGCAAATCGGTTAGTTCGCGAATATTGTCCAGGTACAAGAAGATCCGCCGTATACCGACGGCTGATAAAGTGTTCATGGCGTATTCCCTTCCTTCCGAACCCGCCCGGCCTTCCGAACCCGCCCGGCCAGCCTGTTCTCAAGCGGGCTCTGGCTCTTCAGCCACATCGAATGCCGCGCGTCTTTGAGATCAGCGATACGGTCGCACTCATCGATCGCCGCACGTTCAACCGGCGTCAGTTCGCGGCCGAGAAAGTCGGCGTAGCGGTCCGCGGTCGTCATGCGACATCACCTTCTGCGCGAGCGATGGCGGCGCGGGCTTCTGCGTAATCATTCGCCGCGCAGCCGATCGGATCAGCAATAACGTTCGCAAGCGCGGCGAGGAGATCCCACGCGGCGGCGATCAGGAGAACGTCAGCCTCGATGCGCTGTGCCTTCGCTGCATCCACATCGCTGGCAACCACGAAGCCTTGCACTAAGACTGATGGGCCGATCACTTCGCGCATTCCCCAGTGGTTGTTGTTGTTCTTGCGGACTGACCAGGGTGCGGGAGTATGCGCGCTCATGATGGATAAACTCCACGCAAACGACCGGTTGCCCGCCAGTCCAGCAACACACCGAGCGCAAGACACCCGAGCGGGCACGCCACGAAACCGGCCAGGAAGGCGAGGAGGAGACAGAGAGCGGTCATGGTGTTTCCCTTGCCTCAATCATCCTGTTCACGAGGGCGACGGCCGACTGTTGGAGTTCGGTAACGGTAGATTTGAGCGCAGCCCCCGCGGCAGCCCCCGCGGCAGCCCCCGCGGCAACCCTCGCGACAGCCCTCGCGGCATCCCTCGCGACAACCATCGGGGCACCCCTCGCGGCAGCCCCCGCGGCAACCCACGCGGCAGTCCCCACGGCATCCAACGCGGCAGCCCACGTGGCATCCAACGCGGCAGTCCCCGCGGCAACCGCTTCAGATCGTGCCGCATTCAAAACAGGCATCAACGCCGGGCATTGCGCGAAATCGGTGATTTCCGGCAGTGAGGCCAACGCATCGGCCTGCACCGTGAGCCCGGCAAGTTTCAGCCATGCAGGCGTGTGTACTCGCATGAGCCAATCTGCTGCCATGGTGGCGCGCCGATTTTCCAGCGCGTCACTCCCGCGCGTGCCAATCAGTTTCGGAATAAATTGGCGCAGCAGTGTATCGCGCTGCACATCATCGAGTACGTCGTTCCAGAGTCTGAGAAACGCGGAGAGTACAGGGGATGCGCATGCAGGCTCATCAGACCAGGGCTCACCAGCGAGCCAACTAACTAGCTCCATCACGCAGGCGCCCTTTTCAATCGAAGTATGCGACCCGATCTGTAGGTGTTTGGTTTCAAGTTCTGCAAGGCGCTCTGGCATAATGGTCACGCCAGCACCTTTGTTTCGATGCCGGAAAGCACCATGGCCGCGGCGTGGTCGCTCGCTATCCGCCACAGGCGTTTGCGGCGCTGGATAAGGACGACGCGAGTCAGTTCATCCGGCGCGAGGCAGATGATGTATTCCTTGCCAAGGAGCGTGACCTCGACATTGCCGCCACATGACGCGCCGGACATTAAATTGTTGCGGTCCGATGACGCTGCAACCGGCGTGAAAGGAGTAGAGTCGCCTGGTTCCGACACGTTGTCGGGGAATGCGGCGGTTGGGAGTAACGTCGAATGAATGGACATTTCTGGCTCCAGCGGCGTTTGCTGGAGTCATATCACCATATTGGTGAGTTATCCGTCAACCCTATTTTTCACCAAAATGGCGAATTAATTTTCAGGGGCGATTTTTGATGGGAGGCCGAGCCAGATCAGGCCCGCTTGCGCTCCGGGTCGTCGGAGAGGATTTCGAGGCCCCGGTCCCTGGCATAGGCGGCAATCATGCGCTTCTCCCTGATGTCCAAGGTCCGCCAAAACCGGATGAGCCGGACCTCGTCAGGGAACAGGCGCAGCTTCTTGGGCTGTTGGACGACCTTTACAGCATCTGGAGCCTCATCCGTAAGAAGAGCGGCCGGCGAGACGTCTAGCGCGGGAGCGATCCGACGCATCCAATCGTCGGTAAGACGCCGCTTGCCGGTCTCCAGACGTGCGATCTGCTGGAAGGTCGTGCCCGCAACCTCAGCTACCTGATCCTGCGTAAGCCCGGATTTTTCGCGTAACTCTTTGATGCGATTGGCCATAGGCGATTTTCGCGATGGCGGTGAGCCAAAACAGCGCCAATCCGGTGAAAATGCCTCTTGACGAATGCTCACCATTCTGGTGAATATCCGCCTATGCACCTCAAACAGTACCTTGCTGACGCCGAAATCACGATCCCAGCCTTTGCTGGCAAGATTGGAGTCAGCGTGCAGGCCGTGCACCGGTATGTCGCCGGCGAGCGCACCCCCCACCGCAGGATCATGGAACGGATTACCAGGGTCACGGATGGCAAAGTGCAGCCTAATGATTTCTTCCCGGCAATGGCGGGAGCCGCCTGATGCCGGTCACGCAACTCGTCCGGTACGACGCCATGCGGATTGCGATCCGCGAGGCTCACTCTGTTGATGAGGCGAAGGACATACGCGACAAAGCTGCCGCGCTTGAGGCATATGCACGCCAAGCCAATGATATGAGCCTGGAACGACAAGTTCATGAAATACGGGTCCGCGCGGAACGGCGCGCGGGTGAACTTGTGAAAGAGATGCCGAAGGCAAGGGGCGCTGAGGGAACCGGGAGCAATCAGTATAAAAAGGCTGAGCTGCCCTCGCGTGGCACGAGCGCACCAAAACCCAAAACTCTCAAAGATCACGGTATCAGCTATGACCAATCCGCCCTCTGGCAAAAATTGGCTGAGGTACCTGAGGAAGAGTTTGAAGAAGCCCTTGCCAGCCCAGTATCGCTGCCCACCGCTGCGCACATCGTTGCGGCGCACGAGGCGCGGATAAATCCTCCCGGCCCCGAAGTGGCCCCTACTGACCCTCACGCGTCGTGGCTGTGGGGGAGGCTTCGGGATCTTGAACGGGAAGGCGTCCTCGATCGCGATCCGGTTGAACTTTGCGCCCTCATGCCGAAGCACATGATCGCGACGGTGCAACGGTTGACCCCCGTCGTTATCGAATGGCTCGGAAGGATACCTTTGTAATGTCGGGCGAAAAGGAAACAGCCTCGCTCTACGAATTGATTGGAGCAATCTACGAGCGGCACAGGGACGATATAAAAATAGCGCCCTCATGGCTTGCCGGTTTTGCAATGGCCGAGATCGGAGCATCACGCGACGATAACCCCCGCCTGTACTTGGCCGCTCATCTTCAATTTCGCCAGATAGCTCGAAGTTTCTGCGCGAAGAAGCATGATCCCGTGGAAAGCGAGACCGGTGATTTGTTTGAAGGTACGTTGCAACAACGATATCCCAGGCCACCTTCGCCAGATGACGATGAGCCAATTTATATCCTGCGCGCACAGATGAGCCGGGAGGATGTCAGGTTTAATGCCGCTCGAATGCGCAAGGTGTCCGTTTCTCTTGCTAAACACGCCGAGGCTCTCGAAAACTGGGACTATCAGCGGAACGAAGAGAGTGCCGCATGACGGCCCCGCACCTCCTCCTGCACGTCCTCGGCTGGCTTGGCGTCATGGCACTCGTCTTCGTCCTTGGCGACACGCTGAGCGGGCACGCGACGCCGGCGGACGCCATCATGGCGACGTGCGGCGTTGGGCTGGCCGCGACGGCGCTGTTGGTCCCCAAAGCATGATCAACGGTCGCCCCGCGTACTGGCCTCATAGCAGTGCCGAAGCGCGCGAGGCGTGGTTCGAGAAGCAGGACCGGATCAACGCGAGCCTGACCGACATGCGCCGCTCTGTGCAGGCGCGACGTCAAGCGGCGCTCGATGCCGAGACGGCAGAGCGGGAACTTATGCTCGAGTGCATGACTGATGTCTGAACCAACAGAATTGGCCGGGAGGATGCTACCAACCGGCCCGTCCCGTTGCTGCACGCGGGTGACTGTGCAGCCACCCCTCCCGGGATTGCGATGATCCCCACCGCAATCCCCAACTCAATCCCAGCGCCGTGGGCTCTGCCAGGGTTTTGCGGCGCTGGGGTTCTTTCTTCAGACGTGATCTCCATGCCAACTCCTTTCACGTACGAAAGTCGTAACGCATGGAGCACGTAATGGCCTGGAGACAAGTTTCCAATTCGCCGCCGGAATGGTTTCGGGAGATCGAGGAAATGGTCTGCGAGACTATCCTGTTCTTCCGCAACCGCGGGCACAACCAGGACATCGCCATCGAGCAAACCGCTCTGGCGCTGGGCCTGACCCGTCGCAAGACGCGATCGATTTTCTACCAGGAGCCGTTTGCCGCAGCCCGTGACGAATACGCTGCCATCCGCCGCGCCTTCATCGCGCACCTGGAGCACCAAGCCGAAGACCTCGCGCATCGCTCTGAAGCGGCACGCATGCGGCGGCGGCAAATGCAACTGGAGTTGGAATGAATCTTATTTGGCTCTGGTTTTGCCAGTGGCGATGGGACCGCACGCTCAATGCGATTGATCTCTGGGAGCGCCGAACCGCCGCGGCAACACGACGGGTCCATGCGCTGATTAAACGACGTAGCTGAACTTCGCACACGCGAAAGGGATGGAAAATGCCAGATAGTCTCCCGTTGAGCGGACACAATGTTGGTGGCGTGGCCGCCGATCATCTGCGGTCGATCGTGGAACGAATCGAGCGATTGCAGGAGGAGCGCAAGGCGCTCGGCAACGATGTTTCAGACATCTATTCCGAGGGAAAGCGCGCCGGTTTTAACGTCAAAGCGATCCGCGCCCTTATACGCGTGCGCGCGCAAGAGCCGGACGAGGTCGAGGCACAGGAGACGCTGCTGGACTTGTACCGCAGAGCGTTGGGCAGGTGATGCTGAAAGCCGCATCCCGCAGGCCTCCGATGCCCAGCGTCACGAACGAGTGCCCATGGTGCGGCATCGTCGAGACGGCAAAGCGCCGCCGTTGGCATCCGGATTGCGTGACGGCTTACCGGGTTGCGTGCTTTTCGGATGATCAGCGGAAGGCTCTATGGAAGCGTGATCGGGGAGTTTGCGTTGAATGCGGCACGGTCGCTGAGGACCGGTTTGTCCGTTGGGAACACCAACATTCCATGTGGTGGACCGCGGAGAGGCTGGAGCGCGTCGTTCTGCATTCCTATCTGGCTGACCCTGGAGCGTGGACTGAGGCGCAAACGCACATCCGAGGAATCTGGACATCGACGTGGCATGCCGACCACCGGATGCCGCTCTGGCGTGCGCCGCGCGATGTGGCGCTGGCGGATCGACGGCTCTGGTGGGGCCTGGAGAATCTCCAGACTCTCTGCGAGGCCCATCATAAGACCAAGACGGCCCGAGAAGCGGCAGAGCGGGCAGCCCTGAGGTCCGGCCAACCTCGGCTGGAGTTCGCAGCGTGAACTCCTTCTCCGAGTCCTGGCTGTGCGACTACCAGTCCCGCTTGGGCGAGCGCCAAGATAGGGGCGGCGAACGCCGAGCGGCTGGCGTGTCGGGCGCTGCAGCGGTGGCTGAGGTAGCGGTGAAGCCCGCGCATGCTGAGTGGGACTTCCAGACGACGGTCGCCAAGTTCCTGGACCTCGCGCTGCCCGTCGGGGCGTTCTGGACCTCGATCGACATGGGGCCGGCGCGCAGCAAAGCAGTCGGCGGGATGCGGAAGGCCAGGGGTTTGAAAGCGGGCGTTCCGGATGCCTTGATCATCTGGGGCAACATAGCACTTTGGTTAGAGATCAAGACGCAGCGCGGCCAGCTTTCCGATGCGCAGAAAAACGTTCGCGCTGCGCTTTTGGCCAACGGCCACCTCTGGGCGCTCGTGCGATCAATCGATGATGTCGTTACGGCTTGCGCCATGGCCCGCATCCCCCTGTGGGCGGTGGGGTGATGGCGCGTGAAGAAATCATCAGCGGGATGGCGCTGATCTCCGCGTTGATAGTCTGTGCCTGGGGAATATGGGGAATCTCCTGGCTGTGGCGCAACAGGAGGCAGCCATTTTGAAGCCGCACACCATGCACCCAGGACCCAGGCCAACCGCAGCAGCAAAATTCTATGTCGCTGAGCCATGGTGGAGGTTTCCGGTGATCGACCCCCAACACACAACCAAGGAGATTCCCATGCCAGCAAGCGTCGGCTCATTCGCTGAACTCATCAAACTCGTTGATGACTGCCTGGAAGAGGCCGAGGGCGGCAAGCACCGGGCGTATCACCTCATCATGGAATTCGACAAACGCGGCATTGATGTGGTGGTTAGGCCGCCCGCGTCGATCCATGAGGCGAGTTCGGACCTTGGACACGGGGACTGAGATGACGCACAGGAGCCACATATCCTATCAGGCAATCGGCGCTGCATCGCTCGGCGATGCGTCGACAAAAGCAAAGACCGGTGGCGATCGGCGCTATGACGGACCGCCACTGCACCCGATTCCAGAAACGGTTCTGGTGCCGCACGACAAGGGTGAGTGGACCGACCTGACAATCGCGGCGCTCGATACTTTGTGGATCTCAGGGTACGCCACTGCGTCAATCGGGTATTATCTCGGTTTCACGAAAAACGCGATCGTGGGAAAATCGCGCAGACTGGGATTGCCGGCGCGTCCGTCGCCCATTCGGTGGCGCAATCCGGACGCGGCACCGACTCCCCGCGCCAGGCCGCTGCCCAGGGTGGCCGGCCCCACGTTGCCGCCGCTCCAGAGCATCGCGGCCGGCGCCACGACAGAGCCGGTCATGGCGGTGCCACGCGCGCCGGACGCACGGGTGCGGGCGACGAGGGCGGTGCGGACGCCAATGCCGCCTGTTACCGTGCTGACGGGGTGGGCTGGCATACGGCCCGAGCCCGTGCCGATCGAGCGAGTGAGGACTGTGACCGCAGCGCCGAAGCCGTACGGTCGGATCGTGACGTGCTGCTGGCCCTTTGGAGATTCCCGCACGCGCGAGTTCCACTTCTGCGATGTGCCATCGGAGCCGGGCCGGCCGTACTGCGAGGAACACGTGAGGATCGCGTATGTGCGGATCCGTGACCGGCGCGAAGATCAGGCACTGGCACTTCTATGACACTAGCGGAACTACGCTGCGACGCTTGCGGATCGTCGGATATTTTCGCGCTCGACCCCGGCTTTGATCCGGTGCGCAGCGACGTGCCGCTGTTCGATGTCCTGCTAGATGCCGGACAGCCGAGCGTTGGGCGCTGCCATGCGTGTTTCTTTGCGAAGTTCGGGCGACGGGAGGTGGCACGATGACGATTAAGCCGCTTGCCATTGATTTGTTTTGCGGCCTGGGAGGCTGGTCGGAATCGCTACTCGCCGAGGGCTACGACGTCATCGGCTTTGACAACGAGCGGCACGTCTATGGCCCGCACCGTTACCCTGCGCAACTGGTGATCCAGGACATGGCCACGGTCAAGAAGGCGATCTTCGATCGGGTCGAGATCGGTTCCACGATCCACACCGATGAAGCCGCTGTCTACCAGGGTCTCGATGGGCTGTTCTTCACGCACGATACCGTCAACCACAGTGAGGGGGAGTTCGTTCGCGGCAACGTGACCACCAACGGCGTCGAGAGCGTGTTCGCCGTCTTCAAGCGCGGCCTGATCGGCGTCTATCATCACGTCAGCCCGGACCACCTTGGCCGCTACACCAATGAGTTCGCGTTCCGGCTGAGTGAGGGGAACGTCCGGCGGCACACGATGGACCGTCTGGACAGCCTCACAACCGGCGCTGCTGGCAAGCGGCTTACCTACAAGGACTTGATCGCGTGAGCGCGCCAGAGCAACCGAAGGCGCTGGACGCCATTGTCGACGTGGTGCTGGCCTACAAGCCGAAGTCCAAGAGCAAGCCAGCGAAGAAGCGGAAGCGGCGAGCGAACAAGGTCGCGAAGGAGCGGCAGGTCGAGCGGATCGTCGGCGATGAACGCGGATTTCGAACAATCAAATATGAACCGCATAGCACTATTTTGCTCAAGAGGAACGACCAGGATGGAACCCGTTAAACGCCTGTGCCCGGATTGCGGCTCTATCGGCATGGATAATTGTGAGCGCGCGGCGTGCCAATGGGATCAATGGGACGACGGAACGCGAGTGACCGCGAAGCAACGATCAGCCGGAGCGGCATTTGCGGACAAAATCAATACATATATCGTAGCGCGTCGAGCGCGGGAGTAATGTATATAATTCCCTTACGGATCGTACTTCCTTTGGGGGGATGTGCCTGCGCTGATGCCATCGGCTCTCGCGTTCAAATCATCTGGGATGAACTGGTCCGACCAAACGATTCGCGGTCAGGATTTCACGCGCATTGCTGGACAGGGCCTCAAACACGATGGGACAGGCTGGCGCTCGACTGGAACGATGGCGTCCACCAATCGCATGGTGGCTGGCCCACGAAATGGCAACGCCCGCAAAGCCGCCAGCGCCATGATTGCCAAAATCCCCGAGCCGCTGGCCCGGCACATCGCAAGGGTTTACCGGCTATGAGTACTGATCATCTTTTCTCTGACGCCGCGCTCGCCCTGCTGCGCGAGGCGCCGGCGAAAGGCCTCAACGTCATCGCAATCAGGTCAGCGCTCCACAAGATCAGCGGTATCTGGTTCCGCGACCTGGAGATCATCACGGAAGCGGCGCGGTTCGGCCATGAGCTGAAGTCGCTCGGTACCGGCTCCCGGCCGTCAGAGCCTCAGCGTGTTGCGCCGGCGCCTTTGCCAGCGCGGCCGGAGGACAATGTTGGGCTTGTTCGGCCGGGCAGATGGCCGGTGCCGAAGGGCGGCTACAAAATTGGCAGCGGAACGTTCTGTGGCTGAGCAATTCAACCTCTTCGGCCGGCAGGCTCCTCCTCCATCGCGGGCGATCCGGCGCGGGCTCCCGCCGAGGCCAATGGTCGTGGACGACTTCCGGTTCGATGGCTCTGACCCGAGGCTCGTGCCGCAGCCTGGGGTGGTGATCCCTGAGCATCTGAAATTGCCGACAGACGATCCTGACTGGATGCCGGAAAAGGGATGAACCTTCCGCCATCCGATTTTGCAGACGCTTTCCGGGAGCACGTCGTGCCGAAATTGCACGAAGTGATCGTCGTTCGTGCGCATTTCGTGGGTATCGGTCTCTATGGTTTTGCCGACGCACACGCGGATGTAATGGCCTACGCGGCCAAGCTGGGCGCGTCGCTTTTGCCGGAAGAACATCTGGACGCGCTCATTGATTGGGCGCTCACGGAACTCTGCGACGCCGCTGCTGCGGTTGAGGCGCAATGTGTCAGATGATCCAAATTTCTTCGAAAAACCCGCCAGGCCCCGACGCAAAAAGCGCGAGCCATGGGGAGGGAACCCACCTGACCGCGGTTCTCATCCGGTCATACCAATCCAAAAGGTCAACGGTCGTGACATCGACGCGGCCGACGTGGTCATACCGCCCCGGTTCGCAGATGACGCGCTTGGTCTCCGTTTCAGCGAAACATTCAGCCCAGCCCTCCGGTTCGTCGCAACCTGGAACCGGTGGATGATCTGGGACGGGGAGATCTGGCGGAAGGATGACACGCTGCGGGTGTTCGACCTGGTGAGGCGAAGTTGCCGTACGATCAGCGGAGAAGCGCACGAACCTAGAATCCAGACCATGCTGACGAGCGCCCGGACGGTCGCAGCGGTCGAGAAGTTGGTTCGCGCCGATCGCCGGCATGCATGTTCGGCCGACCTGTGGGACGCGGACCCCTGGCTACTCAATACGCCAGGCGGGATTGTCGACCTGAAAACCGGCGACATGAAATCGCATGCACCCACTCACCACATGACCAAGATGGCAGCGATTGCGCCGTCGGGCGAATGCCCACAATGGCTCCAGTTCCTCGATCGGGTGACCGGGAACAATCGGCAGCTCGGAGACTACCTCAAGCGCTTCGCCGGCTATTGCCTGACCGGACTGACGACCGAACACGCCATGGGCTTCCTGTATGGCACCGGGCGGAATGGCAAGGGCGTCTTCCTGAATACCCTGACCAGGATCCTGGGCGATTATGCCATGACGGCGAGCCCTGACACGTTCACAGAGAGCGGTTCGAGTAAGCACCTGACCGTCCTGGCCAGATTAATGGGTGCCCGCCTGGTGGTGTCCCAGGAGACCGAGGAAGGTATCCCGTGGGCAGAAGCTCGGATCAAGTCCGTAACAGGTGGCGACCCCATCACGGCCAACTTCATGCGCCAGGATCCCTTCACCTATACGCCACAGTTCAAGCTGTTGGTATCTGGGAACCACAAGCCAGCGCTGAAATCCGTCGATGAAGCGATCCGGGCGCGGTTCAATCTCATCCCGTTCACCGTCACGATCCCACCGAATGAGCGTGACCCAGGCCTTTCGGAAAAGCTGTGGGAAGAGGCACCGGGCATCCTGGCCTGGATGATTGAGGGATGTCTGGATTGGCAGGCAGTGCGGCTGAGGCCGCCGGCGGTCGTTAGTGAGGCAACTGCGGAATACTTCGACTCAGAAGATGCCATCCAACTCTGGATTGCCGACAAATGTGACCGGAAAAGCTGGGAGCTCAGCGGCGTTCTGTTCAAGTCATGGATGGCCTGGGCCATGGCTGCCGGCGAGAAGCCTGGATCGCACAAAGCGTTCAGCAGGAACCTGGAAAAGCACGGATTTACGTCGAAAAGGACCCCGCAAGGCGCGCGGATTGATGGTTTGCAACTCCAACCGCCGCCCCCAGCCAAGACGGAACCTCAGCATGAAAGAGATTAACCTATTGATTATGCAATGGATGTCGTTTCGCATGACGCACAATGACGGGTTTCAAGTATATCCCCGTTGTCTTCAGCGTGCGCGCCCGCGTGTGAGAATAAAGTCCGTTACAATATGTGCTAATGTTTTGCAGACGGGGGGAACGTTCAAACCCGTCATTATGCGTCATTCGTAACGAAAGGAACACCCTATGGCAATGCCAAAAATGGATCTTGACGACAGCCAGACGGTTCGGGAATGGCTCCATGAGTTTACCGAGAAGGCCGCCGGTTGGCTGTCAATCGACAGATTGTTCCTTGACTGGCAGCGGTGGCTTATGCGGAAACGCGGATTGTCTTCTACGCGGATCGCCTTTGCTGAATCCCTGAAACGCCAGGGATTCGCTGTTGCTCGGCTGAGCAATGGCCTAAAAGTCCAGGGACTTAGGTTAAAGCCTCAACCCACACCTTATCTCGACCGGCTGTTGGAGCGGCTTTAGGCATGACCCTGGCAATTTCCTCCCGCGTCCGCCTCACCGAGGCAGCCAAGGCGAAGAACCCGGACCTCGCCGGCCTGATCGGAATCGCGGTCGACTTCGGCGGCGGCGCGATCAAGGTGCGCTGGACCCATAATCCGCCAGCCAAGGCATTCCTCGATATTCACGCGTGGCACAAGCCGGCGGACATCGAAGCCGCGGACGTACCATGACAGGCAACGCCGACCCCCTCGCCGCAGCCGAGACGGCGGTGATCTTCCTCGCTCTGGAATGCAACACGCTTGAGGTTGGCTCGCCGCTGTGGAACGCCGTGAAGGCACTCCGCAACCTCCGCGATGCACAGGAAAGGAAGCGCCATGATGCCCGAAGTTGAACCTGTGAGCGTCGTACAGGCCGGGGCAACCCTCAGGGTGGGGGATTGGCTACCAACAGAGCCGCAAGCCGCTCAACCCAATCCAGGACGGCAGGCGCGGGCGTCTGCTCAGCCAGAAGCCAGCGACGCACCGTCCGCTCGTTCACCCCGCATTGCGCCGCAACATCGCTCGGCCCCCAACGCAATGTCGCCAGGGCCGCGGACAGGCGGGAGGATGGGGATTTGTAAGGGCTCAATTCACCCCCACAAGTTCTTCTCCAGGGTTTGCAAAACCGGCGGCGTACGCCTCGATTGCGTCAGTGTCGGGCAACGTTTCAACGTGATCCAGATCAATCAACACCCCCCGATACTCACCGTCAGTCGCTGTGCGAAAGGTGGCAATGCACTCGTTTGGTTCGCGCGTTTTGGCAATGTAGGAGCGCGCCGCACGTTCGGAAATCGCGTGGAAATAGAACGATGTCATGGGTCTTACTCCCGTTTCGCCCGGGACCGTTCCCGTGGCGTGTCCGTTTTATCGGACATTCAAGGGCGCACGTCAACAGGAAAATGCACGCGGCATAACCGACGAAACTCAGCGACGGAACTCAATCCCTGATTACGCCGCCTTCACGCCACACAGAGGAGCGGGCAAACCTGACCCAATCCATCACCCGCCGGGAAGCCGCGCGCCTCCGGCAGCAACGCTCCCGCGATCGCCGTCGCGAAACCGCCCGCCTCCAGGCCATCGCCGAAGCCGAACGCCTCGAACGCGAAACCGCCGCATCCGAACGATTCGGCGAAGCGATCGCGCCATTTGTCATGCGGCACCCGGTCCTGACCTCCTCCGGCTACATGCTGGTCGGCGCCCGGATCGAAATCCAGGACGGCAAGCCAGCCAGGGTCGATCCCGTCGCCGCACTGAAACTCACGGAGCGCCAGCGAAAGGCCGGCCGCCAGATCCAGGCCGATTGGCGCGAGGTCGGCGCCGGTCTCAATGTCTCACCTACCGGCTACACACGCGGATCCGGTCAGGGCAGCGGGATGGGTGGCCACGCCGCCATGCGCCGGCAGATCGATACCCGGGCACGCCTGGATGGCGCCCTGACGTTCCTGGGGGCCTTCGCGCCTCTGGTGGCCTCTGTGGTCCTGAACTGCATCCCACCAGCCGTGTGGGCTTGTCAGGAGGGCCGCCCCGTGGCCGATGCTGGCCGGTGGGTTGAAGGTGCGCTCGACCGATTGGCCCTCTTTTATTGGCCCGAAGCCCGGGATGGCTCAGTTCATGAGCGGATCCTGACTTTTGGACCGCCCCGGAAGTCCTACACGATGACGGTTGCCTCCTTGTGACAATCCTGCTAAGCGAACGGCCCATCGTCGCACAGGTGCGCCAAGCAGGCGCCCGGACGATCCCCGAATCGGCGTAATCTGGAGTAATCGCATGAGCGCAGCCAGGAGAAGTCTGACGCCAAAGGAGGCCGTTGCCAAGTTCGACAAAGGCGACGTGTTATGGTTACACATGGGCGATGTTATCAGCAGGCTTGGGCTAACGGCCGATGAATTCCTGCCTTTTTTGCAAAGCGGTGAAATAACCGCTTGGGGCACCATCGATAAGCCAGCCGATCTTCTTGTTCGCTCCGATGAAGTGGTGCAACTAATGGCAACCCACGGATTACATTTCGTCAGGAAATCCTCATGAGCGGCGCCCTCGCAGCACCACCACCTGGCCTGGGTGCCGCAGCCGGCGCAGGGCCAATGCCCCCAGATCCAACCGCATCTGGCGACGATACCGATACCGGGGATGACAATGTCCTCGTCACGATCTGCAAGAATGGCGACGGATCGTATACGGTCTACGCTGGCGATGAGCCAGACGACGACAGCGGCGATATGTCGGATGACGATGCCGACGCCATGGGACCGGCAGGCGGCGCACCGGCCCCGGCCGGTGGCATGGGTATGGGTGCACCAGGAGGCGGAGCAGGAAGCCCGCAAGGTGTCCCAGCCGACAGCATCGGAGCGGCCCTCAAGGCGGCCCTCGACATCCTGAACGGCGATAAGTCGAGTGAAGGCGCGCCGGGCAACGCCGACGATCAGTTCGCAGGCGGCTTTAACGCCAGCAAATCGCCGACACCGGCAACCGGGATGCCGCAGAAGTTCTGATGATGTTCTGTCGCCTGTGTAATAATTTCGCGCCATGCCCCGAGCATAATGGGGCGGGAACCAGGGCGCGGATGGTGGCTCCGGTTCTTCCCTCCTGGACCACTAAAGACGAGAAGAAATATCAGGGATTGCTCCGGCGCGTTGAAAAATATCTTCGGAAAGAACGAGCAGCCTATGTAAGAAAATATGGCGCCGAGGATGCAGAAAAGGCTCGTCAGGCTGCAATCGCGCGCGTAAATAAAAACCGTAGCGGGAGCGCTGCCTGATGGCCGATCCCATCACAAAAGCCCCTGTTGTGGTGAGACTGGAACGAATGGATTACGTCGTGCCGTTGGGTGAACTCCACAATATGAGCAGCGCAACAATCTGGGATGCCGATCCGAGAGTCACTTCGGACGTAAATTTCACTGAACTTGCCGCCCTCTTTCCCGATCATCACGCACAGATTGTGGAACAAGAGGAACAGCCCAAGTTGGGGCGTCCCATGTATTTCATTCGCACCCGTGGCGATGACAATCTGAAACTCTGGCCGAGATGCGATAGGCTGTACTGGTTTCGTGCCACATTCAGAAGGCCAGTTGGCCACGGGGCGCCAACGCCAGCAGGGACTGCTTAATGCCCGTCACGCCCGCCCCGCGCATCGGCAAGACCGCGGGCGCCCGCCCGCGACCGGCTGACAGTGAGAAGCGACCGGTCAACGGACGCTGGCATACGGCAAGCGAGATCGCTGCGGGCGACATGGTGATGGCAGCAAAGGCCACACCGAAGCGGAAGGCAGCAAAGCGCAGGCCGATGGGAATTATCAATCGTGGGTGAAACGCAGGAACTGGTGAGGCCGGTTGGGCGGCCAGCCGTGGCTCAGGCGAGGCTCGATGAAGTTGGAGAAGACACTGTCTGCGCCTCCATCGCCGATGGACGTTCGTTGACATCAATTGCGTCCGAAGCCGGGGTTTCCATTGGAACTCTGTTGACGTGGTTTGCAGCGAATACTGAGCGTTCCGCGCGTGTTGCAGAGGCAAGGCGTGTCACTTCCTGGCACTGGGACGAGTTGGCCGAAAAGGAAATCCGGGATGCGCCTCCGACGTCTGAGGGCATCGCCAAGGCGCGTGAACTTGCATCACATTTCCGTTGGCGCGCATCGAAGATTGACATTCGATACGGCGACAAGACCCAACTCCAGAACCTGGACAAGAACGGCAACCCAACCGACGCGCCGCAACGCGTTCAGATCGAGATCGTCGGCGGCCCGCCGGCTCAGATTGCGAACGAACCGCAGCAGGCGCGAATAGCGCGATCTCCCGTCATCGACATCGATATCGTTGGCAACGGGTGAATCACTGGCACGCCAGGCTGATGAGAATGGCGGCGCCAAGGACGCCTATGATTTTCATGATTTTGAATGCCCTCCTATCTCGTGCTGCGGAGTGGGCCTTCAGAGCTTTGGACCATTTCAACCAATTTTGGCCCGCTGGCGATTCCCAATATTGCCATTCGCATTCGGCGAGTTCGGTGTCATATGCGTAACCAGGGTATAATAAGCCGGGGTTCATTCGTGCGATGGGTTTCATTGTGACGGTTCCGATGGACCGAAGTGGTCCTTAACGTAGCGATGAACCGCATTAACCTCGGCACCATGCCCATGGCGCCACGCGTCAATGATCCTGCGAATGAGTTCCGCGACCGTGATACCAAGCGCCTGTGCCTCGGCATCCAGAAACGCCGTCTGTGGCGCGGTTAACTTAACGGACTGGCGCGGTTGCTTGATGCTCATGTGGAATCTGACTTGTTGGGTGACTGTTCCTTTTCGCTAACTATGATCCGATTGATGAGATGTTGCGCTTCAAGAGCGCCTTCTCCTACCGGATCGGCATACTTGATGAGCCAGGTGGCCAGATGGAGCAGCAGTTTGCGTTCTGTTTCTGTCATGTCGTCCGTTTACATCTTTTCGCCAACTTAATACAAGAGGAATAACTGATGAACAACCATGAAGCCGTAGTTGCCACACTCGCCCGCCATCGTGAGGCCCGGCAATGGTCCGACGATGCAGTCGCCCGCGACCTGATGCAGCAACTCGATCTCAACCCAACGGGCGAGGCATCGAAGGCCCGACTGTTGGTCGATCCGGCGTTGATCACCGAGGACGAGGTCGTGGCGCACGAGACCGCTGCCAAGGTGGCGCATCAGAAGGCCACCGAAGCTCGGGCCAAACTGAACGGTCAGGTCGCGGACGAGGCCAAGGCGAAGGCCGACGTGTCGGCTGATCAGGCTCGGGCAGCGCAGGCGCGCGTAAATGCGCCTTCTGATGCGATGCAGCGTGTAAAAACGCCGCAGCAACTGGCAGACGAGGCCATGGACCGCGAACGTCGGGCTACTGAGCTCCGTCAGTCGCAGCAGGGGCCGGTCGGTGGGACGGAAGCGGAGCGCGCCCCTCTCCCTCGGTTCGTTCCGGTGATCCAGGAGCCCGGCCCCGTTGGTCCGGCGCCAGGCCATCCCGCGTCGTGAGCGTGGGTCTCTGCCCGGCCTGCGGCGGAGTGACAGGGGTCGAGACATCTGTATTTCGCATGTGCCAATGTGAGGACGCCATGAAGGAAAGCGACGTTCAGGAGGCGCTGAAACAGGCGGCGTTTCGCAAATGCGAGGAAGCCTACATGGATCTCGGCGTGCTCAACCGCGTGGCGGATGCGACGATTGCGGCACAGATCCGGGTGACGGATGAGATGGTTGAGGCTGGAAAAGCTGCCTGGATTGCCTCTGGCGGTGAACTCGACACGATCCTCGCCTGTTACCGCGCGATGGCATCGCTGGCACCGAAGGACATGATGGATGCCAGCACGCAGGTCGATAATGCGATTGCGGGGTTGATGATCGACCTCGCTGCCATGCGGATTGCGGCCGAAGATGTAGGAAATCACCCCTATCACGGCCCGCTTTCCAAGCCTGATGAGAACGGTAAGCGCGTCCCCGTCTGTGACCCGGTCCACGAGAAGTTCCACGGCTCGATAGGGGACGTGCTCTCCGGTAAGGTGATGCCTGAAGCCCGCCGGCAAATGGAAGATGCGTTGAGACGCTCGCCGCCCGAACCCAAGACGTTTCCGGTTGGGCTGAAGGTTGGCGACCCGCGGCGGCTTGGAGGGTGACGGAGCCTCGCGCCAACGCAAAAGCATATCAACATGGGGCTATGGCCGCGGGTGTCGGCAACACTCGGGAATGTCCGGGGAATCACCGCAAGGCGGTTGCTCAATGGTACGCCGGTTACGACAGCATAAATAAGCTGGCGGCCAATCCTGAAACCAACGAGCCCAAGGATGACGACATGTCCACCGACCCGCGGCGCATTGGTGGGTGAGGGATCCATGGTCAGCGTTCCTGCCGGCGGTGCTGGCGTTCTTTGCCGGCCTCGGCCTCGTGTTGGGATTGCTGTTCTGAGATGAGCGACCGCGTCGTGCCAATCCGTGAAAACGTCTTGCTCCCCGAGCATCACTCGCCGTTGGTGGTCGAGACGTTGCAAGAACTCCTTGCCCAGGCCGAAAGAGGTGAAATCGCCGCATTTGCCTATGTGGTAGTCGATCCGGGCTCAAACGTCTTTACCGACTGGGCAACGCACGGCACGCCTGATCACGGGTTTGCGCTGGTCGGAGGCGTTGCGCGGCTGTTGTACCGCTTGAATAAGGCTCAGGATTGAGCGCCGCTCTCCAACAGCCGCCAATCCCGAGGATGCAGCTTCACTGGAAGCTCGCATTCCTGAAGGACATGCACAGCTACAAGATCGCTTATGGCGGCCGAGCATCGCTTAAGTCCACGTCGTTCGCTGCCACTTTGTTAACACTTGGTATCAACCAATCGTTGCGTATTCTGTGTTTGCGTGAAGTTCAGAAAACCCTTGCCGACTCCTCGCATTTATTGTTGCAGGACCAGATCAGGAAACTTGGTTATGGTCGGTTCTATGACGTTACAGAGAATGCCATTCGTGGTCACCTCGGGACGATGTTCCGTTTTGCCGGGTTATCTGAGCAAACGGCAGAGTCCATGAAGGGGTACGAAGGTTTCGACGTGTTCTGGTTCGATGAGGCGCAGGCAATCACGCGTCGATCGTTTCAGATCGCGTTGCCGACGTTGTTCCGCACGAAGGACGCAGAGGCCTGGGTGTCGTTCAACCCCGACATGGACACGGACGAAGTGTGGGAACGTTTCGTTGTTAACACTCCTCCCGGCGCCATGATCGCTGAAATGAACTGGCGGGACGGTGCTGAGCGTGGCTGGATGAGTGAGGAGAATGAACGGCTTCGGCAATACGATCTCATTCATTACAAAGACGATTACGACAATATCTGGGAAGGCAAACCGCGTACGGTTGTGGCAGGCGCCATCTATGCGCGCGAGGTCGTGGAGATGATGACCGAGCATCGGTTTCGGCCAATCCCATATGATCCGCGCCTGCCGGTCCATCGCATCTGGGATTTGGGATGGAACGACCTGATGACGGTGATCATGGTGCAAAAGCCGCATCCGAGCGCGCTGAACGTGATCAACTACATCGAGGACAGTCACATTACCTACGCCGAGATGCTCGGAACAATGGACCGTTTGCATTACAAATGGGGCGATGACTGGTTACCGCATGACGCCGGTCAGCATCACCCAACCAGCGGCACGAATGCATGGAAGCAGATCAGCGGCCTGTCCGGACGCAAGCCAAAGGACATCCCGCGATCTGACCCCGAGGCGCGTATCCGGGCCGCCCGCATGATGTGGCCTCGTGTCTACGTCGACAACTCAAAGCATGACACGCCAACCGATCGGCCGGATCGTCTGCTCGGTGCGGCGCACCTGATCGATCGGCTGAAGCGGTATAAGCGCACCGTGCCGCGGAACACGATGGAGCCGACCGGGCCGATGCACGATATTGCGTCACATGGCGCGGATGCGTTTGGCGGGCTTGCCGAAATAGCGGAACGTATCCGCAATGAGGGTGATCAGCCGGTTACCAGGATCCCCGCTTATCGGAATGCTGATCCGAGCATGGGGTTGTTGGGATGAAGTACTTATCCAACAGTGGCTGTAAAGCGGCGCGGAATGCGGGATCTGTATCCCACCGTTCCCGCACTCTTTTGGCGACCCAGGCGGATAACTCAGCGTCGTCGTCAGTAGTATCCATGGTTCCTTACCTCCAGGGCCAATTCTAGCACACAAATGAGCGCCGCTCTATCCGATCTCCCCGATGACGTTCGCCAAATCCTCGCCCCGCATATGGACGAGGACACGACCCTGCTTGCGGCCATTGGCGTGCAAATCGCATCCAAACGCGAGGAAGCGAAAGGCGCGCGTGGCTCCAGCGGTATCGAGTCGACGTGGCGGGAGTGCGAGGAAGCCTACCTCGGCATTGATGACGTGAACCGGCACGAGTTCACCGATGCCAAATGGGCCAAGCCAATGTCGATGGATGGCCCGGTTACGACCGGCCGAAAGCCGCGGGACACGGATTACAAGTCCACCGTCTTTCATCGCCTGACATCCCGGTATGTCGATGCCGGCGTCGCAAAGCTGACCGAGATATTGCTGCCTGCCGATGACAAGTCGTTCTCGTTCAGTGAAATGCCTGTGCCGGAGCGGATTGCGGCGAGTGAGGACGAAAGCCAGGTCGTACACAGTGGCCTGGGCAATGCGCCACTGACACGGCCATTGGCGCCGGGGGAGACGCCGCCACCGGCAGCGCCCCAGCCGCCCGTGGCAGCCGTTGGGCCTGCCCCTGCTGCGCCAGCAGCGATGCCTCCTGGACCGCAAGCCTCCGCACCGCCAACGGCAGCCTCACCAGCGCCGCCAGCCGGGGTTCCTGGTGCGGCACCAACCTCGGCGGCCCCTCAGGTTGCCCCGCCTCCCCGTATGCCACTGACCGTCCAGGATCTCGCCCGCGAGGCGATTGAGGCTGCTCGCAAAAAGGCCAAGGCGGCCGAGACGCGCATCTATGATTGGCAGACGGAAACTCAATACCGGGCCGAAATCCGCAAGGTGATCAGCGACGCGGCGCGAATTGGCGTTGGGGTACTCAAGGCCCCCACACCGGTCAGTAAACGCGTGATGGCGATCACCAAGGCCAAAGAAGGCGATGGGATCGATCTGACGATCAAGGAAAAGATCGTACCGGCCGGTGTATGGTGCGACCCGTGGAACATCTATCCCGATCCGGCGTGCGGCGAGAACATTCACGACGGCGATTACATCTTCGAATGCGACTTTATGTCGGCTCGCCAGGTGCGCGGACTGAAGAAACTGCCTGGGTACATTAAAGCGCAGATCGATCTTGTCCTGGAACAGGGGCCGAATAAGGCGAACGAGACCTCGACCAATCGTCCCGAGGGGACAAAATCCAAGGATCGTTACACCGTCTGGTATTTCTACGGCACGCTTACCAAAGACGAGATGCAGGCGATTGATCGCGCATCCGGCAAAGAGCAAGGGTTCAACGGCGATGAGGAAGCAAACGTCATCGTAACGTTGATCAACGATAGCGTGGTCCGGGCCACGATCAACCCGCTCGATAGTGGGTCATTCCCCTATCACTCCATGCCCTGGCAGCGTCGCGCACAGCATTGGGCGGGCGTTGGCGTGGCTGAGCAGATGCGGGCTCCGCAGAGGATTGTGAATGCAGCAATCCGGGCATTGCTGAATAATGCCGGGAAGAGTGCCGGCTGTCAGATTTTTCTCAGGGAAGGTGCGTTTCGTCCGGGAGATGGAACATGGCAATTCACCCCGGATAAGTTCTGGTACCAAACAGAAAACGGAAGCGACGATATTCGGAAGGACTTTGTAGTCGTTGAAATCCCGAATGTTGGGGAACAACTGACGAACATCATCACGCTGGCAGAGCGGTTCGCAGAGGAAGTGACCTCGATCCCGCTCATCACGCAGGGGCAGTCAGGCGCGACGACGCCTGATACGTTCGGCGCCGCTCAACTCCAGAACAACAATGCAAACCAACTGCTGCGCTCGATCGGATATACATTTGACGACAAAATTACCGAGCCAGCTACCCGGCAGTTTTATGAGTGGCTGTTGCTCGATCCCGATGTGCCGAACAAGGAGAAGGGCGAGTTCCAGATCAATGCCCACGGCTCAAGTGCGCTGGTCGAGCGCGCCATTCAGGACCAGACAATCGGCCAGATGGCTGCGCTGGTGCTTAATCCGGCGTATAAGTTCGATCCGGCGAAATGGGCGGCTGAATACGCGCGATCGAAGAAACTAGATCCGAAGACATTCCAGTACACCGAGGAAGAGCAGGCCAGGATGGCTGCCGCGCCACCTCCAGAGCAACCGGCCGTTACCGTTGCCAAGATCAATGCCGATACGCAACTCAAGCTCGGCGCCATGAAGCAGACAGTCGACGAACTGACCGAACAACACGAGGCCCAGATTGCTGCCGCGGCGCACACATTGGAAGTCGGAAGAGCGCAAGCCGAAGATCTGCGCACGAAGGGCGAGTTGACGATCAACGCGCATGACCTGGAAATGCAACACCAGCGCGAAATGCTGAAATATGCCACAATGCGGAATATCTCGCTCGATACTGTGAAGGCAGAACTGGCCAAGGCGGCGATGACATTGCAGACGCAGCGGCAGCTGAACGCCGAGGATAATGCGGTGGACCTGCACAAGCATCATAACCCTGTGCAGCGGCCTGAACTTGCACAACGACCGCGGGGCGCGAAGCCGCCAGGACAGACGCCGGGGCGCGCGGGGAGTGGTCGCGCGTTTGAGCAAGGAGCGCCGCAATAACTGACTTCGAACTCTCGCAGCATGACAAGCACTCCGGCCTATGGCTGCGGTTCAAAGACCATTTGCTTGACCGGCTCAGTGACGCGCGCCGCCGTAATGACAAGGCGCTGTCAGAGCACGAAACCGCTGCGCTTCGCGGCGAGATTTATTGCCTCAAGAAGCTGATGGCTCTTGGGGATGACCGGCCAATGACCGGAGATGGAGACCAGCCACCGTGAGGCGCCTGGAGATGGAGCAATCATGAACCCCGAAGACGATACCACGATCATTGACGACGCGCAGGAGTCCGCTGACTTTGCTGGCGGGTTTGAGGGTAAGACAGCCGAGAAGATCAAGGCAAAGGAGAAGCCAGCGCCCGCGGAAACCCCACGGGCAGAGGAAACTCCGGCGCCGGAATATGTCCAGGTGACCGCGAAAGAATGGGCCGAGGTCCGAGCAGCCGCGCAGCGCACGGCCAGCTATGATCAGCAATTCTCCAAGGCATTTGGTACAATCGGCAACATCCAAAAGATGTTGAATGAGCAGAAGGCGCCAGAGCGCACACAAGTTCCAACTGCGCGTAAGGTCGAGATCCCGAAAGATGCGTTCGCCGCGATGGAGCGCGACTTTCCGGAACTCGCCCAACAAACCCGGGCGGCGCTGGAAGCGGCGTTGACCGGCCTTCCGGTCGCAGACGTCGACGCCAACAAGATTGAAGGCATGCTCGCGACATACACGAGCAAGCGCGAGGTCGAGGCGCTCGAAGATGCGTACCCGGAATGGCGCAAGATCGTGGGCGCCGTGGATATCACAAAAGAGCAGCCGGACCCTGACAATGCTTTCCGCAAATGGTTGGCGACCAAGGACGAAGCCTATCAGGCACGCGTCAATGGCACCGAGTCCGCAGCGGTGATCGGTCGGGCAATCCGAACGTTCCAGAATGAAACGAAAGCACCAGCCAAGCCCGCGGCGACGCCACGCGATAATGCGCGAGCCGAGCGGATCAAGGCAGCAGTGCAACCGCGGGGGGATGGTGCTGGCACCGGAACCGGAGGCACATCAGACCAGGATGAGTTTGAGGCTGGATTTAACTCACGATAACAAAGATATCGCCGACGACCGTGCTTTGGCATGGCCTACGACCGACGCCTTGTGACGGCGGTTTCATACGGAAATGAACCTCATGAAACCCCTAAGTCACAGGACTTAACACAATGGCAATGCAAAGTTTCAGCCTCACCCCGGGGCGAATCAACAAGTACAAGGGCGAAATCCTGGCGCACGCGGTGCCGCTGGAAGTGCTGGGCAAGACGGGTCGACAGATCCCGATGCCGCGCAATCAGTCAGACACTTATGTGGCGCGGCGCTGGCTGCCGTATGGTGCGACAGCAACGAACGCGAACACGCAGAACCAGTTCTTTCAGAACGGAACCGGTGACCGCGGCAACGTGGTGGTTCAGGGACATCAGATCCAGGAAGGCGTGACCCCGGCGCCGGACAGCATCGTGCCGATGGATATCACGGTAGTTGTGCAGCAATATGGCTGCCTCTACGGGTTCACGGACAAGACGTACGACCTGTATGAGGATGATATCCCGAAGGCGATGATCGAGCAGATTGGCGAGCGTGTGACGTTCGTTAACGAAATGATCATCTGGGGTGCGTTGCGCGGATGCACCAATGCCTACTACGGGGGCGCCGGCACCACGATTGCCACAGTCAATGGTGGTCTGACGCTCGGTCTGGTGCGCAGAATCGCCAAGAACCTCATGGCCAATCACGGCAAGCCGGTCAACAAAGTGCTGAAGTCGGGGCCGAACTTCGCGACTGATCCTGTTGCCGAAGGTTATACGGTCTACTGCCACACTGACCTTGAGCCTGATATCAGGGACATCCCGAACTTCGTGCCGGCTGAGGCCTACGCATCTGGCACGCCAATGGCGAATGAAATCGGCAAGGCCGAGCGGTTCCGCTTCATCACATCACCGGATTTTCCCTCGATCCAGGATGGCGGCGCAGCGATCGGTGCAACCGGGCTCTACTCGACCACCGGCACCTCGATCGATGTGTATCCGATCATCGTGACCGCGCAGGACGCATGGGGCCAGATCGCGCTCCGCGGCAAAGACAGCCTGTCGCCGACGTTCCTGCCTCCTGGCGAGAAGTCCAAGTCGGATCCGCTCGGCCAGCGTGGCTACGCGGGAACCGCCTGGTGGAAG
>QGNH01000484.1_pt1 | contig 65676 bp, 101 predicted proteins | sample 1735481 | NCBI WGS metagenome assembly QGNH01 (sample SAMN09239004, study PRJNA386568) | Viral metagenome, whole genome shotgun sequencing project.
TTGCCGTTCCACCGGTGACCTGAAGTACGTCGGTCCCTGATACCGTCGCGCCATTACCCACAAGCACAACGCCATTCGCATTACCCACGATAGTAAGAGGGGTCACAGAAGTAACAGATCCGATTTGTGAAACCGCAAATTGCATCTGGCCGCCATTTGCCGTGGGCGTAATGTTCTCGGCCGTTAAAAAGGTTATACTCGCATTTGCAACGTAATTCGTGCCGTCGAACGCCAGCCCGTCCGCAGTCCAATTGGCATATCCAGAAGAGCTCGCGAGCGGAACGCTACTGGTCCCATTTGCCTGACGGGAGGAAAGTCGCCCGGAATTGTGGCCGAAAGCATCAAGCAGAATACGTGTGTTTTGGCCGTTGATATTGCTCAGTTGCAGAAGCGTCCCGCTCGGCAAGGGGCTTGCGGAGACAACCGTTCCGCCGTCCAGGACCATCGGGAACGTCGAGGACACTGAGATCGTCGGCGAGTTCTGTAGATTGAGGGTTCCGCTGGTCGTTATCGTCCCACCCGGCCCCGCGCCAACATTGAGGTTCGATCCAGCGATTATCGTCGTTGTCGACCCTCCCGCGCTGGCACTCAGGGTTCCTGCCGCGATCGTCAGATTGGCTCCGATCGCCGTTGCTGTTGGTATTGCCCCCACGCTGCCTGAGTTACCCAGGATGTTTCCGGCCGCCACAGTGCCGAGGTTGATGGTCCCGGAGGTGATGGCGAGCGATGTGCCGACTGCCGACACCGTCCCACCGCTCCACTCGGAGGGTTGTCCTGGCGGCCCGGGCAGGCCGTTTGATCCAGGTAGTCCAGGTGCCCCGCGCAGTCCTGTCAGTCCAGCCGCTCCCGCGGCGCCCGGCATGGCTGGCGCGGATGGAACCCAGGGCCGGATTTTTTGAAGGGCCTCCTCGATCCCCGATATGCGACCGGACATCCCGGATGATGAAGATCCAGCAGCCTGGAGCACGGTTATCGAGGTATTAAGTTGGCTGATCTGTTCCGATATGGTTAGATTGTTGCCTCCGCTGCCGCCGCCGCCACTCGCACTGGCCGGCGCGGGCTGTCCGAGGTACGCCAGTATCCGCGTTATCACCTGGCCGAAATAACTGGTCGCAAGGATCGGTTGGCCGTCGCCAGTCTGACCGATCGGCTGATCCATCGCCATCGGTGTGAGTTTGGTGGGCGCTACGGAACTGTTTTTGCTGCTACCAGACATTTTAAGTGGCTCCCCATCTAAACCCAGGGCGTCCCGAAGCTCTGTCGTTCATGCCAAAGGGTGCTTCCGATGTCGTACACCCATGTGGCGCATCCACTGAAGAAATTGCAAACCACGAATTTATGTCCCTCCTGGTCGAGAACGAACATGCTGACGTCGTTGAACTTCAATGGATATTGTGCCCATGCGTGCTCCATCGCAAAGGTGCTTATTCGCGTGGGCTGAAACCCATTCAGGCGGTAGGAGATCCCATCTTCGCCGATCCAGAAAACCGTATTGTCCTCTGAGCACACCGCATAGGGCGACGCCAGACCACGGGCAATTTGCGCTGCGTCATACCGCAGAAACGGGAATGTCACGGCTCCCGAGTCCCACCAGATTTCCGTATAGGTCCGGCAAAACAACAGCAACTGCTCATGATATATCTCCACGGCCTGAATGAAATCGCTGCCCGAACTGGCGGTAGCGAAGTCCAAACCAGAATATTGCGTTCCATCGTTAATCGAAGACAGAAAGAACTGCCGAGTGTTCTTCGCACTGAAGACGAAATAACCGTCGAAGTAGCGAACCGTTGTCGCCGGCTGGAAGGACGGAGCGGTGATCGCCGCCAGCGTATTGGACGGATCGATGATAATGGCGCCCGCGGTGAGGACTGCCGGAAGCGGATCAGCAAACGCGATACCGAGATCCAACGGTCCCACAGTCACTGTTGCCGTCGTGGTCAACGTCGCGCCGCTGTCGAGTGCTATGAAGATCGTGTCGCCGCTGGTAATCGTCCCTATGATATTCGCTTCGACGAAAGTGGCGCCAGCTTCCTGAGTCGCCGTCGTCACCTGATTGAGACCGCCCCACTGAAAGATCCAGGCCACGTCGCCATCGACCATGACTAACTGGTTGGCATTGTCCGCCATGGAAACATAGAGTCCTCCAATCGACGTCTCGCCCCAGAATGTTGCCGGCACCGACGTGCCCGCCGGGGCATTGAGCGCGTCGGAGTAATTGATGGACCAAAGCTCCCCGCCAGATATCGCATACAGGGTATCCAGCATGATGTGCATCTGCTGCACTGGCCCGTTGCCGAACCGAGAGAACAGGTTGAGCCCGGGAATGCCATAGATCGGCATTTGGGTCTTGCCTTCTTTCGGTGTCGGCTCGACGAAGGCGTTCATGCACTGCTGCGCGAGCAGTTGCATGCTTCTGGCCTGATAACTCTGGGCTGCGAACTGAAGTTCAGCCATGGCCTATCCTCGCCGCGCGCCGGGGTACATGGCAACCCCGAACATTACCGACTCAGGTTCCCGATCCCATCCCTGGGCCATGCGGAGCTTTTCGGCCGCCTGCATCCCCACTGCCTGGAATGCGCTGATCCGTGCCATCGCGCCATAACCGACGCCGGTCTCAGGTTCCTTTCCGTACTCCGGCCAGAGTTCGAGTGCCAGGTTGAAGGCAATGGCGTTCTGCCATTCGACCGGGAAATCCGCGCTAGAGGTAAGGTCCGTCAGCAGCGCGATCGGCCTCTGGGCTGTGAACCGGAACCCGAACTGATTATTCGACGGGCTCGGCCATAGGTTGAGCAGTGCTGAGCCAAGCTGAGATGAGCCAAACGGCGTTGGCGAGGTCTGCGGATCGTAGAAGAAGGCCGTTTGCACGCCGGTCGTGTTCTTGTTCGGTTGCTGCTGATAATCGAGCCGCGCCCACATCTGCATCGGCGTGTCGATCCGGCTCAGATAATTGTATCGTCTGCCGCCGTAGACCCGGAGCGGCCGGATCAACGGCGTCGTGTAGTCGAAGACGATCGCCGGCGCGCTGGCCTGAGACGGGACCGAGTTCGTAAGCGTCACGACATTACCCGCCGGCGCACCGTTCACGGTTGTCCAGAAATTCGTACCCAGGTCGAGCTGGATCCCAATGTTGTCCCCGCTCTGCACGCCGGAGGCGGACGTGAGTGTGATCGTCCCGGCGCCGGCCGCCGCGGTGACCGCCAGCGTGGTCTGAATGAGCGTGTTGAACAACGTGGCATGATCAGTGCTGGCGCTGCTTATGGAATAGCGCGGTTGCGCTGGCTGAGGGAAAAGGATCGCCTCTTCCTCACACCAAACATGGATGTCGCTGGCCTGCCATTGTTGGATCAACGCGTTCAGCGCGATAATGCCGTTGTTCACCAGGCCAAGCGCGGGGACGTCCTGCGGCCCGATGGCGTTACAGATTCGCAACGCGCGTGCGATCAGTTGATAGACCGGCTGGACGAATGGCAGCGTGCTGGTCCCGGTATCCTCTTTATCCCAGGCAATCAGCATCTCCAGCTTCGGCCCGGCCTGCCCCTTGATGATCTCCATGATCGTAGGGGGAACCCCATACTCGGGCCCGATCTCGGCGGCGAGCATCCATTTGAGCGCGGCCAACCACTCCGCCGGGAAGTCCGGGATGTTGGCGAGCGTGGCGAAGTCCTGGATCGGCCGTTGCGCGGTGAACCGAACAGCCATCGTGTCGTTGAGCGCCGCCGGGTAAAAACTCATGACCGCGATCAAATTGGCGTAGGCACCCTGGCCAGTCTGCGGATCGAAGAAGAAGTTCTGAACGATGCCGGTCGCTTGTTTCGTCGACAGGTTCGCGTAATCGAGCCGCGTCATCGGGATCAAGGGCGTCTCGGACTGCGTCGCATATGTGAAGCGCCGCGCGCCGCGCACTTTCAGCGGTCTGGATAACGGCGCGGCAAAGTCGAAGACCAGATTGGTCAATGAAGCCTGCGAAGGAAGTGCGGCGGTCAGCGTGATGGTTGCTCCCGATGGAGCGCCGTCTACGGTGGTCCAGAAGATCGAGCCGACGTCGAGTTGAATGCCGATCGTGTCGCCGCTGTTGATCCCTGCAATCGAGGCGACGGTCGCTGTGGTGCCTGTCGAATTGACCGTGATCGAGGTCGTCGTGAGATCAGCGAACAGGCACGCGTTATCAGGACTACCGGCGCCAAGCTGATAGCGCGACTGCCCCGGTTGCAGGAACAGAATTGCCTCCTCCTGGATCCAGACATGCGCGCCAGAGACCTGGATGTTTTTGACCAGAAGATTGAACGCGTCGAGGCCATTTTGAAGTTCGACGCCAGCGGGCGTCTCATCCTCTCCGATGGCCTGACAAATACGGAGCGCCGCCGTCAGAAGGCTGATCGCCGATGCTGAGTAGGTGTAGGTTCCGCTGGTGGTGAGGACTGCCATTAACCGAGCCCCTTATTGAAATCTCCATAGGCGCCGATAATGGCAGGCCGTGCCGCGTCCGAATAGGTGAGCCGGAATATCCACTGCCTGGCGTGACCAAGCGCCAGCCACCGCAAGCGCTTGCGATACTCCCCGGCGGCTCCCATGGAACGGAATTTCTGCATCGGTTGCCACGTCACGCCGCCGTCCTTCGATATGTCGAGCACCATGATTGGGGCGGTCTCCGGGGCGTTGGGAAGTCCGAGCCCTGCCTCAACCTCGATTTCGAACCTCGGAACGAAGATGCGCTTGCGGTCATCGTGCATCGGGGGGGATGTCACCAGCATCCGCATCGGGTTGCTGTATTCCTTGAAAATGGTGAAGTCCGACAGGCCGATGACGTTGCTGAACTTGTCGCCCACAAGTGCCATGCCGTGCCAGTTGATGCCGCACAGGCCGCGCCAGCCGCAGAGCGTGGCCCCGGCGCTGACGGGCGCGAAAACCGTGCTGGTAGAGCATTGCGTGAGGGCAGAAAAGCCGCTGTCACCCGCGCCATTGATGGCATTGACCTTGAACTCATAGGCAGTGCCCCGGTCAAGGCCGGTAATAACCTGACTGGTCCCGGTAATCCCCGTTATCTCAGTGAAGGAGACATCGAGCACCTTGCGATAATCCAACGTGTAGGATGTCGCCGCGGCGCCGGCCGGTGTCCAGGAGGCTGTAAAGCTGGAGGTGGTATGCGTGTCGCCGCAGAATGGGGCTGGAACACCCGGCTGTAAGGGGATCGCCGTCAGGAATACCGCGACACCAACGACGTTTCCCACTCCAGCCGCGAAGTCGAACACATCCCGGACAACCGCCGATCCAAGCGCTATCAAGGACGAAAGTTCGTGCGCGAGGCCCTGGCCGGATACTTGCGCGCCGCCCAGATTGCTGGACCCGCTGAATGCGGCGCCGACCATCCAGTAATTATAATTGCCGCCGGCCGCGAAATTGGCAGCGACGCCGCCACCCCACCAGGCTGAGAAGATATCAGCCGTTGGATTGACCAACTCGAAATAGTATTGGCCGGTCGCGTAGCCATCGACCGCCTGCGCCATTCCGGCAGCAGTCGGAAAGGAGCAAGCAAGGTCCGCTCCGCTTATCGACGCACTGCCATAGAGCTTGGTCGGATCGAGCGTGGTGAAGCCGCCGCCGACATGCGGCCAGCCGGCGGTGTATCCAGAGGGAACGGAGAATGAAAACCCCGTCGCGCCGAAATTACAGGTGATCCCGGCATCGCCGGTCGCCTGGACTGTCGGGAACATCGTGGTGCCAGCCATCGCCGAAATGTCGATGCCGCCAACGTTGGCAACCGGATCGGCGGACGGGCTGCCGTTCCATTCGCCGTTGTTCAGTCGAAACCAGACCTGAAAATTCGCCATTTCAGGTCAGACTCAGTTGAAGCACCGAGTTCTCGATCGGATCACCGAAGAGCGACCCCACACTTGCGGGAAGCGGTGTGGCCAATGTGAAGATATACCCGGAAATTCCGCCAATATGGGTCAGAAAATTCTCGCCGCTATCCAACATGATCTGGATGCGATTGCCGATCGAGAAGCCGACAGTAGAGTCTACGGTGATGGCGCTCGACTGACGCGCGGACGGGGCGGTCACGAAGGTGCCAAGGATGACGAACTGATTGACCTGCCGCGGCCGTACGAGTTGGGCCACCTGATCGTCTCGTACGCCAGTTACGAAATCCTGGGGTTGCTGCGGTTCCCACCGGTCCGGAGCCACCGCCAGATTGCCCGTCTGGCCGCCAGGAATGATGCGGGCTTTCGACGCGCGGATTTTGAAGCCGCTCAGGTCGTCTAAAATATAGTTATCTCCGCCTATGTAATGCCGATCATCAGCCGTGACACTACCCTCCTGGTTATCCCGCGAAAAGGAATTGCGATAAGCGTGCCGGGGCGGACGCTACGCTACCTCGGCCATATCCAGCACCGCTACCCAATCCCATGCGGACGAGTTCCCGGTGGGGTTTGTGCAGGTGATGTTGAAGCCACCGTTGGTGGTGTCGGCGGTGACAGAAACCGCAGCTCCGGTGACGGTGCCCCTTGTGAGTGCGACGGGCGTGCCGAGCGCGAGGGCCGTGGTCGCGAGCGTTCCATCGACGGAAATCATACCCTCGACGGTCCAGTCATAGTCGGTCCCGGAGGTGGTCGCGTTGCGCCCGTGAACCTTAATCGAGAAGTGCGCCGCGGAATTGATCGGCATATTGCATATCGAGGTTGTGGTCGCTGTGGTCGCGGAGGTTGCAAACAGCCGAACGGATGCTCCGGTCGTGGTGCCAGAGAGTACCATACGGGAAGACTGGAACTGCCCAACCGATAATGTATTGCCTCCGAGGATAAGCGCCGGTCTGCCGCGGTCAGTAGCGCGTGACCCGCCTACGACAGATGCGTAGCCGGTGATGCTGCACAAGTCACCAGCCGCGGCGAAGGCATAAGTGCCGGTATTTAGCGTATTGTGTCCGCCTACGCTACCGCCACCGAAGCTTGCTACAAAAACCGCCGCGCCTCCAACTTGCACCGAGGCAAAGCCGGACGCGCCACTATTGGAGCCGCCGATCTCTACCACGCCAGAGGTGGTGGTTGGTCCCGACAGAATATTGATGTTGCCCGTTCCACCAAACGGAACCGGGTAGGGGTTATTTGATAGCGTATACCAGCCGTTTGCCCCCGGCTCCACAGTCGGTAATGGAAAAGAGTTCGCTTGATCGATATGCTCAATCGTTATGTTTGAGGCAGGGGACGGGACAACAATCGTAATGGTGTCGCCAGCAACCGGGGTGCCGGTCAATGGGATAACCAGATCGGTTAGCGCCAGGACGCCACCGGAAACAGCAATGTCGGTCTGGACGTGGCCACCAGAGGGAACCGTGGTCGTGGTCCAGTGCGTGCCGTCAACCGCCGTCAAGAGATATGTTCCGGCCACTGCGGAGTTTGTAGCGCCAAGTGAGAACGTCACAGGAAGCGCGATTGCGACCGCAGCGACAAAACCCTGGGGAAACGATACCGTTGTTCCTGTTACGCCCGAGCAATAGAAGTTGTTCGGGATGCCCGTATAGTAGCCTCCGGCTGAAGCGGTCATCCCCACCGCGACACCTGTAGTGGACGCGAAGGATAGCGAAACACCACGAAACCCCGCAGTGGCGCTTGTGTTGATCGTCACGGGATGTAAGGCGGTGGTTCCAGTGTTTCCGGCGCCCAAGGTGAATGTAAGGCCAGAGTTGTAGCCCTGGACAACCGCTAAGCCTCCCTTGATAACGCGTTGACTATACGCCGGGCCTTGAACCTGGAGGCCGTTTGGCATGATATAGCCGGTATTAGCGAAGACGATCGGGCTACCGCCCTTGTTGGTGGGGTCCACCGAGCTGGTCGCTTCGAAAATCAGGTTATTGTCAGAGTTGCCGAACACGATCCCGTCACCTTTGGCATACCAAGCCGTCAGGTTCCGCATCTGGTTGTAGCTGACGTTGAACGTGCTGGCAGCGGACCCGCTGTCAAACAGGATGCCAGTCGGGCTGTAGGTGCCAGATGTTGAGCGGGAGTTTACATCAATGACGTTAAACTGGCAGCCGGGGCTATCCTGTCCCGATCCAGCCCAGGTATTCATCCAAAAACCGACCTGCCGCGGTTCGGAGACGCCAACCTCGAAGTTGGAAAAAGATACCTCAGTTAGCTGGACGCACACATCCGCCAGGCTGGCGCCATCAAAGACGATGCCGGTGATGTCGTTTTGGTAGAGCGACTGGGTGCCTCCGGGAGTAACCGTAAGCATCGTGGCCCCGCCGGCGCCCGTCCACACAAGCCGGGTCACGGCGTAGAAAATCGTCGGTGCGTTGTCGCGCGGAATGCCGCGGCCTGCGCCTTGCAGTTTCACGCCCGCCGTGTTGATGACCAGAGCCGTGGCGATATTGTATGTGCCAGCCGGAACAATTACCGTTCCGCCGCCCGCTGCCGTTGCCGCAGTGATCGCCGCCTGGATAGACGGGCCAACATCACCTGCCGAGTTCCAACTGTAGGCCAGAGCGTCGTAAATCGATCCAGGAACGACATTCCCAGCGTCAAAGATAGCGGCGCCCGTCATGGTGCCGCCCGCCAGCGGGAGGGCCGCCGATTCAGGAGCGACAGTGAACAGGTTCGCGCCATAGGCAGTAATGACAAGTTCGCCGTACTGGCCTGTCGTCGCGAGGTCGCCGCTGAGACCGTTCGCTGTCACACCCGAGCCGGCCGTGATCGTGACAGGGCCGGCCCCTATCTGGAGCAGCGTCGTGCGGAACGTCCTTGGAAGGCCGCCCGGCAGTGTGACCGCGACGGAAGATCCGCTGAAGTAGGCCACCACATTATTGTTGTCAGACGCCTGGAGGACGTCTGTGGTGCCTTGAACCGGCCGAACCGCCATGCTGGTGCTCCTGTGTCGCCGGATTACCCTGAATTGCTGCCCTGAAGAACCGTCATCGTCACGGTGCCCGAGCCCGACGCCTGGTTAAGACGTACCGCGCGAATGGGAGTCGTATAACTTGTCGCCGCGTTCGCGGAAGCCGTTACGATCGTGGCATCCGGGAAAGCAGTTGTCGGAGGAGATTCGAAAGCATGCTCCACCGCGAAAACAACCGTCCCCGTGACAACGCAGCCAATGCCAACATCGAACGGGCAGGCCAGATAATCCAGCATAATCCAGGGACTGGCTTCTGTGCCCGTGGTAACTACGGTAACCGGACGCATGGCGCTCTCCTCAGAACTGGGCCGCGCCGAACAATCCCGCGTTGATCCCGCTCGTTATCATCGCCGGCAAAACCGGATGTTGCCAGAGCGTCATGCGCTTGGTGCCATCCGACGCTGAGCCGACCAGATACGTGCCGCGCACGTCGCCGGTGGTCGCCGATGGCGTTGTCGTCACGCCCGCGGTGAAGGTGCCCGTTCCGGTGACAATCAGGCTGTTCCAGAAACCCCACACCGAACTGGCCGCCGCCGCGTACATCGGGAGCCCATAGGTGTCACTCTGGCCGATCGAAATGTTGCTGCCTGACAGGGTGCCACCCGGCGTTGCGCTGATCAGCCCCTTGTAGGCTTTCACGCTCTGCGCTGTGGTCGCATCGGCCAGCGTGACAGTCTCATGCAACAGATAGCCATAAGCGTCGAAGCCAACGAGCGCCAATGTCCCGAGATGGTCGTCGCCGGCGCTCGTAATCGTGAGACAGCGCGCGCCCATCGTCGCGGCATCATAGAGCACCGTGAAGTCAGATGCCCCAAAGCGCTGATACACCGGGATCGAATCAATGAACCGCGCGCCGGTCGGGATGATGTTTTGTGAACCCAGCATCAGCGTAGGCGCGGCTGATACCGTGATGCCGGCGCCGGTCGCGGCCCGCAATGTCAGAGCCGTTCCAGCGACCCCGGCCTGGGCAGCGGCAATCGCCACGGCGCTCAGGGTAGACGGGACGAAATCAAGGAATGGGCAATTCGCATCCATCCAGCCGATGACCTGCGCCCCGGTGGAACTGTTCGCTGAGTTGTAAAGGAGGCGGGAGTCCTGAATGCCGGACCCGCCCATGTCGAGCGACGGAGCGGCGTTGGGCGGCCCTCCGCTCGATCCCAGCGTCATTCTCTGCATGACGCGGTGCGCTGGTCCCCAAAAGGCGGTACGAGCCATAGCCGAAACTCCTGATCTGGGCCCCGCTGGGCCGGGCAGATGGGTGTCGGCTACTGGCCGCTGAGTTCAACGATACGGGATATGGCGTCCTTGGGCAATAAGCATGCGCCTCAGGTCGAAAACCGCGCAATCGAATCGACCGGCGCGCGCGGCGCGGGATCGTTTGGAGAGACATCCTGATATGGCGCGTGGCTTGCCTGCGGCTCTGGCATCTCGCCGGCCCGGCGTAGCAGTTCCTCGGTGTACCGCTTGATCGTAATCGAGGTCCGCACGCCCATCTCGATATCCTCATGCAGGTCGGTCATCTGCACGCCGATGATGTCCTTGCCGCACCAGTGCGCCTCGCGGCGCGCATCGTCGATGAACTTGCAAATGGCTGGTGGTGTCCACGCTTCGGCCCCTGGATTGGCGGCGGTGCGCGGCTGCTTCGGAGCCTCGCGCGCGGCGAACATCGCATGGGCGCAGGTGTCTTTCACGACGACAGCGCGGCCGGCGTCGGTGAAGTTGTAATCGATCACCAGACCGGTCCTGAGAAACAGCTTCACGATGTAGAGGGATTGGATAGGCATCGCCGACAACCTCGCTTCTGGGAGAGTACCCGCAACATGACGGTCGGCGATCATTTCGTCAAACGGCTATTTCTTCTTTTTGCGCTCGGATTTCTTCTCGCGCTTGTGGTCCTCTTTTTTGGCTCCCTTGCGTCCGGCCTTGCGCTCCTCGGCCTTCTTCGACTCATCCGCCTTGCGTGCCATCGTACCAATTCCTTCCAAAGGTGAATTCTCGGTAGCTCACACGCCCGGAGTTGCGAAAGCGCCACGCCAGTCTGACCAAAACGCCGAGTACCGCTGGTAGCAAGCAGCCTTCGCGTTCTTGGTGTCGAAGTCGTTGTCTTGATCGAAGGTGATCTTGTCCCGATCAAAGTATTGCAGGCTGCGCGGGATGTTCGTCCTGACGAACCACGCCGTGCTGCTTGAGAAGTAGTGGTTGACCTTGATCCCTTTCGGAAAGGCGCCGGTCGCCCGCAGCACGTTGATCGCGTTGTTCGCAGTGTCGTTCTGTAGAACCGAATGGTAGATCCGGTTCGCCTCGAACCAAAGCGACGGCGGGATGTTCAGCGACTGCGGCAAGCCCGAGATTTTCATGCCGCGGTTGTTGGTCATCTGCATGATCTGGATGCAAAGGTCTTCGACCGCGGTTTCAGAAAGGTCGGCGGCCGTGGTCAGAAGATTGCTCTGATTGCCGGACAACGTCGGATGCGCCGTCGAGAACAGCGACACACCATCGGCGCCCAGGTAGCCAGAGTTGAACCCCTGATTGTAGACGGCGGAAAGGATGTTTTCCTGGGTCTGACGCATGCTGAAGGCCAACTGCTGCGCCCGGCGGCGGGACACCACCTCGTAGAGGTCGTCTCTCAACTCCTCGAACGTCACGATGTAGCCCAGAGCGTAGGCAACGTGCGTGTAGCGGCTGACCGGCCCCTGCGCCTCAACGTCGTAGAATATCTGCTGGCCCTGCGGCTTCACCGGCGCGAGACCAAAGCCGGTGATCTCCGGCTCTTCCTCATACGCCTTGTCCGAAGTGTCGATCTCGAACAGATCGGGGTACTCGGGAACGTGCTCGCTGTAACTCCGTCCCCACCACCCCTTGACCCCCGGCCAGAGCGCCTTGGGATGGGAGCCTGTAGTGATTATGGCCATATTATCCTACTCCGTTGGACTGTTTCTGTAGGGCGAGCGCGGTCATCAGATGCCAGTGCTGTTGTTCCATGGGTGGATGCCGAAGTTCAGCGTTACCAGCCACTTCGCGTAAGCGGACCCGATGGTGTTATCCACCTCCTGGAGTCCCTGAATGATATGCAACTGAAGGTCGGTGGTCGCGACGGTTGAGCTGTCGAGCATCCAGCCGGACATCGCGGACGCGGTGTTGCCGCTTCCGGCGACCATGGACGCGTTCTGGCCGGATACGCCTGAGACCATAGAGCCGCCAACGGAGTCTTCTTGAACACAGTAGAGCAGTTCCGGATCGTCGCAGACGTAGATGTATGCGGCGGTCGAGGCTGGCAGGTAGACGCTGTTGCTTTGGAGCAGTGGGATCGTGGCCTGCCCGGCGTTGTTGGAGCGGCCCATAAACGCGCCAAGGATCGAGTTCGTGCTAGCCGCCGTGGCGATGCCAACCGTCTGAATGCCGTTTCCATCGGAGCTGTTGGTCACGGTGATGACGGGATCGCCGAGGTAAAGCGCTGTCGCGTTGCCTACCGGCACATAGTACGTGCGCACCGCGCCCCCCCAGGGAGCACCGGAACGATACGAATAAGGCTGTAGGCCGCGTGGGGAATTCGCGTTTGCCATGGGTCGTGACCCTCAGGATGTGGGATTGTGAAACGGAAGGGAGCGGCAGCCGGCATGAACTGGCCAGGCGTGCGAATCGGATCGTTGGGTCTGGGCTGCTTGCCCCTTCGGCTCGCTTTATCCTGGTGGCCCGGGCGATTTCTGTTCCCTGGCGCGGTCGGCTTAGCGTCCGGTAATATGAATTCCCGTCTGGGGAATATACCGATTGTCGTCTGCGCCGGGGCCTGCTCTGCCTGAGCGGATATCGTGTAGCCGGTGGTCAAGTGCGACTGCTTGCCGCATCTTATCTTCCTGATACCACCGCATTGGTATTTCCATCAAGTAGCTTGCGCGTCCCCGCCCATCGGCGCGATCGGTGATGCGATTCATGGACTCCCCGGTGTCGGGATCGATCACATGCGCATAGCCCGCGCGTTTGGCTCTGTTGATACGGCCGGGTATGTCGGAAAACCAGTACGGGCGATACCCGGGCCGGGCCGTATAGGCGAGGGTCTGTTCCTGATCGCCGAACGGGACACGATCGACAACCGCCGCGCCGCTCCGGCGGAACAGCGGATCGTCGTCTCGCGCGGCCTCGTCGTTCCCCTCAGGAAACATTGGATCGATCCGTCGCCCCTTCACACGTTCGCCCATAACTGGCTCGGGCGACTGTGGTGCGGCGTTCTGGTCGCCGAACACATCATCACGATTGCCGAATCTGGTCTCCGTCTGGCGACCCGACAGCCCGGTGAGTGAGCGTCCGTGCGCGGCGGCATCCGCGGCGCGCGTCATGTCGTTATCTTCGCCGGCGAGAACATCACGTAATGCCATGGTCAGGCTCCATCATCCTGGAATTGATCCCAGTAATTGGTTGAGTACTCTTCTTTTGTGAAGGGAGCGCCTTTCCCTTCGAGCAATTTCGCATATTTCGCGTATGCGTCCTTGGCCTCTTTCGGCATCGCGTCGAACGTCCGGCGACCGGTCGCGCGGCGCGGCACGGCGGCGGCGGAGCTTGCTGTCACGGTCTGCCTACCTGGCGGATCGTCATCGGGATCGTCGTTCTCTTGACGCGCTGGCGGGCGGCGCGGGGCGCCGACGCGATCCGGGAACTGCGCTTTCATCCGGCGTTCGACCTCAGCCAGGTTTTGCTCAAGACTGAGTTCGGGGCGTTTGGTACTGAGGCCGGTATGGATGATGTCGGCCTCCATCTGTAATTCAGAGTCCTGCTGGTACCAGGGATTGCGCGAGAAGAATGCGGCGGCGGCGGGCGGCGGCCCCGGATTGACGGGTTGCGACACGGGATCCGGACGAGACGGAGGCGCCGGGGCGGGCTTCGTCCTGTCGAGTTCGTCGAGTTCGGTCTGGGCTCGCTGATATGCAACCGTGTCCGCGTTAGAGACAGCGGTCGCTGCCTGCTCCCGCAACTCGCGGCGGGCGCGGTCATAAGCGCGCGTCTCCGCGCTGCGCGTCATCTGGGTAACGGCGTTCAGCGACTCCAGCGCGGTATCGAGCCGGCCCCTCAGTTCGCGGCCCTCAGTCGCCGAGGCGCGCTGCAACTCATCCAGTCGGCGCGACAGGGTATTGTTCCTGTCCGCGAGGATCGCCGGGTTATCGAGGCCGCGCGCCACGAACACGGCGGCCGGAACCCATTTGCTTTGATCCCGGAAGTCCTCTTTCGGTTTCCACCCATTGGCCCGGGCGATGCGCTCGACTTCATCGTCATCCTGGCTCTGGGACGGAACTCCGTCTCCATCATCGCCTGCGGCTTGCGTTCCTGACATTTGGTGTGCGCTCCTGGTGCATTCGCGGGATGTGCCAGGAATTCTCCTGCTTTAGCCGGCAGCGATGGCGGGATCCCTGTTGGGATAGTCGGCAATCCCGGGCGGCTCTTCGATACAGGCGATCGATTTGTCCTGCATGATCCGGTACAGCATGCCGTCGCGTCCGCTGTGTTCCTGGCCAACGTATTTCTGGAAGTACACCCGATCGCCGGCCTTTGGCCGCTCGCCGACCCATTTCACCAGCCGGTCGCTGTCATAAGCGAACGCCTGCGGCCCGACTGAGACCAGAATGCCGGTCGTCGCCGATGCTCCCATGCTTTCCTTGATCGAATCGGGAAAGATGATCCCGCCCTCGGTCATGTTCGGCACCTGGTCAGGGAACACCACAACCTTATCGCACAGCGCGCGGAGGCCGGAAGTGTTGCTTCCAGACCATTCCACCATGCTGTACGAGCCAAATTGCGTCGGGATGAACCGCGGCGGCAGATCGTTCAGTGCCTCGGGGCCGATGGCCATATTTTCAGGTCTCCTCTCCGTTGGGGCCGATCGTGCTGATCAGCAAGCGCGACCACACGAAACCAAGGTCGATTTGGTGAATGGCCGCCAGCGGGGAGGAGGTGCGAAACAGACCCCCTTGATCCATCGCCAGATAGGTCGTGGTATGAAACGTTGGCTTGTCACGCCAGTAAAGATTGAGGCGCTTCCAATATTCGCGGCCCGAGCGCAGGCTGGAAGCCCAATCCTCGACCTCATCGAACCACCATCGCACCGCGAGGCTTTCGCTCTGGAACATGACCAGGGCATCCTTCGGCAATCGCGCGCCGAGGCCATAGCTGGTCACGACTTCGTACGGCTCGCCGTTCGGCGCCGTATCCATGTCGCGCGCGCCCATGCCCATGACTTTGTCGTTTTGATCGGTCCAACCGGTCGCGATGCCGCGCTCTTCATGCACCGTGAATGTGGCGTTAATTTTCGAAACGGCTTCTTCTGGTGTCATGCCCGATATGGCTTCAGGCTATCGGGCAGATCCAGATCATAGAACAGCCGCAACTGATCCAACGTCATAGCCTCCATCTGATGCGCGCCGAGCAAGTGGCCTTTGACCTGCTCTTGCTGCGCGAGCGAGGCGCCGTTCACCAGCCACGCTTCCAGAATCTGGCGTTCGAGCGATGCGCGGAAGTCCGGGAGATACCGTCCGAATATCAGGTCGGTGACCGGATGGCGTTTCCACATAGCCCACTGCTCGGGGCTGAGTTCACGGAGAAGCGGGGGGACTCGCTCCTCCCCCGGCATCGGCGGTGGGACCGGCTGGCGGGGGCGATAGGGTGGCAATGGCATCGACCTGTGCTTTCAGGTGTTCAATATGTTGCTCCACCCACCCCAGTTGCGCGTCATTGTCAAGCTTCCTCGCCTGAGCCAACGCCAATTCGGCCTTGCATATCTCCCCGATGATCAGCGCCTTGTCATGTTCGTGGCGCAACATCAGTTCGATCATCTCCCGTTTCTCGCGGATATCCAGCTCGCGGCTTTTCAGCAGAATCTTTGGATCAGGCTGCGCCGGCGCCTCTGTCATGTAGCTTTCAGCGTCCGGGATCATCGCCGCGGTGAACGCGTCGAGAATGATTTTCTCCCCCTTGACGCGAGGATCATCCTTGAAGGTCAGCAGGAACTGTGCCCTGCCGAGGCGTTGCATGTCGGTAACCATCTGCGGATCACTGATCGGCTCGACGCCGGCGCCTTTTTCGTAATCTTCCCTGGTGATCGTCTTCCAGTCGCCGCCTTCCTGGTACTGCGATTCCTTACGGCTATACTTTCGGTTCAGCTGGTATTGTTTTTTGAACTCGTAGCCGAGCGAGCGGTGGATCCGCTTGTAGATCGCGGAGAACACCTTCAGGCCCTGCTCGATCACTGCCAGCGTCGTGATGCCTGAGGTGTTGTCGCCCGGCATGTCGCCGACCATGACGTCCTTCACGGAGGCGACACGTTCGCCAGATTCGATCAGGAATTGCAGCAACTGCATCAGGATCGGGTTGGGGCCAGGGAACGGTATCTGGTAAATGTTGTCGCGGATGTTCCCGCCGAACGTGTTGACCGGCTTGTACTCGCCATGGGTGAACCGGACCGTGCCGGTATTGATCGACAGCCCGGACCCGATGAAACCGCCGCCGACGATCTGAAGGTGCCCGGAGTCGATCATCATATTTATGGTGGTGTTCACCGCTTCGTTGATCGGAAACAGGAGATGCCCGAAGCCAAGATCGTAGACCTTGGAGTCGGGGTTCGGGATGAACCCGTATTTCGTATAGACAGCGACGACGTCGATTTTCCGAACCTGGCCCTTCCGGTTGAAATGCACCCCATCCATTTCGAAGCCGGCGACGATGCGCGCGAGTTTGCCGCTGTCGCGCGCCACGGTGATGATGTACGGCTCGGGATAGCCATCGCCATCCAGATCCCAGCGCCGATGCTGTTCCAGGAAGGTGACCGCCGCGTCCTCGTCCTGCTGGCTATTGGGATCGCGCCGCTTCTCGTCCTCCATGGTGACGCCGCTGTCATGGCCATAGGCCAGCGCACCGTCACCGTCCCAATCAATGAACAGACCGGAGCGGATCGCTGTCTCGATTTCGTCCGGGTACATCCGGATCGACTCTGTTTTTCGAGGCGATGTCTCAAAGCTCTTGGCGTAATAATTCACGCATAGCGCCAGTGCGTCGACAGTCTCGCTCACGTTCCGGCCGAGGCTTTGATCGTAGTAGGACTTGCGGAAATACGTGCCGACGATCGGGAGTGCCACCAGAAGCGTGTCGGTCTGCGGTTCCCATTCCTCTTGTTCGAACAGAAGCTGCCAGCTCATGTGCCGGCCGATGCGGAGCGCTCGCTTTTGCTTTGCCCCGGGCTCTTCCAGCCACTGCCGCGGCATCCCCGCCGGGAGCCCCATACCGGGGCCGGCCTGTCCTGGCGGCGGCATTCCGGGACCCGGCTGAGGCGACGCGGCCGGTCCTGACTGCTGCATAGGACCAGGGCCTGGGGGTTGAGCGCCAGGAGGCGGGCCGCCCGGCGGTGGCTGCCCTCCCTGCTGTTGCTGCTGCGCCATCGCCTGATCATGCGCGTGCGCGGCTTGTAGCAGATGCACAAACGCCGGATTGATCACGCCTTTGTCGTCGCCAATGACGGTGCCCTTGACGACGTTGCGATCTCGGATGATCGCCGGGTAAGCGCGGGCGGCAAATTGGATGGCCGCCGTCGTCATCAGCGGATATATGACATTGGAGTTGCCGCACCAGAGGGCTTTGCCGTTGCGGCGCACATAGAGTGTGTGGTGCGGTTCGACGGTGACGCAGGCGACCTCGCATGGTCCAAAGACCGCTTGCCGGTCCATTTTAACGACCTGGATACGGGACTTGCGGTTGATCGCGATCAGGTAGCAAGTTTGAGCCCCGGTGATTTGCCGCCCGTTGATTACCCCTCCGACGACCGCCGCTCTTTCCGCCACGGTCGCGCGCCAGCCAATCTTCTGACATATGTCCTGCATCTGGTCGGACAACCGGCGGGAAACAGTAGAATAGGACCAGCTTTCCTCCTTTCCATTGCGTTCCCGAATGCAGCCATCACCGGCCATCAGGCCATCAAGGAGGGCCTTGAGTACCGGAACGGACGCTGTCAGCAGGTAATCAGGCACATGTTTCTGGTGTGATAAACCAAGCGATCTAAGTTCGTCTTTCGCAGCATTGGGCATCGACCTGGCATGAACGATGTAACCGGTGGGCGTGGCTTTACAGGTGAACCTACAGGCTTCGATGTCGTGCCGAAGGCGTTCGAACTTTACGGGGTTGGCGGTCTGGCTCTGCGCGATAGCGAAGCTGCTCGGACTCTTTCCATAATCCCTGAAAGTTCCATCCTTCAATGTGTGGGTATTGTGTCCAGTGAAGGCCGAGCCCTCGGAGATGTACCAACCCAGGAATCGCGCGTACGCCTCCGCACTTACCCCATGGATCTCCGACAGGGGGTCGCCCGTCCACTGCGACGTAAGCGGGATGTATCGAAATGCCAGACGCTCCTCCAAGAACCGCCCCGCCTCGATGAAATGCTGCTTCTTCCGCTTGCCGAACTTGCTCTCGACCAACATCCTGTGGTTCGGCGTCACCATCAGGTCGATGCTCTTACCGGTGAAATGCACCATTGACAGAGCCGTGAACCGATGGCGCTCGGTCACCGGATAGAATGCCGCGGCACCGGATGGCGCGCGACTGAGGACCCTTTCACCGATGGCGATCTCGGCGACTGGCTTCCAACCCGAATCGGTCAGAACATCGGTATCGAGTGAAAAGCACGCCTCAGGCCATGGATAGGTTTTGTGCTCAGTGACCTGCAAAGCGCAGTCCAGCCACTTGCGATATTTCTCGCGCCAGTCGGCCCGGCTCAGTTCGTCGATGTCATAGTCAGAGCGCACCCGGGCCGCGATGCGCGCGATATCGTCACCGATCTCCGGGTTCGGTTCCATATTGTCGTCGGGATCGGCCGCGATGTTCTTCATGCCAACCCAGCGCGTCAGTTGATCGCGTAACTCTGGATTGGGATGATCATCAGGCTCAGAGGAGATGGGCGGGGACGCACCGGTCCCGCCGGCGAGGGCCGCGATAGAGGATATGCCGTTCGGCGGCGGCGGTGGGGCGAGCGTGGCACTCATCGGCGGTAGACCTCCGTGGTCAGGCCGACATCTCTATCACAGCCGGGACATAGTTCCGAAAGCGGCGTTTTCTGGCGCGCCTTTGAAGGATCGGTTTTCCGGTTCGCCGCGGCGGATGACGGCTCGGCCCAAGGTCGCCGTAACGCTGCACCGTGGCGCCAGCGGCAGTGTGAGGCAGATCACACTTATGCTGAGCGCGGAACTGGCCGGCAAACACCGCAATCTCGTTCCGTTCCATATCGTGGAGTTTGCGCAACGTCGGCTCATAACTGAAGCCCTGCCGGACCGCCCAGTTGTAGTGGTCGACGAACGCGAGGCAATTCACCTTGGTCGCGGTTTCATTGAACGCGCACCGCAGTGCCGGCGGGTACTGCTCGAACACAGTGAGTTCAACGTCAATCGGTACTTCAGCGAGCGGTCCGCCGGCAGTCGCCGCATTGGCCTGGCGCAGCCGCACAAGTTCACCGGTGATGCGCGGGACCATGATCACCGCAACGCCCTGTCCTCATACCTACCGCACCACTGGCCATCCTGCACGATGGGAAATTGCGTGAACGATTGCGGCGAGAGACCTTGTTGCGGCCCACGCGTCCCGGGCACCATCGTTGGGACCAGAAACATGAAGACCTCAGGCGGCTCGAACCGGCAGACGCGATCGACGCCTTCCTTGGCACTGAACTCACAGCCGGCGCATGTGCCGCGCGCCTTGAACAGCAAAAGACTGGACTTTACCGGGGCCAGGGTGCCCAGACCGTTCAACGGCTCGTCTTCGATTTCATCAGGCATCAGTTCATCCTTGTTCGGTATCGTTTTCGTAGTAGAATGCAGGACGGCCCGGCGTGCAACCGCCAGACCGCCCCTGACCACGAATTCCTTGCCTGGAGGAAAAGATGGCTGTCCGATCATTACCTTCTCAGGAAGACCTACGCAACCGTCTCGAATACAACTCAGAGACGGGTGAGCTTTTTTGGTGGCCCAGACCAAAGTCAGACTTCCGGTTTCTGCGCACATTCAACGCATGGCACACGCTGAACATAGGCCGCAGCTCGCCTTCACGGGGAATTTGGACGAGGTTCCTAATATCCCGTGACAGTCGAGCGTCGGCCCGCTGATATTCCTTCGTAATCTCTCTGCCGTGCCGCATCAAACTGCGGCCCAGTCAGGATGCCGGAGCCGAACACCCGGGTGGCGGCATATCCCAGCGCGTCCGCCACATGAGAAAATGAATTCTTGTCTGGGACCGTCGTGAACCGATCGCCGGTAATTCGAAGTTTTCTGTAGTGATATCCACCGAGAAAGGCTCTCCGAAGAATCTTGCAGCGCGGGTGCAGCACGAATTGCGGGCGCCCCTCTTTCAGCATACGGAGCGGCTTACGAACTGACTCAAGCCTGATCTCCAGGGTCTGAATGGCCGGTTCGATCGGAATGCCGAGCGCGTGCAGCACGTCGAAATAGGTCCGCATGTCGGTGGGCGAGCGCGACATACCCGCCGGATCTCCAACGTCCCAGAACTCGAAGCCCGGATAATACCGCGCGCTATGGTCGAGCACCGCCTCACCGATCGTGGTAGCGCCCATCTCAGTAGCCACGATCTCGTCAAAAACGATCCACTGGCCGCGCGGCGTGATCTGGGTAAACACACATGCCGGCGTCAGGCCGCTGCTATCCCAGCCACGGACGATCGGCAGATTCCTGATCGGCTTTGGCCAATTTTCCTTCTTCTCCGGGCAATGAATATCATCCGAATACTCCGGCCAGACGGCCTTTCCGTCCATCTCGAAGCCATATTCGCCGTGAATGTAGATCCGGATCCACTCCGGGCTCTTCCCAATGGCGAGACGTTCATAATACCCGGGCGGCAGGTTCCGAAGATTTTCCGCCGCGGCAGACAGGCCGGATGGCTGTTTGAACAACGCCCGGTACGTCTCGACGGTCAGACCCGTGAAATCCGGAACCTTGGCCAACTTCGCGACCGCCTCGGAATGGTCGGTCTCCTCGAAAAACTTGAACCATTCTGAGTCAACGTCAGGCTGATTGGTGTCCATCCACAAGCCGGACCAGAACACCGGAACGTCCTGACGGCGGGGATATCGGCCAAGGCGCCCCTGCAATGCGTCGATGATTTGCCAGGGCGTCTCGCGCCCTTCGTTCACCCAGGCGCCGGTCAGATCGAGCGACAGAAGATCGCGGATCTGGTCGGGCCGGTCCAGCGCGCGGAAGAGCACTTCGACCTCGGCGCCCCGGTCGTCACCTTCCCCTTTCAGGTTGCGGATCGTGTAATTGTGCTTCGATGGTGTCCAGTCGCCGAACTGGTGGGGTGGAAACCAACTCAGCCATGTACGCTCGGTGGTGTCCTCCAGCTGCTTGCTGGTCGACCTCACGACAGCATACCGACTGCGCCGAACACCGTCCGGCCCGCGTGGAACGGCTACGCCCCTCTGGGCTATTTCGATCGCGCACGCTGAACTTTTCCCGGAGCCAAATGGCCCCGATAGGCCCCTGATAAATGCGTCCGAGTCGAAAAAAGCTCCGATGGTCGGCATGTCGGAGCAGTTGTAGATCGCCATTACGGATGATGGGCGTGCGCAAATGCCTTGGCCAGACCGGCCATTTTACGGACGCGCGGGCTCTTGGAATGCCGGGCCTCGGCCATCTTCTTGGCTGGAATTTTATGGCCTTGTTTTACGCCCAGGGCGGCATGAAGCGCGCCGGGATGCTTTACGACCCCGGCCATCCACTTCTTCGGCTGCGTTGCCATGGTACCTCCGCTAAGCGCCTTCGGTGCATTGCCAGTGGTTATTGGCATCAGAACCCGACCAAGAGGCATTCGAATAAGGTCTGCGCATCAACCTTCACGGCAGGCAACCGGCGCCAGTCGCCGGTCTCGGGGCTCTTCACAAACCCCTTGGCCTTCAGTGACTCCTCGCCGATCGTGCCGTCTGCCACCTGTTGGCGGGTCGCCGTTCCAGCTTTGTAGATGGCGTGCCGCGCCGCCGTGGCCGTGTCCTCTTTCTTCACGGGATCAGCTTGTCACGGCCCGGGATCGGCCGGCGGTCGGTGAACCGTTTCGTGGTGAACGGCTTGACGGAGCGGAGGAACGCTTCCTCGGCCTCCATCACGCGGACACAGCCGGGATCGGGCGGCGTCAGCAGCGTGTTGAGGCGTTCGCGGATGGTCATCGGCTCAGGCGAGGCCGAGTCGAGACACCAATCGCCGTCGTCGCCGGGGTGTTTCTTGGCCATGGGATCAGGCTCCTCGATCTGGCAGGTTCAGCGCGCGCACGCCGCCGAGTCGACTCTGATCACGAACAACGTCGTGTGTCTCGGCGTCCTGATTGGGCGGCTGCCCCTCCATTGTTGGATCAGCGTCTGGCGGCTTGTAGGCGGCGCCGGACGGCGGATGGTACGCGTAATCGGCATTGTTGGTGGCCATGGGATCAGGTTCCTTGTGGCGCGACGGGCGCGGCCGGCAAAGTTGGATCCGGTGCGGCGACGGCGGGCGCGGCGGCGGGCGGCATCATCACCGGTGGCGCCGCTTGCATTGGCGGCATGTGGGCATGCGCCCCGGAATGATGGGCCATCCGGGGATCGGCGTGCTTTGATTCAGTCCTGGCCATTTTCCGTTCCCTTTGCACTGTCGGATGGCTTCGTAACCGAAACGTCTGGCGCCGGCGGCGGCGGGGCCAGCATCACCGGAGGCTCCCGAGCGAACACCGAAGCGGCTTCCGCGCCTGGAACGTGGGGTCCCCGCGGATCGTGCGGTTGCGTTTCCCCGACTGGCATCAGCGCTGCGACATCGGCCGGGACAGGCACGGGCGTTGAAGCGGACCCGCCGCCGCCGGTAGCCGCCGTCCTCATCGCGGCTGCCGGTATCTGGGGCGGATCGGTCGCAGGCGGCGGAAGTATGACACCCCCCGGCTGAGCCGCATCTTCTGTGTCGTGCTCCACCTTGACCATCTCGGCCTTCATGCCGGCGATGTCGTTCCGGGCAACCTTCAGTTCGTCCCGCATCTGGCTGAGATTGGCATCAGCTATCATTTTTGCCGCGGTCATGTCGGTCAACTGCTTGTCGGTATCGGCGAGCTGTTCCTGGAGCAGCGCGATATGGTCGGGCTCGGCTGCTTTGATGCCATCGGCGTCAACGGCCTCATTGGCGTAACTCTCGGCATTGTCTTGTTGCATGCCGAACTCAGCGATCAGAACGTTTTTCAGCGTCACTCGCAACCGGGCGATGCTACCTTCGGTGAACGTCCGGATCTTGTCTCCGAGGTGGACGAAAACCTTGGTCGGCTGATCGGACAGCGCGTGAAAGGTGATGTTCGGGACCGGGGCCAGCACGGGTTCGTCAACCATCGTCAACTCCTTTTTTTCAGGAAGCCCACTTCGCGCGCCGGCGGCTTGCCTTTCGGGGCGGCGGCGGCGGCCGGCTTGGTTCCGGGCCGTTCGGCCGCGTATTCCTCGCGGTGGTAGACCTTGCCGCGAGGCGTCACGCCAGCCCGCGTCACCAGGAAGCCGTTATCGATCCTTCGGACTCTGACTTTCTCGGCGGGCGCCTCGGGCTTTGCCATCGGCTACTTGCTGTGCTTCTTGCCGTCGATGTGATGCGGCCGCGTTTCCTCGGACATCTTGTCGCTGTGATGATGATGAGGGCCGTGATGCGAATGGGCTGTTGCTCCCATCATTCCCTTCCCTTGGTCGAGGGCGGGCGGTCCGGAGCGGTGTTCGTCGGCCAGGTGCATGCCGTCATGGGGCATGTGGTCGCCGTGGTTGCCGACGATATGCGTCCCCGGCATGGAGCCGACGCCGAAGTTTTCGCCCTTCATGGCTCCTTCTCCTTCACCCATACGGTGGCGCTGGCGGACCGCGCCGCCTTCTCCGCTGATTTCCCGGCCGGGCGCGTGACTTGAATTCTCGGGCATTTTGGAACTCCTGTGGGATACCTTTGATTTGCTTGCCCGCTGCTCGCGGTAGGCGGCGGCCTCGGCTTGCTTCGCCGGGTGACCCGCCCGGATCATCTCGGCAATATTCTTACTACGAGTTCGGCCTGAGGTGCCAGATGTCAATGGCATCAACCGTTGCCCTTCGCCCGCTGTTTGATCTGCGCTGGAGTAAGCCGGATGGTATGGATGGCTACCGTCGTCGGCGGCCCGTTCCCTTCGGCCTGCTCGTGACGGACGGCGAGCACGTCGCCAAAGGGCGCCAGTTCACGGACCATACGGTTGGGATCCAGGTGTCCGGCTCGACCGATAATCTCGGTGCGGCCATTGGCCCGCTTGATCACGATCCGGCTGTAGGGGCCATTCGCCATATCTTATCCGATGAAAGGACCGCGCCGCCTCGTCCATTGGCACATTGGGTTGGTCTGACGGCGCGGCCAAGGTTCAGATGTGTTCCGGGAAAGGAACAGGCGGACAGTGATCCAGGCGACGTCCCTCTGTCAATCATCCTCTTGCGGTTATGAACTTCGACCGTATAGAATTATCATCATCACACGGGAGACCGACATTAATGCATACGATTACCGAAGGCTTCAACGTTCTTGCAGAAGCGTGTCCGGATATGACCCTTCGGCAGGCTGCGATCCTGTTTCATTGCGCCGTGACGACCTTGGATCGTGATCGTCAGGTGCGCGAACTCGCCATCCACTTCAATTGGTTCCGGCCGGTAATCTCGCGGGCGGGGTTGAAAATGTCGAATGACGGGTTGATCAAACGCAGTCAGATCCCCGGAGACCGCCGAACATCCGTGTTCACGGTGACGGACGCCGGGCATCGGCTGATCCAGAGCGTTCTGGGCGAACCCGCGAAACCCGAGAAGGCATCACCGAAACGCCGGCGCGGGCTGCGGTGAAGGCGTTTCAGGTAGTCATTTGACAAGGATCGTTCCGAAGCCTGTCACGCGGTCAAAGGGCGGCTACCGGCGCAAGCCGCGGCGCATCACCCCGTTCGTCATCGATAATTACTGGCCGGGCGGCCAAAGGGTAGCATCTCTTCGGCGCCATTGGGGTTCCCATAAACCCTGCTGGGACATCATCGACCGGATCAATGCGTTCCCCGCGCCAAAACTGGTGACCGAATGGCAGTGCCGGATGATGGCATCGCACTTAGGATTGCGCAGGCCGCCAGACAGCCGCGCATTTGCCGCGAACAACAGGAAAATGGACGCCGCCACGATCGCTCTGCGGGTGCGCAACCGAGGCCCCCAACCTCAACCCATGTATGCGTACGAACCTGTGCCGCCGGATCACGCCGGCAAACTCCGCAAGGTCGGCCGCAAACCTAAGCCGAAAAAACCAAAGAAGCGGAAGACGCCTCTGCCGACAGCGACGGAGGGTCTGGTGGCGGTTGGGCGTCAATCATGGTTTGTAAAGGCTGGGCTCCATCGACGACCCGGTAAACGACAGCCCGGAAAGGGTCGTAAAGCGCGTCGAACTGCCGCCCAGAAAAGCTGATCGTCCAACGCTCCATGCCGTCGCGTATCTGTCCAACATATTCAGCAGCGACATGATCTCGATCGCAACGTTTTCCATCTGTTGCAAAATGATCAGTGATCGCCAGGAATACCGCGCGCCAATCCGCCCCTGACAGGTCAAACCCGCGCTGCCAGGCGCCATCTACGGCGGCCCCGGTGCAATATCCCGGGGCGAGTGTGTGTTCGCTCATTATCTTTCTCCTTGCGTCAAGATCATAACCCTGAGAATATGATCAGGCAAGAGAATGATCAAGGAGATCGCCATGTCGCCGCGAGAAGTTGTCGAGAAGTGGATCCTCCAACCATACACCTTTACCCTCAGTGCATCCGCCATGGCCGAGTTGCTGTTCGCTCGCCTGAAGACCGAGGGCTTGTTCATCGGCCCGCTCGTGTCCACGCCTGAGATGGAAGCCGCCTACGTCGAAGACGCGTCACATAGCGGATCTGGACGCGCTGAAACCTGGGATGGAATGGTCCAGGAATGGCTCCGGACGGAGGGTCAGTGAACACCCGCCGCCGATCAGCCACACCTTATATTATAGACGGAGGCGGCCCCTGGATATCGGGGCCGTTTTTCATTCCATCTCCGGGTTGAGCAGCTTCCTGATCTTCTTGCCGGTCGCCACGCGATAGGTCATCGACCCATCATCCGTCGATCGCCCGGGAACTCGCGGAACGGGTTGTGCTCCGGCTTCTCATCGGGGTCGGTGAATGCCGCCGGACGCTTCGCCAGCGCGTCGTGGAGACCCATTATTTCAACCTCAAGCGCAATGACGGACGCGAGCGCGTCTTGCAGTGCCTCGACCAGACTCTCCGTCATGTAGGCCCGCTCTTGCCATCCCCGGGCAACGCTCGACCAGGTGTCGCGCTCGTCTTTCAGTTGCTCGACCTGGGCCTCGGCCTTGGAGGCCCGATCCCCCTTGACCCGCGCATCCTCACTCGCCGCATCGCGCTGTGCGGTCAGTGCGGCAAGCTGACGGGCGTGGATGCTGTCCGACGAACGGCCCCATGTCGCCGCCGGCGGATGGGGGATTTCGTAAATCTCTTTTGTCAACTCAATCCCGGGCAACGGTCCTAACGCAACCTCCCCACCGGGATGCAGGTTCGCGGGTTGAGGAAAAGACGGAACCGAAATTATGAACTCATTCTCCTCTAAAGATTGAAAACCAAACAACTCACTCATGTCGCTGTCCCTCCCTGTTCATGACTTACCTCGCTCCCAGCCGCCATGCCGCCAATCCCAAAGCCGGCCGCTATCCGCGTGGCATTCGAAATCCTGACGTCCTCAAGCAGACGCTCAGCCCCGATCTGATCGGCTTCCGCCGCATTTAATTTTGCGATGTGTGCAATGTCCGGCTTGTCGATGTCCACCCTTGTCGCGTTGCGAACATCCGCCCACTTCCGGAAACAGACTTCCCCGCCTGGAAGCAAACCAACACACGCGCGACCAACATGCGTTTCCTCAAAAGTGTGCCCAGCTATTAACGTACTCATGTCGCCGGCCCTTCCATGTTTATTACATTGCGAACCGAAGTCGCATGCCAACTGCCACCACGAAAAGCCGCAATCCCACACTCATTCAAATAATCCGCCATCGAACGATACGACGCATCCGGATGAATATCCAGAAAAGGCGTCAAACGACCCCGAACCTTTGATGCAAACTCCCGAGCTAACCGACCCATCGACGCACCACCAATGATCCGAGCCTCAGCTAACCGGGGATTGCCAAGAATGACCCCGCGAGCCTTCGCCGCAGCTAACGCAACCTTCGTCCGTTGAGATATTACCGAACGCTCACGCTCCGCAAACGCCGCGTAAATGTGCAGCATGAATGGGTCAGCATCCGCTCCTAACTCCGCTACAATGAACGGAACACGGTGAGACATTAACCCGGATATAAAGTGAACGTCCCGACTTAATCGATCCAGACGAGCTACAATCACCGGAGCACGACGATCCCGCGCAAACCTTAATGCCTCCGCTAAAACAGGCCGACGATCTAACGCGTCCGAACCCTTCCCAGTCTCAACCTCCTGAAACTCCCGGATAATCTGAAAATCGTTCGCCTCCGAAAATCGTGATACCGCAGAACCCTGAGCCTCAAGACCAAGACCAGACTTCCCCTGACGATCCGTCGAAACACGTAAATACGAAACAGCAACCCTCATCCCAGAAAACCCTCCACCAATCCGTAATCAGAAACTCATACCCTGACCGTTATATACAACTACCATACCACTGGCTAAACCGACAAGCGATAATCATCTCCGCCGCGTTAAGATGTCAGCGCAAGGTCATTGCATGCGCGAATAGACCAATCCTATAAATTTCAGTAATTTTTTCCAGAGAAATCGATCATTACGTTATAACCGGATGGGCGCCGCAGATGGGATTTTGGTGTGAGGCGGGGGGGACCCGTCCACGTTCATGCTTCGGGATCGTTGGGGGTGCCGGTGCCCTATCGACCGATCCGCTGGCCTGGGCCTGGGACGGGCGGCCGGCCGAGCCTGAGGCCAGGGACGGGCCGGCCTGAGCCAAGCGCGCGGGGGCAGGGAGGGAGCACGCGGCGCCATCAGGCGCCATCAAGCGTGCGATGCCGATTAACCTGAGGCCAGGATCTCTTCGGACCTGAGGCGAGCGCGCGAGGCGAGAGTGAACGCCTGGGGCCAGCGCTCCACGTGGAGCATGCAATGGGTATACGGTGGAATAGCTACCCAGAACCTATCGCTGAATAACCAATGAAACCAAGTGATTAGGTTGTTCCGGCTTGTCCGCGATCCAACCCCTGAGCCGCGCAAGGTTCATCAGTGCCGCCTGCTTGTCCCCAAGCTTGATGGTGACCGTTCCATCCGCGCGGGAGGTGACCTCGGTGATGGCGCGGTGAACGTCCGGGGAGATATCGGCCGAGTCGCGGAACGTCAGGACCTGCCTAGTACGTGCCTTGTCCGCTGGATCTGCGGTCGTGCTCCAATCGGCTACGTCCCGAACCTGGGCGAACGCTATCCGCGTCAACTCCTCGGCCGCACGGTCCGCCGTCGCACCGAATCGCTCTGCTGCATGTGCGAGCGCCCGACCCGCCATTTCCTCGACATTTCCCTTAATTCTGACCATTTCCGGGGTCCGCATAAGGAGAATTCCGATTTGTGTAACGGCGCCCGATGTTCGTTGCTCGTTCGGGAAGGTTTTTCTGACCGCGGCGGAAATATTGCCGCCGTTCCGGAGGTACTCGGTTCCGAAGGCTGCGACGAACTGTGGTCGGGTATATTTTGAGGCTGCCATGTGGTTGATATTGCGGGCATTTGGATTGTCGTCAAGGGGGATGGCCTCGCGTGCTCGGCCCGGTTGTCATCTTCCCGGGAGATTTCCTTGCCCGAATATCCCGGGGAGTTTGAGGGGCAGCGCCCCTCTGGGGAGTTTGAGGGGTTTCCCCTCATTGGGAGATTATTCAGGCTCCGACGTTTCCTCTTGACAGGCGGTTGATCAACGATCAAGAGCGAAGCGGGAGACAGGTACCTAAGTACCTACCTTCTGAGTCTGTATCCGCGGGCGCACGCATAATGCGGGCGGGCGGGCGCGCCTGGGGGAAGAGATGCGAGATAACCCAACCGGTTTGGATTGATCATATGTCGTGGAATGGTCCGGCTGATCGCGGGAATAAACTGGTTCATGAGAGAGGTCTTGGGCGTCAGTCTGGCGGGCCGGCTGGTCTGGCGGTTTCTCTTCGGACGATCGAGAGTGATGTCCGGACGGTCGTGTCGGGAATGTTGGCGCGCGGGATCCATCGCGAGCGCGTTGCAGCCCTGACCGGGGCTCCCCTTCAGATCGTGCGGATCATCGAGGCGACTCTACGGGTCTGATCTCAACATTGGTGGTGTGGTTTGGACATGGAAAAGCCCGGCTTGTGACCGGGCTTCTTTGTGTTAGTGCGGTTAGTTCAGCGCGAGTATTGCTCCATTGCGCGGAGCATGGCGTCACTGTCGTGCCATCCCGAGGCCCAACTCCACGCAAAGGGACCTTTCAAATAAGGATTTTCAGACAGTTGTAGTCCATTGTTGCGGGCTTCACGTCCTTCTTTATATGCCATCGTGCGGGTTCCTTCGAGTGTTAGTGGTTTCAGCGGGCTCCAGCGGTCTTCCAGGGAGACACGGCGATCGCTGCGAGGACTGCGAATACGGCGTAGATTGCGGCAGCGGCGCCATCGGGGATGCTGGTTGGGTATGGGACGATCTTATCAAAGGCCAGCATGATGAGGAGCCATGCGAGGGGGCGCCACCAATGGGGGCCGAGAATACAGAAGAACAGGCCGACTGCCAGGAGGACACAAAATGTCATGAAGCGGGTTCCTTTGGGTTCAGCCCCTTGCCGGGCATACCCTATTATATAGACCCCATGCGCCATGACCGTCAAAGGTTTTTTATGCTAGATCACCATAATAATGTTTGACGGCCGATCAGGTGATATGCCATAACAGGTCACCGGAAAGGCCGGACGCCTGGCAAGGGGCGCATCAGATCAAAGGACAACCCGCACAATGGCAACCTACCAGATTGAAGTTGAGTGTACGGCCGTCGCTCAACTGACCGGCCGCTTAGGAATTGCACTGGTCAACTTTCGCGGCCACGATTATCGCGTAGATCTTGGCGGGAGAGAGATCATCACCCGCGACGGATATCCTTGCGGCATTGATGCCCTACCCGGACCAGTCTGGGCGTTTGCGACCAAACAATACGCCGATCTATTGGTTGCTCACCGGAACCGACAACAACGCGAAAATTATTTAAAGGATCTCGTACAATGGCACATGAACTCAGCATGATAAACGGATCGGCGCAGATGGCCTACGTTGGCAAGACGCCATGGCATGGGCTGGGCCAGTCCCTGGCCGCGGATGCCACTATCCCTGAATGGTTGGCGGCGTCTGGAATGGACACCGAGTTCAATTCATCGGCCTCTAAACCCAGGAGGTACCACGCCATGAAACGTCTTTTTCTCGCATCCGCGTTGCTTGTCACTCCGATCGCGGCCCACGCGACGGAATGGCAAACCGGGAACACTTTGATGCGAAACTGTCAATCGTCCCAACCCGCTCCCTACGGGGTTTGCCTCGGGTACATCGAAGGGATTGCCGGGGTGTTGGGTCTCAACCCCGTTAATGAGTTTCAGGCATGCATCCCAACTGGCGTGGAAGCGGGACAACTCCAGGAGGTCGTGGTCCGGTTCATCGCAAGGGATCCGACAACCCGGCACATGGCCGCAACCGGCATTGTCGCCGCCGCGTTCGCCGCCGCATGGCCTTGTCCGAAATCGAACACCTGATGACCCGCGCCGAATTCAGCACGGGGTTGAAGGCAGTGGGCATGTCGCGGGCAGACTTCGCGCGGCATGTCGGAATTCATCCAGCGACCGTTTATCATTGGGGCGGCCCCGGCAAACCTTTCCCCCAATGGGCAACCATGCTTCTCGCGGCATGGCTGGACAATATGCGATTATCACATAAATATCGGGACGCCGCCGCCATGATTGCATGGATTGACGGGTACCAGTCAGCCATGAATGGAGCGATCACGCCATGAGCGTTAAATTAAATGGTCACGAGTACCGCGTGGTCAGGCTCGGGAATGCCCGCGTTGTCATCTCCCGTGTTTCCCCTCGTCAATGGCGTCTCGCCCCTGCCGACGTGTCGCGCGCCATCATGGCAGGCTTCCAACTGAGGATCGTAGCATGAACAATTCAGCCGCCCGCCGCACTCCGGCCGGTAACCATGGCCACGTGATCGCGCTGACCACGCTGCACCCGACGCCAGATGATCTGAGGCTTCGGGCCGTGTTTTGGCGCAAATATCTGGGGGAGGAGTCGCCCAACCTATCGACCGAGCAATGCCGGGCCGTGTACACAAATTGTGTTGAGATGCTTGCTCTCGCAGATAGGATGGAGCGGCCGGCCCCGCCCGTTCAACTCGTCGCCCGTCGCGAAGATGCCCTCGCCCCGGTGCGCGCCGCGCGCAAGCCCATGAAGCCTGCCGCGATCGGCGCGGAACGATTCTGGACTCTGCACTCTGACGCAGTACGCGCCATGGTCGCCCGGCATGGCCTGAGCTGGAAAAATGACCGTCCCGATGAAACAGTCGAGATCACGTTGCCATCTCGCCTGTGCTCCTACCTTGGCCCGCTGGGCGGCCGGATCCGCTGGCGCCGCGATCATCGGGTCCCGGGGCCAGAATATTGGCCAGGTGGCGCGCTTCCTGAGGGCGTGGAAGCGCTGCCATCGGCGCCGCGGTATGATGGACCCATGGGCGATCTGCACCCGTCCATCGTCCGCGTCAGGCTTGCGCAGCAGGAGCAGATCGTGATCGATCGCCAGATGCGGCAAGATGTAAGACTACGCGAAGCGGATGAACGTGAACTGGTCCGCGCGTTCTGCCCGTTCTATCCGAGAATAGAAATCTGACCTCAGAATTGATCGTCCAGCGCGCCGACGATACGGTTCGGCGGCTGGAATGCCGGGCGGGGCGGGGGCGGCGGCATCCTCACATTGGCCTTTGGAGTTGGCGTAAGTGCCCCGAGCAAGCGGCGGACATCTTCAGCCACCCCCATCGCTTCGGCGAGCTTGCCTATTGCCCACCGCGCGCCAGACCGTTCGTCAGGATTCATGTCGGCATCGCGGTGTACCACCAGATACTGCTCCGCGATCTTTTTGGCGATATCATCCATCAGCATAACGCGAACCTCCTCTGTCCCGTTTCCGGCCGGCGGATGGAATCCTGAGGCCAGTAATTTCCCGGCCACGTCATCACCTGCCTCGCCGGCGGCAGCCTCCTCAATCAACTGCGCGGCCTCGTCGGCATCGTCATTCGGAACCGGGACCGACGCGACAGCTTCAGCAACGATCCTGAGATATTGAAGCCAACGCTCGTCGATCGAACCTTTCAGAGCGCGAAACTTCTGGAGGTGCGGCGGGCCCCAGCCCACGCGTTTTGATACCTCCATCCAGCTCCACCCGATCACGTTCTTCAGCGTCTCAACCTCTTTTACGCGTTCCACACTGATATGGTCCATATTCAGGTTCTCCATTTTCATAACCGTTGACACAATGGCAATCATTTCGCCATAAGGCAGACGCGGGATGTGCCCGACTCTTGCCAGACGGTCACAGTGAGCGTTCAGGGGATTACCTTGAACGCTCATTCCTTTTTTTTGGCTGATTATCCTCTTAAGCCGTAAAACCCCGCCGTTCAGGGCGGGGATATAAGGCCCCTTGCTTCTTAGACTTCGGAGGTATATATCTAACTGATGCTCAGCGCAACCCGAATCCGCCTCTATCCTACCGATGAACAGGCCCATTCTTTGGCCGTTCAGTTCGGTTGTGCGCGGTGGGCGTGGAACAACGCACTCGCCCTGACGGGTGATCTCTATCGTACCACGGGCAAGGGGCTGAACTATCACTCGATGGCGATCCGGCTTCCGAAGCTGAAACAGGAGTTCGAGTGGCTTGGTGACGCGGACAGCCAGGCGTTGCAGGCGTCTTTGCAAAACCTGTCGCGGGCGTTCGAGAATTTCTTTGCCAGGCGCGGCAGATACCCCCGCTTCAAGTCCAAACATGGGCGCCAGTCGATCCAATATCCGCAACGAGTGAAAATCGAAGGTGCCAGCATCTATCTGCCGAAGGTTGGCTGGGTGAAGTGCGTCGTGCATCGCGAGATCGTTGGCAAATTCAAAACCGTGACGGTCAGCCGCAATGCGTGCGGGCAATTCCATGCCGCTATCCTGACCGACAATGGTGAGCCGTTGCCCGCCGTTTCGACGGACGGAAAGGCCATCGGCATCGATGTTGGGCTGACGCACCTCGCCATCACCAGCGACGGATCGAAGTTCGAGAACCCCCGCCACTTGCGCAAGGCGGAGAAAAACCTGAAGCGCAAACAGCGGACGCTCTCCCGCAAGAAGAAAGGATCGAACCGCCGGAACAAAGCCCGGCAACTGGTAGCGCGAACGCATGAGCGTGTTGCGTGCGCCAGACGCGACCATCTTCACAAACTCAGTCATCGGCTCGTAAGCGAAAATCAAGTCATCGTGGTCGAGGATCTGAATGTGAAGGGGATCATGGCGAACCACTGTCTCGCGAAAGCCACGGCTGACGCGGGATGGGGCATGCTGATGGGCTTCATCGAATACAAGGCCGCACGCGCCGGTAAGGCGTTCATCAAATGCAGCCGCTGGTATCCGAGTTCCAAGGCGTGCTCCGAATGCGGTTCGATCTGCGACAAGATGCCGCTCGATGTTCGGACATGGACGTGCGCTCATTGTGATGCGCACCACGACCGAGACATCAACGCGGCGAAGAACATCCGCGCCGAAGGTCTGCGGATATTGGCGGCAGGAACTGCCGTTGCTGCTAGTGGAGGGAACGTTAGTCCTAAACCGAGGCGGAATCCTCGGTCCAAGGCAGTTCCCGTTGAAGCTGGAAGCTCCGTCCTTTAGGGGGGAGTAGTTCACCCGCCGAGCGTAAAGAAGGCCAGCGCTCCAATGACCGTAAACCATATCGCCAGCACGATTATGAGCCGATTACGTATCCTGCGCCTCTGGCGGTACATCTCGAAATCGTGCCGCGCGCGCTCGACCGCGTCATGGTACGAGTCCAGGCGACCGGGCGGCGGTGGAGCTTTCACGCCAGATACGCGAATATACAGCCGAGGAGCCCACCAAAGAAAAGCGCTCCGGCCGAACTGACGACCCCACAGATAAACCCTCGCCGCCAATGGTACCGGGACGTGCGGGCCTGGTTGATCATCTTGTCAGCCAATCTCGTTGATGGAACCTCGGTGGATTGTGTCGCCGCCTGCCAGGCAACGTCCACAAGCCGGCGCAGCATGTCTCGACTGTTTTGCATCATGCCACATCCTCAATCTGTTGCATCAGGTCCGCGATGGCATCTTCCTCGGTCTTGCCGTATCCAACTGGACAGCGGGAGTCAGGCGCTCCATCGTAGGTATCGTCATCGATGGCGGACCAATCGAAGCGGCGGGAAGGTACGGGCTTGAGCCAGAAGTTTGTTACGACTTTCATTACGTGATTTCCTTCAGTGCTGATTGAGCAAACAGACCGATGCCGCGGCGCGCCAGCTCGACCGCGTCATGGTACGAGTCCAGGCGACCGGGCGGCGGTGGAGCTTTCACGCCAGATACGCGAATATACAGCCGAGGAGCCCACCAAAGAAAAGCGCTCCGGCCGAACTGACGACCCCACAGATAAACCCTCGCCGCCAATGGTACCGGGACGTGCGGTCTTCCCACGCCGTGCGGCGGTCGTGGTACGGCATTCCCATGGGAAACAGGTTTATCGGGGTACGCATGGCGTTATTCCTCCTGTCTGATTTCCAGCGCGGCTGTGGCGAGCTTGTAGAGGCTTCGACGGAGCCGCTTTCTGCGCCGATAGCGGTTCTGTATTTCGCGATTCACTGCGGGATGCGCGCACTTCCAAAGCCTGACCTGGCAAGATTTGGAGCAGGAAACGGTTGGGTCCAGCCCTTTTCGGTGATCGACCGGTCCACCGCAGAAAGCGCAGATCCCATGTCCGACAACTGGCGCGACCATTACCAATCAAGCCCGCATTCGACGAGAGCCTTTCGGGCGGTCTGACGGCTATCCTCCCCCGAGAGGGGACGACCGTTGTCTCTCCGGCCACGCGCTATTGCCTTTAGAGCCTCCACGAGAAGCAGAACGGAAAGCTCCATCTCTTTTGGCACCATAATGAACCCTTCTTGCCCAGGGCTATTCATCGCCACTTTTCCCCATCCGAAATCCTCCGGGCGCGACCGGGAACGTCCCGGCCGGAACTTTATGTAGGATATTGTCGGGCGGCCGCTCAGGTAACGCTAATTTTCCGATAACCAACACAGAGGGCCCGACCTCGCGCACGTGGTTCCGCGTCGCCACGGTGCGGCACTCCTCTTGCGACGGGAGACGGTTCAAGAGCGGCCTCAGGACGCGTTGAATGTGGGGAGTGCTTTCCTTCGTAGGCCAGAGGCTGTCGAGGACCGCGAGTGCTTCGGTCGACCATTCGGTAGGGTCTGTCATGGCTTACGATCCATTCCTTTTGGGAGGCTGCTCATAAACGATCCTGATGGACGACGGACGCATAACCTCCGTGTCAAAACTCGCCAGCACTGCCTCGGTGAGCCGCGCGTTCGCCATCCTCCACAGATATTTGCGGACGTGGACCATCACGGCCCGTTTTCCGTCTTCGTCGACGACGACCTCGTAGGTTTTCCCTTCCAGGGTGACGGATTGGGCCATGGTGTTCTCTCCGCGCCGGACCATTCCGGGCAGAGGCATGTGGCATGGGATGGAAGGCAGCGTCAAGCCTTTATATTCGCGATAATGGAGATAATTGTTTATTGACAGCGAATCTATGTTCCGCCACATTGCGCCAATGATTACGAACGGGACTTTCATGAACCTTCAGTCGATGATCCGAGAACGCGGGTTGAAACAGAATTGGGTGGCCAAACAGATCGGCATGACCAAATCGCATTTCTCGGAAATGATCCGAGGGAAAAAGCGCGTTCCGGTCAAAATAATCGAACCGCTGGCCAGACTTTTACAGGTCGATGTGGCAGCGATTATATCAGCCGCGACGGAACATGGAGAGTAACGAGATGATCCAAAGACAGCACAATGACTGGCCTCCCGACGATATCGCACAACTACGCACGCTTTGGGACGAGGGGCTTTCGACATCCGCTATCGGCCTGCGTATGGGCCGCACCAAGAATGCCTGCATTGGACGCGCGCACCGCCTTGGCCTTCCCGCACGCGCCTCGCCGATCAAACGCGACAACGGCGAATGGCACACCCCATCCGCAGAAGACATCGAGCAACGGGCGGCCCGGGAGAGAGAACGTCAGGCCCGATACCGTCTAACTCTCGGAATGAAGGTTCCTGGCTTGCCACCACTGCGCTCAGAGGCGCCAGCGGACCCCGTCACGACGCTCCCTGAGGCCACCCCAGACGCCGTCGTGATCAAGCCTGTGGTCACAATGCCCCCAGTCGCCAGACCGGCCCCCACGCCGCCCCCGGCGGCTCTGTCCACGATGCGCTACGGTCGCGTTGCCAAATGTTTATGGCCGATCGGCGAACCCGGGACGCCAGACTACCACTCATGCGACGATCTATCGGCTCCCGGGAGCAGTTACTGCCCCACGCATCACGCCAGGGCGTACGTCAGAGTGCGCGACAGGCGCGAGGATTATGCCGATGCCAGACTTGCTGCTCACATGGCAAAATAGTGAACGCCCAACAACCAAAGGAAGACCGCAGATGAACATGTCGAAATACCCCACACTGATCCGGGATATCCCCACGGAAAAGCCGATGGAGCCACGCACCGCGGCCCAGGACATGGCCGCCGGCGAGACGTTCTACGGCGACGAATGGGTGAGCCCGGAGAAACTACGCGCGATCCGCAAGGCGCAGGAGGACGCCGCACCGGAGATGTTTGCTGCTCTCATAGCCATCGAAGACGCAGAGACATTCAACGCAAATTGCGAGGAATGCGAGGGCCATGGAATTCCAGAATTATGCCCTGCCTGTTTCCTATTGTTTGACGACGCGCGGTTGAAACGACGCGCGGCCCTCGCCAAAGCGATAGCAGAACGCGAGACGCAGGAGGACACCGCGACAATATCGGCATTGCGCGCGATTAACGCCGATCTACTGGCGTTTGCCAAAAATGTCGCGAGCCACTTCGCTCATACTCGTTTGCCGCTTGGTGTCGCCGCGCGTGCAGTCATCGCCAAAGCGACAGCAGAACGCGAAATCGACCGGAGCAGCAGAGTAACCGGCGCGGCCGGCGGAGGATCCCCATGAACCAATACACGCGCGACCATGAATGGATGTTGGAAAGCGCCAAACGAGAAGTCGAACGCCAGGCGATGGCCGAGCGGGACCTGCGAGGGCGGATAATGGGACTTCCTGAGCCGGACAGATCGCGGCAAATAAGGCGCATGTGTGAATGGCTGGAAGTACCATCCGGCGGCTGGGAGAAAGGCGAAATAGCCGCGATCCTGGCGCCCCTTGGCCTCACGATCTGGAGCCTACCGCGGGACAAAGCTCTGGCCATGCTGGATAGCTTGTCATGACCCGGAATGAAGTTGCATGGGTGGCGAGCGACCGGCGTCCCCCGGGCATCCTGGGGGGCCACGCGGAGCGCCAGGGCGAATGTCCCAACGTTCAGGTGATCGCGTCGTTCGGGGCACGCGTCAATGTCGCGTATTGCCTTGATTTCCAGCTCGGCCAGATGATCTGGGCCGGCTACCGGTACGTCGGGGAGCCTCTGGCTCTGATAAAGCCGATGGATATCAGCGAGGTGCCCGGGAACGTGGCCGATCTCGCCACGACCATGGCCCTCGTGGTGCTCGGCCGGACGCCATGGCTGCCGATTTTGCCGATTTGAACGATCATCCCTGCCATGGGCTCGGAATGGCCGCCGAGAGTTGTTTTGAAGACATCGCGGTCGGCATCATGCCGGGACCAGACCAAAATCGCTCCGGTATCAGGCTACTGCTCGGGGCTGGCCTGATTATGCTGACCGGAACAAAAGTCCTCGACGTGGGAGCCGGCCCTGACCTTCGAGTGTCTGTATATGGCCTCACGATGGAGGGGTTTTCCCGATGGCAGAAATGGACGACGTAGACTGGCTTGCGGCGGCCATCATCCGCGCCGTTTTGATCGACGAGGGGTGCGGACGTTGGGGCCACTACGGCGAAACCGCGGCGCGTGTGGTCCGAGCACTTCAGGAGTCCGGCACGGTCCGAATCGTCACAGTCCCTTTGCCGGTCGCGCCCACCGACGCCGGCTGAGCGTATCTCCTCTTCCAGCACACCCCACAGATCCCACGATCCGCGACCGGCCGGGCCACCATTATTGAGCCCAGCCGTTTGTCCGGGATGCCGAGAAAGTTCCGCGCGACCGCATAGACCGCATCCTGGCCCGGGACAACCGCGAACACCTGTGCCCCGGATCCGCAGTCGCAACGCAGCAGATCCACGCGCATAGGCTGCCATTCGGAGGGCGACGACAGGAGGACGCTCATAATCGCACACTCGCTTTCTCTCGGACGCGTCGATCGAAGTATGTCAACACTGGCTTGTTCGGCTTCGTGCTCGTCCGGATCGCCTCGATAACCTCATCCGGCTCCAGGCGATCACGTAGCCAATGGGCTACCGGTGACAGGTCGCCGCGCCAGCTTGCGGGGAACCCTGCCGCCTCACAGCAGTCTCGCGCCGTCCACGCTGCCGCGATGCCACCCAGAGTCAGCACTTCGGTTTCATCCTGTAGCTTGCCTGTTTTTGCGTCTGGCAGTGAGGCGGCCCATGCCTCGGCTCCCCACGCATCGTTTCCGTCGAACGCAATCTCTTCCTGAGACTTATTGGGCTTCCCGGTCGCTGTCCCGAACCGCGTACAATTACGGCACCAGGTCCTCCAGGCAGCAGGCCAGGACGCCATGAGCGTCCCGTTCGCAAGATGGTAATCGACGAAAGCGCTGACCTGAGACTCTGGAATGCCAAGGTTATCGGCATACTCCCGATCTGCTGGCCCAGGGGTCCAGTCTACCGCGATATGGGTTCTCTTCGCAGCCGCTTTTGGTATTCTATCTTGCTGCTTAGGTTCTATCTTAGGTTCTATCTTTGGTTCGGATGCCACGCTGGCACCTCTAAATGGACCAGTTGGCACCCCTAAATGGACCAGTTGGCACCCCTGTTCTAATGCAGGAGGGGTGACAGACGCGACAATATCCAGGCTCATATTTAATCGCCAGACTGCGGATCTGCTGTGTGTCGCCGGGTTCTGAAGAGATATCACATCCCGATTTTCAAGGACCCTCAGTGAACGCTGTACGCTACGAACGCTCATTTCAGCATGTTCGGCGATCGTCATTACCGCCGGATATGCCCCTCTTCCATCTTCGTGGGCATGTTCTGCGAGGACCATCAGCGTCCGATATTCAACGGAAGATAGTTGGACCCTGAGTTTATGGGTCCAAATCATTGCTTTCCAACTCATGACCAATCCACTCCATCATCGAGGGAGGTTCTCAGTGTTGGAGCGGGTTGGTCATGGATCACCCGGTAACGAGAGCGTGTTCTGCCGGAGCCGGATATTCGTTCCAGGTAGCCTTTCTCGATTGAAGGCCACAGGAGTTGCCGAACACGTTCAGCTCCTCCTGGCCCAGGCATGAACCCGAGATCCGTAGCTAACGTTGCGTGACTTGGGAACGCCCAGCCGAGCTTATTATGCCGATGCATGGCAACGGCGGCAAAGGCTCGGAACTCCGCGTGGGACAGAGATAAATCCTTGATTACCCGGACCGGAATCATGGCAAAAGCCTGAACCTCGTTGCTCATTTTTCAACTCCATCATTGACGGAGTCCGCGCGGGGGCCTACATGAGCAGTTGCTAGCCGCCTTGTGGCCCGCGCCACGGACTCCATGTTAATTCAGCGCCAGCCCGCCAAGGCTGGCGTTTCCATTTCTACTCTTCCCACTGCGGGTCGTCCACATCGAGTTCAGTAGACCACTCGGAAAACGATGTGGTACTGCCATGGAATCGCATCCGATAGACCCCCGGGCGCCCGCTTCGCTGCTTGACCACCACAATCTCAGCGAGGTCACGTGCCCCCTCAAGCGCGTTGTGCCAGCGCGTGAATGTGCCATTGGGGCCACGGAACTCATCGTCTGTTTCCTTGGCCTTCATCACCGGAGGCTTTGTGTCCATGAACATGATCGGTCGGTGGGGGAACATCACGATGTCCGCCGCGCTCTCTCCGCCATACTTTACGTCAAATAGCGTCGGGCGCCGTACTTCGACGCCCTTCGGCGGCCTGCTCATATGCGCCAACAGGATAATCGGGATATCCATGGCACGGGCAAGCGTCTTGAACGCGCCGGCGAGTTGGTTAACGCTCGGATTTTCTCCCTGACGCCCCTTATCGCCATCCGCGCCGTCAACGTGCAGATGATCGACTATCACCAGCGACTCCGGACGATTCGACAGATGTAATCGGATCTTGCGCGGGATCATGCGCAGAGGCGTCTCGGTGCAATCCCATATTCGTAGCGGCACATGGCGCAGCGCGGTCTCGGCTCGCATCAGGTTCTCTACAGTGGCGTCGTCGAGGCGGCCATCCTGGAGGTGATCCAGTGCGATTTCAGCCTCATGGGCCAAGATTCGTTCGCCAAGTTCTTCGCCTGACATTTCCAGGCTAAAGATCGCTACGCCCGGCTGGTTAAACGATGGCCGGTCCGCATAAAGCCTCTTCGCGATTGACTTCCCGATCTGGGTTGCGAGCGCCGTCTTGCCGGAGCCTGGAGGCCCCGCCAGCAGCGTTAGCGTTCCGGGTAGTAATCGTATGGCCTGGTCGATGGTGGGCATCCCTGTCATCACCCGGCGGGAGGGAACGCCCTGATAGACAGCCTCGGCCTGGGCAATGGCTCCGCTCACCAGACTCCCCGCGCTGGACATACGGTCCCCGCGCTGACCTACCTGCCGCAGGGAGGCGATCGATTGCTCGGCCGCCTGGATTTGTCCATCAGCATCCAGACCAGGATCGGCGCCGAACGCATTGTTGACGACGGCCTCGCCAATCTCGACAAGGCGACGGCGTTGCCACGCGTCCAGGATCGCGCGTCCGTATTCGCTGACGACAATAATGCCTGGATTACTGATGAGAAGATCAGCAAGATAGGTGTCAACTGATATCAACATACCAGGAAATGGATCGACCTCAAAATCCAGCTTCATCGCGACGGCGTTCGCTATTCGGCCGCCCAGAATGCGCTCAGCTATACGTCCGTAAATTTGACCGTGAAGCGGATCAGCGAAGTGCCTCGGTTCAAGGAAGTCCGCGACTTTAGCATAGGCCGCATTGCTGGCGAGAAGAGCCCCAAGAAGTCCTTGCTCGGCCTGGATATTTTGGGGTGGGTGTCGTAGACTAAGGCCGGGGAATATGTCGCGTGGGGCTCTAAATGCCTCCTGTGATAGCGATCTCGGCTCAGCCATTAGAGTTCTCCTCCGGTACCATTTTACTATTTGCGGGTCCGCAGCAATATCCTATCTGCTGAACAGCATTCTCCGTGGAGCGTATCGTCTCCGCTTTCAACCCATCTGAGAAGATTTCTTCAGACAGAAAGTCCCGATAGGCGCCGAGAAACCGGCGTCTGTCCTGATCAAATATGTCGATAGGTGGCCTATGGCCAGAGGGAGAAGCCGTCTCCCAATCGATCCACGCCATCGTCTGGTCGATAAGGCGTAGGGCCATGTCAATGACCTCTTGCGCTTCCTCAATCAGCGCCGCCCGGTGCTCAGTGTTTCCCTGTAGGCATTTGATAAGATTTTTCAGGAAGCCACTGTTCCCAGAATCCAACCGGACGAGCGCAAGATTTTCAGGGGTTAGGTCGTCTTGCCGCAGCCTGCGGCCACTGGTGAGTTCGTAGTATAAGATATCATTCATCACTCTATTCCTCCTGTTCCACACAAAAAAAACATATGATGGTTCGGAGGCAGCTATTGCGATTTTTACCGAAACAGATATATTCGGGTCGGCGTAAATCGCCTGGCTGTCCTCCCAGCCATCTACCGGGATCGGGGTTTGCCGCCCCTTTCGCGATCTATTCAGGTTAGTCCTGGCCAACCCCGCCCGTCAAGGCGGGGTTTTGGTTTTACTATCTGCCGAGCGCGGCCCATCTCCCGAGCAGCGCACTTTCGGCCCGCCCATCGTCTTTCACCCTCGCGAACAGAGCAAACGCGCCGGGCCACGTTCGCTGTGCCATCAACCGCGCACCGCCTTTGTCCTTCGGCACGCTTGCGCGACGCTTCCAGACATGCGGCATAACTTCGCTGTAGGGGAGACCCAGGGCCGCGGCGATCCCTTCCAGGATGCCGGCGCCGCGGGCTGCGCTGTTCGACGATGTCGCGCCCATGGTCACCGGCAATCCATCTGGGCCGCGTCGAGGCATCGCTATCACCGCCTCGACAATCATCCCAGTCACCGGCCGCTTGCCCATGAGTGCGACGAGCCCGGCTGCGTCGATCTTGCGCCGCTTCTTGCCATTGGTGACAACTTCGATCACCGGCATGTCCACGACTTCGATCAGATGCCCGGCTCCGGTCACCCAACTGAGTGCGCCGGACAGGCCAGGATCAACGCTGAGCCAGATATCCCCGTCGCTCATAGCGATGGCTCCCTCCATCAGTGAATGACTTCGCCGGTCTCGGCTAAGATCGTCGTGCCGCGATCGCGGACCTCCTGATCCAGTCCTTCCTGCCATGCCGCGTATTCCAAGGAGCCAGGATTGAACGGATTATCCTCGCGTGTCCCACCCAGGCGACTCGAATTGAAGCCGTCGCTTTTTGCCCGTGCGGCGGACAGCTTTTCATCGACTGCGCCAGAGAACCCGTTCACCGTCTCCTCAACGAGATCGGCAAATGTACCCTGTCCGTCCGGGTCGAACGACACGCGGACACTTATTGCCTTGTGGTAACGGACGGCGGCTTCGAGATTGGCTATCGCCTCGGCCTTGGAAAGTTTCGTGCTGGCGAGCGCGGCCTTCAGCGCTTTCCAGTCGCCCGCGCCGCCCTCTACGTCCTTTTTGAGCGTGGACATTTTTTGGCGAACGCGTGCCATCGCGGTCTCGATCTCGGTGGCCTCAGCGAGCCATCCCTTTATGTCGTCGTCGCTCGGTCCATTAGTTTCTGGCGCGGAAGCCAAAGGACCCGCGTACACACTTTGGTTTTTCGATCCCGGAGGGCGCCCGCGCGGCTTTGCCGGGGAGGTCTGATCCGCTGCTTTCTTCGGTGCTGATTTCGCCATCTTTGGATTCCTGTGAGAGTGAGAGTGCATTCTGATATTCCGGACTCGTCGAAGCGTAGATCTGAAGCGCGCGCGCCAGAACTGTCGGCAACGTGCGATCTTCAGCGTGAGCGACCGCGTGTAGCAAGCCTCCCAGGCTGTCAGGAAACCAAAAGGCAGTTCCCTTGCGTTTAGGTTTGTCGGCCATAGGGATATAATCTAGTGTCATGCCGCCATTGTCAATTGGTGACGGTGCTTGACACCGGAAGCGATAGCGGGGATATTCGGCCCATGAGCAAACCCCCTCCCCGCAACGCCTCCCGCCCCGAGCCTGGCCTGTATACCGTGCGGCTCCGGTCGCGCGGATGGCCAGTCCCGGCGTGCGTTCACGTTTTGGACGGCTGCTACGTGTTCGAAGTCGACGGTACAGCGTATCCGTTGATGACGCCGGACGATCTGGACGAACGTGTCGCGGGGTGGCTGACCGGCGACAGATACGATCCGATCACACAACTGCTGATCCACGGCCAGCCATGCACCGAGGCCGTCTACGCGCATCGAAACGCAATCCGCGATTGGGCCCAGATCCATTCGCCGGGCCACCCGTCAGTAAACCCGACACAGCCGATCAACACGCGATTGTTGCGGAGCGAAGATTTTTGATGATTGAAGAATGGCGCTATGTTCCTGGCCCTGGACACAACCATCCGCCGGAGGAAATTGTAGGCCCAACGATTGTCCTGGCTCCTGATGGATGGGATAATCACATGCGCCGCGTGCTGGCGCCATCAGCAGAACGTGTGGTCGCGATGACGGCGCAGCTCGACAGCATCCTCGCGCAATACCCCTTAACAAAGCCGGCGACCGTTGGGGGGAAGCCGGAGGGCGTGGAATTGTGGGATGACGAATTGCTCGGCCGGCTCGCCGACATCCGGGCTGATTTCAGGTCGGTTCACAAAACGATCCTGTCGTTGCACGTGCTCGAAAAGGAACCCGTTTTGCGCGCGTCAAAGGCGATCGATGGGGCAAAAAACGCGCTAATTGACCAGATCGTCGTCACCGATGCCAAAGGAAAGGTCCAGCGTGGAGCATCCGCCCCGCTCAACCGCATTATCGAATGGGGCACTTGGTACACAGATTGGTCCAACGCCGAAAAACTACAGAACGAGAAGGCGGAGGCCGAGCGCAAGCGCGCAGCCGCTGAGATTGCCGCAGCCGAGGCACTGGCATCCGACGATCCGGAAGCCCTCGACAAAGCCGCCACAGCCTATCAGGAGGCCGAGCAGGCCGACGCGGCGGTAAACGCACCGGCAGCCGATCGGACCCGTGTGCATGGCGTCTACGGCGGCGTGATGAGTAGCCGCACGACGTGGCAATTCATTGAACATGAATCGGAGCTGGCCGATCTGGTAGCAGCCGCGGCAAAAGACCCGAGATTGCTGGTTTACCTGCAATTCAATGCGTCGCGCATCGGATACGCCGTGAGATCGGAAAAAGTGCGCAGTGTTCCCGGCGTGGTGATTAAGGAAGTTCACAGCGTCTAAACCCAGGAGTGTGTAATGAAAATGCTGGTGATTACCGTCGGTTACAATCAGTGGGCGCTCTCAGACGAGGACGCATATCAGATGGTTGGAATTGCTCGCCGGAGCCGCCGGGTTGAATACGCCGGCGATCTGAAAAGGAGGTTTGTCGAATCGAAGCATGACATTCCGTTCTTAGAGGGACTTAAGCTGGAAGAAATTGAGGAGGAGGATCCCGAGCTTATGTTCGGTGAGGCCGAGCCGGACAATGCGACCGCCCGCGCCTGCGAGATGGGCGTTCCCCGCATGTGCGGGGATGAACCGTTCGGAGAGGCCGAACCGGAACAGCCGGAAGTGCGTTCCCCGCACACGCGGGGATGAACCGCAGCTCCCCATCGAGCCCGGCCTGCCATGCCGGCGTTCCCCGCACACGCGGGGATGAACCGCTTCTTGATCGGAACGGAGATCCGGGTTCCGAGCGTTCCCCGCACACGCGGGGATGAACCGAACCAAACCGCTATTACCGTGGAGACCCCTATGAGTGACGTCGAACGCCCCGAAGCCCCGCGCTTGAGAGCCTTCCAGGACGGGAAAAACCCGTTTGGCAATGGGAAGGAACTTGCCACCGTAAGCAGCTGGCAAGGGCTGATATCCGTGGAGCAGCAGAGGGCCATCGCCGAGGTCCAGGCCCGCATGATCATGGCCCGGCAGATGCCACGCGATCCTGGCCGGGCAGTGGATCAGATCATCCGGGATTGTGCGCGGGAGAGCTTGGCCGCCAAAGCGCTCTACAGCTACGCGCGCGGAGGCCAGGATATCACCGGGCCGTCAATTCGCCTGGCCGAGGCGGTCGCGCAACGATGGGGGAATCTAGCCTCAGGGATTAAGGAACTGAGCAGGGGACCTAGCTACTCAGAATGCGTCGCCTATGCCTGGGATCTGGAGTCCGGGTATTACGACGAACGGCAGTTCCAGGTTCGCCACTGGCGCGACACAAAACAGGGAGGTCATCCCCTCAAAGAAGAACGCGACATCTACGAAATAATTTTCAATCTTGGCCAGCGTCGCAAGCGCGCCGTCCTTCTGGCCGTGATCCCTGGCGACGTTATCGAGATGGCTATCCAGGAATGCGAGCGCACGATTCATGCCAACGCAGACACCTCGCCGGACGCGGTACTGAAAATGGTCGAGGCATTCGATCGGATGGGCGTGACGCGCCAAATGTTGGAGAAGCGTATTCAACGCCGCATGGAGGCGATCCGGCCGGCTCACATTGTGCAATTGAGCAAGATTTATGCGTCTCTGACGGATGAGATGAGCGCGGCCTCTGATTGGTTTGAACCGGAGACTGGCGCCAGCGCGACATGGAATGCCGTCGAGACGCAACACGCCGCGGCAACGGCGTCAGCAGTGCAGCCGCGACAGACGACGCGGAAAGCTGCCGCAAAGGAAGCGCCGGCATCGCCCGTAGCGCCGAGCGCAGCCGACGTCCAGAAGGCACAAGACCGCGACCGCGCGACAGCCCAGCGATCGAAAGATGCACCTGACCACCTGGACGAAATTCCGACCGATCGTTGGGAGGGAGAGGCCGCCGGCAGGCCGCTAATAGACTCCACACTGGCAACCGCGCCTGTGTCGCGCGCCGAGGCTGAGCGTGAACCTGCGGTCGCCGCCCCGGCGTTCGAGGCGATGCTTCTTGATCGGAACGGCGATCCGATGAGCCCCATTGTCTACTCAGATCCGCTTGTGTTCGTGAGAGTCTTCACCGAGGCAGTAATGGTTGATTTAGACGATTGGGATGCGCTCTGGGAGCAGAACGCGGATGGCATTCAGGACGCAAAAGGAGCGAGCATAGAGGCTTCCCATCTACTGGATGGTCTGATGTCAGTCGGTCCCGAGCACAAGCATGTGGAAGAGGCCGGCATACTGGCCTATGACCCTCCCCGCGCGATCGTGGTTGAGGTTAAGATGGACCGCGGCAAACAGATGAACGCGTTGCATCTGAAAGAATTCAAGGTCGAGGTCGATGCGCTGACTCTGCTCACCTATCAGGACTTTGTCGCACTGAATATGGCCGAGCTGCGAAAAATTCCGGCGTCATTCCGCGCGCTCTGCATCAAGGCGGTTCGGGAGCAGTGCAAGACGCTCGGGGTTGATGCGCCAGCAGAATTACTTGGGTTGATTGCCCCCGCATCACAGGATCCTGTGTCTCCCGCACCGACCGCCGCGGCAAGCCCGAGCGATGCCGATGATATCCGGTCGCAACAAAACCTGATCGCTGACATGCTGTCCTGCACATCGGAAGATCAGCTTGTTGAATTCCAGAATGGCATGGCCGTGAAGGGGTTTGCCTCGCGGATGACCAGGTCGAACAAGGCCGCGATGATCGAGCCTCTGCGCGACGCGTTCATGGCACAGCGGGAAAAACTGAGGGCGCACAAAGCGGCCACAGAACATCGCGAAGATGATGCCAAAATTCAGCAAGGCGATGCCTGATGCCCAGATATGAATTCAAGGGTGATTATGACCTGAAAAGGTTTTCTGCTGATTTGGAGGGCAGGGCAACGATACTTCGGCGTGAGGCAAATCTGTTCATTGCTCGCGCTGAGATGTTAGAGGAAATGGCGTCACTGCTCCGAATAAGTTTGGTCGAAGTAAAGAACCAGACCGATGGCTGACCGTCACCCGATCGGACCGAAAACCGTCACCGTCAACGGAGGCCGCTGGACCGCGAAGTCGAACTGGCGTGGCCTTTATTTAGACCGAGCGGAGTTGCTGCATAAGTCGCTGTGGAATGCGCTTGGTATGCCGGGAGATGATTATCACTTGCGGGTACCGTGGCTGCATCCAGACGATGCCCATTATGCCGATGACCCGGACTCATGGGCGTTCTACCGCGTGCGGCCGAAGCGGGATCGCGATCGGTTCGTTCGGGTCGATGGCGTCTGGATGGTGGAGGAGGGAGATCGCTGGCTGCGGTAGCACCGCATTCGCGCGTTCCCATGCGCCGTTCCACTGCTCAAGACGGCTTTTAGCTCGCTTCACGTCGTTTTCCAGCCATCCTGGCCGGAGATTGATTTCTTCCGGTTTCGCCATGATTGTCCCCTGATGTCGTTCCGCTGACACAAAAAAAAGCCCCACCCCGGCGCGCGACCAGGATGGGGCTCGATCGAAGTCTCAATCGTGGCGAGATTACGGGGTTGGCGCCACCGGGGGCGCCACGACTGGCGGCGCGACGACCGGAGGCGTGTTAGCCAAAACCGCCGCACTCAGAGCAGCGGAATTCGCCGTCATGGTCGCGACAACGGCATCCACCGCAGGATTGTCGCCGGTCGGGCTCGCTGCCGATAGTTGCGCGGACAAGGTCGTCAGCAACGTAATGACACTCTGACCAACAGTGGTCTGTGCCGCGACAGCAGCTTGCAGATTGGCAAGGGAGTTCGTGTTTGTGCCGGACATTTCGATAAGCCTTTCCAGTTGATTTTCGATACGGGCGAGTTGTTCGCACAACGGCGCGTGATGCCGGGCGAATGCTTCCGTGACCCAGGCGCTCATAGCGTCATCCATGGCCAAGCATGTAGAGCGCGCGCGCTGGCGCGGCAAGCCCGGCGGCGAACCGGCGAAGTGTCCGCGACGTCCGACGCTTGATCTGCCGCGGGCCGGGCTTGTCAGCCATCAGTTGGGTCCACGCCCCGCCGATCGGTCGGCGCCCTATGTAGCCGCCGGTGGCGAGCTGGAACGGCTTCGTGATCTCCGCGCACGGGTAGACTGTGTATGGGGCAACGCCGGCCGGATCGAACCATGCTGGCGTGACGGAATTGCTTTGCATGTGTCCAGCGATGCGGACCGCGAACTGGTCATCTTCGCAGGCGTCGTCAGTTTCCTTGGCGTATTCGAAGCCATCGAATATGACGGTCTGATCGATGTTCGGATCAACGATCATTTCATGTAGTTCGTGTGAGCAAGTTGTATTCCAATTCTCGGAATCGTCGAGGCAGTCCTGAACGAACACCTTGGCGAGTGGCAGCCCGGCATCGGTTACGTCGTGGAATCCTAATGCGCCAGCTTGGGTCGTATGGTCGAATATTCCCAGGATCCATTCATCTGATTTGACGGCGGTCCCTGGAGGAGCGAAGCGCAACTTCGCATCGGACCAGTGCGGTGCAAAATCCCGGGTAAGCGCGATCTGCGCTGAGGCGACCCATGCCTCGATAAGATTGATAGGTATCAGTCCGGTGTATGTGACGACGACTATGTTTGGGATGGTCATAGGGGTTCCCGTCCTCTGCCAGTCGGTCATTTTGAGTTCCAGGGTTTGAACGCCCGCATGGCGTCAGGTGTGAGTTCCGACGCATACCAATCGCCCTTAAAGGGGATCGCGCGGTCATCGATCGTCAGCCACGCGGCCGGCTTCTCATGCGAGAATTCAAAGGTTAGCGGTTCCGTTGGATGGCGTGTCCCACCGGCTTTGATCCAAGCATCGCGCTTTTCGTGTAGCCACGTACCCATGGCCAGCACGCCGTCGTCGGTTTTCGACCGTGACGAATAGATCACGAGTCCGAACCGATCGCGCACCCGTTCTACCCATTCGAAAAAGCCCGGCACGACATCGCCATAGATCACGCCATTCTGCCAGCCGCGCTCGTAGCTGTGGATCACGCCGTCAAAATCGATGCAGATCGTCGGCTTGAAATCACTCATCTGTAAATCACTCCAAGTGTCGCGGCGATCACAGCGAATAGCGCCAGGAAGCCGGGGAGGAGCCAATCCCAGTTCGATGCCGCTATTCGGCGCCGCCAGCCGGGGATGAACCGCCCACGCGGCCCCCGGATGTCATGGCGACGAGTCAAGCGATGATACCAAGGCGCTTGGCCGCCCCGCCGTCATAGGGCAGCACAATCGCCGCGGTGACAGTCGGGTGAAGGATCGACCCGGCCAAGGTGATGATCGTCGGAGCGACCGTCATCACGTCCTGAACCACCCCAATGATTGTCGAGAGCCCGGGCACGAGCTGTAGCAGGCCGAGGAGGATGTTTCCGGCGGTCATCACAAGGTTGGTGATGTTGGAGGCTGATGCTGCGCTCGCCACCGCTGTAGCGCCGGCCGTTACCGCGCCACTGATGCTCTGTGCTGCCGCTACCACCTGGGCAATCGCCGTTTGGGCCGACGTGGACAGGCTGGCGCCGAGCGCCGTCGCCGCGATACTGAGCGACGAGACGACTGCCTGGGCCGTGGCGATGATCGTTGTCACCGTTGGGGTCGGGGCCGTAGTAGTCGAGGTCGTCGCCGTAGTTGCAGTGCATGCCGCGAGGGCGAGCGCCGGGGCGACGAGGGCCGTGGTGTAGAGGATGGATCTTCGGTTCATGGTTGCGTTGCTCCCGGGGTGAGTGCCCAAATGATCTCAGGTCGGTGATATTCGCGCCAGACCGCCGCGCCGCTCATTGCGAATGCCGCGACTGACAGGATGAGCGCGAGACGGTTCACGCGACGGCGGGCCCGAGCACCAAGGGTAGCACAAGTGGCGCCCCCGCGACAACCGGCACGACCCCATGCGTCGCTGTATCAGTTGCTGCGACGATCATCCGCGACACACCATCGACCGTCATACCGAGTGCCGCCGCCGCGACTGGCACAGCGTTTATGGCGGCCGTAGCCTCTGCCCTAATCTGGGGGTTCGCCACATTGACGTGCGCGAGCTGCATCGCGCCCTGGTCGAGTTTCGTCTCGACCATCCCTGCCGCTGTCTGTACCGCTCCAATCATGGTCTTCCGCTGGTCTTCGGTAAGTTCGATGCCGGTGCGCTTTTCGAACGCCGCGATAGCCTTCGGAACGTAGATGGCGATCAGGCCGGCGATCGTGGCACCAATAACCGCTAGGATCGGCTGGACGATGGCGGACAGGTCAACGAGCGTCGAGGGTGCCTGCACGACAACGACGGGAGCCGCGCTTTGCCCGAAGGCGATGGCGGGCGTGAGGAAGGCGCTGGCGGGCACCAGAAAAGCAACGGCGCCCGCCATCCGAAGTCCGATCTTCACGTGTGCGTAACCGCACCGATCGAGCCGGTGATCTTGACCGGCCTTGTGTGGCCGGCGCGCTGAGCATGCCGATTGGCAATCTCATTGATCGACTTCAGCACCTCAGCGACGTATTCCGGCGAGCGCATCAACTGTTCGTGCTTCTGCATCTCGGCCGGCGTGGCGGAGGCGTCCTCCATTTCGAAGTTGGCAACGGTGTGCATTTTAGGCATTTTCAGTCTCCTTGGTTGGCGTTGCCGTCATGGCCGCGCCGGTCGTGGTTTCAGTGAGATCAGAACCGGGGGCTGCTCCAAGCCGCCCTTGAATCTCACCATGCGAATCTTTGTGGCGCCAAGTTCGGCACATGCCTCTTTGATCGATTCTGACATTTCCGCATCATAAGTCCGCGTCGTGAGAAGGCCAGTTATGTTAGCTATTTTGTCATCCCCGATTGATACGTTGGCCGTCATGAAATAGCGATCTCCATACTTGCCGCCGTCCTCAACGCCGCAAAACAGCCATCCGATCGGCCGTTTGAGTATCTTCACTTGGAAGCGCCGCCCGCGACATCACGCCCTCCGCGAGAAGCTGTCGTCTTCAGGCGACAGATAGCGGGTCGGGCGCAGCACGACAGGGCTTGCTTTCTTATTGAGCGTTTGTTATATAGTTTCCCATGCACCTGACCATGCAATTGAAGCTCTTGCCGCTGCCCGCGCAGGCCGATGCCATGCTGCGGACGATGGAGCGTTTCAACGCGGCGTGTGACGCTTTGGCAGAGGTCGCGTTCGCCAACCGATGCGCGAACAAGTTCGAATTGCAGAAACTCGCCTACCACGGCATCCGGCGTGACTTTGGCCTCGCCGCTCAGATGACCGTGCGCGCCATTGCCAAGGTGGTTGAGGCATACAAGCGGGATAAGGACATCCAGCCGACGTTCCGGCCGCACGGCGCCATCGTCTATGACCAACGCATCCTGTCGTGGAAAGGCGCGGATCGGGTCTCGATCCTGACCAACGACGGCCGGCAAATCATGCCGTGGGTGTGCGGTGCGTACCAGACCGCCACGCTTGAGAGAGCGCGCGGGCAGGCGGACCTGATCTACCGCGACGGCATGTTCTTCCTCTACGTGACCGTCGACGTTGGCGACGTGCCGATGGGAGACCCGGCCGAATACCTCGGCGTCGATCTCGGGCTGCGAAACATCGCGGCCGACAGCGATGGCGAGACGTTCTGTGGTGCCCACAACGCCAGCCTGCGACGGCGCCACGCCCGTCTTCGGCGCAAACTCCAACGGAAGGGAACGAAATCGGCGAGGCGGTTGCTTAAGGCCCGTCGCGCCAAGGAAGCGGGGTTCGCCCGGAACGTGAACCATCGTATCAGCAAGATCATCGTGCGGAAGGCAAAAGACACCGGACGCGGTATCGCCGTTGAAGATCTCAAAGGCATCCGCGATCGGATAACGGTTCGTAAGCCACAGCGCCGCGCGCATTCCAGTTGGTCGTTCGCTCAACTTCGATCGTTTCTGACCTACAAAGCCGCACTTGCTGGAGTCCCGTTGATCGCGGTCGATCCGAGATATACATCCCAGACCTGTCCGGCCTGCGGCTGTATCGACCGGAAGAACCGCCCAACGCGAGACCGTTTCGTGTGCATCAGTTGCGCGCATGCTGGCGCGTCCGACACCACAGCAGCCGGGAACATCGCTCGGCTGGGCGAACGTAATGCCGCCGAACGCAGGGCCGCGTAGCCTACCTGGCACTTGCAAAGCCGCCTGCTTTAGCTGGCGGTCCATTACTTAGGCAATTCTTGCATTGCTCTGAGTCTGGTTAAGGCTTCTTCGCGTATCTGATGATGCTCAATGTCGGGTACCGTTCCGGATATACCAGTTTCCTGGTATTGCCTTATGACGTTGTTGCATGCCACGACAATCTCCAACAGCCGCACTTCGGTTCGCTTCCTGGCGAGTGCCTTCTCGGCGACCTCCTGGACGTCATACGGGATGATGTCGGCATCAGCTTGTCTTGGCATTGCCGCTTCCCACGGTATCCACCGCCGTCCGATAAATCCCAAGCCAATCGTTCGGGCGAGGCTTACCCGGCCGCCAGTTGTTGGCATAGTAATTCCATGACATCTGCTCGGAACCCACCGCAGGAAGCGGAGCCGGATCAGACCAAAGCAGCAAACGCGCCAACGCGACCGCCAGATGATCGCCGGCGACGGTCGCCATCAACTGCCACACCTTGCGCGGATTGGCCGGCGTCTGAGCGGCCGCGCACGCCGCCATCGCCATTTTATAGGTCGTCGCAGTGGTCAGGACATCCGTGACGCCGCCGCGTTCAAACTGCCAGAAGCCGTGCGCAGGCCCATTTCCAGCCTGGATACGTTCCGACCATCCGCTTTCCTGCCCGGCGATGGCGAGAAGCAATACGCGCGCCCGATCGTCGGATAGGGCATTCCAACCTGCCAGCTCAGCACACCAGGCCAGTCCTGGGTCGAGGATGGTCGTGAGAAAATCATCCGGCGTCATGGCGGCCCCTTTCTTGCCCGGACGGCATATTCGCCGTGCATCCGCGCGGGCCTGGATGCTGGTTCCACGATGGTCTGGTGGTACCAGGACCACTGGTCGTCACCCCAATCCGCCTGGTCGGTGACCGGAACTACCTTGCCTTGCGGCCCTGTCTTGGCATCATCGTCCAGTAGATACCGCGGCACCGGCGTCAACTGCATCAGCGGGCGATCAGCCAAGAAGGTGATAGGCCGGTCCGTCGCGGTCAGGCGGATGTTGGCAAACAGCGGGCCGAATCGATAAGCCTCCCCGTCGACGAGCCCCTCGAACATGGCGACATGCGCCGGGGCGGGGAAATTGGGCACTGGCCGCAGGTGCAGCATCCACCCGGGATTGACGGTGGGGACTATGCCAAGCGTGATTTGCATCAAGCCCGGCTCGGGGAACGCTGTCAGGAAAACCGGCGGTAGTGCATTTTCTCGACCGGGAGGCCGGGCCGCATCCCACGCTTCCGGGAACCCGGGGAACATCGCGGTGTCCTGCAATGGCTCCCACTCTTCCATCCCGGCCGTGCGCCAGGCGATTTCATGGCCATCCCATACCACCTGGAACGCGAGCGGTGCGAATAGCCAATATCCCCACCCTGAGGCCAACCGAAGCGCCTCGCAGTAGCGGTACGCCCGGGTGGATATGGTGCCCGCGCCGCTGTTGTCAGCTCGCCGTGGGGCCGGCGCATCTGGGAAGAACCTATAGAAGCGAATATCTGGGCCTGGCGCTGCCATGCGGCCACTCCTTCAAACGTACGGCCCTCCCGTTTTCTGAGAGGGCCGCAGGTCAACGATCAGAAACCCGAGAGGAAGCGACAGTTAGATGCGGAACAGGCCCCCGAGGCGGAAGCCGCCACCGAGACGGAACAAGCCACCGAGACGGAACCCGCCTCCCACTTTGATTGCTGTCATGGTCATTCTCCAATTTTTGGCCAAAACCCGACGCTTTTGCCCCAGGCATCAAAACCGTATCGCATATCCCTGCGATTGTCACGGTGCGGCTTTTGGGAATCTCTGTGAAATCTGCGTTACGATCACCGGCAGCGCGTCCTCGTCCTCGAATGCGACCTCGCGAAGGTGCGTGGTGAACTCGCGGAGCACATGCTGTGGGCAGTCGATCAGCCGCAGACGGATGGTGCGCCGCCCGACCTGCACCCGGACGGTCGGGGGTCCACTCTCGGGATGGATGCCGATCCCGGCGATGTAGCTCATGGTGTTGGCTTACCGACAATGACCGTTGGGACAGTGTGCAGCGCAGCATATCCGAGCACGCTGATAGTCACGGAGATCGCCATCATACCGGCGACGATGAGGCCAACCATTGCGCCGCCATCAAGCCGCCGCTCCGTGGTCTGGCTTTGCATCCCGGCGGTGCGGCTTTCCATAGCGGTGATCCGGTCTTTCAGGTCGCCAACCTTGTCATCAGCGTTTTTCACAATGGTCCCGATCTGATCGGCCATGCTTTCGATTTGCTTGGTGAAACCAGCCTCGATTTTGGCAGTGGCCTCCTTGGCGGCGGCGAACGCGGCATCTACCGCAAGTTTTGTGTCTCCGGCCCGTTGGTCGGTCCGGGTATCGCGCTCTTCAAACTGTGAGTTAACCCCGGCAAACTTTTCTATCGTTACGGAAGAGAGTTCGGCGATCTTGCTATAAACAAGATCCTTCAGATTACTGACCGTGATGAACGCCGAGTTCGTGATACCATCGACTTCTTTTTGCAGGCTCCCCATGGAGGCGCCGAAGGTTTTCATATCCGATATGAAAAGATCCCGCTGTGCCTGCAACGCGCGGGCAAGTTCAGTCGGAGCCCGAACCATATCCGCGTGCTGGACCTCGATGGCTTTTTCTATGCCGTCGATGCGAGCGAAGACCCGTTGTTCAAGGCTCCGCGACTCGCGATCGATCGCCGCGTTGGTAATCAGGGACGGGTCGGGGTTTGGCAGCACTTCGGATGATCTTCGCGGCGTTGTCATCTAATCACCCCTCTGCCACGAGACACAGCAGCTTCACGATCGCCACTGCGATGACCAGCGCGTCGATGAGCGTGGCGTGGTCGGTCACAGCAACGTCAGTATCTCAGGCCGTGTCCGAACCCGCCAAACAGCATCGCGATGACCAGGACGATCACCACGAGCCCGATGATGCCAAAGCCGCCGCCACCGTAGTAGCCTCGCGACTGGCCCCAATAACCGCCGCCAAGTCCGCCGAACAACAAGATCACCACCAAAATTACCAAAAGCACGGCACGCCTCCATCAGTGAACCGTCGCCTTCAGGCGACGGAGGAAAGCCGGGCCGCGCGACAGCGTGGCACACGGCCGTTGAACTGGGTAATGAACTGGGGTATAAGACGAGATGCCGCCAGTGCTGGAAACACTGACGACACCTCTGACCAGTCGAGATTGAACCTCAACATGGCTGACCAAATCGTAACGCCCCAGGTCCGCAGCTTCAAGTTTCGCCTGTTCACTACGGGCGCGCAGGAAACCGCATTGACCGACATGCTCGGCGCGTTCTGCGATCTGTACAACGCCTGTCTGCAACAGCGGATTGAAGCCTACCAGCGTCGCGGGATCAACCTGCGTTACGGCAATCAGGCCGCCGAATTGAAGGCCATCCGCGTCGCGGATGAGCGTTTGGCGGGATACAGCTTCTCCGCCGAACAGCAGGTGTTGCGCCGTCTCGATAGGGCGTTCTCGGCGTTCTTCGGTCGGGTCAAGAGGGGCGGAAAAGCTGGCCTCCCTCGGTTCCGCGCCAAGTCGATGTTCGACAGTGCGGACTTTCGGGTCGGTGATGGCCTGACGATCCGCAAGAGCAAGCGCCTCGGCATGGTCGGCATACCGGGCGAAATCAAGGTCCGCTGGCACCGCGACTTGCCACCGGGGGCCAAGGTTGGCGCGGCCATCATCAGCCGCTCGTGCGGTAAATGGTATGTTTATTTCCAGATCACGCTGGCCGATGCCGAACCGATAGAGCGGCCGTTCACCCCGGTCGGTATCGACCTTGGCCTCACGTCTCTGGTGGCGCTGTCCAATGGCGAGACCGTGCCGACACCGCAGCATACGCGAGCCGCCGCCAAGAGGTTGCGCCGGCTGCAACGTGCCGTCTCGCGCTGCAAGCGTGGCAGTAAGCGACTCACAAAGGCCAAGCTGCGGGTTGCCCGACATAGCGCCAAGACGGCCAATCAACGGCGGGATACGTCGCATAAGCTGTCCCGGTCGCTGGTAGACCGCTTCTCGCACCTCGCAATGGAGGACTTGAACATCAAAGGACTGGCGGCGGGAATGCTCGCCAAGTCCGTGCATAACGCCGCGTGGAACAGTCTCGTCCAGAAGATCGCCTACAAAGCCGAAAATGCTGGTGGCGTGCTCAAACTGGTCAGTCCTCGCGGCACAAGCCAGACGTGTCCTGAATGCGGCACGATCCGACGTAAGACGCTCGCCGATCGGCGGCATACCTGCGACTGCGGGTATCATGCCGACCGCGACGTAGCGGCTGCGCGCATCGTGCTCATGCGGGCGAACTTCGGGCCAGGAACTAGCCTTCAGGCGCCAAGCCAGCGGATTGCCGCATAGCTTGCCTGAGAAGCCGTCTGCTTTAGCTGACGGAGTGTTCACAAGACCACCCAAAGCACCATCAAAATCCAAAACAGCAGTCCAATAGACATGGAAGTCCCTCCTCAGACGCCTGCGTAAATTATGCTGTAGACCATAGCTGCCGGCGGCATGTTCTGGGACGATCCGGCTCCCGTGTTCGATATGGTGATGCCGGTCGCCGCCGCGGTGATGGTGATGCCGGTCACAGCCGTTTGGGTGGTGCCATTCGGGGCTGACGCTCCCGACACGCCTGTGACCTCGCCGATCGGTGTCCCGCCACCATTCGTCACGGTCTGGATCACGTGGGCATGGCCAGGGTCCGTATAGGCGTGCGTATGGGTCGGATCGCTGAGCGCGTGCGTGTGGGTTTGCAGCGCCTGATTACCGCCGTGCGCGCCCAGCGTGGTGCCTGCGATCCCCGAGACCCCTGCTGTCACGACGTTCGCCGGCGTGCCTCCCATGTTGTCGAGCCCAACCGTCACGCGACCACGTAGGTCAGGCACGTTGAACGTCGTCGATCCGTCGCCGACGCCCCATGTCGTTCCGATCGCGGCAAACAACGCGGAATAGGTCGAGCGACTGACCGCCTGGCCGAAGCACTGATACCATCCTGCCGGGATCGCCGAAGAGATGCCGGCGAACTGACGGACTTCGCCAACGATGCCGGCGACATTGGTGACCGCGCCGCCCGCCGCCGGCCCGACGTCATCAAAGGACCAAATCTGCGCGCCGGTCGGATCATCGGTTGTGGACGGCGTCCAAAACTGGACCCGATAGGCTTCTGTCGTACCGAGAAAGATGCTGCCGAACCGACCGTTGGCGTCGGCTACAACCGGGTTCGTGTTGGGCGTCGTAAGGGCCACATCCTGGAACGTGTCCTGCGGCGTCGCTGTCGCGGTCAGGTAGAAGAACAGCCGAGCAGCGGCGTATGGCACACCGGTTGGCGTGATCTCAAACGCGTCGGGCGTATAATACCGAACACCAATAGCCATGCCAGCGCTTCCAGATGAATAGCTGGGCTGCTGGCCCGTGCGTCATCGTAGACAGAAACTCCGACTTACACCAGCCGATCAAAGGTGTGGATAATGCCGGGCTCTTAGCCGCTCACGTTCCGCGATCTGACGGTCTTCCTGGCGGCCCTGTGTGGGGTCAACACGGAGTCTGATCATGGCCCATGCTGTCCCGAGCGTCAGGACGAACCATAAGGCGCTCATCCGTTGCGCGGGCCGCTCGGCTTCCCTGGCCGGTCCATGCGTGGGTTCAGCCTCATGTTCGCCGGGGCATGGTGTGCGAACGCAGCAAGCACTTTCTGGCCGGCTTCGAGTGCGCGACCGCCGGGCGGCATCGGCATCTTCATTGGCTTCATCGATGGCAGTTTCATTGTGTGGCTCCCTGAGTTGGACCAAGCGTGCGCGCGGCTGTGGCGGCCGGTTCCATTGCCAGGAGGGACCTGGCCCATTGCTTGGTCTGAGGACTGACGCTGCTACCCGCACGGCGCATGAGGTCAGCGGCAATGGCTGGATCTCTGATCGCTTCGTTCAGTCGTTGGCGCAGGGCAGCGCGCGGCATCGCATAGAGGCTCTGTAGCGCCGTTGTCGTGCTGTGGCCAGCGCCCGCCAGTTCAATGCCGATCAGCGCGCCAATGCCAAACCCCGGCGCGACATGCTCGGTAATCGCCCCGCCGATCGCGCCGCCTACGCGAGGAAGCACCCGGCTCAGAACGGGGCCCAGGAACACATCCAGATAACGGTCGCCGATCAGACGCTCAAATGTCTCACTGCCGCGACCGCCGCGTAGAGCCTCACGCTTCGCGGCCATCACGGCGGCATCTCGTATCGCGTCCACGACGTCCATCTGTGCCGGCGACATCGCGCCACTACGCTGGATCCACCCGCGGTTGCTGTCGATCGTTTCTGAGAGCCGGTTCATGATGATGTTCGGCTTGCCGGATAGATCACGCTCCGTAGACGATGCGGCATCGAGCATCGAGTTGATAATGACGTTCCGGTATCCCTGCGCCAACTCGGCGCGCGCTCCGAATGCGGCGGCGGGACTCAAGCCGGGCAATGGCATCCCTGCATTCGCAGTGGCGAGGCTCCCCCATGTACGCCTGAGATCATCCAGCATGCCTAGGATATGATTGACACCGCCCGGGGTTTTCTCACTCGCTGTCGTTAAATTGAAAGCCTTGCGCCCGACCACCGCCGGGTCGAGCCCTTTGCGATTGCCGGGCTGTGCGTTCACCATTGCCTGGAATTGCGGCTTTTCGAACGCGTCATTGAGACGACGCGAGTAAGTCCGCGCGCGCCGGTAATCGGAGAGGGCCTGTGGATTGGCACGCAGACCTGGATTGCTTTCGATCGCATCCAGGATCGCGTCGCCCGCCGAGGTCGCGGCTGTGCGGGCAAACCGCTCGCTGGCCGGCAGCCCGCGCGCGGCGGCGAGGATGTCGCTTCGCGCCGAGTTCATGTCGTGCAGCGATGCATTTTTCGGCAGATTATAGAAGTCCTGCAACGCGTTGTAGACGTCCGCATTGCGCGTCATGGCGTTTTGGAAGCGCGCCGGAAGTCCACCGATCGTCCTCTGCACCCGCGCCACCGCTGCTGGGATATCCGGTTGCACGGTCTGCATTGGCTGTGTGGTCCAGAGCCGGCGTTCTTCATCACGCAAAACGCCGTGTGCGCCCTGCATCGCGTTGGTCATCTCGGTCGCCGCGTCGGATACCGTTGCCGGTTCGGCCAGTCTTGGCAGCCCTGGGACGGTTCCTGTCGCTGCCGTCTGGATCGCCTGATTCTGCGCAGTCCTCTCAACCAACGCGCCGGTATTGTCGGTTGTGTTCAGCAACCGTTCGGTCGAGGCGAGTCCCGGTGAATTGAAGCCACCAGCCACACCGATTGGCATGTTCGGCAATGGGGATGGGGTTGGCGTCGGTACCGCGTCGGTTGGGCTCAGTCCGGCGGCGTCTCGCAACGCGCCGCCCGCCAGGTTGTCAATTGCCGCGTTCGGCCGCAAGGCTGTATTCAGTCTGGTGCCAACGGCGCCGATCGTCGGTGCGGCGGCGGATAGAACGCCTCCCATTTCAGCGCCCTGCCGAGCGCCTTGCAGACGCTGCGACGTATCCCCTTCGGTTTGACCAAAGCCGGCCGCGGCTCCAAGCCCGGCGCCAGCGATGATATTACGTCCGACTCCCATAAAACTCGCGCCGGGGCCGAACAGCGGAGCGGTCACGGGGGTTGAGGCAAGTCCGCCGGCAAGCTCAAGAGCGGTTCCAGTAACTGGATTCTGTTTCTCGAAAGCGATACGGTTCGCCTTCATTTCCTGCCGCGCCTGATCATAAGCCGGAGCGAAAGGAACGCCCTTTGTCAGGCTGTCGATCGCGGCCGATACCGCTGGGACTGCATCCTCGTCGTACCCCATCGTAGCGCCATGCGATGCAGACTGGCCCGCGGCAAGGCGTGTGTTGGCAGGGTCCAGAAAAGCATCGACGAAACTTGCCTTCAAACGTTGGTCCCACGGAAGCGCGGCGAACTCCGGCGATGTCGATGGCGGATATGGGCCACCAAGCATTTTGACGACGGGATCGGTCGGAGGAGCGGTAGCCGGCGCCGTCGTGGATGTTTCGGACGTAGCCGGCACAGTCGCTGGAGTGGTGTCAGACTTGACAAACCCATTGGCGGCGAAGGGATCGAAGGCGGTCGTTTTGGTTGGTTCAGGCGCCGTCGCTGATGGCGCTGCTGGCGCGCCGGGCGAAGCGTCCAGCGTGTCATTGAGGAGACCGAGTTCGACCGGGTCAGTTCTTGGCGTGATCCGCTGTATCGGCGTCCCTGGAGGAACGGTCAGCGGCGCCGGGTTCGGTGTCGGCGGGCCGCCGACCTGAGATGCGATGGTGCCAGAGCCGGCCGTTCCAGGCTGAGCCGCCGGATCAATGTTGGTTTCCCCGCCGATATCGATTACTGGCGAGAGCCCGGGCTTCTGTCCATTGTCATTGACCGGGACAAAGCCGTTGGCGGCAAATGGATCGAATGTGGTTGCCGCGTCAGCCACTACTGCGCGGCCTGGTAACCAAGGTGAGCCAGACCGTTTGGATCAACCCGTTTGATGATAGCCACCGCCTCTTGTTGCTTGGCGCGGTTGACGAGGTTCGGCTTAGCGTCCGTGCCCGGGCCGAATGTCGCGAACGCCTTTGCTGGCGGCATACCGTTCATCAGATTGGCCGCGGCGGCGTAGACATCCGGGCCGTGCGGCGAGTCCGGAGACAGCCACTGCTTCTCCAACGCCGTCATCGGCTGATATCGCTTATACGGTCCCGAGACCAAAGAGTCGTTCGTGGCGTCCCGTTGCGTCGAATAGAAGTCATTGGAGGCGTCAGCAAAGTCGCGCGTCATCTGCTGGGCGACCTGACCAAGGTTCGTGATCTGCTGGACCGCCGGCTTGGTCATGTCGATCGAGGGGCTGGCCTTCGCGAAATACTGGGTAGACATCGCGCCGATACGTTGAACGCCCTGCGTCCGTTCGTTCGACATGACGTTGCTCAGGAATGACTTCTGCAAGTCCTGAAGCTGAGAGACGTCCATGGGGCCAACGCCCGTCAAATGCTGGGCTATGCCCTGAGACCAGGAGCCTCCGAATTCCTTGGCGTATGCCGCAATGGCCAGTCTGGTATCACTCCCGGCCCCGAGAAGATCATCCGGCGTTCCAGCGACCATTCCCTTGATGTTTTGTAGATTGTACTGGTCGGTCGCAGCTTTCATTCCAGCATCAACATTCGCTTCATTCTTCGAGAGATCGGAGGCCATCAGAGGCGTGTCGCGCTCGATCTGCGCCTTGATACCAGGCGTCGGCTGATTGGCGATTGGCAGTTGCTGGGCGATGAAGTTCCGCGCGCTGTCTGGATTTGCCAGAAGCGTTTGCTTCTGCGCCGGCGTGATGTAACCACCATCCGACAGCGCCTGAATTCCGGTCGGCGCGTCCGGCTGACTGCTGAAGATCGTGGCCATATTATTCGCGCGCTGCGTTTGGAACTGAGTCCTTTGTTCGGGCGATCCCATCAGGCCACCCGGCTGCATGGCAAGCGTGCCAGGAGAGGGTCCCGGCATGCCTGGGATCATCACCGGCCGAATGGGCGTTGCGCCTGTTGGCGACGGTGTTGGAGCGGATGCGGTCGATGCTGATGGCGGCTGTGGCCACGTGGCGCCCGCTGTCGTCGGAACATTGGCGCGCGTGTCTGGTCCCGTATGGCCGCCTGGATCGGCTACCCCACTTTGCTGCGTTTCATGGGCAACCGTCAGAGGAAGTCGTCGCATGAACGATTCGCCGGTTTTGTTCTGTTGCGAACCTCCGGTGATGGACGGCCACTGAGAAGCAAGGGCGGCAGTGATCTGCGCCTCATGACCACCAGCTTTGAGGTCAGTGTCGAGATCCTGTCCAGTTTGATCATTGTAGGTTTTCTGTGCGAGCCACCATGCGGCGCGATCCTGATTGCCTTGGCTCATGTTGTTCGGATCTACGCCAGCGCCAGCCGACGCCGTTTTCCATGTCGCTGGCTCGAACTGGTAAAGTCCGGCTGCTCCCGCGCCAGGATGGCCCTGCGACGTGTCAAATGTTGGGGATCGTCCGCTCTGCGGCGGCACATATCGCACGTTCGCCGATGGAGACTCGGATGGTGACAAGGCACGCAACAAGCCTTGGCCCTCGGGCGGAATGTAGGGCGCCGCAGACGGATCGACCGCTGGGCCGATCGGAAGACGGGGACCGCTTCCATCCGGCGGAGGAGGCACCTGACCAATCACACCTGACTGATTTATAGCTGAGCCTGTCAGGAGGTTTTGCAAACGCTTGGCGTAAGTATCCTGTCCGGTTTGTGCTGCGGTCGCAGTAGAACTCGCCGCTGCTCCACTCGCTTGTGCGGCCTGAGCCCCGCGCAATCCGATTTCGGACGGAATTGCGCCAGCTTGTGCCCCGATCAGCCCCGCTTGCGCCTGAGCTTGCCCGGCCTGAGCCTGCCGAAGCGCGATCTCGGACGGGATCCCGCCGGCTTGTGCGGATGTGAGCGCGGCCTGTGCCCCGATCAGCCCGGTTTGCGCCTGAGTCTGCCCCAACCCGGCCCATTTCTGTTCCTGGCCAACGATATCCGGCGCGGCGACCGGAGCGAATTGCATGATGGAACCGGACATCTATGTACCGAAACTAAATGTGGCGTCCGAGGCGGCCAGTGGACTGGTGGCGGACGAATTCGCTCCAATGAATGAACTCGTGGCAGCGTTATAGTTCGTATTGGGATTGGCGATCTGTGATGCGTAAGACGACTGGCCCATTCCGAAAAGGTTACTAAGGCCATTCTGCACAGATGGATTATTGAGCGCACTGCCGATCGAGCCGCCGGTTTGGCCAATTCCTTGATTGGTCGCGCTGGCGCTGTTCATGATGCCCTGTGCGGCGGCATTGCCGTAATTCGTATTGGCGGCGCCGATCTGTGCTCCGGTTCCAAGGCCGATGCTGCCGAGCGATGAAGCCGCGTTCTGGCCTGAACTGGCGAGGCCGGTCAACCCGCTCGTATACTGATTGAAGCCCTGGCTCGCATATCCAGCGTTCAACTGCCCAATATCTCGACCGATCGCACCCGGGCTGCCGGTGAGGCCGGAACTGGCGAGCGCGCGATTGGTCGCAAGGTTTGCTTGCTGCAACGGGAATTGATAGCCCGGAGTGCTTTGGAACTGAGCAAACGCCCCGGCGGCTCCTCCCAGAGCGGACCCTGGAGGCCCACCAGTGCCACCGGCCCCCACCGCGCCCCCTGCACTTCCGCCGCCGGCCGTGCCGCCTGGTAGTCCATACAGGCTGAGCAATGAGCCAAGCGCCGAAGTCCCGCCGCTCATATAAGGCTGAAGGTTGGATTGGGTCTGTCCATAGTTCTGCTTTATCCAGTCGAGCGAATTTTGCTGCGACTGCTCCTGCGCCTTTGCGGCACTACTGGCAGCATTGGATCCGAGGAGAGAACCCCCAATCGATCCGACTGCACTGATAGCAGCTCCGGCCGCGGCCCACGGAATCGGCTTTACTCCTGGGTCGCCGACAAAGCCGCGCGAGGGCGCCGCTTGCCGGACAGGAGGTTAGGATTAACCATTATCTCAGTTCCTTCGACAGGATCACATCATCGACCTTCGCCTCGTCAGTCTCGTCGGTCGGGTGAATGCAGAACCATACGGTATTGGTTACCGCGGTGAGTGTGTGCGGCTGACCCTTCCGGATCGGCAGCGCGATCGGTCCATGGTAAAGCCATGTGGCACCGTCGATCATCAGCCGGATGGTGCCAGAGGCCAGAATGCTCAGATGGTCGTAATCATGTTCATGAGACACCAGAACGAAGCCGGCGGGAATGCGCAACTCCTTCGCGTAGATGCCCTTCGCATCGTCCTGACCAACAAAATGATGTCGGATATTGTCGGCCGGAAACGCCATGGCGAACGGTTCAAGAACGGACCGGATCATTCGTCCCTCCTGAAGCACATTATGAGAACAATCCGCTCGGAGTCGCCGTCGTTCCGCACTGAATGCGTAATCAGATTATCGTGGCTCCATGCCTCTCCCTGCTTCCACACCATCTCCTCGTCCTCGACGGTGTTCACGCACCGGTCATTCCCCCGGAGCACAAGCCAGACCTTGGTGGTGTAATACTCTGAGTGCCAGCTTCCCCGGTCATCATGCGGATAGACCTGGCAACCGGGCGGGATGCGGGTCATCAGGATGCCGCCGGTTCGCACCGGACTCACCAATCGCATGAACTGCACGATTATGGACGGTAGCGAAAGGAGCACATGAAAGGCCGGCCACCAGACCGATTGGTGTTCCCGTTGCATAAATCCCGGCCCGCGCATCTCTTCTTTGCTGGCATACCGGATCCAGAGGTCCGATGTCTCCCGATGCGGCGAATTGCCCGCACGCCGCTCTGGACGGTCATTCCAGAGTCCAGGATTGGCGTCGATCTCGGCCAGCAATGGCGCGACGTCTATATCCTTGGCGATGAGGGTGAAATGCCCCATCTCAGGACACGTTCAACAGGCCAGAGGCGAATACGTTCACCTTCGCCGCGGTGTCGGCAACGCCCCATATCGCGTCACCGGGATTGAGGACCATCCCATACTCGTTCTGGCCATTGTAGCCGCCGCCGGCGAGGAGCGCGCGAGGAGGCGTGCTTTCGGTCGGTGCGCCGGCCGATCCACCGCTTGGCACGATGTAGAGCGTAATCGTGCGGGTCGCCGTGTCCGTGTTCACCGCGGTCAATGCGATGATCTGCGTCCAGACGTTCGATGGGGATGTGTAAAGCAGCCCGGCGCTGCTGCCGAGCTGTTGGGTCTCGATGATCTGCTGAACCGGCGATGCCATGCGAATTCCACATCCTGTTGCTCGATGGGAGGCGCTTCTGGGCCCGCATTACGCAGGTAACAGGAAAACACTCACTCCCGCAAGTTATCCGCATCCGCGGCAGATGTCGCCGCTCACTGAGTAACGCGAATGTTATAATTCGAGGCCGCAGGAGTCAGCGCTATGGCCGCTCCCACGGCAACCGTGACCGTTCCCGCCGACGACACGTAGCCGTTCCAGAACACCCCGGCCCCAGGATAGGTGACCGGCGACGCATCTACCGCCATGGCCGTTGTGACCCCGGCGATGGCCACCGTCCCCGTTGCGTCCTGGCCAGCGAGAAGAGCCGAACCCCCGATGCTGCCCGTGGTGCCTGTCAGGACCGGGAGGACAGTCGCTGAATTCAGGATGAGCGTATCGG
>QGNH01000507.1_pt1 | contig 65264 bp, 101 predicted proteins | sample 1735481 | NCBI WGS metagenome assembly QGNH01 (sample SAMN09239004, study PRJNA386568) | Viral metagenome, whole genome shotgun sequencing project.
GAAGGGCCACGTGCCGGCGAACAAGGGGCTGCGGCGGCCGGGCTGGCACGCGGGCCGCATGAAAGAGACGCAGTTTAAGAAGGGCGCGCTAAGCGGAAAGGCTGCTCTGAACCATAAGCCGGTCGGGACGATCCTGGTCGATCACGAAGGCTACCTTCGCATCAAGGTCCGGGAGCGCTTACCCGGGGACGCGTCTGGCTGGAATTCGGATATCTGGCCCCTGCTCCATCACAAGGTATGGCGAGAGACCAAGGGGCCGATTCCTCCGAAGCATATCGTCACGTTTAAGGACAAGGATCGCAGCAGGTGCGTGATCGAGAATCTGGAGCTGATGTCCAAGGCGGACAATGCGCGCCGGAATGCGATGTGGAATCGATTCCCGCCCGAGCTGATCGGGGCGATTATGGCGAACGGAGTTTTGAAACGGAAGCTTAGGAGAAACAATGGCTAAAAACACGATGGCGGACCTTCGGGACCATCTCTTCGAGACGATCGAAGCGCTGAAGGATCCCGAGAATCCCATGAACGTCGAGACGGCGCGGGCGATCAGTGGAGTGGCGCAAATGCTGATCGAGACGGCCAAGGTCGAGGTAGATCTGCTCAGGGTTGTCGGCGGCTCTACGCCACACAGCGAGAAGTTCTTCGGCCATGTCGGGGAAAGCCGTGACCTACCAAGGATCGCTCCGTCGAACGGCGATGGCGCAAACAGGCCGAGGCTCGCGTCGGGAACCAAATGAAATCCCCGACCGTCGGCCCCAAAGTCCGCGTGGTGATGGTGACCCAGCACTTTAACGCCTTGACTGAGGCTCAAGCCGAGCGCCTGGCTATCCTGGTTGAGGAGTGCGGCGAAGTGGTGCAGGCCGCCTGCAAAATCCTTCGTCACGGCTACGACAGCACCAACAATGGGCAGATGTCGGAGACGAACCGCCAGCAGCTTCAGCGCGAGTTGGGAGACCTCTTGCACGCGGTAGAGCGGATGGCCAGATGTGGCGACGTACAACGTTTGGCGATTGAAGATCGGCGCAAGAGCAAGCCCGCGAAGATTCGCCCGTTCCTTCACCACCAGGAGGAACGATGAAATCTCCCACGCGCAGCGTCGCCGTCATCCGCCGCCAGCTCACGCGCGCCAGGCGCGATCGCGTGATGGTGACGTTGCATCCAGACACCGTCGAATGGCTTGTGAGTTACGTCCCACGCGCACTAACGGCGCGCGAAACCAAAGAGGTAGTGCGGGCGCTCGCAGGAATGCCACTGCCTGAATCTGTCCGGAGGACACGTCCGTTGAGAGCCAAGCCATGAAACAGCGCTGCCGCTTTTGCGGATGCACCCAAGAGGACGGATGCCCCGCGATTTGCTCGTGGGAAGAAATAGACCTGTGCAGCGTATGCGCGGGATTCCAACGGGCAATGCGGAGATACGGATTGGACGCGCGCCGCGTGACCAAGGCATCGCTTGCCCGCATGCTCGACGAGATCACAGCGCCGTTCCTGAGCTCGCCGGCGCCGAAAGCGAGGGCTGGTCCATGAACAAGCCGACCCTCTACATCGACGAGAATCTCCAGACGGACTACAACCGTCTGGAAGCCCGCCACTGCCTTTGCACCGCGCAAAAGGTGATTGGCTCGCTGATGTGCGACGTGTGCTTGAACGCGCTTGCGCCCGACGTCCGCACCGCGATCGAAGCCATGCTGCCCGGCTCAGGTTTAGCCGCGGTTGCCGACCTCGCACACAGCCAAATCCCAAGGAAGAAGTGGGGCTGGCGAAAATGAGCGATAGCACGCACTCCGCAGCTTGCCTCGAAGCGCACAGCAGGGACTGTCCTCAGTGCCGGCGCGCGAAGGTGCTCAGCGATCGCTGCTCTCTAGGCCAACTCCTGGCTCATCGTGTGGACCGCGAAATCGAGATGGATCAGCGCGCGATCGACCAGCGGACCGGGCGCACCTATGCCGAGATAGAGCACGCGCGGAAGGGGCTGCTTAATCTCACCGGCACATCGGTCAAATGGGACGACGCGATGCGCGCCGAAGGCGCGCTCCTTGCCATCGAGTGGGTGCTCGACGACAGCGAGCATCCGGTTCCGCTATCTCAGCGCCTGCTCGCCGAGGGGCGCGGATGAACATCACCACCCAAGGCCGCATCGAAGCCGAGCGTGTACTGTCGGCCGTCGGCCGAGACTTCGAGCCCACCGACGCGATCGCGCAGCGCGCACGGATATCCGTAGCCAAGGTCCGGCAGGTGCTTCCGAAGCTCACGTCACTCGAGTGGCGCCTGGTCCGAACGCTGCGCGGCGCCAGCCGCACCGTTCCGATCTACGAGTGGCGACGGAAGGGCTGAAAGGGTTGCTGGCCGGCCCGGCCATCAGTATGTGCTTAAATGCGAAAGTGACGGTTTGCCTCGCGCTACGCCCGGACGAGCCGCACGCTCCCGAAGCACCCGCAGCTCCTCGCGCAGCATGCACTCGACCGTAGCTAACGTCAGCTCGCAGCGCGCGGCAATATAGGCGTGGGTTCGCCCGCGCTCGAACATCGAGACCGCGCATTTGGCCACCGAGTGCTCGTTCAGCCTTCCGCACTCCGGGCATTTCAACTCCTTCAACGCGATCGCGCGGACTAATCCGGCGTGCTCAACGCCGACCATATAATCGATGCCGACCTCAAAGAACGCCGCAAGGAAAAGGACGGTGTCAAAGCGGACGCCGGCGAACTTGCCGCGCTCGATCTGGCTGATAGTAGAGGCCGCTAGGCCGCATTTCTTGGCTAGCGTCTTCTGGTCCAGTGCGTGCTGCTCGCGCAAATACGTGATGCGCCACGGCAGATTGTGCTTCACCAGATCGATAAGAGTTTCTACGCGGCGCATGCGCTCTGTTCCGTGCCTCCGGAACTTATTCAACTTTGGCACTTATACGGCGCATCCGCGTGATTCGCCACGGCAACTGCCTCTTCACCAAACCGATCATGACTTCAACGTAACGCAGGAGGTCCTTGTAAAAAGCGCGGTGTTCCCCGCAGAATTATAAAATCGCACCGAACGTCAGGACGCTTTAACCATGAGGATACCCGTTGACCTGTGAAGACCGCAATATTCTGATAGAGAAGCGTTTACCGGAAATCGAGCTGATCGCGCGCCGCTTCTGGCATCGGTTGCCTCCGGCCGTGACCCTAGACGACCTGGTCCAGGAAGCCGCAGAGCGGATGGCGGACCATCTCGACCGGGGCCTCGAGTGGACGACGGATCGCATCCAGGGCGCGATGGCCGACTATCTCCGCGCGCATCATCCACAACTTCGTGGCGCGATGCCTGCCGACGTGCGCCACAGCGGTCCCGATCCGGAGCAGCTGGCCATTCGCAGCGAAACGCGACGCATCTTGCAGCGAAACACTGCAAGTTTGCCGGAACGGCAGCAGATATTGCTTAGGCTCTCCGCGCGTGGCGTGGCCGGCCAGCGCCTGGCGCGCGAGTTGGGCGTCAGCGATCGCCGCGTCCGGCAGCTCCGGAAGGAAGTAATCGAACGCCTGGCCGAGGCCGTGGCGTGAAGCGAGGGCTACTCTTCGTCATTGCCTGCGCCGCGCTGCTCGCCCAGAAGCCGAAGCCGGACGCGATCGAATCGTGCGGCCTAGGCAGTGGCCATCATTGCCATTGCAAGGAGCGGACCGACAACATCCAGACGGCTGCCCTCGCCTCCTGCAACGCGCCGGGATGGCGCGACTACTACAAGACGCAGGGCGAGTGTTATCGCGACAAGCTGCACGGGCTCGATCACTGCAGCATCGCCGAGCGGTCGACGGACTACGATCAATACGTGGGCGACGCGGAATTACAGGACGGACATCTCGTCGCTAAATCCAGCATGGGTCCGATGTGCTCGATGGCCTGCAAGAAGCACGACTGTAAATGTGACGACGGACCGGCGTGCCACTTCGGGCACGCAGCCGCCGACCACCAGAAAGGCGACAAATGAAACAGACCATGATCAATTCCACATTTCGCCGCGCGCTGATCGCGGCACTGCTCGGCTTATGCGCGATCGCGACGCCGGCTTCCGCCCAGGCAGCTCACTCGGTGACGCTGAACTGGAGCTGGACGCAGGGCAGCGGCACTCTTGCTACCGGATTCCAGCTGCAACGCGGAACGGTGTCGGGAGGTCCGTACGCCGCGATTGGAAGCGTCGCCGGCGCCACGACTCTTGTCTACGCGGATGCGAGCGCGGTTGGCAATGTCCTCGTCGAGGGGCAGAGCTACTGTTATGTCGTGATTGCGGTCAACGGCAGCGCGGCGGCACCGCCGTCGCCCGAGAAGTGCGGCGTAATTCCGTTCACCGCTCCAAATGCGGCCACAGGCCTGACGCTCACTATAAAATAGAGTGCGATGTTGCCGCTCGCGCTTTTTCTCGCGGCCGCCGCGCAGCATTCGGCGAGGCTCGACTGGAATTGGAGCGCCAACAGCTTCACTGCCACGACGTTCTCTATCCAGCGCGGCGCCTCGGCGAAGGGGCCGTTCCATCAGATCGCTAAACTGCCGTTGACCGCGCGGAGCTATAGTGACACAAAGGTTCAAGTGCGCAAGGCTCCTTACTGCTATCAGATCGTTGTGCTCGGCAAGAAGAAGAACAGCGCCCCGAGTCCGGTCGTCTGCGGCCTAGTCAAATGAGACGGCTGCAGGGATTCTTTCTCGGCGTGGCCTGCTGCGTGGCGCTTTCGCTCTTCGTGCGGTTGGCGGACGTTCGAGCGCAGGCTCCGAATCCCGCCGGTCCACCGATCATTGCTACTGGCACGATTGCGATTCTCGTTGACGGGAGGCCGATTGCGGCCGAGCCGACGATCAATCTAGCGGCAGGAACGGGCATTGTGTGGAGCGTTTTTGACAATCCCGCCCAGAGCCGCGTCGATATAACAGGCAGCCTCAATACCGTGCTGGCGGCGACCCTCGACCAGGTTCACAACAATCCTTTCTTTTGTAACTCGACGAATGGCACTTCGTCCTATACCTGCAAGCTTCAGAACCGCGCGCTCGCGGCGTACCAGCTGGGACAAACTTTCGAACTGCTCACTGACGCGCCTTGCAACCAAAACTGCCAGGTGAATATCGATACCGTGGGACCGCGCAACATTTGGAGCCGCGACGGACTCACCGCCGCGATCTTCCCGGCAGGAATACCTGTTTGGATTTGGTACGACGGCAAAACAATGCGCCTGCTCTAACCGGGCCGCCATACTCAGACGTCTGGCGGGAGCGCTTCGAGCGGCGCGCTGAAGAGATGGGGGGCCGAATGCGGGCGCGGCACGACAAAACAGAAGAACCCAAGCCCCGTCGTGTTCGCTCGGTTCCACGATTTTCTAAGCCCCGCGCACAACGGCCGCGTTCGAACTCGCTGCGTGCTGTATATGTACGCCAACGGCGCGCGCGGCTTGCAACACTCTCTTTCATACACCGCTGCAATTGCTGGCACGTGTCATGCCCGGCTTGTGGCCGCGCGTTTCAAGCCCGCATGCAGGTGCTCGACCGGATGATAGCTTCGGGATGGGGCGAGACGCCGCAGACGTCGATTCCAAGGCGCTGGCGACGGAACCCCGGACCAGATCCGGCAACGGGCGAGCTGCGAAAGGTAAAAATAAATGTGCCTCCAGCTATTCCGCTTTTGCCTTCTCGATTCGTATAGCAGGTGAGTGAGTAGCAAAGCTGTTCCAACCCAGGCGCCCGCGGTCTCCGGCGGGCGTCCGGGCCTTTCTAACCACAATCCCGACATCCAGACGTCGCTCAAGACCTTAGCCGATGGTTTCGGCGCGCTCGACGTCCAAGTCCAACGATTCAAACCGACAACGAAGCTCCACGAAGCCGCGCGCAAGGAACTCCAGGCCCTGTACGACGCCTCCGATGCGGGAGCCAGCTACACGCTGAAGGGCGAGCACTTTGAAATCCAGATCGGCCCGCGCGAGAACGAACGCGCTATCAAGTCTATCCCGGCGCTGATTAAGGCGCTGACGCAGAAGGTCTTCAACCAGGTGGCGAAGGTTCCGCTGAAGGTGATCGATGCGCTGGTGCCGGCCGACCAGCGAGGCGAGTTCATCGTCGAGGCGCGGACCGGTTCGCGATCGGTGAAGGCGATTCCGCTTACACCTCCTGTAGCACCCCAGGAGAAGGCCTCCTGAACCCAGCGCTAAAAGGCCTCCAGGAATTCCCGGTCCAGTTCTACGACGCCTCGCCCAACGTGCGCGTGTATCTGTCGCGCGTCGAGCTGACGCAACTTCCGATTGAAACCCTACACCGGCATGAGCCGGCGCAGACCAAGCTTTTCGGCGACATTCTCGCCGGGCCCGGCGTGGCCATGCTCGTCGGAAAGCCGTTCGAAACCGCCGTCCAAAAGGCCGACCTCTTCACGTGGGACGAAATTCATCCTCGCGTGCTCGACCGTTTGCTGGCTGTGAATCTTCTGCCTATGACTCCAGCGTCGGACGCGAAGCAATGAAAGTAGCGCTGGTGATCCTCGGCCTCATGTTGCTTGGCGCAGCCCTCGACCTTGGCTTGGTGGAACCGGTGCATCAACGCATCGCTATCCTGTGCTGCTTCCTGGCCGCCATCGTTTTCGCCGGCACCTTTCCCCACAGTCACGGAGGACGTCCAGCATGAAAGTCTCCAAGCGTCTCCGTAAACCCAAGCCACCCGACCCGCTGAAGCTGACCAAGCGCGATCGCCGCGGCCTGATCGCCGAAGCCGCGAAGCAACTGCTGCAGAAGGCCATGGGCCTCGGCTACCAGCTCTGGCGCCCGGGCGAAATCGTTTATATGTCCGACCGCTCCTACCTGGTCCGCCGCGATGGGTCGTGGAAGCGTCTCGATCCCGGCATGATAGTGCACCTCGGCCGAGCGGACCATGAAGTAGGACCGAAGGGAAAGCTGAAGTTCCTCGGCGTGCGTCCTGAAAGGAAAGCATCGTGAGTATCCCCAAACCCCAAGTCAGAGGCAACCAACTGGTCAAAGGCCACGAACCGGATCCAGCTCGCAGTCTGGCCGGCCGCGGAAATGCCGGCGCCGCCAACGCTCCGGAGCGCGAAATCCCGGCCGTCATCTCGCTACTGAAAGACCGGCTCAACAACATCGACAACATGGCTCGCAGTCTGCGCGAGCGCCTGGCTCCCGCGATGTCGTCGTCGAATCCAGAGATATTGTCACCCGGTGCGAACCCTCGCATATCACCCCTCGCGCAGGATATCGAACTCGCCATCGCGCAGGCCAACGACATCACTGAAGTCCTCACCGACATCCTCGATCGCCTCGAAGTCTAGCAGTGACCCAACGCCAAATAGCCGACGCGATCAAGATCGGCCGCGCCCAGCGCCGACTCCTTCCGGATGAGCCATCTTCGTGCGAGGCCTTGGCCCGCGCCCACCAGGCGTTGTACACCCTTCTAAAACAGAGGTTCGCGTCCTTCCTCGCATTCGGCACCAACGACGGCAGCGCGGACGATCTCTTGCAAGAGCTCTGCATCAAAATGGTGGCAGCGATCGATGAGGACCGAATCGAGGACCTCGACGCGCTGGTGCCTTACGCGCGCGGCATGGCGCGAAAGATCAAGTCGCGGGCCATCTACCAGCAGTTCGGCCGCATGCGCAAGGTAGTCTCGATCGAGGCCTATCAGCATCGTGGCGCCAACCGCGATCGCGAAGTCTCAAGCGTGGAGCTCCGGAGCCACGGGGATCCCGAACGCGGTGCCATCGAGCGTGAAGAGGCGGCCGAGCTCGCCGGCGTATTCCAGGCCATCCTCGCCGAGTTGGATCCACTGGACCGATCGCTCATCGAACGATTCTATTTCCGCGGGCAGGACGCCGAGTGCATCCAAGCCGAACTGGGCTTGGGCCCCGGGCAGTTTCGCATGAAGATGCACCGGCTGCGCGCGCGCTTAAAAAGCGATTACGAACGGATACAACGCCTGACGCCGAACGACGGCCCAAAGGCGGCGTGAAAGGAAACACCATGTTTGGAAGAAACAAAGAAGCAGCCACGAACCTCACCAACAACTGCGACAAGGGCACCGATGCGCCTGCCAGTGCGCTGCCGCTGCTCCAGGAGCTGCAGGTAAACCTGATCGAGTCCCGGGTTCGATCTCACATCGACAAGGCGATTGCTGTGGGCCTCGCGAGACTAACAGCGGAATTGCGGTCATGCTATGACGCCAGTCTCAAAACCCACGGCGAAATACTCCGTAACCACCGCGAGTTCATCAACAAGCTCGGTGACCAGATCCAGCTCGTCCTGCTCGAGGACGGCCGCGAGATCGTCAACGTCCCCGAGCACATGGAAATTCGGAAAGTCCCGAAGGGCAGATAGGCACCGTGATCCGTCTAAGATCATGGACACTCGCGCTCGCCTGTCTATGTTCATTGACAGCCGCAGTCGCCTCCGCACAGTCGTTCCCGCTAACGCGCGATCAGGCTATCGCAGCCGTGGCTACATGGCAGGGTTATCAGGCGGGCTTCGCGGCCGCGCAGTCGGACCCGCCGGCCGCCGCGCCGTCGGCCGCTCCATGTTTTTCGCCCATAGCCTGGAACTGCGCACCCGCTAAAGGTGCGAGCGTCCCCTCTGCGCCGGCGGCCACCCCATCCGTTTCAGCGCCGCAGGCAACACAGGCCGCACCGGCCTCAGCGCTCGCGGGCGCCTCGTGGTTTACCGAAGCCGGCGCAACCGCCGGCAATAGTCTGCTCGGTGGCTTGGGCGTCGCTATCCCGGTCGCCGGCGGCCAGCAGATCTTCGGCGAAGTGGCGCTACAAACCGGCTCGGGCATCGGACAATCGAGCACGCTGCTGATTGGCGTTAAATCGAATTACCCGGGCATCACCTATAAGGCCCGCAAATACACGCCGTTCTCGATCGTGGCCTATGGCGCGTCGATTCAGAGCCTGGTCAAGTCAAAGATCGTGACGCCGGCGTCGATCGGATTGAACGCCGCGACGGTTAACTCCATCGGGACCAGCGCAGGGTTCGCGCAGCAATACGCGGCCGGCTTCGAAACGAAACTCGGCGCGTGGAACTTGGGCTTCGGCGTCTCGGGCGACAAGGCAGTCTCCGGATGGAAGGGCTACCCGTTTCTGTTTCTGTCGCGCAGCGTCGGGAAAGATAAGTAATGAGCTGCACACCGAGGAAGCGGCCGGGGAAACGCCCTGAAGTGAATGGATCGACCGCTCTGGCGGGCTTCATTTACAAGTGGTGTCCAGAACGGGCGCTCGTGGACATGATGATGGACGACCTAGCGGCGCTAATGAGCGTCGCGATCAACGGGTTCTTGGACGAGCAGGAACGGAAGGCAAAGCAGGGCCCATGACTAAAAGCGACCGACGGGCAGTAGCGTTCTCGAATCTGAAGCTGCGTACGCAGAAGGCCTTGTGCAGGCTGGTGCTTAACTGGGCGCCCGAACGCCGAGTATGCGAGCTGTTGCTAGAGGCGAACGAGGAGGGTGATATCAGCGAAACAACGCGCCACCGGAGGTTAACGTGAGACGCCTGCGCGCAGCGGCATTGCTCTTCATCGTCCAGATCTTCAATTACGCTGCGATCGCCGTCTATACACGGCTCGTCGCTCAGGCTGCGACTGTGCCCGCGGTGGCCCTCGATGCCGTGTTCGCAGCCATCAACTTCTTCGTTATCCGCCGAATCGCCCGGTCAGAGGACGATCCATTCGGATTTGCCGCATATGTGGGCGGCTCTGCCCTGGGCACATTCATCGGGATCTGGATCACGCTCCGAATGGGGCACTGAAAAGACGACGACGAAGCCACCGATCGCGCAAGAGCTAGACTGAATCCATGAAGACCCAAATCACAGTCGACAATGTTGAAGCCTTCGGCAACCAGGTCTTGGGCTACAACCAGGTATTCGGAACCTCTGGTGAGGTGATCGGCTACCAGCTCTGGGACACCCAAGGGCACATGCTCGGCGGCGGCACCGACGATCCGAAGGCGGATCTCACCGCAATCACCAAAGCATACGAGGCCTGGCCGGGCGTTTCCGGTTTTCAGCTTGCAGTGAATGTTCGCAATCTCAAAACGCAGACCAACTCCGGATATGTCAGCCTGAGCGAGGCGCTGGCGTTCGTGTTTCCCGCGAAATAGGCTCGTCTCATGACTTCCCGCCGCGCGTTCCTCGCAGGGCTGGCGGCCATGGCGGCGCCGCTGTTCGCACGCCTGGCGCTGCCTCCGGCTCCGGAGCGCAAGCTGCTGGGAGAAGTCCCGCACGAGATGATTGAGACGGATGCTTGGCTCGCACGCTGCTTGCGCGGTGTCGACTACCTGAAAATAGGCGGGCGATTCTTCCGTGTTCTCCGCATAGACGGAGACAGGCTCACATACTGGGGGCCGCTTTTAATGACGGAATTTCCCCCTTGTCGCGACGTGGCTGAGGTGCTGACCTTTGACATTAAGTCCAGGCATGAATAGAGCCCCTCTGTTTATGACGTCGCGCCGCGCGTTCTTCGCTGGTCTGGCCGCGATCGCGGCGCCGCTGTTCGCGCGCCTGGCGCTGCCTCGGGCTCCGGAGCGGAAGCGCCTGCCGATGCCGCTGAAGACCGGCACAATGAACGAACTCCTCAGCCTCCGAATACCCCATGCTGGCGTTCACACAGAGCAGGTCGCCGGGCACCTCTACGTGCAGCACCACGACATTTCCGGTAAAGCGCACTGGTCCGATTTAGGTGAGGTCCGCTCAATGCGGCTGGGCGGCTGATGCTGAACCGCCGAGCCTTCCTCGCCGCGATCGCCACGCTGCCGGTAGGTCAGAAGTTGCTTGCAAAACTCGCGCCGCCCGGCCGCCACGGCTTAATCATCCATGGGGACGGACCGCCTCTTTTCCGCTCCCACGCTGACTTCGAGACGTTTGTCCAAATGGCGTGGGAGCTCCAGGGCGGGTTCAATTGCCGACATGTCTGGATCGCGAAACCGCCATGTTGAACAGACGCCGCTTCCTCGCCGCGATCGCGGCCGCGCCAATCGTGGGCCGGCTGGTCGCGAAGTCTGCCGCGCCAGTGGAACTGCCTCCGATTGTTGCGACTCCGCTCTGCTATTCGGAACTCATCCCGATCCCGGGATCGCTTCCCGCGACCGGATTAGCAGCGCTTGAGCCTTACATTCGCGAGCTGGCGTTGGCAGCCGCCCGGCAGATCGAACAAGATCTGCTGGCGTTCTATGACCGCCACTATCCGCTCGCAGTCCGGGGCGATGTCTACACCTTCCGGCCACCCTTTGCACGTCGACCGTGATTTTTCCCGACGAACTGCACAGTAGTAGGTGTGAGCACATCGCACTCCGGTACCTGGGATTAAGTCCCCGAGCCTGAGTGGCGCCCGATAGGGAAGGCGCTGGCTTTCGCCCGTTACAAATTCCCCGCTGTTCTGGATACAACGCCCGAAGTGTAGCCATAGATTGCATTTAGAGCACCTCCTGACCCATCGCGGTCTTCCTGCGCACGATCCCCGCACCGGCGGCATTCTCTTCATGAGCGAAGAGATCGCGCTGGCCTATATCGAGCGCGGCCTGGTTCAGCCCATCGGGACCAGGCGGTGCATCCGCGAGCTCCGGTGGCTCGGCGATCCGCTTCCGAACGTCACCCTGCCCGAAGAGGCGGCCGGCTATAAGCCCTCCGAATATCGGCCGACCAAGTACTCCTACGACTGGGAGACCGACGACAATCCCCAGAACTGCTGGTCTCTAAAGTTGCTCAAGAGCTCGACGCGCGCGCTCTTCCTAAAAGTGCTGATCGACTGTGTTCAGCCCTAACCCATGAAGTCGGGTGAAGGAAGGCACTGCTACGCGCTACCCACCGCGGTTCTCACGCCGCGCGAGGTGGAAGTTTCGGCCCTTCTGATTGAAGGATTGCTGGTCAAAGAAGCAGCATTCCGGCTCGGCATCAGCGCTCATACCGCCGAATGCCACCGAGCCAACGCTTATCGCAAGTTACGCGTGCACAGCCGCGTGGAGCTCCTGAAGGCCTTACAACAACTGAATCATGAAACGTCTTAAACTCTCCCTTTCCGTCCTCCTCATCGCCGCGCTTAGTTTCACGTCTGCATTCGCGCAGGCGCCTGCGCAGCAGCCCGCCCCGGCCGCGGTATCGCTCAATCCCGGCGTAAGCCCCACCTACGTTCAGCCGTCGGTCGAGCAGCTCGCCCAGCAGCTTGCGAAGTCCATGCAGGTGCAGGCGGCGAATCAGAACACGTCGGCTGTAGCTTTCTATAACCAGGCCGTGGCACAGTACGCCGCGTTCTACGGAACGAAGCCCAACGCCAGTGCGCCGGCGCCGCCCGCGCCTCCGCTGTTGACGATCGTCGATACGGGCGCTGTTATCCAGGACGAGATCCAGTGGAGCCAGCTGGTCTCTACCGGTCAATTTGTGGCGGCCGACAAGATCAACTGGGCAGCCGTTTACACGCAGATTCCTTACGTGCCGGTAGGCCCTCCGCCTGCGATCGTCGCTCCTCCCGTGGTGGTGATCGGTGATGCTATCCCTGGCGAGCCCGGCTTCTTCAGCTCCGTTTCGGGCGATAGCCCAAGCATCCCAGCAGGCTTCACGCAGAGCCAAGGCGGGCACCAGTACAAGAAATTCGTCTTCGGGCCATTCGGCTCGGTGATGTGGCAGCAGGTGAGCTAACGTGGCTTTCACCCACACGATCCTCCGCAGCTACACCGACGTCTCGGGCAAGCCGATTTCCTACTCGGAAGCGATTACCGACGACTCGGAGATTCCATCGTTTGATGGCTCGATCGTTGCCGCCGGCGCCAACGTTCAGATTCACGTCGCCCTGACGAAAGCGAATCTGAAATCCGTCGTCATGAAGTGCGACCAGGCCGTCACGATCTATACGAACGACCTCTCCTCGGGCTCGCCACAGGACACCATCCCGCTGACAGCCGGCCAGGCCAAAATCTGGACGCTGCAAACCGATGGCTCGGGCGCCTGCCCGTTCTCGGACAACGTGACCACGATGTACGTCTCGAATCCCGGCGGCACGGTGGCCAACCTGCAGATCCGCGGCATCGCCCACCAGCACTCCTAAAATGGTCGACCCGGATTTCACAGCGCTTTCGGGCCGTTTCTTTGAAAAGGGACACGGCCGCCAGGTCATCGGCAAAAAGGTCTCCGTCGCGCCCAGCGCGAGCGACGATCCAGGGCGCTCGGCCTTTATCGACGAGCTGCTGGCAAAACTGAAGGCCGAGGCAAACGGCTGATGCGTTGCCTGTCCGCCCGCGAAGCTGCCGGCTACCGACCCCTCGAGAGTTCCGGCGTAGACGACGATTCTTTCGAACTTGCGGAAAACGATCCCGCGCTGCCACCTCACAGGGCAGCCGCCCGCTCGGACAGAGACGACCCTAAAAGGTCAGCCGTGATCGACGCTGCGCTCGCGCGGTGCAAATCCAATGCCGAGGCGAACGCCTGATGTGGACATTTTCGCAATCGACCGGCGAGCTCGCCCAGGACGGTAAGGTCTGGGGCAAAGGCTATGCCGGCTTAGGCGCCGACAAGAACGTACCGGCCGACCAGTCCGTCGTAGGCATGGGACCGATTCCCGAAGGCCAATGGACCATCGGGCCCGCGCATAACGATCCGACCTTGGGGCAACACGTGATGAAGGTCGATCCCAAGCCCGGTACCGAAACATTCGGGCGCTCCGGATTCTACATTCACGGCGACTCGCTGGCGCATCCTGGCCAGGCCTCGCACGGCTGCATCGTGCTCGCATTCGCGCTACGCGAGCAGATTTCGTTTTCGGCCGACATCGATCTCACCGTGACGGCGTAAATCATGCGGCGAAAGATCATCATCGGCCTGAAGACTGCCATGGCGGCCGCCATCGGTGGCGCACTTACCGGAATAGCTGAAGCCTGGTCGGGCGGCCAGACGAAGGGCATCGTCTCGGCGGCAATCGCCGGCGCCTGCCTGTCGGTAGCGCATCTCTTTCAGAAAGACCCGCGCGAATCGTGAAACAGTTCCTTATCGTCACCGCTCTTCTGATCGCTGAACGCGCGAGCAAGGTCGGACGCTTCCTCGCGGCCGTGCTGATGTTCAGCTTCCTGCTGACCGCGGGCAAACTGCCCGACGACAGCGTCGATGCCCACCGCCGCGCCGATGCCATCCTCTACCCGCGCGTGATGGCGGCGATGAACGAATTCGCGCTCGACCACGGATCGTCCAATGATCCGGGACATTTCGACAAGCTCGCATCCCACGACATCGAGCACATCCGCGCAGTGCGCGAGACCTTCAAGGCCTGGGACCAGGCCATGAAACAGGCTGGCTACTGATGCGGAGAGTGCAATGCTTGATAATTTTCCGGCCAACCCCGACGACTTCTATGGCGACGGCGAATCCGCCGACCCTGAAGGCGTCAGCGAATGGCAGGGTGTCGTAGGCGATGGCCAAGAAGCCCGCCGCGGTCATCGATCAGTACTATGCCATGGTGCCGGTGGGAGACATATGTCCTCACCCCCGCAACCCGCGCAAGGGCGCAGTTGAGGCGATCGATCAGAGCATAGAGGAAAACGGCTTCTACGGCGCCGTTGTCGTCCAGAAGGCGACCTCCCTCATCCTGGCCGGCCGCCACCGCTGGGAGCGCGCCAAGGCCGCCGGAATTGCAACGCTGCCGGTTTTGTGGGCCGACGTCGACGACGCCACCGCCCTTCGAATCATCGCGGCCGACAATCGTACCAGCGACCTGGCCGGCTACGACCCGCAGGCCTTGGCCGAGCTGCTCGAATCCGTGCGGAACGAAACCGGCGGCTTTGAGGGCACGGGCTACGACCAGGCGGCTTTTGACGAGATTCTGGCCCAGGCCGGCGAAGCCATCCTTACCGCCAACGGCGAGCCCACCGTTGTCATCGAAGAGGAACCGCCACCGATAGACCGCGCCGAGGAGCTGCTCGCCAAATGGGGAGTGCAACCCGGCCAGCTCTGGGTAATCGGCCGGCACCGGCTGCTTTGCGGAGACAGTACATCGAGGGCCGACGTCGAGCACCTCATCGACGGCGTTAAGGTCGACATGGTTTTCACCGACCCTCCTTACGGGGTGAAGTTCGGCGAGGCAAACCACAACCCGCGCGCGAAGCGTTGGGAAGGCATCCAGAACGACGACAAGAAGGGCGACGACCTTCGCGCGTTCCTGCAATCGTGTTTCGCCAACTTCGTGTGGGCTAGCGAGCCGGCGGCTCCGGTATATTGCTGGTCGCCCACGCTGCTCGCGGCATACGAAATGCTGCAGGCGCTGATCGAAGCCGAGGTCCACGTTCAATCCCAGCTGGTCTGGGTGAAGAACTGCCTCGTCCTGGGCCAGGCCGACTATCAGTGGCGGCACGAATTCTGCTGGTACGGCTGGACCAAGGGCAAGCATCATTACTGGAACGGCGGCCGGGCGCTCACTACCGTTTGGGACCATCGCAAGGACGCTAACTCGTCCTACGAGCACCCGATGCAAAAGCCGGTGTCGCTCGCGGCCGAGGCACTGAACAATTCCTGCAAGCCAGGCGGCACCGTTTTGGATTTATTCGCGGGATCGGGCGGCACCGGAGCTGCTGCCGAGGCGCAAGCAAAGAGCGCGCGGCTGATGGAAATCGAGCCGAAGGTCTGCTCGGTGATTCTAGAGCGCCTCGCGCGCCTGGGCCTTTCGCCTTCGCTGGTTCAATAACTCACTTCTGGACGGGGTTTTCCCTTGGCACTATGGGACGAACGGCTGCCGGGCGAAAGCTCGCAGGCCTGGAGAGCTTTCACTATCTATCGAGACCTTCTCGCCGACCGCACGCTTGTCGGCGCCTGGCGCAGGCTGAACAATCGCCAAGACGGCGACGCGCCTGGCCGCTGGGATATATGGTCCCGCACCTTCCGATGGAAGGAACGCGCGGTTGCCTACGACATGTATCTCGACGGGCAGGTCCGCGAGGTCCGCGAAAAGCGACTGGTCGACCTGGCAATTCGCCGGGCCGACTACGAGTTCAAGGTGCAGGACTACCTCGAAGAGGTCGTCGAATGGATACGCGCTGCGCTTGAAAAACACAACGCTGCGCCAATCACAGACATCGAACGCGTCGAGGGCAAGGAAATCACCGTTGGCGCCTCGGGCGAACTCAAGGTGGTTAACGTCCGAACGCGCGTCAAGGGAATCAAGACTTCCGGATTCGCCCGGCTTTCTGACGCATATCGCGACACGATGACGCTCGCCGTCGTCGGAGTCCGCGGCAAGACCCAGGATGCCAAGGCGGGCAAGCCGCCTAAGGCCATCATGCCCAATTTCATGCTGGACTTCATCGAGCGCGAGCGCGCCGACCACGAGGCCCTCAAAGCCCAGGACAAAGCCAGCAAAAAGGAACAGAACGATGGAAGTAGCTCTGCTGGCACAGCCTATTGAGACGCGCGTCGCGCTAATAGAAAACCGCCAGGAACGGACTGAAAAGGACGTCTCCGCGCTCGGAACGAAGATCGACAAGCTTATCTTGTCCGCGCTCTGCGCCGCAGTGCTTCTCCTCGTGCAAATCATCCTGACCGCCAACGGGCTATTGCACCCGCACGGGGGGTAGCATCTCCTCTCTGTCGATCCCGGGCCGCGGATGGGCCTATGATCCGCTTCCAAGCGCTCTGAAGTTTCACGAGAAGGTTGGGCCGATATTCAAGGGCTTCTCCGGGCCCATCGGATCCGGCAAATCATACGCTTTTGCGTATGAGGCGCTGTTCCAGGCCTGTTTGTGGAATCCCGGATTGCTCGGCCTAGTCGGCGCGCCGACCTACCCACTGCTGCGCGACACGACGAAGCGGACGTTCCTCGAGATCCTCGATATCGAGGAGATACCCTACGTCTCGTACAAGAGCGAAAACCGGGTCGTGCTGCTGGAAAACGGCTCTGAAATCCTGTTCAGGTCGCTCGACAACTTCGAACGCCTGCGCGGTACCAACCTCGCATGGTTCGGCGTTGACGAGCTGACCTACTGCCGGCCGGAGGCCTGGTCCCGGCTGGAGGCGCGCCTCCGACACCCCCAGGCCAGCCGGCTGCGTGGTTTCGCCGCTTGGACGCCGAAAGGCTACGACGCGGTTTACGAGCGCTTCATCTCGAAGCCGAGCCGGGATTTCTGGGCGGTGCTTGCGACGCCGCGCGAGAATCCGCACTCGACCGCCACCGGTCTCTATGATCGACTCGAGGAAAGCTACGACGAGCGGTCCTATCGGCAAGAGGCGCTTGGGGAATACCTCAACGTCAACTCTGGCCAGGCTTATTACGCCTTCGACCGACGGACGAACGTGCGGCCGGTTCGATACGACCCGAACCTTCCGCTGATCTGGTGCCTGGATTTCAACATCAATCCGATGTGCTCGGTGATCTGCCAGGCCACCGACGCGACCAGCCAGCTCGACCGGATGTCAGGGCGAAAACGGGCCGTGGTGAACGTCCTCGACGAACTGTATCTCCCGAACTGCCCGACACCGCGGGCATGCGAGGAGTTCGGCCGGCGGGCCGCGAAGTACTCCAACGGCTCGATCCTCCAGGTAACGCTTTATGGCGACGCCACCGCGCAACGCAGGCAAACGGCCAGCGCCGGCGCCACGAGCGACTGGGAAGCAGTGAAAGAGTTCTTCTCGCGGAATCGGGAATACAAACCGATCTACCGCTACAAGCCGAGCAATCCGGCGCCGCGCGATCGCGTGGCGGCCGTCAACGGCATGCTTCGGAATGCCCTCACCGAGACGCATCTGTTTGTGGATCCGCGTTGCGAAAAGCTGATCCGCGATTTCGAGCGCGTGGTTTGGAAGAAGGGTACGCCCGAGCTAGACCAGGACACCGACCATGGCCTGACGCACATCTCCGATGCGCTCGGCTATTACCTCGAAGACGAATTTGGAGCGCGCCGCAACGGCGGACCGCGCGAGACCAGGGTGAATTAGATCAATGACCATTACCACGCATCTCGTCGCACTCAGCTCGAGCGCCGTGCAGTTCCCCGCCGCCGCGCCTGGCGTGTGCCGAGTCTTCGTCGAGCCGCTCCGCGCCAATACGCACGTGAGTTACCTCGGCGACTCCACTGTTACGAACGATGCTAGCGGCACCGGCGTAATCAGAGAGCTCGCGGCGGGCTCCGCCACCGCAACCGTGATCGTCGACTCTTGGGACCTCGAAAATAACGAGAGCGACGACACCATCGACCCGACGCAGCTCTGGGCCCACGGCACCTCGGGCGAAAAGCTGAAGGTCACCTACTTCCAGAACTAGGATGGATTTCCCCGCCTCCGCTGCCGTCAAAAAGCTCGATGAAGAGCACCAGGAATACAGCTTCTACAAGGACGCCTATGAGCAGATCGACCTGCTCTATCAGGGCGGCGTCGCTATGCGCGAAGCCGTCGTGCGGAGCGGGCAGTTCCTGGTCAAGGCGTCGAAGGAGCTTCCCGAGGTCTATGCCACGCGGCAGCTGCGGTTCAGCTACACCAACCTGCTCGGCAACATCATCGGCTGGTACATTTCCGCGCTCTACAAAGAGCCGCCCCAGCTTACGAAGGCGCTCGCCGGATCGACGATCACCCCTGGCCAAAAGGCACCGAAGATACCGACCGATGCAGCCGACTTCTGCAACTCGTTTGAAAACGACTGCGATCGCGCCGGCACGTCGCTGAACGACTTCATGCGCAGCACCGCCGAGAAGGCGCTGCTGTTTCGCAAAGCCTTTGTCTGCATGGACACCCCCGCTCCGGATGTCGATGCGCCGACACCGATCACGCTCGCCGAACAAAAGAACTCAGGCGCCCTCAATCCGTTCCTGGTGCTCTATACGCCCAAGGACGTCATCAACTGGGAGACCGACGCTTACGGCAACCTGGCCTGGATCGAGATCAAGATTCGCGTGCGTGAGCAGGAGTTTCTCGGCGAAGCTATGATCACCGATTACTGGTATTACTTCGATCGCGAGAACGTTGCGCTCTATCAGCGCGAGCTGAAGACCGGCGCAGCGGCGGGAACGACCACCGCCGGCGAGTCCGAGGAAATGGCCACGCTCGCTCCCGGGTATCCGCGCCGGCACGCGATGGCCGACAAGAAGGAAGTTCCGATCCGACCGGTCGTCCTTCCAGAAGGTCTTTGGCTCGCCAATCGCGTCTTCCTGCCCCTGGTGAATCATCTCAACCAGGATAATTCGCTAGATTTTGGGTTATTCCAGGCGAATTTGCCGCAGCTCGTGATCGAGGACGGCGAGCAAGGGCAATACGAAGAGCCTGTCACTATCTCGACCGTCGGGTACCACCAACTGCCTCACGGCGGCGACATCTATTACCTAGAGCCCGAGGGCAAGTCGTTTGAGGCGTCGCAGACGCGCATCGATAACTTGGAAGAACGGATTTACAAAGCCTGCTACCTCACCGACCAGGCGCGCACCAACAAGTCGACGCCTGCAGCACAGTCCGGTATCTCGAAGCAGCAGGATAAGACGCCGAGCCGCGATGCATTGTCTGGCATCGGCGCGGTCATCAGGGTAGCCGAGCAGCGGATTTACACCGACGCGTTGGAGCTGGCTGGCTTCGATAAGATCACGCCCGACATCCGAGGGCTGGATTTCAGCGACAAGGTCACCAGCGAGGATATGGCTCTCATCGAGCAATCATCCGTCGTCGAGGTGAACAGCCCGCTCTTTGAGCGCGAGATCGCAAAAAAGAACGTTCGGCTCTCGTTACCCGACGCGAACAGCGAAACGATGGATGCCATAGACGCCGAGATCGACACGAATCCGACACCGTCCGAGCAGCAAGCCCAGCAGCAGGAAGACCAGCGCCAGGCGCAGATTGCACAGTTCAGCTCCTCACTCCAGAGCGCTTCGAACACGTTACCGCAATCTCAATAATGGACACGATCCCAAGCAGACACATGCAATCGGGCGGAAAATCTCTTTCCGCCTTCCTTAGCAAGCTGGCGGCGAAAAAGCCGCAAGACGCAAACGCCCGTCAGGTTTACGAGTGGGCGCTCAAGCTTGACCCATCGAACGCCGACGCGATGAATCAGATGGGCCGGCTGTATATGGCCGAAGGCGATTTCGAAGAGGCTCTCGGGTTTTTCGATATGGCCTGTGGCATTGCGGAAAAGCCGGGTTACATGGTGAACGCCGCTCTCGCGCTAACGCGCCTGGGCAGATACGACGACGCGGTCTTACAATGCGCAGCCACTGTCGCGCTCTTCCATACCGCGGCGCCGGCGTACATCCAGCTGTCGGCCGTCCTGCAGCTGCTAGGCCGCGATGAGGACGCCTTTGGTGCGATCAACGCGGGCCTGGTGTTCAACCCCGCGAACGACGAGCTGCTCTTCGCCCGATCGCTGATGCGGCAGAGGCGTGACGACGTGGCCGGCGCCCTGGCTGACTACGAACATCGGCCCTCTCGCGTGGAGCTGACCGAAAGGCTCGACGAGTATCCGGAATGGCGCGGCCAGAATCTCGACGGCAAAACGATCCTGATTTGCCCCGAGCAAGGGCTAGGTGATCAAATCCAGCAGGCCCGGTACCTCCACGCCGGCGCGCTCGGATGCGCCAATGTCGTTTTGTACACGCGTCCGGAGCTGGCGCGGCTTTTCGAACCGCTCGCTGACGTCATCCTGACGTCCGATCGGGAGCTCGCGCTGGTCGACGTCGATTACTGGGTGGGCATCGGATCGCTTCCGCTGCGGTGCGCCGGCGACAACACTGTGCCGGCATCGAACTATCTGGTCGCTAACCGCGAAAGCCAGGATTACTTCGCTCGGCTGATGCCGGAAGACGGCCGGCTGCGTGTCGGAATCGCCTGGGCCGGCAATCCTCAGCACGCCAAGGACGCCGAGCGGTCCATTCCGTTTGAAAAGCTCCAGCCGCTGCTCGATATCCCGGGCGTCGATTTCTTTTCGCTCCAGTACGGCGTAGAGAAGAATTCTGAGCATCCCACGTCGCTCGCTGCGCGCTGCCACGACCTGTCCGACACGGCCGGAGCGATCGCGAACCTTGACCTGGTGATCACGATCGACAGCGCCGTGCTGCATCTGGCCGGCGCCATGGGCAAACCGGTCTGGGGCCTGATGTATGCGCCTGGCGATCCGCGCTGGGACGGCGAAGAAACCACCGCCCTCTATCCGTCGGCGCGTCTCTTCCGGCAGCCGACAGCTGGAGACTGGAAGTCGGTCATCGAGCAAGTAGCTTTTGAATTGCGGCCGCACGGCGCCGATCTCCACTCCTTGCCGAACACGGCGAGCCCGCTGGATTGCGGTCCTTCGGTACCGCGCCGCCGCGAACCTGGTGTGAAGCCTGCGCCTCCGCCGCTGCTGTTGAACGCGCCCTGCAAATACGGCCGGATGAGTTTCCATCCGAACGACCATTACATCGGCCGAGCGCTCCATCTGTACGGTGAGTACTCCGAATCCGAAGCCGAGCTGCTGAACGCAGCGCTCCAGCCGGGCGACACAGTCATCGAAGCTGGCGCCAACATCGGTGGATTAACGGCCGCGATCGCTGCCCGCGTAGGGCCTGGCGGATCCGTCCTGGCCTTTGAGCCTCAGCCGCACTACTTCGCGCTGCTGAACTACAATCTCGGCGGCCGCGAGAACGTCACGGTGCGCGAGGAAGCCCTCGGCGCGACACAGGAAACCATCGAAATCGATGGTATTTTCCTCGATCGAGTGCACGCGCCTGGCTGGGCCGGCGGTGGCAGGACACACCTTGTCTTTCAAACCACGATCGACGAGCTCAGCGTTGACCCGTCGTTGATCAAGATCGACGTCGATGGCCAAGAGCTCGACATTCTGAAGGGCGCAGAGGCCACGATTCAGCGCGCGCGGCCGTTTCTGTACGTAGAAAACGACAAGCCGGCGCAGTACCCCGACCTTCTTCCCTGGATCGAAGCGCACGGCTATCGGATTTATCAGCACTATGCGCCGCTCTTCAGTCCACGCAATTACGCCGGCTACCCCGTGAACGTCTTCGGCAAGATCGTCAGCGCCATGATCTTCTGCGTTCCGAAGGAACGGTACCTCGCGCGGGACTTCCCCGAGCGCTTCGGCCTGCAGCGCCTCGCTTAACGACTTTCAGCAAAGGAAATCATGCAACACACCAACCCATTCACCGACGCACTCGAGTTCCTGTTGAAGCACGTCGTTCGCCATGGCGACGGCGTAGCCGCCCCAGCCGCGCAAAAGCATCTGGAGGCAATCGCGGCGATCGACGTGGCTGATGTTCTGGAGCCTGCTCTGGAGCCCCAGGTGTCCGAATCTGGGCTCGTGATCGACGCGCTCAAGGCGCGACAAGCGCAGGATCCGGCCGCCCTCGCCGGCGTAGTCGACGCCGTCGTAAGCGTGCTCCAAGCCGGCGGTCCTGCAGCCGCAAGTTCTCAGTCCGCTCCCCAGGCCATAGCGCCCGACCAGGCGCCGGCCAAGTAGTAACCGCACCACCTGTCAGCACCCAGCAACTGTCCGCACTGGCCGCCGTGGGCCTAATCACGGGTTTGCAATACCACTGGCCGCGCAGTTCCTCGCGGGGAAAGAAGATGAATGTTTCTCGACTTTGTAAGTAGAGGTCCGTTTATGGACCCCGATCCGGCTCCGGCCGGAGGCGACCCCGCCGGTGGGGATCCAAAACCGGGCGCGTTCGACCCAGTCACTTTCAAGGCAGATCTCCTCGGAGAGTTCCGCAAGGATCTCAACGGTGCGTTGAAGGGGCTCAAGAACGATTTCATGAAACTGGTCCAACCAAAGCCGGCCGAACCGCCAGCTCCTGGTGGTGGCGATCCGCCTCCGCCCGTTGCAGGCGATCCTCCGCCTGGCGGAAAAACACCGGCCGAGAATGCGCTCGCACTCGAGCTGAAGAACTACAGAGTGGCCTCCGAGGCGCGCATTAAGGCGCTGGAGACGGCCAACCTCGAAACCGCGCAGAAGGCCGAAAAGACGGACCGTGAATCTAAAGTCCGCAGCGAGCTCGGCAAGTACAAGTACGCCGACGATAACGCCCGGGAAACTGCCTTCCGCATTTTCAGCGGCGACGTTCAACGCGCCGAGGACGGATCGCTGGTAGCGAACGAACTCCCGTACGACAAATACATCGAGACGGAGCTCGCGTCCAAGCACCCATATCTTCTGGCCCCCAAGGACACCGGCAGCGCGGGAGCGCGCGGCGGTAAATCCCCAGGCGGCAAGAAGTGGGATCTCGATCGAGATCTCAAGCCCGAGAACTTTTCAAAACTCACACCCCAGGAACAAGCCGAGCTACGGCAGACAATCGCCAACGCCCTTTAGGTTCGCCCTAAGGTCCGCTTCGAGCGATTGACGCCGAGTTTCCCGGCAGAAGGAAAACCACATGTCCAATGAAATCCTGTCCACCAACGCGTTGCTCGCGATCCCCAAGCTGGTAGCAGCCGATGTGCTGCCGGCCGTGGTCGGCAATCTCGTGATGGGCAATCTTGTCAATCGCGACTACGAATCGAGCCTCGCCCAGGCGGGCGATGTGATCAACGTCCCGATCGCCCCCACCTTGGTGGCGAACAACCTCGCCGAATCCGGCACCGTCCAGAATCAGAACAAGTCCCTCGGCAACGCCGCCATCACCTTGAGCCGGCACTACGAGTCCTCGTTCTCGATTCCCGACGTGACGCAGGTCTTCACGCGCCCTGACCTGGTGCGCACCTTCATGCAGTCCGCCGTCATCGCGGTGGCCGAGCAGATCGAAAGCGACATCCTCAGCAACTACGCCCAGCTGAATTTCAACGCCAGCGCGGGCAGCGCCAACACCGCCCTCACCGAGGCGTCCGTCGACACCGCCGAAACGTCGCTGTTCACGGCGAAAGTTCCGTCCGCCGCTCCCAAGTTCCTCGTAGTGAGCGGCACCACATACGGCCAGCTCCGCCAGATTGGCCGCTTCACCGAACTGCAAACCGCGGGTCTCGGCCTGAACGGCCCCAACCCGATCCTGACCGGGCAGATCCTGCAGGTGAAGGGCTTCAACGTTTTCCGTTCCCAGTATGTGCAGAAGGTCAGCACCACCACGAACAACCTCGGCTTCACGCGCGACGCGCTGGCCCTGGTCGTGCGCCGGCTGCCCGTCGTGCCACCGGGGATGGGCGCCATCCAGACGTATGCCGAGTACGGAAATTTCGGGATGCGCATCACCATGTCGTACGTGCCCGGACAGCTCGAACAGCAGTTCACTGTCGACGTGCTCTACGGCACCGGCGTGCTGCGTAACAACTTCGGCATTCTCGTTCTGAGCTAACCGGGTTCACCGGTTAGATTCACTCAGCCATCAGCTCGGGGCCGAAATCCCCGAGCTCTCGCCAAGGAAACGAATGAACATCAAAGAATACTGGAAAAGTGTGCGGAAAGTAGCTGCCGACCTCGATCCCGAGGCCGCGCAGCTCGATGCCACCGAACAGGACCCCGCTCTTCGGACGAATCTCGATCTAAGCCAAAAGGAAATGTGGCTTGTATCGATTCGCAACGAACAGATCGGGACTCTTGCCGGACGCGTCGTTTCGGCTCATCCGATGAACGCCGCCCGCCTTATCAAAGAACTAACCCACGTGCTCGCAAGCCCTGAGCAGGTGCAGAAGCATAAAGCGGAGCTCGCGACACGGCGAGACCAAATTCTGGCGGAAGAGCGCGAGCGCAAAGGCCAGCAGGCGCCTCCCCAGATCGTGATTTCGTCCGAGCTCGTCGCGGCAGCCGCCGCCGGCAATGCCGGCAAGCAATCCCGCCTCCCTCGGGCGGACCACCAGAGCTAACGCACCCGTCTCTCCGCGCCGCCCGCGGTGAAACAAGGCAAACCATTCCCGCCCGCCGAGCGCGGCGGATCCCAAGGAGTTCTCTCAAATGTCTATCTCTTCCATCACCACCGGCGCGCAAACCGTCACCGCCACCGGCGCCGTAACCCCGACCGCGGGCCTCGATATCTCGGGCGTCACGGGCGATTGCACGGTTCACGTCCGCGTTCAGGCTCTTTCCTCGGCCTCCGGCACCGCCAAACTGGCGCTTGTGCTTGAGGATTCGGTCACGGGCTTTACCGCGTCCCTTCCTGTCGCGGAACTGCAAGCGCAAGCCACCATTCAAACGCAGGCCGAACAGCACTTCATCTTCCGGAAGTATCAGCTGCCGACCTGCCGTTTCGGAACCACGAGCGCCGTCCTCCGGGCCAACGTTTACACCCTCGGCGGTACCACGCCGACCGTGACCATCGATTCCTGGCTCGAGCAATAGCGCTCGGCAGCAACCTTCTCCCTTGATGGCGCGAGGGGCTTCGGTCCCTCGCGTCGCTTTTCCGCTTCGAGAACCCATGCTCATAGTTGATTCCGACATCATCGGCGCTTCGGACCTCAGCCGGCTCGATTCGGAAGTCGGCCCCGTGGCAAAGAACGCAAACCCGCCGATTACGGTCGATGGGCCAGGCTCGATCTGTGAGCAGGCTTGGACCGAGTGCTCGCAAAAGATCCTCGGGGCGATGCAGAGCTACGTTAGCTATCCGGCGCAGGCCGGAATGCCGGCGACACACATGGCCGCCGTCTCGAACGTCGGTATCCCGGCGCGCACGCAACCGCGGGTGCGTCTGAACCAGATCGTGGCGAGCGACCCGAACTATAGCGCCTCGCAGTCACCGTTGCAGACATGGATGCTCTACAACGCCTTGGCCATCTTTTACCGGGATGCCAGCGCGCGACTGGGCAAGGATCGGTACGAAGAGAAGTACAAACGCTATCTGTCCGACGCCGACTTCAAATGGCGCACGCTTCGCAACAACGGCCTTCCGATGTGTTACCAGCCACTCGAGGCGCCTGGAGCCAAGCACGCCTTTCGGCCGGGCAGCTGGGCTGCATCGAACGTCACCGGTTCGGCCGGTGGCACAAACGCCGATGGCCAGACCATCCTCGTCGCCATCACGTGGTACGACGCCTCGAAATACAAGTCCCGGCTGAGTCCGCCAAACGGCGACCTCGATCCGCAGCACAACGCCGAGTCCGGACCGTCGGCCCAGCTCCCGTTCGTAATCCAGCCGAACAATCTGCTCACGGTCGGCATCTCCACGTTGACGCCGCCCACGGGCAATCCGGATCCAGTCGGATTAGCGGCCGGCACATGGACGCCGCTCAACGCGACGAACTGGAACATTTACGTCGGGCAGCCCGCCGCGGCGAACGTGCCTCCGACGCTTTACCTCCAGGAAGAGGGCATCCCGATCGCGACGAAGACCTTCACACTCGCAGCCGATCCGGTTTACACGGGGCCGGTACTGTCGCCCGGGCAGTATCCGGATTTGAACCTGGTCTTTTTGAACATCGCGATGCGGGCGTAATGGACCTCGCCGAGATCCACCGCCGGCAGGATCAGTTTTACGACTCGATGATCGACGCCTTCGCCGAGCACCTGCGCGGCGTTGTCATGATCGCCCAGGCCAAGATGGCCGGCTACCTTCAGGCCAACCTCACAACGACGGCCGGCAAGATCGACCAGACGCCGGCGAATCTGCGCGTGATGCGCACGCTCGACGACCGCTTCATGGAGTTTCTGGACGAGTCGGGCTACTCGTCGCTGCTGACCGCATACGTTTCATCGTTCGCCGGCGAGAAGGCTTTCCTGCAGGAGACGCTGCAGTACCTGGGCTACAATCCGGTGGCCTTCACCGCCACCGACCTGAAGCTCTTCGGGAGCCTGCAGCTGAACGCGGTGACTAGCATGACGACAGTCGCCGAGGCGGCCGCCGGCACGGCGATGCAACAGGCGCTCTTCAGCATCGGCGGTTTGAAGTTCTCAGAGCTGATCGAGTCGCTGGCATCGAAGATCAACGCTTCCCTGCCCCGGATCCGGACCATCGCCGAGACGTCGATGACGACGTATTACCGGACGTTGACCGACCAGGCCTTCCAGAAGATCGAGAAGGACCTGCCCGAGATCGATCAACGCTATCGATACTCGGGGCCGCTCGACTCGCGCAACCGTCCCTTCTGCCGGCAACTCGAGCAAGTGGACAAGGCCTACAGCCGGGCCGATATCGCCGCAATGAATAACGGCATGATCCCGAACGTGTTTCTGAGCTGTGGCGGCTGGAATTGTCGCCACGTGTGGATTCTGGACACCCGGAAGCAACTCGCGGCCGCGGCTTGAGTCTCGGAGGTTTTGAATGGCAACGATCGCACAAGCTCCGGGAGATCTCGACGCGCTCGCCGATGAAATCGAATCCGGCCGCATCGTCACCGAGGCGGACCGCATGTTCGGCGGGCAGTTCATCCGTTCGCGGATTGCGGATCGCACCGCACACGGCGTCGATGCGCACGGACAGAGCTTCGCCGATTACACGCCCGGCTATCGCAAACGCAAAGAGAAGGCCCGCGGCCGCGTCGACCAGGTCGACCTTTATGGCACCGCGCATCACCCGCACATGATGAACGCGATGCTCGCCCGCACCAATACCGAAGGCTTCGAAGTCGGATTCTACGGCGAGGAAGCAGAGCGAGCCAAGGCGATCAACGAAGGCACTGAGCGAATGGCCGAGCGGCGCTTTTTCGAGGCCAACGAGCAGGACATCACCGACGTGAAGGAAGCCATCGCGACGCGCATGGAGGCCCGGCTGCAGCGGTCCACGTCGCTGGGCAATTTGATCGCGGCCGTGGAAGACTAAATGCCACAAATATCGTCCGTCGCGATCGCGGCGCTGCTCACCAGGCTTTCGGATCCAGCCACCGGGTTTAACAAGAGTCTGCAGTCCGTCGCGCCGACGTACGGCATCGATCCATGGGACGTCGACTGGGATCCGAACACGAGTGCAAACTTCATGATCGGGCAGATCGTCCCTGACCAGATCGAAGAAAGCGCCAGCTTCACATATCCCTTCACCACGGTGGATACGGGCGCCGTCGCCTCAGACAATCGCGTCGTCAGCGCCGTCTTCGCCGGCTCGATTGTATTGATCGTGGAAGTCCACATCTCCGTGCGCAACGAGGACCTCCCGCGCTCGCTTGCGCCCCTCGCTCAGGCGATCGAAGACGCGTTCTTTGCGACGGTGAACAATCTCGAAGAGATCGGTACATATTTAAGTGCGCAGCTGACCTACAACGGCAAATGGACGCTCCAGAAATCGAGCATTCAATTCGCCGGCGAGAACTGGCGCCGCACATTGCGCTTCACCGCGACCATCGGTCGCATCACGGACTAGGCTCCGCCGGTCCGCAAAACGAACTGAGGTTTTCAACCATGGCGATCTATCGCTTTGTCGGCGACCAAGCCGACATCTATAACCCGCTTTACCAATTCCGCCGGTTCGGCCAGAAGGCGGACATGGACGATGCTTGCGCCCATCTTCATTGCCTCAAGGGCGTTGGGCTGATTCCCGAAGCGGAATTCGAGGCCATCGGCTTCACCGACGACGAGCTGAAGCTCTATCCGAGCGCCATCAGCCACATGAGCGCGCCGGACGAATTCAAACGGAAAAAGAAGACCGCGCTCATGGCTCTTCACGCCTTCCGCGAGGCGCTCCGCAATCCGCAGGCTTCCGCGGAAATCCAGCCACACCAGGAGTAGTCGATCGATGTCAATTTCTAACTACAACTCGCCGTTTATCGAGCGAGTCTTCGCCGTCAATCAGGGTTCGACCCAAGCTTCGATTCTCGTCGGGCCTGCGCTTACGAGTGCAGCTCTGCTCCGCATCCCGCCGAATGGCATCAAGCTCACTCCCGCGATGCCGATCACTCCGGTGCCGTGGAAAACCGGGACCCGATCTATGCAGCCCGGCATCTCCGGCCGCCAGTCGGCTACCTGGGAGCTGAGCAACATGCCGGTCATTCCCTCGGGCGCGGCCGGTACCGCCCCGGATGCCGATCCGGTATACGCCGGCATTTTCAATTCCGCCGGCGCCATCGTCGATTCGACGAGCGTTACCTATTCGTTCTCGGACACCGGCGTCTCGCCCTTCGCCCTCGCATCGTTTTTCCACGGTGTCTCGACCCTCACCAAGCGCCTGATTTACGGATGCTGCGCCGAACAGGTGGACTGGCAGCTCAACGGGAACGTATTCACGCAGACCATCCGCGGCTCGGGCGTATATCGGCTCGACAACGACAACTTTGCGAGTGAAGCCACCGCCCAGAAAGGCGGATATGGCTCCTTCCCGGCCGAGCCATCGAGCCCCTCGACCACGGGCGCCATCATCCCGGGCTTCGGCGGCATCGCCACAATCGACGGGGCCGACATGGCGTTGCAGCTGCGCTCCTGCACCATTTCGCTCAAGACCGGCAACCGGCTGGTGGGCGATCTGTTCGGATCCGCTCTGCCGCAGTTCCAGGTTGGCGGGCAGCGCGAGGTTACCATCTCGCTCGGCTTCGTCGACAACGACGGAACCGCCCTCATCGCCATCAAGAACCTGGCGAAGCAGTACGGCACGACCAACATCACCATCACGGTCGGGACCGTGGCCGGATCCCAGGCGGTCTTCACGCTGAAATCGGTTCAGCTCGCCGTTCCGGATATGAGCGACGAGACGGATTTCGTTACCACGTCGTTTGCCGCCTCGGCTGCGCACGCCTCCGCGATCGCGAACACCGACGACATGACGCTCGCCTTCACATAGGTCGGGCGCCACGCTGGTGAATAGCTGACGAATACAGCTGCATACCCTCACTCCACCCACCCTCAATGAACTATCTCTCGACCGAGTCCTTTGAATCCAAGTCCTTCGCCGGCGTGACCGTGAAGCTCAAGAAGATGAGCCAGCGCCGGCGCGCAGAATTCAACCTGAACATGGCCGCGTTGCTCGACAAGGCGCGGAACATCGATATCGCCAACGAGCCGCTCGAATCCGAATACGGCGAGTTCGTCAAAGCTCTCGAGGCCGCGAAGGCGGCGAGCACAGATCTTCCAACGTTCCCAGAAGATAAGCTCGACGCGCTCGGAAAGGCCTGGACAGCCAAGCGCCGCTTCGAGCAGGACGAAATGGCGCCGCCGTTGCTCAAATGGGGCGTGGCCTCGATCGAGGGCCTAGTTATTGACGGGCAGGCTGCCAACGTCGAGCTCCTGATCGATGCCGGCCCTCCGGAGTTGTGCGAGGAGATCTCCTACCAGGTCACCCGCGTGATGAACATGAGCGCGGCCGAAAGAAAAAACTCCGAGTCGCCTACCACTTCTGGCGCAGTGGCGGATGGGGCGACGAAAGATATGACTGCACCACTTGCCGAGAGCGCCATTTCTACGAGCTCCGCAACTGCCACCGGTACTTCCCCAAGCTAGCGAAGCCCGAGTCGCTCGCCCCAACAGCCTGGCAGGCCATCTATCAGATGCCTCCCGACGTGACCTATGCGATCGAGGGCACCGAATGCACCGAGTGCCCGGTGTCGCTCATCAGTCCTGAGTCGTTTCAGCTTGTGCAGATCCTGACGGACGCCCAGCACGTCCAGAAGGCTACCGGGGCCGTGTCGTTCGACCCCAATGCTGGCGAATGGCCTCCGCGCCTCTACGACGCGGCGAAGATCCTGGCGATCGAAGACATTCGCATCTCCAACTCCCTCCACACCGCGCTCGAACAGCGCACCCGCCGGTAATCCCCCGCCTCGGTTCCCTGACTCGCTCACTCACTCTTCGCTTTCTCACTCACGTCCATGCCTGAATACAAGTTAGATTTCCCGGTCAACGTCGGCAGCGCCGCGCCCGTTCGAGGCCTCGCTGATGCTGTGCGTCAGGTCGCCGATAACGCCAAGCTCAGCGAGGGAAATCTCCGTCTATTCAACGAATACATTGCTGGAGCGACGCAACGAACAGGTAACTTAGGCGCGGCAATTCGCGAGCTCGCAACAAAGAAGAACACCTTCCAGGATCTGGCCAAAGAAGTCCAGTCCTTCGTTAAGGAACAGGAAAAAGCCCAGAATGTGGCCCAGAAGATGGGTCGCATTATGGAGCAGGCCTACGGCGAGGGAGCCAAGCGGGTTCGTGATGCTCAAAACGAAACGCAAAAGCTAGGCCGAATGATGGAGTCGGCATACGCCGATAACGCCAAACGAGCTGAGGCAGCCTCCGCGCGAATCATCGCCGCAAAGAAAAAAGAGCTTGCTGAAGCTGAAGCCGTCGCCAAACAGCAAACGAATCTCACGAAGAGCCTCTTGCTTGCCACAGGCGGTTCGTCCGCAGTCCCCGGCGGATATATGGGAGCGAATCTCCTCGGTCAAGCGGGCGGAGCTGGCGCCCTGATCGGGGCGGCTGCGATCACCGCGATCGCGGCTGCCGCAGCAGCAGCCACCAAGGAAATGATCTCGCTCGCCAACGAGACTGGCGAGTATGCGCGTGAACAGCAGAACATATCGGCCCGCACTGGCCTCACTCTTCGCGAGACCCAGGAATTCTCCCAGATCGCCCAGGTCGCCGGCGTAAACGTCGGATCGCTTACGACGTCCATGCGCGCCCTGTCGAAGGGATTATCGGAAAACTCGGAAGATGGTAAACAGGCAAAGCAGGCGTTGAAGGAGCTCGGCCTCGATTCATCTGTGGCGTTCGAGCCTACAGGCCGCGCAATCAGCGATATCTTCACCAAGCTCGGCCAGCTCCAGGATGGATTCGAGAAGGATCGCCTGGCGATCGCGCTCTTCGGCCGCGGCGGGCTAGAACTGCTTCCTCTCGTGAATCAGTTCAAAGAACTCGAGGCCCGGGTGAAGAGTGCCGGCAACGTCATGGACGAGGCCGGGATACAGAAGGCAGCCGAATACCAGAAGCAAGTCACGCTGCTCGGCCAGGCATGGGATCAACTTAAGCGAAAGATGGGTGAGGACGCCATCGGCGTTATCCGGCTCTTCCTCGGCGGCAAAGACATCTCGCTCGGTAACATCGCGGACCAGCTATTGACCGGCGGCGCCGTCGGGGCCTATCACGATTTCATCGCATCGCCTACCGGGCCGAAAGCTTCCTCGCTGCTGCCGGGCGCGCCTGATCCGTATGCCGTGATGAAGGAGCAACGCTCCTCGCTCGTCGACTCCCTAGCTTTTCACACGGGAACGCCCCGGCAGCAACTCGAGTCGCAGCTGAAGAAGACGGAGAGCGATCGTCAGTCGGCAAGCAATCGGTACATCGAGGGTGGCAAGCCCGAGGACCTCCAGAAGGTCAAGGATCTCGACAAGAGCCTGGCTAGCCTGCAGGCGCGGCTCGATGCACTAAAGAAGACGGCTATGTCGTTTTCTGAAGAACTCGCCCGCTACGCCAACAAGGGCGAGCCTAACGAATTTGCCCGAAGGATAGCAGAGAACCGCGAGCAGGCGACAGCGCTGGAGCGGCAGTTCCCTGGCAAACGCGGCGCGATCGAGGCGACCGAATATTCGAACCTCGCGAAGATCAACAACGACGCCAAGGCCGAGATCGCCAAGTTCCAGGCGCATCTGCAATCGGAAGGCGAACGGGAAGCGGAGCGCTTCTACACCGAACAGATTAAGGCCCTGACCGGAACAGAAGGCGAGCAGCGCCAACAGAACCGAATCTTCCGGACCGGTACCGGACGCACCATCGGTGATTACGCCGAGCTCTATAAGACCGGGAAGCTTTCGTTTGCCGAGGACATCCGCGGCGTCTCCAACAGCGCCAAGGATCAGACGCAATCGCTGCAACTGGGCCAGGCCTTCTCCTCGGGCGCCCTGCGCCGCGCGGGAACGAGCGGCCAACTCAGCGCCGGACAGCTATCGAGCATGGAGCTGCAGCAGCAGCTCTCGTACATCCTGCGCCAGTCGAGCATCCAGTCCGGAGAATTCTCGACGCAGGCGCAAATGTACCGCGAGCGCGCCGGCAATTCGTACGGGACCGACAAGCAAGAGCTGCTCGACAAAGCCACCGAAGCCGAAGCCAAAGCCAAGGAGAACGAAGCCCAGGCCACGATTCAGGCGGTCGATGCGGTCAACAAATTCCGGGACGCGGCCGCAGAGGCCTCGGCCCACATCCGCGAGCAGTTTTCGAGCTTCGCCTCGGGCCTGGTCGGCGCCGCGCGCAGCGGCAATGCCGGCGAGTTCTCGAAGAACTTTATGCTCGGCCAGTTCGACAAGATGGTCGGCAACGCGGCATCCGGAATGTACAAACCGGGCATGCTGCAGTTCCCAGGCCTCAGCGGCAATCCGGCCATGGAGAAGCTGTTCCAGGGCACGATGTTCGGCAAGGACCCGCTCTCGGGCAAGCAAGAGCCGGTTATCAAATCGACCGACGACAACACCAAGGCCACCCAGGACAATACGACCATCCTGGCGGCCGTCTACCAGGCGCTCGGCGGCGATCCGACGAGCCTGGGATTGAGCGCCGGCGTGCCGCTGCCCTCTGGCCTGTCTCTTCCGGGCGGCCTGTCGATTCCCGGTCTTACCGATAGTGGCGGAGCGTTTGAATCCGGATCGAGCGGCGGCGGCATCGGCAGTCTGATGAAACTGCTTGGCATCGGCGGAGCGGCCGCGGCCGGTGGCGTAGCGCTCAGCACCGGCGCGGGCATTTTCGGGCCTACGGACGCCAACGGCCTGCCAGTGATCCCCGGCGTAACCGCGCCCGCCTCTTCATCCTCTGCCGCGGCGCCAGGCTCCAGCAATCCGTTCGCTGGCACGGTGGAAGCGCCGCTATTCAGTTCGGACGCCAGCGCCAGCACGAAGTTCAGTGCGGGCATCGGTACGGCCGCCGCCCTCTACGGCGCCTTCACCGGCGTCCAGGACATCACGAAGGGCGGTGCGCAGAATATTACCGCCGGTATCGGCAAGTTTGCTGGCTCGGCCGCCGCGCTCGATCCCGAACCCATCAGCAAGGGTATCCTCGCCGGCGTTTCGCTCGTTTCCGGAATCGTCTCCTCGCTCATGGGCGATCCCAAGGCAAACCGGGAAGCGCACATCAGCCACGCGCTCTTCAATAATCAGTACGTCGCCCCGCAGGCGCTCAATCGCTCGATGAATATCTCGGGCAACTATTCGGACATCGATTTCCGCGGCAACGTACGCGGCTCTGACCTCTCGTCGATTCCGATAGCCCGCCAGGCGAGCGAGGATCCGCGTCACGGCGTCGTAGCACCTGGAAGCATCATTTCGCCCTTCGGCGGTGGCTCGCAGCCCAACATCACTGTCAACAACAACGTGAGCGCCATCGATCAGGATTCCGTGGCCAAGTTCTTCCAGAGCAATCCGCAGGCTCTGGGCGATGGCGTCGTGCACGCGCTCAACACCGGCGGCACCGACCTCGCGAATCGGCTGAGGACATTCTAATGAGTGCGGTACCGAAGGTCCGTGGCAACGGCCAGGCCCTCTACCCGCTAACGCGATCGCGCGAGTTCTCGACCGACGTCGCCCAGTTCGTGAATGGCACCGAGCAACGCTTCAAGGTGCGCGCTGGCCTCACCAGGCTGAAGCTGCCTTACTCGGCGCTGGTGGGATCCGACGCGACGTCGCTCAAGGAGTTCGTCGACTCGGCAAAAGGCATGTTCGATCCGAACGGAACGATCACGCTAACCGATTCGTTCGGCAGCGCCATCAGCTACGCCGACCTTGCGCTCGATCAAGACACCATCGAGGTTACCGAGCTCGAACCGCTGCTCTACAACACTCAGATCGAGCTTCACCAGGTTAAGAATCGCAACACTCCGCCTCCGGACACCGATCCATCGTTCCCCGTTTTCGACAACGGGCTAACCGCGCAGCGGCCGTACAAACAGATCCGGCGGTTTTTGTCCGCCGTGGTGGACCAGGCTGCCGGCATCCGTTACGCCTGGGCCTGGTACGGCGAGGGGCTCGATGGATTTCCGGACGGCGCTCTGATGGCCTGGGAGCTGACGCTCCTGCTGTCGGATTTCAATCTGTCGATCATTGAGACCTATTTTCGCGGCAAGGAAGGCCGCATGTGGCCCTTCTCGTTCACCGATCCCGACGATGCGAGCGTGCATCCGAACTGCCGCTTCGATCAGGACGTGCTCGACATCCAGCACGCGGGCGTGAATAACAACCAGCTCAAGGTGCAGATCGTGGAGTTTCAGGTAAACAGCTAGACAGCTAGGCCATGCCGTAGAGCGTGTCGATGGTCATGTGGTGGTTAAGATACTCGGGCGCGTAACAGAGAATCGCCCGAACACTGACTCGTGCACTGTCGTCCCGCGCCGCTATCGCTCCTAAGCCGCGAATCGGAAGTGGGTGGCGAGCGTAACAGAGAACGTTTCGGCCTTCGCAATCTCGCGAAATCGCTTCGGCGAGTGCGAAGCACGCCCCGGCCATGCAGGCGAATTTCACACCACCGTCTGCCACGAGTTCGTTCAGATCTAGGACGGGGAACGTGCTTTCCATGTGACGCACGAGGATAACCCGCCCTCCATCTGGCAGCACCATCGTATCCCCCTTCATGGCGATGTGTTCGCTTTTATGAAGAGCGATCTTGCAAGCGTACCAACGAAGAAGCCCTCCGATCCGGAGCGCTGCTTCTGCCGCGATCAGTCCAACCTGCTTTTCGATCTCGGCCATAGCATCGGTCGGCTTGGGAGTTGACGGCTGGACGTGGTCGCCAGGCGCTCTCATCTCATGCGCCTTTACGTCGGGCGCCGCGTGAATAATAGCCGTCGCAGCGGCGCCCCCGATTCCGAACGCTCGCAGGAAACCTCGTCTGTCCATAGGAACTATTTTAAACGGGCTTGCCTCGTCCCGCCGCGCCGAGGCCCTCTGGGTTCGCATTCACGGCCTTATTGGCCCGCTATAGCCGGACGTTTCCGCGTCCGCACGTTTTCCTCGGTCCCCTTCCGAACTTCGCTTTTCATGATCCCTCTTTCCGGTACCGTCAATTCGAACAAGGACGCCGCACTCGGCTATCAGCCGCTGCTCATCGCGACACTTACGTTCGCTGACGGCAGCGTTCTGAACCTGTCCACGCACCCGCTGAATGAACCGGAAGGCGGCTTCCCCTGGCCAGGCGCGGCGAACCTGCCGGCGGGCGAATACCTGGCGCGCATATCCACTCAGGACATCAACCAGCTCCAGGCGCGATCGCAGGAAGGTATCGACCGGATTCCGTCGATGGCGCTGCACCTCGCGGATCCGGATAAGTTTCTCTGGTCGAACTTCGAGCAGGCAATCGGATTCAAGGGCGCGACGATGCTCCTGAATCTTATTCTCTGGCAGGCGGACACCGGCAACTTCTCCTCGGACGCCCCGTTACAGTTCACTGGCGTCTGCGACGGGCCGACGTACGACGTCGGTCTTGATCGTTTTACCCTAACCGCGAATTCGAGCCACAACACATCGCGAGTCTATTTCCCGATCGTTCCGATCCAGCCGCGGTGCCCGTGGACCTTCGCCTCAAATCAGTCGCAGCGCGAAGACGGCGCCACCAACCGCAGCTCGCAATTCTGGGAGTGCGGCTATTGCCCCACGTCGACCAACACGCTGGTCGATCCGGACACCGGACTGGATGCTCGCCGCGGCAACACCACGAGCGCATACGCGACCGATGCCTCGGGCAACGTTGTGTCCGACGGCAATGGCGTCTTCATCTCCTGCGACTACACGAAAACAGGATGTGCCGCGCGCGGCATGTACGACCACGATTCGGCGAGCCGAAGGACGAGCCGCTTCGGAGGCATGCAATGGGGCGCGGCCTCTGGAGAACAGCGGGAGAAATCGTATCTCGCCGGCAAGAACGTTACGGTCTTCAATTCCCAGAATCAATCCCTTTACGGCCAGGGGATCAACCAGCTCTACGGGACCGAATGGATACCGGGCCAGGTCACCAACGTCCAGTCCGACGGGAATCTCACGCGTTTCGAAGTAATCGTCTGCCTGGGCGAGGTGGACATTCCGACCTATGTCGGAGGCACGTTCGTTACCGGCATCTCGCGGGTGCTGGTGAACGGCATCGAGATCAACTACTCCAACAATTTCGGTACTTACCACGATGGGGTACAGAAGTTCGGCGTCGGTCTGGGCGCCACCAACTACGACCCCGATATGAGCTGGTCTCACATCACGACCGGCAACCGGTCGGGCGCCGACGGCGGTGACGGTGAGATCCTCTACGGCCGACCAGGCGACCCCTATGGTTCTATCTGCGCGATCGTTTGCACGGTGTACCAGCAATTGGGCGGCGACGGCAGCCAATTCCCGAACGTCCAGGTTCTCTCGACGGGCACGCGCGTCGCGGTCTTTAGCGATCCCACGCAAACCGGCGCCACTGTGCCGATGGTATACAGCAACAACCCCGCCTGGGTGCTGATGGACATTCTCACATGGTCCAACTGGCAGTACACCGACTTCGACCTGCCCAGCTTCATCGCCATGGCCGCGATCGCCGACACGCAGATCACCTATACCGATCTCACCGGCAACCAGAACGCCAAGCACGCCCGCTTCATCTGCGAGGTCGCCCTCACGCAAAGGCGGACAGCGAGCGAAGTTATTCAGTCGATCCTATGGGGCTTCCGCGCGCAGCTCATCCATAACTACAACGGCAACGGCCTCCTCTATCTGCTCATCCGGATGTCGATGGCCGATCAGCAGCCGGCCGCGATCGACGGCTCGAACTTCAATACCCCGATTACCTCTGTGACGGCCGCGGGCGTAATAGCGACCGGCTGCGTCGCGTATCTGTTCGACGAGAACTCCATCGTCCGCGATCGCGAGAACGGCACTCCCCAAATCGCGATGAAGATGCTGCCGAGCTCCTCGACCCCCAATCGCATCATCTTTCCGTTCCAGGACTCGGCGAACCATTACGTGGTCGACTCGCTCAACCTTGTCGACACCGACGCCGTCATGCGCGCCGGCGGTTATCTGGGAGGCGGTGGCAACGAAGTCCCGCAAAACGTCACCGTGCTCGGTGTCTCGAACTTCGATCAGGGCATTCGCATGGCGAATACCATCCTCGCCGAATCGCTCCGCGGCAACGAAGCGCAGGACACGCGCGGAACCAGGACCTTCACGATCAACTCGACCGTCAAGCTCTCGCATCTCCGAGTGGGACAAATTGCACTCTTCGCTTACCAGCAGCTGCAGCTCGCTCCTATCGTTGAAGTGACGGACGGATCGGGCAACCTGATCGTGGGCATCCTGGGCCGCATCACGGCGCTCCAGCCCACCACCAACTACACCCGCACCCAGGTCACGTTTTCCTGGCATGACGACGACTGGTACGAGGACGCGTTTGGCCAGAATCCCGCGCAGTTCTATGCCGACGCCTCGGCCGCCGGCGCCGGACTCCCGCTTCCCTGGCGTCCGGATGCCGAGGTTCCACACTCGAACCTGTTCTCGGCCACAGATCTAGGCTTCTCGGTGGCCCAGGTTTACCAGACCAAGGCCGACAAAACCGGCCTCGCCCAGATCTACATCTACGGAAAGCCGCCGGTCAATAAGCTGTCGACCATCAACCCCGGTCCGCACCGGCCTCTGGTCCCGCGGCAAGGCTTCACCTCTGACAGCGGCGGCTCCATTCCGAGCCCGGCTGCCGGCAGCCAGAACTATGTAGAAGCCATCTGCGCGGTGGACTCGACGGGCGCGCTAACGCCCATGTCGAAGCTGATCCAGTGCGCCATCCCGGACGGCACTGACACCAATACCCTCTCGACGGGAACGCTCTTCTGGACGCCCCTCACGTCGGGATACCAGCTCTTCGCCGGCACCGACATCAATCACCTGAGTTGGCAGAAGACCGGAACGGACACACCCGATTCGATCACCCTCGATGCGCTGAACGACGCCTCCTACGGCCCGCCGGATCCGGCGTTCGATCATTTCCGCGTTCGGGCGAAGCGCATCGTGCACGATGGCGTCTTCGGCGCCGTGGTCTTCGACGTCACCTCGACGACGATTACGTTTCCCGGCCAGACCTTCACCACGAACCAGTGGGCCGGCTACACGCTCTCGATCATCGGCAAGCCCAATTCGCAGGTGAACATTCCGATCATTGACCTGCTGATTGCTTCGAACGACGCCACCACGGTCACATTCGACGTAAGCGCACCGGACCCAACCTCGCTGGGCGTGACGCAGGGCGACGTCGGCATTATGCGGACCAAGGCCAACACGCATACTGCGACGACCATTGGCGACTCGAACATCATCAACTCGTTCCAGTATTTCGATCCGCCGTTTGGAATCGCGACCATCTCAATCTCGGGAAGCACCGCTACGGTCAGCACCAGCGCCGCCAACGGCTACATCACCGGCGAGTCGGTGAACATCAGCGGCGTGCAGGGCATGACCGGCTTCAACGGTTATTACGCGACCATCACCGTTCTGAACGGAACCGATTTCACTGTTCCGATCTCGGGCGTTGCGGGCGATTATGCGGGCGGCGGAACCGTACAGGAAGCGACGAACGGGATGATCCCCGATGCCGAGATCGGCAACCTGGTGCGCATCATCGCGGGCAAGGGAGCCGGCCAGACGCCGCGGGCGATCAACGGCAACACGAGCACGGTCCTTGCCGTGGCGCGGCCGTTCAATCCCGTCCCCGACTCGACCAGCATCTTCATCGTCGAGGAAGCCTTCTGGCAGTACGACATCGACACCGCAAAGGGCATGGTGGTGACCGATCCTGATCCGGCCACGCCGCCCAAGATCGCGGTGCTCAACGTCGACAACCTCCAAAACGAGACGATTCTCGTCGAGGTCGTAACGGCGGATGCTCGCAATAACCTCTCGATCGAAAACTACGCGCCTTTTCGCGAGATCTTCCTCTTCGGCGCGCCAGGCACCTATCAGAAGCAGTTCGACAAGGCGGTTTGGAATCTTGGAACGAACGGCGACCTCGCCACCGGAACCGACATCGCGCCGCACTACCGCATTAAGAACGCCGGCGCCCCGCTCCTAAGCACGGTGTTCGAGGCCAAGATACCGGCGCAGGGCGCGCCCATCATCCTCGACATCATCTGGACCAACGCCGCCGGCACCAGCACGCAGAGCATCTTCGTCGGACCGCAGACGGGTAGCCACAATCTCAATACTGCCGACGGCGTAGGCAACGGCTCGACAACGTTCACGTCGGCCACGGCGGCTTTCGACGCGACCATCGTGGGCGCAACGATCCAGCTGGCCGGCGGCCAGTGGTATTACGTGGCCGCCTTCACGAATTCGACGACCATCACCCTCGATCGCCTGGTCGCGACCGGTACCGGAATTACGATCGCGGTGGGCGGCTACGCGATCGTCATCCCGGCCGGCAACTCCGACTTCATCACGAACGACGAATTCGCCAACATTACTCTTGCGCAAAACGACCTGCTTACCGTCAACTGCCTCGAGGTCGGATCCACGCAGCCGGGCCGCCAAATCACGCTTGAGCTGAAGTGGGCCATCAACTAGGGACTCCTCTATGCCTTTCGATCCTCAATTCGCACTCGATACCATGCTGCCTCTCGCGGAAGCGGCTTACGACCTCACGAAGCTCCCGACCTGGCTGAAGCTGGTTGCGACGATTCAGCCCGGCAACTTCGGTTTTGTCGCGACATCGGGAGCCGCCACCGTGATCGCGTTCCGAGGCACTGAAACCACCGGCGAGTGGCTCGAAGATTTCGACGGCCTGGCGCTCCCGAACCTCTTCGGCAAAGGAATGGTGCACCAGGGGTTCCAGGATCAGTATTCGAACCTTCGCGCAAGTATACTTGCGGCGCTCGCGCAAGCAGACTTGCACATTCCGCTCTGGATCACGGGCCACTCGCTGGGCGCCGCGGTGGCTACGCTTTGCGCTTCTGATGCCGAGCTCGTCGGCGGCCGCAGTTCCCTGGCCTATACCTGGGCGGGCCCGCGCGTGGGCTGGCACGATTACGCCGGCTGGTTCAAGACGCAGGTTCCGAACTTCTTTCGGATCGTAAACGAGTGGGATATCGTTCCTCGCGTTCCGCCGGCAGCGAACGGATATGAGCACGTCGGAACCGAGGTGTCCGTCGATGGCGGCCGCCCGAAGCTTGATGCAAAGTTTCTGAAGAGGGCGCACAACCTGGAGCTATCCTACCGTCCGGGCGTTCAGAGGCTCTTGCCGATGAAACAGGCCGCATAGCCGTGCCGCTCGCCGATGCCGGTGGCATCAACACCTGGACGGAATTCGACGGCTCGACGCGCAACAACTTCGTCGAGGGGCTGACCACGACGCTGCTGATGGCGGGCTGGTCGCTCACCGAAAAGGTGTTCGCGTCGATCACGGGCACCTTCGGATCGAATCCAACGAACGGACAGACGGTCACGGCCGGCTTTCAAATCTACACCTTCCTTACGACGCTCACCGGCACCGCGAACCAGGTCCTAATTGGAGTCACTTTAGGTACCAGCCTGGCCCACTTGGTGGCCGCGATCAACCTCGGGCCCGGCGCCGGCAGCGCTTACTCGGCCGCGACGCCCATCAACACGATCGTGCAGGCCTCGACGGCAGGAAGCGACGTTACCTTCAGCTTTCGCTTCGCGGGGCCCATGGGAAATAGCACGCCGACCAACTTCGGAATCATGACGAACGGCGGCTTCAAGCTAACAGGGCAGAGCCCGCAGGCGCAGGCGGGATCTTCCGACCAGATGACCGCGAAGCTTCACTTATACGACCGCGGGCTTACGAGCGGGAGCAATAAATTCGCCAACGCCAAGTTCCTGAATGCAGATGAATCTCTCTCTGGCGGCGAGCGCACGATTCTCGCGACGCCCGGCCGAACGTTTCGTTGCATTGCAAACCAGGCCCAGTTCTTCTGCTACGTCCCGGGAATCGCCGCGGACACCAACGGCAGCGTGCTCGCCGGCGGAATTCCATGGATCGCACCGTCGTCGACCTGTTCGGGAGACGTAACTCAAAAGCCGGCGACGTTCTCGTTCTGGAACTCGGGGGATCTGGCAAGCGGCCACTCGAGCGGGATTCCGTGCAGCACGCCGCGCACCGGTGTCATTGGAATCAAAGGCGCGCACTATACCGATAGCGACCTGGCGATTCAGCCAACGGGAGCAGGAGCGGCCGCGCAGGTCACCAAGAACCTGGGCGACGCGGGCGACTGGTGGGAATCCGACGCCGCCTACAACAGCGCCGTCACGATCGGTGAATCGGATACACAAAGCAACTTACTTCGGCTCGCTTCTATTCATCCGGCCTACAACTACATCTTCGAGGAGACGTCCGGTTCCGCGCTTCTCGATTCCATGCGGTGGCATGGCGGAAACGGGAAGGTCGGACGTCGCATGCTCGTCGAGCCGCTGGTGGTGTGGGGCGACCCATCGGGCGCCGGTCCCCTCATTCGGGGGCAACTTTGGAACGCATGGATCGGAACCGATCAGGTCCCGATGGATACCGTGCAGCAATTCGATGATTCGAACTTCTATGTCGCGTTTACGCATCAGGGAAAGTTCGGGACACTCTGGCTGCAGATTCCGGGCCCATCCCCGTTCATTCTCACGTCGGTGAGCTACGCCCATTGAGCAAATAACATGGCTGATCTGACGGGCTACATCGGGCCGGACATCGCGACCGGAACATACGTTTATTCGACTGCCGGACCGCTATCGTTTCAGCCGGCCGACGTCAACACGTCGATCACTAGCATGCGCGACAACCTGGTCGGGGCCGGCTGGACGAACCCGACGCTGATGGATGGCGACCAGGATGGAACGCTCGCAACCGGAACGCTGCTGGCCTTCGTTTGGCCACATCATCAGTCGGGATCTGACGCTAGTGGCGTACCCGACACGTTCGGCGGCGCGTTCGTCGGTACGTTCAATTTCGTGCTGTTTCAGTTCTACGATCCGCACGCGCTGCCGCCTGATCCCGATCCGACGTTCTTTATCGGCATGAGCGCGAGCGTCATTGGCGTGCCGCTCAGCACATCGGATAACGGGACGCTTGCCGCATTCGTGGGATTGTTTGCGACCTATACACCGTGGGCTGCCTCGTTTCCCGCATTCTCGGGAGGCGAATCGCTCGGAACGATCACCGCTCAGCATACCGGGCCCGATGCGAACGTCGATGGATCTTCCCCCGTTGGCTACTGGGAGCCGAGCGGGCAGTATCTAGGAGGAGCGGGTCCTCTTGGAGGTGGTTGGAATCTCTACTCGACGCCAACGGCGGTAACCGGAGACCAGATGAAGTTGCTGATTTACGAAGGCAACTTCGGCGGCGCTTATCCGGCGTTTGACTTCGAGATGCCCACTGGGTCCGGACAGACCGTCACGTTCCAGCTTTCGCACGTCCGCTACAACTTCGGAATCAACGGATACCAGATCGCCTTCCGCGGCGTCGACGGCGACAATGGCCACGACACCGGAGGCACCAACGTTCTCGTGGCGGCGCTGAACGTGCCCTCGGAAATGGGCCCCGAGGATTTCACGATCTCATCGGTGACCAATCCGAGCGGCAGCGCGCCGGTCTTGATTGAGACGTCGGCGCCCCACGGACTCGCGATGCAGGATCGCGTGAGCATTACGGGCGCCGTTGGAGCCACTCAGATTAACGGGGCTTGGTGGGTGGCCAAAGTAGTCTCCCCTACCGAGCTCTACATCAGCCGCGATCCGCTGGTTTTCATCTTCGGAGACGGAAGCTCCTACACGTCGGGCGGCCAGGTCTTCAAACCGCCGTCCGGACCCAACGCCAACATAAGCGCGGTGCAGAACGACACGTCGGATCCGGTTCTCTTTCAAACCGCGACCGTGCACGCTTTCATTCCTGGCGACATCGTCGAGGCGTCGACCGTGGGCGGAATTCCTAGCCTCAACGGCTTCTGGAGCGTTGCCGAGGTGCCGACGCCTCAGAGCTTCGAAATTGCTGTCCAGGATTCCGGCCTTCTCATAGGCGACGGGACGACGTACACGACGAACAGCGCGACTCTTACCAAAGGCATCTTTCAGGCGATGGTCGCCACCAGCGATCTGACCAGCGTTTTTTACGGGCAGGCCACGGTAGCTTGCCAAGGCGTCTTTGGATCGTTCTCGGGAGCAGGGACTCCCAGGCGAACTCTCGCGACCTACGGAATGGCGATCCATCCTATCTGGAACGCGTTTTCAGATAACAGCGGCGACACAGCGGATGGGCTTACGACGGCATTGAAGCCGGTGTTGCTCGCGCCATACGTGGCCCTTCGGATCGCCGATGGGCACGAGACGCGGATCGCCGGCACGCTCTGGAATTCGTACGTGAAGCTCCAAACGGAGCCCTATCAGACGATGGAGACCTTCAACGACGTGCCCTATATCGCCTGGGTGCCACATAGCGTCACTCTGAGCTTGCTGAACGCGACGCTCTTCTTCCGAGCCACCGAAGGCTAGACCAAGAAACACAAACGAACCAAAGGAGGATCTCGGATGGCGGGATTCAAAGGCACAGGTACGTGCAAAGCGGCACTGAACAGTATCTTGCAAGCTAGCGGAAGCGCCTACTGGGCCCTGATGACGGCCGCTCCCACGGCTGCAGGCGGCGGTACCGAGGTCTCGGCGGCGGACTATGCACGCGTTGCCGTCACGCTCAACAGCACCAACTTTCCGAATGCCGTGAGCCCGAGTGTCGGAACAACCGGGACTGCGTCGAGCGCAAACGCAACTCTCCAGACCATTAGTTCGGGGACTACTCACGACTGGGGCACGGTCGTCGGCGTCGCCCTTGTGACAACGGCATCGGGAGCCCTCGGGACAAGCGACATCCTCTACTATGCGCCGCTCTCGTCTTCGCGAACAATCCTGACCGGCGATCCGGTAGCCATCCCAATCGGCGCGTTCATCGCAACGGAGGTCTAATCAATGGCACTCTCGGCATCCACAATCTGGGAAGTTCGGCCGACGGTCGGCAGCGACACCAACGGCGGAGCCTTCGTCGCGGGCGGCAGTGGCACGGACTATTCGCAGCAGAGCTCGACGAATACGAGCGGCGTAAACATCAGCACCACCGACGGCGTCGGAAACGGAACAACGACCTGGACGAGCGCCACTGGAAATTTCACCTCCGCCCTCGTCGACAACCTCATCTATCTGAGCGGCACGGGAATCACCACCGGTTGGTACTGGGTGACGGCGGTTGGCAGTTCTACCAGCATCACGCTTGATCGGTCGCCCGGTACCGGAACCGGAGCGACGATGAACATCGGCGGCGCTCTGGCAACAATCTCGGCGGCCTTTGGCCCCATCGTGAGTGGTAACACGGTGTACGTTAAAAACACCGGCACCTACACCGTTACAACGACGCTCGGCATCGGATCGCTAACCGCCATTGCGGTTATCAGCTATGGAACGACACGCGGCGACGGGGGAGTGACCCTTTGGACGACGGCGACGAACTCGACGCCGCTCATCAACGCCAACGGCTCAAGCGCTCTTGCCGTTCAGTTTCTCAATTTCTCCTTTTCGAACACGGCGACCACGCGCTCGTTGGGGCTGACTGTTACGCAGGCGGGTTACGCCGCGTGGCTGTTTCAGAACTGCACCTTTGATGGTTTCACCACAGCGATTCAGGATGACTGGAACATAGCATGGCAACTCCTGTCGCTGGTGCTCATCGACTGTGAAATCAAAAACTGCAGCGATAAAGGCATCAACAGTTCGGGCAACACGTTGCTGTTTGGCTGTTACATTCACAGCTGTACGACGGCGGGTCTGTACATGGAAACGCCGCAGAACAACCCAACGTATATCTTCGACCGGTGCGTTTTCGCGGCCTGCGGAAACGGCGTCAACTTCGCCAACACCCAAAACACGACGGTCCACATAACCAATTCAGGCTTTTACAACAACACCAGCGCCGGTTTTCTCGCAAGCAGTGGAACAGGGGCATGGCGCTCTTACGTGTTCACCAACAACATCTTTTACGGGAACGGCACGTACGGCATCGATTTCGCGGCCGTATCGGGTTCGCCGATTTCTGCTTTTGTGCAATCCAACGCTTTCGGAAGCAACACGAGCGGTGCGCGAAACAGTTTTCCTTACGGGTCCTCGGCCGACGTCTCGCTCAGCGCGAATCCGTTCACCAACGCGGGCTCGGATGATTTTTCACTGAACAGCACGGCGGGCGGTGGAACGGCATGCAAAGGCGCCGGCGACCAGGGCGCTCTGAACGGCGCGGGCTCAGGCGCGATCGACATCGGACCCGTCCAGTCAGCCTCGGGCGGCGGGGGTGGAACGACGAACTACATTATCGGAAAGAACATCACACAAGTTTTCACGGAAGGATATTAGATGCCCAGAACATATTCGGTCAGTTTCGAGCAGGTCGCGGTTTCCGCCCCCCAGGATCTTCTCCAGATCAAGGGAGCAGCCGGCACAATGCTGCGCATTACGCGCGTCTGGTGGGGTGCAACGGACACGACCGCTCCCACCAATCAGCAGCTATCGGCTCGCTGCCGTTTTCTGCCAGCGACGGTAACCGACGGTTCGGGCGGCTCAAGCCCCACGCCACAACCGTTCGATCCGGGCGACGCGGCCGCGAGCTTCACGGCCAAGGCCAACAGCACTACCAAGGCGACGACCGGCTTGACCGCGTCAATTCTCGAGGAGCACGGCGACAACATCTTTACCGGCTACGACTACATGTTCCCCCGGCCGCCGCTAGTCGGCCCAAGCGAGTCGTTCGTGTTTGAGCTGCTTTCGACGGTGACCGGCACCGTGCATCTCTCGGGCGGCGCGACCGTAGAAGAGTCTGGCGGATAAGCTCCCAGGCTGAGGCAGGGCCATGCGCATCACCGAAGTACACCTCGACGAGATAGTGCCGCGTCCCGCTAAACGCAAGTATCCCGTCGATCGATCCTCGGGGACGGCCGCGCCGTCTCTTCTCTTACTAGCGGTGAATATGACGGGCGGTTTTTCGGGCGAGCCCGATCTTTCTGGAGGTTTTGAATCATGAAGCAGGACGTTCTAACAGGCACCACTTCGAAGCGTGTCGTGATCTTCGTCCAGGACGCGACCAGCGCGACCGGCGCGGGGCTCACGGCAATTGCTTACAACACGTCCGGCTTGGCCTGGTATTACTGGCGCGACGACACCGGCAACAATGGCGGGCAGTCCGTCACGCTCGCGACCGCGACGCGCGGCACGTGGACGTCCGGAGGTTTCAAGGAGATCGACGCGACCAACCTGCCCGGTTTCTATGAAATCGGGATTCCGAACGCGGTTCTCGCTTCGGGCGCAACCTGGGCAGTCATGATGCTGAAGGGCGTCACCAACATGGTGCCGGTGAAGATCGAGCTCCAGCTCGTCGGTTTCGATCCGAACGACGGCGAGCGGTTGGGGCTGACCGGCCTTCCCGCCGGGCCCATGATGGTCAAGAAGAATCAGGCCTTCAACTTCTTCACGTTCCCAATGACGAGCTCGTCGTCGCATCAGATGCAAACCGGGCTGACGGTGACGTGCCAGATTTCAAAGGACGGCGGGTCGCTTGCCAATTCGAGCAACGCGGTCGTCGAAATCGGCGGAGGCTTATACTACGTGAGCTTCGTCCAGGCCGAGACAAACTGCAACGTCATGGCGCTGAAATTTTCGGCGTCCGGCGCCGACGATCTTCCCTATACCCTAGTAACTCAGCCGTAAGGATTGGTGAGCCATGTCCAAGCGGCTCCTTGAATCCGCGCTATTGATCGATTGGCGCGCGCAGCGGCCGCTACCGGCGCAAAAGGCGCGCGGCGCCTGGCGCGTCATCCAGTCCGCCCAGGTGATCAACTGGCGGGCTCAGATGGGTCCGACGACGTCCGGAGGATCCAGCGTCGGGCTAACCCTCGCGGGCGAAGCCGATGGCGTAGGCAATGCACAGATCGCGCTCGTAGGACCTCCCGAGGTTCTCGCCGGCGAAGCCGATGGCATAGGCAACGCGCAGATCAGGCTGACCGTCGGGGCATCGCTGCGCTGCGAAGCCGATGGCACAGGCAACGCGCAAATCTTCCTGGGCGGCGGCGTGGTGAGTATTGCGTGCCTGACCTCAGGGACAGTGAGCGGATCGCCACCGACGCCAAAGAGCACCACGCTCTACGACGCGCCGGCCAGCTGGTAGGCGCGAGTTACAAACACGAACGGCGCGGTCGAGCCCACTTGAGACTCGATCGCGCCGTTTGTGTTTTATGGCGTGCTTTGGACGTTAGCTGCTTTGAACGGGAGCAGCAGCGGGAGCAGCAGCGGCAGGAGCTCCGCCGGCCGCCGCAGCGCCAGCAGATCCACCACCACTCGAGGCCGAAAGCGCCGAGGCGAGCGAAGCGGCAGCCGTCGCCAAAGCGGTATTTGCCGCTCCCAGATTCGTGTTCGCGGTGCCGAGGTCGGTAACCTTCGACTGAAGATCGGCAATGATTGGAGCGGCCTGGGCCGGCGTTACGCCATTGGGGCTCCCGAGCGCGGCAATCGCGGCGTTGATAGAAACCGCTAGCCCCGCTTCGGTGGTTCCGAGCGCTGCCGTCGTCGCGTCGAGCGCAGTGACGGCCGTATCGATGGCGGTGTCAACCGCCGTGAGATCGTCGAGCAGCATGATTATTTTTCCCTCTCCTTGGGCAAGTTGATACACCGCACCTTGGAGCGCGGTGAGCTGAGCGGATTGCCCGGCAATCTTTTCCCAGTCACTCAAGAACTGGGACACTTGCGCGGGCGAAACTGGTATGACGAGTTGCATGGTTGCGTCTCGGGGAACGCTCTTGAGGTTACCAGCGTCGCACCTCGAAGACAATACGCCAGCGAAATGTTTCGGGATGCTAAGGAACGAGGCCGCCTACACTGGCTACGCCATAGGGAGCGGTGGAGTCAGCGGTCTGCAACACTTCCTGTCCCCTGCGAATCCTCGCGCGGAGGTCGTAGGGATGATTCTCAAACTTCTTCTGCGCCGAGAGATACAGCTGCGCACCCTTCGGTCGGCTGATTTCAAAAATCCAAGGGAGTGTGACGTCTCGCTGTTCCGTGCCGCCGGTTTCGTTGATATATGTCAGGCTCGCCATGTCCGTTCCGTCAGGCGCGCCCGGCGAATCGACGACGTAGGCGTAGCGCGGCGGAGCAGGAGGTTCAGCGGACGCTATTGACTCCGAAAACGGAGAGATGCGCCCCGTGTAAACGAGAACTGCGAAGGCCGCGAATCCGCAACACCCAACAAATACCAAGTAACCCAAGATTTTGAGGGTTTTCATACCCGGATCATCGGCATTCTCAGCCCTTCTCTTTAGCGGCTGCGCGCTTCTTCGCCCACATCGCCTTCGCCGCGTTACTCGCGATCTTCCTCTTCCGCGCTGGCGTCATGCTCTCCGATCTCGCTTCCCCGCCCGCCTTCCGCAACGCCTGCTTTTCCTCCTCAGACATACCCGCCCAACGAGCCTTCCCACCTTTCGAACTAATACTCCGAAGATGTTCAGCTAGCGTCACAGTCTCTGCTCTCGATTTCTTCGCCATCAGCTTACCAGCTTACTATGCCACCGCTTACCACTCTTTGGTACTAGGTACTAAATATGCTTGCTATAGCGCGGCATAGCATGCATACTTGTTTCACGGTGCCGCCAGAAACGAACATCGAACGCCAGAGGGAACAAACCAACCTTGGGAGTTCCTCATGGATCGCAACAAAGAATTACCGGACGGGCCGCTCTATCGGGTTCGCCTGGATGTCACAACGCAATTATTTGACCGAGCCAGCGGAGAGTGGAAGGACCACACCGTATCGCCCGGCCCGCAATACACCCTGGTGCAACGAGGCGACACAATCGACCTCCAGACCAACCAACCCGTGCTCGCACTCGACGACGTCCCGCTGCGCGCATGGCTCGAACACTTGCGAAGGAAGCTAAAGCAATGAAAACCGCATTGATCGTTATAGCCTTATTCCTCCTGGCCGGCCTCGCCGGCCGGGCACTGAAGCTGATGCGCAACCGCCATTTTCACCGGATCGAGCGGCGCCTGAACGACGCCGCAACCCACCCCTACTACGCGGCCGCGCGCATGAATCTGCTGCGCGCTGAGATCGGCTGGAGGTCGTAATGAGCGCCACGCACCACTGCCACCACATCGATCGCCTGCAGGCCGGCATCGCCGAAGCGGACGCCAACCAGTCGCTCTTCCCCGACGCCAACGCGCCAGCTAGGCCGCGAGTCGCTGCGCATTCCGAATTGTTGCCCGAACCCGTCGCACCCTATAGCTCAATCGTCGAGACCGACTGCGACCAGTGCGGCGGCACCGGCTCGGCCGGCGGAAAACGCGAAGAGTATGATCCCTGCACCTTTTGCAACGGATCGAGCAAACAAGCGGTCCTGCGCAACTGGCTGGGCGAGGCCTTCCAGATCGAATCGGGCACGCTCAAGATGGCGCCCAGGCGCGAGCACCTCGCGGCGCTGCGGGCCTACGCCAAGGCCTGCCTGAACGTCTACATGGAAACCAAGGCGGTGGCGTAACCATGGCGCGCAAGGGATTGGCTCAAACAATGCCCGCTCATGCCATGCCGGCGCCGCAGCAGAATCCCTGCGATCGCGGACTCGCGTTGAAGATCGAAATGAAGACGCTGGAAGCCGCTTACAAAGACCTCCTGCCCGAAATCGAAGCCTTCTGCGAAGCGCAGGGCGGCAGCTATAACTCGGCGCTCGGCTCCTACGGCACGCGCTACACGCCGACGTACGAATATCCGGCGTCGGTAGAGCTCCTCCGCGTCCAGCTCAAGCAAGCCGAGGAATCCGCGAAAGCCACCGGCGCGGCCATCGTCGTCAACACCGCGGTCTCGGTGGCCGCGACCGTCTGCAAAAACAGCACATCGAAAGTGAGGGCCATTGCATGAGCGGCACCAGCAACCCGAACTACGTGAAGTTCGGACCGACTGAAATCCTGGCTCGATTCGCGACCGACCGCGGCGAGCTCAAGAGCAACGGGAACGGCGACTACTTCTTCCGCGGCTTTGCCGACGGCCGACGCTTCGCCTGCTTGAACGTAGACCTCGAACGGCGCCTGGTCGACCTGGGCTATCGCGCCGGCGAGCTCGTCGGCATCACGCGCCAGACGCGCAACCGGGCCGCAATCTGGGCAGTGCGCCTGGTTGAGGAATCCGCGGCCGACGCGATTGGCACGTCCGTCCGCCCGGCTCCTGGACCAATCGCTGCGCCGGCAAATCCAACCCGGGCGATCGCCACTAGGCCTGCGCCTCCGATTCCGGAATCGAAGTATGCGGCGCCGGCGCCCAGCTGGCCAGAACTCGAGAATGCGCCGGCTCTACCAAAGCCCGCAGCTCGCGCGATCGAGAACCGGCCGGCCGAAGCTCCGCAAGCTGCCGGCGTCGCGCATCTGAGCGGCATCTTGCGCACCTGCCTTTGCGCCGCGATCGAAGCGGCCCGCGATGCCCAGGTCTACGCCAACAAGAACGGCTTCCCCCTGACCTTCTCGGCCGACCAGGTGCAGGATCTGGCGAGCACGCTCTGCATCCAGGAATTCAAGCAGGCTAATATTCGCCTGATGAACAGCCGCGACGAGCAGCGGCGCACCGCCTCCGGAGGCCGCTAATGCCCACGCGCTTTCAAATCTGGAAACAGGCGATCGCGGACCTGGAGCGCGCGATCGCCGAGCTCGGCCAGGTGCGCGCCTCGCTCAAGGACATCGGGCTCCACGACGTTGGAACCTCCAGCTTTCGGAAGCTCAACATCGAGGACCTCGTCTTCGAGGCTAACAATCTACTCGCGGAGCTCCGCGTGGCCGCATGCGACGATTGCTGCCACGCGATCGCGAAGCATGGCACGGCTGGCGGATGCGACGCGATCGTTCTTCTTTTGAGTGCGCCGTGCGGCTGCCGGTGGGGTTTGCAAGAGGCGAAGCAGTGACAAGAATCTGGTTCGACGAGGACGGCACGCCGCTCCACGAGTGCAACGAGTGTGGTCTTCTGGTCCCGATATACAACGAGCTCTGCCGGGACTGCTGGCGTCAGGAGGATCTTCGCGTTAGATGCGAATCCCTCCGTCAAGAGGCTTAGCTGCTTGTCGGCATCACGCAATCCGTGATTTTTGCCGATTTGCTGCACAGGTATAGTGTGCAGTCCACGCCCCACCAGTACCCCGTGGTGATCTACGCCCGGGTTTCCACCGACGACCAGCGCTGCGAAATGCAGCTCACCGAGCTCCGCGAATACGCGGCGCGCTCCGGATGGACGATCGCCCACGAGTACATCGACCAAGGTTATTCCGGATCGAAGGCTGACCGGCCGGCGCTGATGAGGCTGATGCGCGACGCCAACATGAAGCGCTTCGCGGCCGTGATTGTCTGGAAGCTCGATCGCTTCGGCCGATCGGTAAGCCAGCTGGTGCAGAACGTCCGCCGGCTCGACGAGCTGGGCGTCCGCTTTCTCGTTCCCTCCCAATCCATCGACACCGACCACAAGTCGCCGACCGGGCGCCTGATGATGCACATCCTCGCGGCCATGGCCGAATTTGAGCGGGATCTCATCCGCGAGCGCGTCAACGCCGGCCTCACCGACTACCGCCTCGATTACGCCAAGGGCCGCATCGGCAAAGAGCGCCACAGCCGTTCGGGCAAGGACCTGGCGGTAGGAAGGCCCAAGAAGATCTTCCGGCGCGACGTAGCAGCCAAATTACGCGAGCGCGGGGAGTCCTGGCGTGCGATAGCGAATACAATGGGCGTCCCAGTGACCACGGTTCGCCGCGGTTTGGCCGGCTAAAGTTCATTTCCCCCGGGTTTCCCCGCAAGTGTGCCGAAACCCGTTCGCGGAAATCGCTATTTTGTGATGACGTAGCGGGGGTTCCGAGGCCGGTTTTGGCGTACCGCTAATTGTACTTTGTGGCACATTTCAGGCCTGTTTCCGCATTGTTTTCAATGTCTAAGGCGACTTTGATCGGCTGATCCGCCCGGCTGCCGGGGCGGCATGCCCCCCACACACGGCCTGGCGCGGAAAAATTCGCGCGGGGGGAAGAGGGCGCTCGGAGGTGGTTTTTTTCGCCCTGGAATTTTTCGTCAGCAGAAAGCGCTTGCTTACGATCCGCTCCAGAGCGAACGTGTGTGCAGCGCTAGGAGGCGCTTCACCATGGATCGATTCAAGACGAAGGCGGCCCTGGCGGCCTGGGCCGATGACCAGACGATGAGCGAGGTTGTGGCGTTCTATAACGGGCTGCCGGGCGTGAAGGGCACCAAACGCTTCGAGGACCGCAAAATTGCCGTCAGCCGAATTTGGGCGGCCCTAGGCGGCGCCGCGGACAGCGCCCCGGCCCAGACGCCCACCAAGGCGCGCGCGGTAGCGCCCAAGGCCGCCAGGCCGGCAAAGGTGGCCAAACGGAAGGCCGTAGCCAAGGCGCGAACGCCTAAGGCCGCCGGCGCCGGTACCAAACAGGCGATCATTCAAGAGTTGGTGGCCAGGCCTGGCGGCGCGTCGCTTGGCGAGCTGATGGCGGCGACCGGATGGCAGAAGCACTCGGTGCGTGGTTTCATCGCCGGGACGCTCAAGAAGAAGCTGGGCGCGAGCGTCGAATCGACGAAGGACGCAGCCGGCGAACGCCGCTATTCGATGGCGGCGGGCTAGTTGTTTCCGCCAACGAGCATGATGCCGGTCCGTCCGTTGCAGTCTTGGATTGCGCGCTGGGACGAAATGCCATTGAACATCGACCGTTTGAACTCGATCAAGGGCAGACCCTTGATGGCATTCGCGAACCACTGATCGTTAAGTCGTTGTTGCATGATGAAATTGTCACGGCCGCTCGGCGATTCGCGCTGCAGCGGCCGTTTCGCTTCTTACCGCGTCGATCCAACGCTGGCGGCCAAGTACGATGGCTCCGGAGTGATAGCCGCGGCCTCCACGCGCAACTCCGTGATGTGGTTGTCGCCTATCTGCTTCTGTAGCCACTGCATCAGGTCCTTGGTCTCGACCTGGTGGGTTTCGTCAGTGTTTCCGCGCTGGTGGGTTTCCTCGGCGTTTCCGCGCGTGCCTCCCGTCGCTTGCGGTGTCCCGCGCTGCACGCGGACCTCGCAGGTCTGAGACTGGCGGTTGAGTGGATCGCGATTTACCGGTCTGATCGTAAAGTTCACGGTGTGTCTCCTCTGGCTGAGAGCTTACCGCATTTACCTGCCCTAGAACGCCATGGGTCTATCGGCATAGGACCGCACACCGCCCGCGACATAGGCCACCAAGGTACCTTCGCCCTAGAACCTATTTCGTAGGACACACGCGTCCGAAGGTGCAGATGGTGTCCTCGGAATTGATTCGTTTCCCGTGCAGCTCCACGCGGGCGAGCCAGCGCTTCTTTGGCAAGCTGCTGACGCGCGTCGATCCCGATGCCCAGAACGGATTCGGGTTTGAAGGAACGATTGCGCGGCCGGGCTCGATCGTTCCCTGGGAAGCGTTGTGGCCAACGCCAGCCCATCCCGAAATTCCGATCCTACTCGAGTGCGCCGGGAATCCTCGACCAGAGCGAGGCCACCGGCGCCATGGGCAGGAGGACACCTACATCCTTTGGCGCTTCGATCCCGAGCGAAAGGAGTGGGAGGAAATCGCGCGCTCGATGGGAGAGAGCTGGACCTGGGCGATCGATCTCCGCCAGGTCGCGATTCGCGCGCTGGAGGAATCGCGCGGCAAGCAGATCCAGATTTTCGCGGGGCTCAAGGATGTGCTGGCGCGCATGCGGCACAGTCTCGACGTCGAGATTCAGAGCCTCCCCGTTCCCGACCGCGGCCGCGCGGTGGCGGTTTTGCATGACGACTTCTGCGTTCGCCTCACGCGCCTGGCGCCCGTCGATCCCGCCTACGACCGCGTTGCTTCCGGCTATCAGGGCTAGGTTTTCGTTTTTGTTCGCATCCGCCGGCTGGTTGCGGGCGGGCGGGCTTGGTGGTTGTGGTGGTGCAAAACAACCGTTTTTTTCTTCTACTACAACCCGCCCGCCTAACGCCTTTCTCAGTGTTTCAAGTGAATAAGGATACGGCCGCGTTCAACGCAGTTTTCCTCGCAATCCAACGAAGTTTTCTGCGTTGAAAACGGGAATAGGAGGCGAAGGCTCAACGAAGTTTTCTGCGTTGAACGAAATGGCCCACCGACCCGGGTAGTACCTCGGTGAAAATAAAGTTGGATTGGGCCTTGCGTTCACGCCCGCTTGGGTTTTATTATAAAAGCCGTTCGCGTGACTACCTCATTACAACCACCGCCGCAGAAGGCTCTCGGGCGCCCGCGCCGCTTCAACGCGCACGTCGAGGCGGCCAAACTGCGTGCGTCGGGCATGCCCTGGGTAGCCGTGTCGAAGAAGCTCGGCGTCTCGCATCAAACGCTTTACCATCACATGCCGGAAATAAGGCGCATGGTGGAAAAACTCCTGAGGAAGGAAACCGCGGCTTGAGGGAATTAGGATGGAATGGGCGATGAATTGCTCTAATATTCGCGTCCGTACTATCCGTTATCGGAACTCAACAGCAGTACTAGGACGTAATATAAGAGCACCTCCGGCGCCGCCAGAGCTCGCTCTCCACGCAACTCTTTGACCGGATTGACGTGGTTTGCGAGTAAACATAACGCCAGAGGATATCGCCACGGCGCAAGGCCGCGGCGCAGTACTATTTTCCCACCTATCCTCGCGTTAAATCAACTGAATTAAGTACCAGTTTGTCCATAGCCAAGTTTTAGGCGAAGGGGTTTTTAGCGAGATGAAGGCACCAACCCGCATCGACGACCGCGAGGATAGACGAATCCTCTGGCGATTTCACGCCGTGCTTCTGATCTTGTGCGCCATCGCGCTCGCCGCCGGCGTTGCTTACAACACCCTCTATTGGAGGCTGCATCAGTGAGTGCGGCCCTAGCAGTCGCACCCCCGCGATCGAAGGCTGGTCGAGAAACGGCGCCCGAGACGTTCAAACGCCGCCGCGCCGGCTACACGCCCCTAGACCACCGCGAGGTTTTCTACAACCTCTCGCGCCTTACGGCCGGCAAGACGCAGCTGCTCTGCATCCTCTACGTCCTGCAATCGACCGCGGGCGCTAGCCGCGCTGCGGGCGAAGATGCGCCGGCCGAGAGCGAACCGATCTCCACCGAGGAGTTCGCCTGGTTCTGTGGCGAGAAGAATCTGCGCACCGTCCAGGCCGCCCTTGAGGATCTCTGCGAGCGCAAGGTCCTGGTTCGCAAGATGAAGAAGCGAGGCCAGTACGTGTACGCGGCGCCGGCTGCCAGCTGGGAAAAACTGCCTAGTTTTCTGCCACCGAAAAAACCGGTCGATTCCGCCGAGTCGCTTGATGAATCAGGTACTTCCGAAGAAGAAGAGGGAGATGAAATGGCGAACCTTCAACGCAGAAAACTTCGTTTAAATTCGCTCGGCGACCAGCCGCTGGAGCTCTCGGCCGGCCGCCCTTCGAAGGCGCATCCGCTTGAGGCGCTCATCGCCGATAAGCGCCAGCCGATCCCCATCGAGAAGGTCCAGTTCGACTGCGACACTCCCGCCCATGTGGATCCAGTGATGTACCGCGGGATACTGCGGATCTCGATCCGGATGGGATCACATGATACCGCCGGTGTCAGGACACATGTCACCCAAAATGGGGCGAATAGGGGGCGAAGGTTCAACGCAGAAAACTGCGTTGAACGGAATGGCCACGCTGTAAACAAAGAGCTTAGCGATGCAATAGCAACACGCGGTGCGCCTATGCAGGCCGCGATTTCGAAGCGCGAGATGACGAACCAGCTGGCGCTCAAGCGCGAGGCGCTCAACCGCTGGTTGCGTGACAAGCTCGGGCCCGTTGACGACGACATTGTTCGGGATTGCATTGCCTGCCAGGGCACCGCCACCGATGCAGACGTTTACGCTGCGCTGAAGCGCCGGGCCCACGCTATTAAAGGATGGGGGCTGGTGGTTGTGATCCATGCTGACGTCGGGCGCGCGGCAGCCAAGGCTGCATATGTCAATAAAGACATACCGCGCCCGGGCGAAGAGCCTGAAGCGATCGCCGCACGCCAGCGGGAGCGAGAGCTCGAAAGCCTGCGGAATGGGATCCGGTTCATTGAACATGATCCAGACCATCCGGCAGCGCGGGACGCGCGTGAGGTCTTGGAGCATGCCGACCCGGCGCTGGTGGCCGAAGCGAGGGCGACTTTGTGAAGGAGGCTGTGATGGAAGGACGCAACATGAAAGCCAGCGAAGCGATGCGGCTGGGCGCTATGCTCAGCGGTCAGGCGTTCGGATTGTTGGAGGCCTCCGACGGCCGCACGTGCGCCATGGGCGCGCTGCGGAAGGCGGTAGGTCTTCCCGTGCGAGGCATGAGCAAACTGGAACGATGGTCGACCCAAGCCCGGCTGAAACGACAATTCCCGATTTTGGCGATGACTCCAGAAGCGTTTTGCCCAGGCTGCCGCCTGCAGGTCTTCGAAGGGGTGGTGTTGGTTGACCTGATCGTCCACCTCAACAACGACGACCGCTGGTCGCGCGAGCGCATCGCCGACCTGGTCCAGAAATACGAGGAGCGCGCCGCTGCGGTCAGTCGTCCGACGGAATCGGACAACTGCCCCTCCACCGAGGAGCTCGTAGCGGCACTATGACTTTGCACGCCGGTTTTCGCAACACGCGCGCCAGGTCCCGGAGTTTTGCCATCATCTCCGGGGCCTTCCAATGCGCGTTAAGCGACGTGCCGGGAAGCAGCGCGGGACGCGGTGCCCCTCACACCTCCGACGGTGAGCGCCGCGTCCCTCCGCGTTCTTCTTTCGAAGCCGGAGGCCGCGCGTGAGAGAGACGGCGCCTTTCAAGTGCGACTACTGCCTCGAACGCAAGGGCCAGACGAATCATTGGTGGATGCGCGACGTCCTGGCAGGGACTGCCAGGGTGTTTAGGCTGATCCAGTGGGACGACGAGCTCGCGGACAAACGGGTGACGGCGGATGGCCTGCCGACTACCGACCCGGATGGCAGATACGTCTTTGAACACATTTGCTCGGAGAGTTGTGCGTCGAAGGCTCTCTCTAAGCACATGGCGAAGGTGAGCCAGCCCGCGAAAGGACTGCGTGCGGAGCCATTTGAGCGAGTGGAAACGCCGGGAGGCCCGGCATTGGTGACCTGAAAAGTAACAGGCCCGGCATGGAGGCCGGGCCAGGAGAAACAAACTTGTTATGTCAGCAACAACAGTAACCGATCATCAGACGCCAGGCAACCGGCCGGGAATTCCCCGCCCTGCGAACGGCAAACCCGACGGTCAACATCGCCTGCCGCGCGCGGCAGCGCCGCCGTCGCCATGGACCGCGCACCTGCGGTCGCTCGTAGGCCAGCCGGTCACCGTGCTCACCTACGGTCCGGCGGCCTTGCTGGAGTTCGAAGGCAAGCTGGTCGCCATCGACTTCAATCACATGAACTGCGCGATCGAAACCGTCAGCGGCCTCGTGCTGACGTTCAAGAACGTGCATCACATCACCTCGTTTGCGCCCGTAGGTGGCACCAAGCTGCCTGTATCCCAGGTGGGGGTAGAGCAGGCGTGACGCACCAACATGAAATCCATGCCGCTCGCATGCGCGCGGCCGCCACGGAGCGGCTCCGGAAGAGACTGTGGTCGAAGCTCCATCGCCAATGGGACGCGGGCGAGCTGACGGCCGCCGAGGTTGAGAAGGCCAAGCGCGAATTCTGGGACCGTAAGAAACGGGAAGTCGACCTAATCCGATCGGCTGAAGTGCCGCGCGCACATCCGCGCCGGAGGTTCGCATGAGCGCGCTCGCGGTAATGCCTCGCTCATCGGGACTTGAGTGCGTCATTGCTACCGAGCTCGCGGCCGCGAAGAACTATCTCGCGTGGATCGACATTCATCCGCTGGGCGCCAAGGTCGACAGCTTGTATTGCGCGGTGAATCGCCTGATCGATTGCATCGAGGTACTCACGGTCGATTGCGACGCGCGGCATCACGGCCTGGTGCTCGACTGCGTAAGCGATGCGAACGCCGAACTGCGTGATGTCCTCGACCGCCTCGCGCATCCGCAAAAGATGGAAGATCTCGAAAGGCAGCTTGCCGCGCTCACCACCGCGCGTGAGGAAGATCTTAGGCGAGCAGCGGAACGCTCGCACCGCGCGGAGGCGAAGGCATGAAACGTCCACACTGGACCGAATGCCGGCGCGACTACCTCGCGGACAAAGGCAAGGCGCCGGCGAAGGTAGTCAACATCGCCGATGGCTTCTTGCTGCGCACCGCGCGCGTGACGGCCGACGACATTCTCGACGGAGTTCGCTGTACCAACAAGTTCCTGGCGGAGGAAATCCGCCGGAAGAAAGGCAGGGGAAATCAGCAGAGCAACGCGGGCGCCCAGGAGGACTCGGCGCCCGAATTCCCTGCCGGAGGCAGCGCAGCATGAAGAAGACTTCGAGTTCCTCGCGGACCGGCTTGAGCCGCAACTCCGCGGGAAGAAAGGAGCCAGCAAAGGCGACATTCAAGGCCTCGGGCGCGGCCGAGAAAACCGCGCCCAGGCAGTTCCCTTCTTGGCTGCGCCGTATGATTCTGCGCCAACTGGCAGCCGAGCGTAAGATTCGCCTTCGACGCGCGAAAGCAGGCCTGGACGGAGTGGAGGCTCGCACGTGAGCTGGACACGCGCCCACATCGAGGAGCTCGCCGAGCTGCAGATCCGCACGCAACGCATCATCGAAAGCGCCGGCACTGATGCGCCAGGCGTTGACTGGCTGGTAGAGGTCAACGAATGCCTCACCAACGCCGAGGGTCTGGCGGCGGTTCAGATCCTCCGGCGCGATGGGCCACAAGGTCTTGAAGGCTTGCTCGCTAAACGCTTGCTCGCTGCAGGCTCGCTCGCAGAACGCTTGCTCGCTAAACGCTTGCTCGCTGAAGGCTCGCTCGGGGAGGCTCGCACATGACGATCCCCGAGCTGCTCGTACACAAGATGCAAGCGTCGTCGGGCAACGAAGCCACGTTCGACGTCGCCTTCATATCTCAGACTCCTGGCGCGCCGGCGAGTCTCATCACCATAGTCACGCGCTGGACTTTCGCGCCAACCGCAGCCGATATCGGTGAGGCCCGCGCGCTCATCTGCACTATTCCGGCCTTCAAATACGAGGCGGAGTCGCGCAACATTAGCGCCGCGATGCACTACCACGCGACCGGCAGCGCGTCCGATCCGGGGATGAACTAATCATGTTCCTCTGGGATAGACAGCTTCCGCTAAAGCCAGAAAGCCAGATTTCGTTACCGCCGATCATGCTGCCCTGGCGCTGCGCCAATTGCGGCGCGGAGGGTACGCTGCCCAAGGGATCGAGCGCGAGCGAAACAATGCGCCAGGTCGAAATAGCGCACGGCCGCGTCGCTCCTGAATGCTGGATGCCGCGCTTCCTTGCGGTCACGAACGGCCGAGCCGTGGAGGTTCGGGTATGAGGCTCTACTCGTACACCGGCGTGTGGCCGCTCATCGATCGGATGAATGCGCGCCAACGGAAAGCCGACGCAGCGGCCGCGAAAGCCAACGAACAAGCCGAGCGCGATCGCGCGCGCGCGATGGAGGCAGCCGAAGAGCTGGAACGCGCGCAGCTACGGCGCCGGGCGGCAGCGTTCGAGAGGGGCGTCGTGATCCGGCGCCCGGCCGAGAGCGTTCGCACAACCAAGATTTCCCGCGCGGTGCGGGGGAGCTGAGCCGCCAGCATCGCGGCAGTAGGGTCCTGTAAATGTTGGCGCGGCCCCGGAAGCGGTACTTAAAAGACACGGGGCCGCGCGTTCAAGAGAGAGGGTATTTGAAACAGCTCCACATCGCCCACGGCTTTTCGCTGCCGCTAGAAACGGTGACCCAGACCCTCGCCATTCTGGCGAAGCGCCGCGTCGGCAAAAGCTACACGGCCAGGCGTATCACCGAGCAGCTCGTCGCGGCGAAGCAGCAGGTGGTGATCATCGACCCGAAAGGCGATTGGTGGGGCATTCGATCGAGCGCCGACGGCAAGGCGCCCGGCTTGCCCGTAACAATTCTGGGCGGTGGCCACGGCGATATCCCGTTGGAAGTTGGCTCGGGCGAGCTGGTGGCGAAGCTCGCCGTGCATGAGCGCGTGAGCCTGCTTCTCGATGTTTCGAACTTCCGGAAGCGTGAGGTAGCCGTCTTCATGAGCGACTTCCTCGAGGCCTTCTACCGGTTGAAAGCCGCCGAGGAATATCGCTCGCCCGTAATGTTGGTCGTCGACGAGGCCGACGCAATCGCGCCCCAGAAGCCCTACGCCGGCGAGGAGCGCATGCTTGGTGCGATCGAGGATATCGTCCGTCGCGGCGGCCAGCGTGGCATCGGCTGCCTGCTGATCACGCAGCGCAGCGCGGTGCTGAACAAGAACGTGCTCACCCAAAGCGAGTGCCTCGTCGCCATGCGCACGATCGCGCCACAGGATCTCGACGCGATGAACGCCTGGATCGACGTCCACGGCACGGTAGAGGAGCGCAAGGTGCTGATGGCATCGCTGCCGGCATTGCCGGTGGGCGTGGCATGGTTCTGGTCGCCCGGCTGGCCTACCGAGGACGGCATCTTCAAACGCGTGCATGTGGCGGCCATCGACACGTTCGATTCGGGTGCTACGCCGAAGCCTGGCGAGAAGCGCGTCGAGCCGAAGAATCTAGCGCAGGTCGACCTCGAAGCGTTGCGCCGGCAGATGGCGGCGACCATCGCCAAGGTCGAGGCTGACGATCCGCGGAAGCTTCGCCAGCAGATAGCTGCGCTCCAAAAACAGGTCGCGGCCCGGATTATACCGGATAAGGTATTACCGGCCGCTCATACACCGGCGAAGGAAGTCGCGGCCGAGCGGCTGAAGAAGGAATTCGACCGCGGCGTGCACGCAGAGCGGAAGCGCATCGCGGCCGAGGTAGTCCCTCAGCTCAAGGAGGCCAAGCGGTCGCTAGAGAGAATCCTTCCGGTGAAGATCGACGTGTCGGTAGGCGGCTCCGGATTCAAGTGCGAGCGCGGCGCCGAAATCGCCGACGCGGTGAGCGACGTCATCCAGCTGCTCGGCAAGTACGGGCCGCTGCCGGAGCAAGCAGCCGCCGCGCCGACGCCGCCATATGTCGTCGCGGTTGCCGTTCAGAGCCGCTCAGGCGTCCGCACGCCTCCCAGCCAGACCTACGTTCCAGACGGCGAATTTAAGCTGAACAGGCTGCGCCGCGCAATATTGATCGCGCTTGCCCAGCATCCGAACGGCGTCACTCGTGGCCAGGTCCTGCTGCATGCCGGCTACCGCGCCTCGGGCGACGTCTCGGTAGCGTTCGCAGATCTCGCCCGGCGCGACTTCATTTACTCGACCGATGACCGTGACTCCGCCAAGTTGTTCATCACCGCGAGCGGCGAACAGATCCTCGGTCCCTACGATCCCCTGCCCACGGGTGCCGAGCTGCTCGCCAGGCTGTTGAGCGACGGCAAGCTATCGAAGGTCCAGAAGGCAATGCTCAAGATCATTTCCGAATCGGGCGAGCCGCTCTCGCGCGGTGAGATAGTGCAGCGATCAGGCTACAAGCCGTCGGGCGACGTCTCGGTTGCTTTCGGCCGCCTCGTGGCTTACGGTTACGCGGTCGACGTCGCCGGCAAGCTGAAGCTCGCGGAGGAGCTGGTGTGATCTACTTCGTCGCCGGCGCCGTGCTGCTGATCATCGCTGGGCTCATGACGCTGCTGCCGAAGGAGCGTGGCTGAATGAGTTACCTCAACGCCATCGTCATCTGCAGGCGCGCGAGCGATCCGGTACCGGCGCGCTCTTTGCCTGGTTATCAGTGCAAAGTCTGCAACGAGGAGCTCGTCGCCACTCCCACCGGACGGCGCATGATCGCAGAGGGCGGCACGCCGTACTGCAATAAGCACGGCTTCCAAATGGCAGAAGAAGCCGAAGCTGCAGGCCTGGCCGGTCCAATGATCATGTCGGCTGAAGCAGGCGCCGCGCTTGAAAGAATAGTGGAGCGCATGAGGAGCGGAAGCTGATGCCCATCCGTCCCGAGTTCCGCCACTTCTACCGCGGCCTCCGCTGGGCCATGACGCGCGCCCGCATGCTAGCCCGCGCCGGCGGCCGCTTCACGCTGTTGGGTGAGTATTTAGGCGGAGCGCGTTGCGAGAACTGCCGCTCGCTCGATGGCGCCATCGGGATACGGGACTACTGGGGCAACTTCAGCACGTTGAGCAAAGACGACGCGCAATCGGTCGATCCCAAGCGGCTCGTCACGATCCAGATCGGCGTCGCGCACCGCAATCACGTTCCAGGCGACGACCGCGACGAGAACCTCGCGGCCTGGTGCAGACGCTGCCACTTGCTTTACGATGCGGACAAACATCGCTTCACAAGAGCTACGCGCAAGGACGCCGCGCGGCCGCTGCTTCAGGAGATCGCATCGTGACGGGACGACTGATGGCTGAACAGTGGAGGTCGTTTAGCGAATCCGTGCTCCATGAGGCGCCGGCCGCGGTTCATGACGAAATGCGAGTTGCCTTCTACGCCGGCGCACACGCTTTCTTAATCTCGCTTGAGGAAGCTTACGCGGGCGCTGTTCCCACGGCAGAAGAATTGCGGCTGCTGTCGGAGGCCGTTTGCAAGCCGCGACCAGGTAAGCCACAGCCGCGTGAGATATCCCAGCGTGCCTACTTGGAGGTGTTCTACTCCGGCGGCAACGCTCTCATTTTCGCAATCGCCGGACAGCATTCGACGAAAGGCTATCCGCAAACGATGCAGGACCTGCGAGAGGAGTTGGCCGACGCATGAGCGTGTTCTACATGTCCTTTGCCGACGACGAGCGCGGCGGCTTCCAGGGCGCGCTGGTGATGGAGGCCCCGACGTTAGAGCGAGCACTGCGCGCATCGCATGCCCTCGGCATCAATCCGGGCGGCGAGGTGCTGAGCATCGAACACGATACGCCAGAGGACATCGCCCACCTGGAGACGCTATTCCCGCGCGACAAGTGGTTTCGCTTGCTATTTCGCGACGAGATCCCTGATCCAGTCGGTCCTGACGGCAAGCCGAAGAAGGCGAGGGCCAGATCATGAGCGTGAAGAACATCGCCGCGCGCATAGAGGACGGCCAGGCTGTCTATCAGTTCCATTGCGAGGGCTGCGGAGAGGCGGGCACGCTGGGCGTCCCGCTCGACTCGCACGGCACCTTCGCCTGCCCGGAAGGCTGTGGCGCAACGTACGTCCAGTGGAAGAATCCCGAGGGCAAGTATCAGCTCACGTGCGTCGTGTGCCCCGTGTTGGACGACGGGGAGCCGGTCTTCGAGGAGATGCTCGATGCGTCGGAGATCGAGGACTGATGTCTGACCACACCTATTTCCTCATCGAGCCCGGCAGCCCGGTGCTGGAGGTCATCGCCGAGGCCAAGGAAATGCATCGCGCGTATTTGGCCACCGTGGAGGCATTCGCGGCCGAGTTCGGAACGAAGAGGTGGTACGCGACCACCAAATGGCAGGTGTACGTGCTCGGCCTGGCCTTCGACGGACCGCCGCCACGCGGCTGGCGCGAGAACAAATCGAAGGGCTATTCGCGGCCGGACCTCCGGACGCCTGAGGGCCGCGCGATCGCGCCGCGCATGAAGGCGCTGCCCAACGGAGTCTCTGCTTCGAAGTTCGGTAGCATGCTCGACGAAAGGTTTGAAGCGATTGCCGCCGACCCTCAACGGTCCTACACAGCATGGGACGGATGCGCGGTGTCTTGGACCGGCTACGAAATCCTCGGCGAGCACACTCTTCTATGCGTTCCCGCCGCGTGCAAGGTTTCTCCGCCCGGCTGCCGCGGGCTGAAGATGTCCGAATACTGGCAGCTCAAAGAAGCGGCGGAAACGGCGGTGCCGGCGTGAACCCGTTGCAAGCATATTTTCTCGGCGTCGCCACGCCGATCGTTGCGTTCTTTATAGGCCTGGGCGGCTGGCTGATCGTTCAAGAGGCCCGCATTGCGTGGCGCAGGAGGCATTTGCGATGACGCCTTTCTGGCAAGGCTTCTTGCTCGGCTTCCTTGCGTTTCCGGTACTCTTCCTCGCGTGGATGGCACTGATCATCTGGCGGGCAGGGAGGCATTTGCGATGAGCTGTCCCTTCTACGGCCAGTGCGCGCTGCCGGTGCTGAAGACCACGCACCCGACCGGCGGCAACCAGTGTGCCCTCATCGTGGAATCCTTCTCGCAATGCGTGATGGAGGTGCGGCAAAACAAACCCGACTGGGACAAATGCGAGCGCAACGTTGGCGGCATGCGCGATCGCGCCGAGAAGCTTCTCGAGTGGGCAAAGAACGACGAAGGCCGAAAGCTGCTGTTCCAGTTTGATTATCCGGATTGACCTATGAAACCGAAACGGAAGCGCCTGTTCTGGTCCGCACAGGAGCTGCGCCGTCTGATCAAGCTCTACCCCTCGCGGCCTACCAAGGAGATCGCTCGAACGCTCGATCGTACGCTCTTCGGCGTGTACGGAGCGGCCAATAAGCTCGGGCTAAAGAAGACAGCGGAGTTCATCGCGAGCCCGGCATCGCGCGCGCGGCTGCAGAAGGGAACCCGGAGCGGTGCGGCCTTCCGATTCCA
>QGNH01000099.1_pt1 | contig 65166 bp, 66 predicted proteins | sample 1735481 | NCBI WGS metagenome assembly QGNH01 (sample SAMN09239004, study PRJNA386568) | Viral metagenome, whole genome shotgun sequencing project.
TCTTTACCAATTCCTTTTTCAACAGTTAATATTGATATAGTTCTACCTTTCTGAAATAAATCAGATTGTACTTCTAATACACGTCTTTCTTTATTAGTTTCAGTTACAGATTCTCTTTTCTTTTTTAGTTCAGAGAATTCTTTAAATTCTTCAGTACTCCAATCATTCTGTTTATCTAATTTAGCCCAACGCACTTCTTCTTCATGAGATAATCCTTTAGATATCTTTTCATCACTTCTAAACCAACCTATATCATTATCTTGAGCAAAACTAGGATGCCCTTTAATAGAAGGCGTAATCTCTGGAGTTATAATTCTTTCTTCAGTATAATTAGTACCGCCAGGTACTGTTAGATTTGAGTAGTATTTAGTGTTTCTTAATATAAATGAGTTTTTCCAATGCATATATTGATCTTTGGTAATTTCATTTTTACCACCCATATCATCATCAATATAATATCTACCATTAATTTCAATTGGTTCTTCATTACCATAACCTTCACCTGCACCATCTGTAGTAGCAGTATCAATCTTAATACCATAACTATATCTACTAGCAAGTTCTATAGCAAGTTGTTCTCTATCTTTAATACCTAAATCTAGTAATAACTGTTTTTGTTCTTTAGGAATAGCAAGTTCAGTTAAGATCTTATTTAAATCCCATCCAGACTTCTCTCCTTTAGCAAATATCTGTTTAGCTTTATCAGATTGAAGTATATCAATAGACTTTAACTGATAATTAACATTATCCTCTTGTTCATTAATCAAATTTAATGATAGAGACTCTGTATCATTCTTTATAAAAGAACCACCCTGTAATATGGGTTCATTATTCTCATCTAATTTTCCACTAGTTTCAGGACTCTTGATCCAATCTCCAAACCAATTAATAAACTCATTACTATGAATATGTTCATAAATCTGATTAGACCTATTCCTATCATTATTAGTATATTCTAATAAATCTTTATATAGAATACTATCTACCCAATTACCTTCTTTATCTTTTATCTGGGGTATAATCCAACAACCGTTTGCCATATCTTATTTAATTAACAGGGTAATTTTCCATCTTGCATTCTATCTTGTAATCTTGTCTTAGCAACATCATCTACTATAGGACTCATTTCTTGCCCTATTTCAGCTCCTACATTCAACGATCTATCTTCAGCGGTACTTTCCGTTGGTAATTCGTTGATCGTCTCTTCAGAGGTCTTATTTGACCCAATCTCTCTAAACTCAGGATCAATATATGTAAATGAACTATAGAATTTATTTTTACTCAAAGTATCTTTAACTTGTTCGTCAGTAAGACTTGTAACCTTATTTCTCTCTAGGAATGAGTGAGATAATCCATATTCCTTAATAACCTTACCCTTATTATAATATCCCATCTTCTCAACAGTCTTATAAACAGGAGCACCAGTGCTTTCATTATATCCAATATATTGCATTAGATATGATGTATTATCGTTTACGATATAATGTATGTATGGTTTGAATACAGGTTGTTGAAATTCATTAGGACCTAGATATAATTTTCTATCTTCAAAACTCTTTTTATTAAAGTAGATGGATACAATAGTAGGTTGTTTATTACTCTCAGTAATTGCATTGAATACCTTTTCTTTCTGTATCTGAGGAACTAACTTCTCATTATTCCAATTATTACGAAATACTTCATCTACAATACCAGTTACTGTCATATTAATAGTATTTGGATCTCGTAGATCATCATTAAGATCGTTGATATATTCTGCAAAACTTAAGATATCATTACCATCTCCACGTTTAACTTCCAACTCTTTGAATAATTGAGGTGGAATATAATGGAATATTGAGAATAATCCTTTCTTAAATCCTGAGGTATAGAATGAGTAGACAAATAATTGTTTAGCAAAGTCCTTAACATCTTTATCAGAAGATTGTAATAACTCTTGCCATGCAAATGTCAAGTCTTCCTTAACAAAGTTATCATCTGCCTTAACTGTAGGAATTCCTAAGAATCCTGGAAGTGTCTTATCCTCTTCAAATGAAATACCTTTAACTAATGATTGAATAAGATAGTTATCCTTTAATTCAGGATGAATCTTATTACTATTAACATCCATAACAAAGGTAGTAACCTTGTTAAATATACTTGCTACCTGATTAGGTTTTAAGTTTAACTTATCACTATCAGTAAAGAATCTAGATAAGAATGCAGTATGAATATCATCTGCTATCTTATTTACTAAACTTACTTTATCACTAGCATACTTATTAGAACTCTTTTGTAATATAGTATCTATCAGGTCATTAAACGGTGTAGTTACTGTAATAGTCTTATCCTCCATCAATTGATTAATCAATAGGATACTATTCTTTAAATATGATCCTAAGAATGTACTATTATCTATAGTAGGAACAGTGTTAGTTTTTGGATTATATGGTATAAGTCTATCTATATTAGTAAATGCATTTTCCTTATATACATCTCTAATAGAATCCATGTATAACTTTAACTCACTTAAATTATTACCATACTTCTTTGTATCAACTCTAGAAGCCATAACTAATCTACTAAGTTCTTTAGCAGGACCACTATCTAGACTATCAAATACATCTAGTATTCGTAACTGCTTTGCGTACCAAATACCATCTCGTTTATCTACAGGAGTTTTAAGTAACTCTAAAAGATCTTCTGAGAATGGGTTATATCCAGTTAATTCAGATTTAACTTGTTCCTCAGTTTGTGTAAACTTCTTATATGCCTCATCTAACTGACTATTCCATTTAGTTTTAAGATCTGTAATAATCTTCTTATTCTTCTGACTATCTGTCATTCCTTGAAACTCTGGATCTAGAATATTTCCATCAAGATTAGTAGAGTTTTTAACAAGTTCTTTTAATATAGATTGAGATAAGAATTCAAATGACTTCTCTCCTACTCCAGTACGAAGTAATAAACCTATCATATTATAAGTACGTCTTACAACATTAAGATTGATAATATAAGGGTCTTTAGCAATATCAACATGAGAGTCAATTAAAGCTGAGAGCCAATCTGATATCAATATCTTCTGACCATCTCGTTCAGTTAATCCATACAATTCGTGTAGACTAGTAGTATTACCATCTTCACCTTTTATACCTATTCCAATGTTAAATTTATATTCTACATTAGCAACCTGACATAAAATATGATGTGCGTTACTAAGTGCTGATGGGCCTACACCAAACTTACCACCACTATATTTATACTTAACTTCTGCCTGAGCAACAGGGTTAGCAAAGTCTAAGGATTGCCGTTCTTTAGATACTTCACTCTCTGCTTCAGTAACTATATCAGATAGAGATTTTAATCTATTAGTTACAGCTCCAAGAGGCGCACTAGTAGATAAGAAATGATCCTCACTAAGAAGTATAGACTTATAATGGTCTAGTAAATGATTCTGTATAGCAACTTTGGTATTCTGTTGAATAGGGTCTAATTTAGAGAACTCTTCGAATGATGGGAGTACTTTCTTATTAACTAAGATCTCTTGTATTTCCTTCTTAAACTCTGTATAGTTCTCTTTACCAGATTCTTTATCAAATAGGTTCTTATGATCATAGAATGATTCCTTAGCAACTGTATCATATCTCTTTTCAACAGTAGAATTACCATCATCTAGGAACTTAACTTTACTAGGTTTCCCTTCTTTATTAGTCTTATAATTGTATCTTATAAAGAATAGTTTATCTATATCAAAGTCAGATCCAGTTAATGCTGTAAACTCATTAGGTAAGACTATAACATCTCCCATTTGTTCAGGAATAAATCCTACTATTTTAAGAAATACTGTAGAATTCTGTCCTTGAGTAGGAATACGATAACCTATTCCTTCTAATACATTTGGATTATCACTTAACCATTTCTTCTTTTCTTCAAATGATTTCTTCTCATAATCTGGGATAACATTTGAAAATAACTGTACAGATACTTTTGCTTCTATCCCAGTTATCTTAGCATCCTTAGATTTCTTATCAAATATGAACTTAAGATCATTAGTAGATTCCTTACTATCCTTAGAAGCTAACCCATATCCAGACATCTGAATCAATTGATTACCTGGAAGATGTAAGTCAATAGCATACTTATTAATAGTTGCTATAAATCTATTAAATACCCATTTACGTTCAGGTAGAATATCTATAGGAAGTTGCATTCTAAGACCTTCTTGTATATTCTCTGGTAATCCAGCAATCTTAGCCTCTTCTCCTAAGAGTTTATAAAAGTCATCATTAGTAATCTTACCTGTGGAATAATCTACATTTAGTCTATCTAATAATCTACTTGTTTCTTTATCAGATAAAGTAGATAATGCCTTATTAATATTATTCTTTAATTCCTTACCTTTTACAGAGTTACCATTAACATTATAGTTATTCTCATTTATAATGTTGGCTTGTAATATCTTTTTAACTTGTGATCCAAATAGAGTCTTTTGAAGTTCGTGTGGATCAGTAACTACTTGATGACGTAAGAAACCAAAGTTCTGAGAATAAGTAGTAAGTTTAGAGTAATCATAGTTACTTTGTTCATTAGTATCAGGATTATTAAATAACTTACCTCTAGATCTATTACCTACCTTAACAGCCGTCTCATACTTAATCATATGGATCTTCTCCATATTCTCATACTTACCTTTTGCCTCCATCCTATCAAGAAGATCTTCTAAGTGAGTTCCACCTACAAATCTTCTAAATAAAGTAGCCATAGACATCTTATCATAGATAGGAATAAGAAGTTTATCGTTATCATTAATATCATAATTAACCCTATCAAAGTAAACATACTTCAAGGGTTGCATTACTATATTAAATAGAGATTGTTCTTCTGCCTCACTAATAGGTTCTGTAGAGTTGAGTAGATCAAACGCACTCTGCATCTTATCAGGCCAATTACCTCTACGAATAGATATCTCTCTAAACATCTCAGGAGATAGATATACTTGAGCATCAGTAGGTTGTACCTTACCATCATAATCTCTAAGAGTCTTATCTAAGATTCTATCAACCTGATTAATATCATTACCATACTTAGGAAGTAATAATTGTCTCTGTCTATCTCGAAGTACGTCATAGTAAGTACTCTTTAATTTCTGCTCTACTAATGTTGCTGTGTTATAGGTTTCATTCTCAAACTCACCAGGAATATTCTCTCTAGGAATTACTCCACTAGAAGTTAATACTGATAATCGTTTAATATAATCGTCTACTGGATTACCTTTATTGGCTTTATAGAAAGCAATATCCCCAGAAAATAACATAGTATTTTCTATAGAAGCAGATAATGAATTTATACAATATGATGCTAACATAGATCTAATAGCAGCATCCTCGTCTCCACCAAACTCTTTAGTAAGTCTATCTACAGTGGTTTTATCTAATAACTTAGATTTAAGTAATTCCTTACCATCTATAGTTTCAGAAGTTATAATACCATTATCCTTAGAGTATTTAACAACTCTATCTATATTACTTTCAAGAATCTTTCTAATCTCATCCTTACCCATAGTTTTGAGATCAAAGTTCTTGATATCATTAAATGAGTTAAAGAGTTGATATTTATATGCCAATCCTTTATCTATATTCTTATTCTTACCCTCAGTTACATAATGGTAATTCTCAACTAATTGTTTGAAATCATTAACCTTAACAATATTTCCTTTACCATCTAGGGTACTATAAGATTTAACCATCTTCCAAGCTTGATTGATCCTATTCTCTTCTGCCTCAGCATACTTATAGAATATATCAACAATCTCATCTGGAATAGTTAATCCTACTTCCACCTTCTGATAATTAAAGTCTATACCTTTAAAACCATATAATAAGTAGTAAGTTCTTCTGTCTGCTAATGTTGGGAATACAGTATAACCTTCTCTAGTCAAATACATCTTGAATAAGAAGTCTTCAATTGGAGACATTGTTAAATAATCTCTACCAGTATCAGAAGTCTTATCTTGTATAATAGAATTAAATGTCTTAACAGATACTTTATCTCTAACATCCTTATCTTTAAGTTGTTCTAATAATCTAGAATAACGAGAGAATATATCTGAATTTAAATACTTTAAATATTTATCATCAGTTGTTAACTTACGAATAACATCTGTTACATAACTATTATCTGCAAATACATGTCTATTATTACCATCTGGACCAGATACATTATCAGAAGTACTAGTAATATTAACTTTAGCATATGCCTGAGCCATATCACTAATAGTTGATTCATTCCTAAATAATGTTTTAGGTTCCATTGTTATTTTAGAACCAGTATCTTTAGAACTAGCGAATTTATATAGAGTAGAATGTTCCTTAGAGAATAAATGGAATAATCTTCTATTAATAAGATCTCCAAGAGCACCCTCTTCAGTACCTACTACTTTACTTTTTATAGTGTCGTTTAATACTCTATCAATAGTAGCACTGTCAACATCTATATGTAATGAGTTAAGTATGTTAATAAGTCTATCCTTATATTCTTTAGTATTGATTATACTATTAGTGCGTACAGCACTATTATAATCAGTCTTAAGTTCAGTATATTTAGCAAATATAGGGTCTAACTTCTTTTTATCTAATTTACCTTCTTCAAAGAAACTAGACATAGCAAATACTTCACCCCAAGTTCTAGTTATATTCTTAGATACTTCTTGTATATCAGCATCTACAAAATAGAATGGATGACTAACATTGCCTGCTTCATCAGTTATAGATCTAAACATTGCATTGATATAAGCATGCCTATGCTTACGTAATGAAGTTAAGAATTGAGTTCTTAGTAATTCACTACCTAGTTTAAGTTTCTTAGATAATTGTTGATATGGAAAATATTCAGTTGATTCTAAAATATTAATCATATCTTCTATAGTTTGTTCACCATGTAAGTCATTAGCAAGTCTACTCCAGACTTCATCAAACTTAGCAAAGTTGTGTAGTCCAGTTAAAGGGTCTTTATCAGAAGATTCATGAAGATTGTGTAATAAGAACTTGATAGAATTTGATATGTTATCTTTTGCTGATATCTCGAAACTCTCTTTATCAAAATTCCCAATCTCTTTGTTAGTAATATTCTCTTCTTCTTGTTCCTCATTAATTGTCCTTATTCCTAATTCTTTTGTTATATAATCTTTTATTCTATCTCTGAAAATATTATCATAGTTATTATATACCTCTTTATATAGAGAACCCAATCTAATGGCTGTTTCAAGTCCTACACGAGTTTTTGTTTCAATCTGAGTGATTGTATCAACTTTAAAGAGATCTTTCAACTGTGAGGCTAATTCGGGGCTTAGTTGTCCCTTCTGAATGATATCTAGTATTTGACTATTCTTTGCAGCACGTATATCATATGCAGTACCTAGATCCTTAATAGTATTCTTTAATCCATTCAAATCTAAACTATTTAATGACTCTACAGCATCAATAGTAGCATATTTAGTATGACCTTCTTCAAATAGTTTATTAGAAACACCTTCCATTGCTAAAGCAGATAAACCTCTAGTTAGAGATTGCATCTGTTTATAATTTAAGACATTATCTAATTCTTCACCCTTATAAGTCATTTCATATGTCTTATATCCCAGAGCATCTAGATTAGATTGTAATGGAGTATATGTTCTGAACATACCAGTCTGAATAGAAGTGAACAACTTATCTATATCTAGATTAGTTAATCTATTCTTACCAGTAAATATCTCTTTAACTATTTGATATAACTTACTAAAGAATTCCCCTATTTTACCAAAGATAGTATGATCTTGATTTGCATTCTTATTAAGAACATATTCTCTAAACTTCTCAGCTAAGAACTCTTCTACTTGTTTATTAGATGCCTTGTCAGGAAGTTCACTTGCATACCTTCTCTTAGCCTCATTATATATCTCTTGACGTTGATTATCATCTAGATATAGTAACGATACCCTATGATATGCCTCATGGTAAGCAGTACCAACTTCGGCTACATTAGATAGAACTATTGAATCACGTCTAAATTGACCAAAAGCTCTCTTACCAGATTGAGCAAGGTATATTAACCCATCTTTAATATCTACTGGAATACTATCACCAAGTTTATCTTTTAACCATTGAGTTTCCTTACCTATATCTGCTTTAATATATTCTTTAGAAGTAGTATATGCTAATCTAAATGGTTCTTGATTATCACCTACTTTAACATATTCTTCACCATCAAAATCAGTAAGATCTATAGTTGGTAAAGGAGTAACATCTGTTGTAGGTTTAACTTCTTCATTAACACCTTCCAATAATGCTAATTCCGCATCATATTTGTCGTTAATTTCTTCCCTATTACTTTTAATTAAATTAATTAATGAGTCTGTTGTTTTTTTTTCAGATTTTGCTTTTATAAATCTATATAATATTTCCCTCTCATTTATCATTAACATCCAAGATGCCTTACCTTGAACACCTATTAATCTTCCTACTTTATCTATTATCTTCTGAATGGGTATCTTTTTTTCTATCATTAAATCAATCCAGTCAGAAACTTCTTGCATTTCTTCCCACATAGCATTCTCAGCCTCTTTTTCAGAGGCCCAGACACCTTTATTAATAGAGTTTGGGTCTGTTATACTTTCTCTATAACTTTTAGACCCAGTTACCATTGGCATAATTGAATTTCTTAAATCTATATCTTCTTGTCTTCTTCTTTCAATATCTGCAACTTTAGGATTAACAGGAGTTTCTTCCTTAGTTTCTAACTCTCCAAATCCTCCTTTAGTAATATTAATCTCTGGAGTAGATTTAACTTCTTCCTCAATAATCTGTTGTTCCTGTTGAGTTTCAGGTAATTCTTCCTTAGGAGTTTCTAATACTTTTTCCTTTTCTTCTTTAGTCTCCTCAATCTTTGGCTCTACTTTCTTTTCCTCAATTTTAGTAGTAAGTTCCTTTTCTAATCCCTTAAATGACTTGGATGTATCATAGGTTATATTAGCATATCCCTTAAGAAAATTAGATAATTTCTTAAGATTCTCATCTGTAACTTCTACTCTTTTATTACCACCATCAAACTCACTAGGATTCATTCCAAATGCAATAAGAGTTCTAGGATGTCTAAGTTGAAAATACTTAACTCCTTTTAATGATACTATAGATATGAATAATTTAGGAACAGTTATTTTAACTTCCTCTCCTTTTTCATTAGTATCATATTCATTAACTCCTACATGTATATTAGAATTAACAGGTAAAGATTTGATCTTATCCATTTCACTAGGAGGTAATTTAACCTCTTCGGCAATTTTTATATCTTGTTCCTTCTGTTCCTGACCAGTTGTGGGTTTACGTTTAGATACTCTATCAATTTCAGTTTGATATTTTAGATTCTGTTCCTTAGTCTTTTCAGATGGTTCAATATTTAATCCAGACTCAGACAAGTCTATTATAGTTACAGGTGCATGGAACAATGATCCGGTGTCTTCAAATTCTTGTACATCCGTCTTGACCAACCCATTCTTAATAATAGATCCTGCATAAGTGTCTTTACCTTCACTCTCCCACGAACCAATTTTGAATACCTTAGTCATGGGTTTGTTTAATTCTATTCCTAATTCTTTATTTTGTTTACTAACTGCATAGTTTTTAAACATAGTTGCCCAGTCCACAAACTTACTTCTTTCTAACTCAGCATTTGCTTTATCAGAAGTAATAGTCTTTAGACTAACTACATTCTTACCATAATGTAAATTATCTCCTTCTATGAATAACTGCTTATTCTCTAAATGAGACATATCTCTTTCTATATTATTAGGATGATTTATGTTAGTAGCATGACCAAATAAAGTAAGTAGATCTATAGTTTGACCTACAGTTAAACCAGTTACTTCATCTCCTTCATACACCGCTCTATTACCACCAGATCCTTCTCTAGATTTAGTAAGGATGGCATTAAATAGAATATTAGCATGTTCAGGAGATAGTTTAGATATATTAAGTTTTATAGTACCTTCTTCACCATTACAGGTCTTATTTGTAGTAATGAATATATTACCTGGAGTAGCATCAGTTATTTCAATTCTTTCAACATCTCTACCATGACCAGTCCATGGAGTACCAGTACTATCTACTATTCCTAATGTAATAGTATTAGCATCTTGTTTAAGTACCTCATCAATTTTCCTATTAACATCTGTATTATTAGGAATACCAATAGTCTTCTTTACATTAAGTAACTCCACAGTCTGCCCAGATAGTAATGCAGTAAGAATTAACTTACGATACTTTCTAGTTTTCTCTTTCTGTAACCTAATATATTCAACAACTGCTTCAGGACCTTCTCTACGAATTTTATCTTCAACATAGATATTATCATAATTACTATCATGATAATATAATCCATTAGTAAATTCCTTACCTTCTTTAGTAGTATAATTGACTTTAATAGGTAGGATATCAACTATAGAGTTGAAATTATCTTGATCACCCACCATCTTTCTACTACCAACTATATCATCAATCTCTTCTTTAGAAAACTTATGTCCTTTATCTAGTTTACTTTTTATATCGCTTAAGACTTTCCATACACTAGACTTATATTGATCGTCAGTCTGAGTATCTATAGCAAATTTAACCTTATCTCCTTCTAAAGTATTATTGGGAGAAGAGATGTGTAAATCATACTCTTTATTCCTAACTACAGTCTTCTGTTGATCCTCATCAAAGTTAGAATGAGATATAGACGCAGAAACATCTCTAAGGCCCCTTTTAGACTCACCATACAACTTTTTACTAATAGTTGGTGTTTCGTCCTCATTAATACTTTCCGTTGATTGTAGAGTTTCTTTAGTGTCTTCATCCTCTTTCTGATAAAGAGATAGATTATCCTTATCAACTACTTGATCTGGACCAGTTTCTTTACCATCCTGATCAATAGGAGTTATAGTGGCATGTCCTTCCTCATCTATACTATTTACCTTAGCAATAGTCTGTTGACCTTCAGGAGAGTTATGTACAACTATATCATCGGTAGTAGGTGTATAAGGAGTATTCTCTTCTTCAGTAGATAAGAAGTTTTGTTTCTTAATTTGTTCTAAATCCTTTTGTAGATCTAGTGTAGCATGTCTAGTATAACCTAACTCTTGTTTATGCTTTAGATAGTCTTCTAATCCCTTAGATTCTATACTAATAAACTTATCACTCTTAGGATTAACCAATTCTTTCTCATCTTTAGTTAATTCCAATTCGTCTATTAACTTCAGATTCCTACTTAATTGATCCCTAAGATCACTAGCATGTTTTTGATATCTCTCTTTCTCTGATCCCTTTGCTTTATTAGCAGCAACATCGAAGAAGTTAATTCTTTTCTCTATTAATATATTGTCAATAGTTTGCATTAAAAGGGATTGTACATTTGCAGGAAGCGAAGCAAGATTTGGTATCTTGGTTAAATCCTCATTAGTAGCATCTTTTAAGCTATTCTCATTAGCAACTTGATCTTCTAATAATGACTCTGTATAAGTAACTATTGCTGCTTTAGCAGGATCATATTTCTTAGTATTATCATTATATATCTTACCTACACGTTTCAATTTCTCCATTCCCTTAGGAATTTCAGATTGAAACACTTTGAGATCCTTATCACTAACATTAAATCTTTCTAAGTCTTCTTTAGTAGGATTCTGCATTGCTTTAAGAAAATCTCTAGCATTTTCTATATTACCAAGTTGTGCAGACTTAACTGCTAATGTAGTCCATAGACTATCCTTAGAGAAACGTTCCGCATTCTCATCACCACTTTCTTGACCTTCTCTCATACGTTTATTCCAGTATGAGAATTGCTTTCCCCAACTATTTATATCTTTAACTCTAGGATCAATTTTACCCTGAGTCATATATTGATTAATGGCGTGTCCAACTGTATGTGTAACACCTGCCCCCAACCCTCCAAATAACCCCTGCGTCCAGAAATCTCCATCAGAAGTATATTTATCTAATCTATCTGCAAATGATTTCTTTAATGAAGGATCGTAATGTTTATTAGCAACATATTCTCCTTCTTGTTGAGCAATATATTGATAGGCTTCTTCACCACCTTCAGTTAACATATCCCAACCAATAGCAGCAGCCTTCTTACCAACAACTGGTAACATTGACTGTCCCATTTTCTCAGTTATCTTTAAAGTATTCTCTAATGCAGATCCACTAAATGCTCTATTAAGTAATAAATATTGAGGTATATCTTGAGCAATGCATGCCCATTCTAGATTGTATACATGAGAAGCACCTATAGCAGCTTTCTTTTTAGCTTCCTCTGGTTTCATACCAGATTGTATTGCCTTATCATATATATCACCAAATGATTGATTACTATCCATCATAGTCTCCATATGACGAGATATAACAGCTTCTGTTATTCCTTTAGTTAACCATCTAGTTTGTTCAGCACCAATACCAACTAACTTACCAACTTCTTCAGCACCCTTAGCAAACTTACTAAGTTTAGCCAATGCAGATAATCCTCTTACCGCACCAGCAGCAGGAATAACTAGGGATAAAGTAGATGCTACAGAAGGAGCATTACTCATCCACCAACTCCAGTGCCCAGGAGCAAATTCTCCTTCTTGATAATCTTTATAAATAGGTGTTTCTTCTTCAGACCATGTTTGCAATGATTTACCTATATCAGAAAACCAGTTACCAAATTCCTTTTCAGTTCCTTTAGCAAGTTCTACATATTGAGGAAGATCTAATAAATAACCTACTCCTTCAATAGTGCCACCAACTATTTGACCTACTACAGCTTGATTAATAGCAGAACCTAATTGAGCAATTCCAGATTGATTCTCACCCCTTTGTTTCAATAAGTGTCCCTCAGGATTTACTTCATTATAAATAAACCCTTCATCATACTTACTCCTAGGAATAGAAAGAGACATTTCGGGTAATGTCTCAAACTGTTTATCATATTCTGTTTTGTATCTATCTGATACACCTGTTTGTGGAATGTCGTTAAGATCTATTGGCATTGTTATTTCTTATTTCTAGACATTAAAGTTTCTCTAGCCTCGTTATATACTTCACTAAATTGTTTAGGTCTACCATTAGCATCTACCGGATTTGCTAAAGGTTCCCCAGTATTTGCATCATGAATATAGTATTTACCATCTTCATATCCTTTTATAGTACCGTCTTTTTCATCAATAGGAATTCCAGGATTAAACTTAACTAAAGTATATGATCTGTTAGCATTCTTTTTATATTGTGCAATAGGATTATTATATTCAGCTGCTTCACCAGACATTACGTATTGTTTACCATTAACAGTAACTTGATGAGCATTTGAAAAATTCTCATTATCTGTCATTGCTACAAATGGATTTTCATAATGATAATCTCCAGTAACTTTAATTAATCCATTAGGATTTGATTTTAGTTCTCTCTTAACAATCTTATCATAGAAATCTTTACCATTAAATGTTTCTCCAGTTTCAGGATTCATAAAATCTCTATTAGTAATTTGACCAGAACCTAGTTCTTTTAATTGATCTGTTCCAAATGTATACTTAGTATTAATATCTACATTATTAAGATTAGATTCAGGAATACCTTCTATTTTAGAAGGATAGTATGCATTTAAATAAGTACCTTGTTGTAATTCTTGTTCTAATTGTTTATAAATACCCTCTAAGGTAGAATAAAATTGTTTCTGTAGATTTTTATATGTTTCTGGATCTAGTTTTTCAGATCTTGGATCTAAAAGAGTTTCATACATCTTCTGTCCTGCTTCTGGCATCAACTTAACTAAATTCTTTACTTCCTTCTTATTTAATACTTCTTTATTATAATATTGAACTTTCTTATTTCTATTAGGATTAGCCTCACTTAATAAGTTAACACCCATTGTATTAAATGTTGGAGAACCTGTTTTTATAGTACTAGTTTGTAATTTAAAATCTGAAGATTTAACATCTCTATTATCTGTATTTAATATAGGAGTACGTTCAATTCTTGGATATTGAGGATTAGTTGCCTTTGGTTGTTTACTCATCCATTCTGGATAAGGAGAACCAGTTAAACTTTCTCTTACAAAAGGTTCACCAGCTTCAGTAAATGCTTTCTTTAATACATCCTTATCACTAGCCATATCTTTAGTAATTCCATATCTATCACGATATAGATTAATTGCTCTACGTCCTTCTCTAGTAGCTACCTCAGTATCTAAATTCTTATCTACAACATTCTGTACAATACCATTTGTAACACCTTCTAAATTATACCCTCTAGAAGTAGTTTTAAGATTACCCTTAGCATCTCTTAATAAAGTATCCTTAAGTGGTTGAAAGAATTTCTTCTGTAAATCTGCAATAGGATCACTGTAAGCTACAGATATATTATGAAATATACCATTTCTACCAGTATCATATCCAGTTGATTTATCTTCCTCATATGGATCTAATCTATCTTCAGATGCTAACTTTTGTTTAGTCTGTTCATTTTGCATCCACCCTATATAAGAATCTTGTATATCCTTTACCTTACTCTTATCTATCTTCTGAGCAAGTTCTTGTCTTAACTGACGACGTACTACAGGATCACTAATATCTTCATTAGAGTATTTATCAAATATCTCTTTAGTAGCAGGTATTACTTGTCCTTTAACATATTGTTCATCCTTAGAATTAGGTATATACTTTAAGTTATAGGTATCCTCGTAAGTCTTCATGAGATTATTCATACCCTGTTCATACTGTTGTTGCTTCATCTGACCAACTGCCATCATTTGTTCAAATGGAATTGGTGTATAAACATTAATTAGATTTGATTCTGCTGGTTTATCGTACTGCGTAATCATTTAATATTTTTATTTTATAAATTCCTTTAAGTAATTTATCGGAATTATTGTATTTATTAAGAGTACTTGGATATATATGATATTTAAGTCTTACAGCAGTCAAAGTTTCAAATACTTCTAACTCAGATGTCAAAACATTAAATATTTCTATCTTTCTACTTTGTGGTAATTTAGATCCTTTTAAACAAAGTAATCTAACATTTTTTGATATTTTATCTTTAGTCTCTTGAGATAATTTAACATTCTTTCTTGGAGAAGTATATCCTTTTAAAATTAAAGTTTTAGAAATTTTATTTCTAGTTTCTATAGATGGAGAAATTCCAGTATTCATAGTTGGTCCTGCAATATCTGCAATATTATAACCAATATCTGCTTTATAAGGCATTAATAAATCTAACCAAAATTGTTCTCTATCTATTAAATTATCATGATTAACAACAAATTCTACAATATGAAATTTAAAATTTTCTTTACCATGTTTAGTAAAAGAATTTTGTAAATGTTTATTTTTATGAATCCCATTAATTAATGGTCTTCTATGTCTTTGATATCTTCTATGAAAATACTTACTACTACCTATATATAATTTATCAGTACTTATATTTTCAATAATATATATTCCACCACATCTCATTAAATCATTACCATCCTCACACCAAGGAATTTCAAAACTTAATGTATATAATGGACTAATACTATTTATCATATCTATCTAATCCTAGATTAAAATTATAATTCTTAAAATATTCTCTAAGTAATTGAATTCGCTCAGCATCATTTTCTTTCTGACCTTTCATTAACATATTACGTTGAGTAGCCTGTTGAAGTTGCGTTAATGCTGTTGGAATATATGCATTTTTAGTAGCACGAAGTCTAGCATTAATATCAGCAACTTGGAAGTTAGTGGCAGATCTCTGTTGACCAAATCCACTTAAGGTATTAGCTTCTTCACCAAGATATTGATTATCAATATTCTGTTTCCTAGCAATTGCCTCGGCATTAGCCCTTTGTTGTACAGTAGACCCTGCTTGTAATCCAGCTAAGTAACGTCCTTGTGAAGGCGCTCCTTGCCTAAGATTCTGATAATAATTAGCAGTAGCGAGTCTATTAGATTCTAATTCAGGATCTATGTTATATCTTCTTTTACCCATCATAGACATAACTTGATTCTCATAAGGATTATAGTAATCTTGAGGATTAACATTCTCTGCCTTACCAAATAATCCTTGAGATAGATTATATGCAATGGGAGCATACTGACCCATAGTATTAACTGCATCACCAAAGTTATAACCACTACCTTCAGTAGGAGTATTTTGTTCCGGTAATCTACCACTCCAATATGATTGTGGAATACCCTGTTCTTTAGGTAGATACTGTGCATCTGGAATATACGCATTACCTTTAGCATCTACACCTTTTCGTTTAATTTGTTTAGGATAGGTAGATTTAATTGCATTGGGTATTACCGTATTCCATGGTGTATCTCCACCCTCTGCATATCTATTCTCTGTTAATTCATAAGGATTAACTCCTCCTTCTGCATGAAAACCATGATGTTTCTTCATGGTCATTGCGAATGCCTTACGTTTGGGTGTACAAGTTTCCTTAGTCATAGGAGTACAATATCCTTTATGAGCAGGATTTACAGCACCTTTAATCCAACCACCCTTAGCATACTGTTCCATGTTCTCTCCATATGTTCCACCATAAGGATACATATACCCACCAGTTGATTTCTTAACAGGTTGTGTCATATAAGTAAAGTCCTCTTGATAAGGATTTGCTTGAGATGGATCAAAATTTACTTTATATGAGAAATCACTCTCTGGTATATTTAAAGGATTTTTATCTGGTGGTAAAGCTGTCATACCATACTCACCAGGATTAAATGCTACAGCATGTCTTGCTCCAACTTTCCAAGTTTCTGGTTTATTAGGATCTTCACCAGGACCTATAAGATTCAACTCTTTACCATAAGTACCTCTTAATTGAGAATACTTATCAAATTTATCTCCTAATATACCCTTTTGTTCTTCAGGAGATAGATAGAAATCAGGATATTGTTTAGCATACTCTTCTGCACCAGTTGTTCTAGTCTTAGCCGACATATTTTTTCCAAATCCAGCATTAGCATTATACCCATATTTAGACATAAGATTCTGATATAATTCAGGATTCTTTTCAGGATTCTTTTTAGATAATTTCTTATTTAAAAGATTACTATAATAATATAATTCAGCAGTATCCTTTACTCTTTGTTTACCAACTGAACCATACCCAGAATTACTACCATAACTATCTAATCCTTTAGTATATCTACCGTAGTTCCAATCTTGTTCTGGCGAACTATATTTACTAGAAGGTCCTGCTGGAAGTCCAGCAAACACTCCAGTAGAAGTTCCTCCTGTTGGATATTTTGTTAAACCACCGTACGCAAACATCTGTTGATTCATTTGTTGCTGCTTCTCTGCCTCTTGAGTATTCATTAAGTTAGTATAATTACCTTGAACCTTATTCAACATCATACTAGCAGTTTTCTTTGCTAAAGCAGTAGGTTTGTTCTCTAATATTTTTGTGTATTTACTATATTGTCTCATTAACTTATCACCATTTTCTTTATATGATATTCCATTAGGTGCAATATTCTTACCTAGTATCTCTGTATTCTGAGGTAGATTATATTGTTCACCACCTTCAGCATGTGTCCTACCGTTTACTTTATCCATTTCCCCATCTGGAGTACGGAATATTTCATCATCCTCTAACTCAGCATTACCAGAACCATCTCCACCTCCAGCATAATATCTACCACCTTGGGCATATTCTCTAGGTTGTATATTAGATGGCATCCAAGCTAATCCTCCATATGCAAAAGTAGGTTGATAATCTTGATCTTCATTATTCTGTCTATATGCAGAACTTACTGCTAAAGATTTATTCCAATCACCAACTTGTTTTTGATAACGCATCTTCTGATCTAACTTCTTATAGTTAGGATGCTCCATCAATGCTTTAAAAGGATTAAATAATCCACCAATTACCGCATATTGACGTGCTCCTGATATATCTTGATATCCACCAGTATTACTATCTATACGTTCAGCATGTTCTCTTATAGGTTTTCCTATAGAATCGCCTATTGCAGATACTCCACCAATAACTCCTCCTATAGGACCTGCTTGAGATATTCCTGCCATAGCAGTATTATAACCTTGTTCTCCTTGAGCAGAAGGTAAGTTACTAGGTTGTTGACTACTATAATAACCAGAACCTATTGCACCACCGATACTACCTACTTTTTTCATAGTAGGAGATTGTCCAACTCTTTGTTGAGATTTACTATTTGAATTTACATTACCCTGACTATAAGAAGCAATATTAGGATTTTGTGATTGTTGATTAAAATGCTGCTGCATCTCATCAACAGATACTTTAGGAGCATCATATCCTTGAATCTGTGGTTTATTATTAATATAGTTTACCCCACCATCCCAATATTTCATAGTACCACCACATTTATACATGGGATTACCCTCATCCTGAGATTGTTGTTGATATCTCTGTTGTTGACTCTGTTGAGATTGTTGTTGTAACATATCTTGAACAGGACTAGGTCTAAATAGATTTTTAGAAGATTGTTGTTTAACCTTCATGGGTTGTTCTATAACTTTAGGTTTTTTAGACCCCGCATGACCACTTGATTTTTTACTTTTCATTATATGTGAGTTTACGAACAATTATCTCTTTGATATTCTATAGTTAGTAGTTATATAAGGAACACTGAATATATATCCATTTGTATTATTGTAAATAAGATCTACAGTAAGATACTTATCTCTCATACGTTCTTTAAATAATCTTGTTTCATCCCCACCAGTTCTATTCCTAGGTACATTCAGACAAAATTCTCTTTCTTTACGAGTTATATTAGCAGAACTACCTGATGTAATTATAGATTGTTGATTAGAATCCTGATAATCATCTACTACTTTTATATAGTTAAATGTATCAAATGTTATGTTAGCTCCACTAGAATCTGAAGTAGATTCATATTGAATCATATCATATACTTTAGTAGAACTATATTGATCATTAACCATAAATCGTATCATAGACTGACGAAGTACTCCATAGAACCACCCTCTACCACCTATATTATGCATATAGACATTATCTCTAGTACCTCTATTAATTGTAATAGGATTCTTAGATCCATTAGCCTTTAACATATAGAATGGTAGAAATGTCTGAACTCCTACAAATGAATCAAATATCTCACTATATACAAATGTACTAGATGCATTTGGTAGAGATACCATAACTTCATTATTAGCCTTACTATAACAAGATATAGATTCTACATTAGATCCTATAGATCTCCTAACAAATTCCTGAACTCCTTTAATCTTAGAAAGAGGTTCTATTCCTTGTCCACCATACTTATATATAGTATGATTGTTATTATCAAACCANNCAAACCAATATATTCCTTTTAAACCTTCTACTACTGAGAATCGTTTACTACACCCTTCGTTAGTAGATAAATAGTCATATCTATCTAATACTCCACCAGTACCAATGACTAACTGCCCTTGATTATTATCTTGTATTAAAGATCTCTGACTAACTGATAATACTCCAAATGCCATTGGTTGCCAGAAATACAAGTAGTTATCTTTGTGCATTAGAGTAGTTATCTGACCATGTTTAGAATCTACATCTAAGAAATTATCCATCTTAAAGATAGTCCAATTATCTGATAACTCTCCATCTATTTTTAGATTAGATACCATCACTCTATTATCATGTATTATATTACCAGAAGGTAATACATCAGATTTTGGATATGATTTCTTAGTAGTGTTCTCCTGAGAGTATACTGAATTATATTTATATAGATCTACCTTTTGAGTATAAGACATTGCTCCTGATACATAAATACCGGCAAGTTCTTGCATTAATATCCTATCATGATTAGTAGTGTCGTTAGTTTTACTAAAACACTCATCTTCTCGATATCTTAGATCAATAGAGGTTTCTACAGGAAAGTACATAACCAGTTGAGATCTTCTATTACTTGGAATGTCTCCAGTTACTATATTTCTAAGATAATCGAACATTCCTATATAAGTATCTCCACCATAAACATTGGATGTAACTGATCCAGAAGTACATGTATTGATATTACTACAATCTATATAAGAATTAGATTGTCTAGATGAATAAGAGTTGCCTCCGTACTGACTATTAAACACACCTCTCTTGTAATTACAATAGAAACCTACCCATGTATTATTATTAAAATTAGCAATACTATTAGTAGTCTTAATTATTAACTTAGTTCCTCCAGGAGAGAAGTGGGCAGCATCCCCTTGATTACCAGCGCCACCAAGTGGATATACAGCAGATTCTGTAAAATTTGATACTTTATATGCAACCCCGTCCATGTTAATTCCATCAGTATAAAATGTATTAATAGATTTAGATGGAACTCCAAATATTAAACTACTAGTTATCGGAGTAATTCTATAATATTTAAAATCGGTAGTTAGTGGATCTCCTAAATCTAATGATCCCATTCCTTCATATTTAAGAGTAAAGGAATAATTAGTATCAGAAGGTAAGGTACCTATAGTTATATTAGCATTAGTAATATTACTCCATTGATGAGGTATATTAGTAGTACCTATAAATTCTAATGTATCACTAGTAGTATAACTTAATGTTTTATTAAAATTAATCTCAGGAGATATGAACTCTAACATAGTAGGTTCTTTTGTTATTGTAGCAACTGGTGTAGAAGTTCCTGTATATGGTATAGTATATCCTTTATAAGCATATCCAGTACCATCATTATATCTAAACATAGTAGGTGTTAATCCTTGAGCTAGTATATTTCTATCACTAATTAACTTTCTATCTAACCTAACTATTTTGTACTTAGTTGCTCCCTGAGATAATACAGATGTAGTATTTATAGTAAAAGTTATACCTACTGCTCTACCATAAGTTTTGCCATTATAGTAGAAACTATGTGAGTAATTAGTTGGACCAACATCTCCAGAACCTAAAGTATACGAATCTCCATAAAAAGGAAATCTTATATCACCAATCCATTTTACACTGGATTGTCTACCTTTATTATCAAAGAATACTATTCCAAATCTATATGTTTCATCCCGTTGATATCCTAGATAAGTTACTTCTATATTAGTATTACTATAATCTGTATTATAACAATAGTCTTCATTATACACAGTTCCAGTATCACTTATTATAAACTCTTTTTGAATAAATTTATAACTAACATTTACTCCAGATCCACCCAATGTGGTACCATTTACTTGATATTTAAGATTATATAAATGTACATATGTTGGAGAAGTATCTGTTCTTATCTGACTATCTAAAGTAATATCATTATATGGGTTTAAACAATCTGCTTTCTCAGGTACGTCTATACTTCCATTAATCTTAAAATTACTATTTATATTATACCAGTTATTGGAACCCCAAGAACCAGTATCAAATATAGCAGAATGACCACTAGTTAATGTTCCTGTAGCAGTACTTTTAACAAACCTGTAGGTTCTAGCATCAAAATCTATATCCCAATCATTATCTACTACATTAGCAGCAAATAAATAATTATTCTTTTCTTCTATCTCAGCAGCACTAAATACATTTCTACCTACTATAGCAATCTCTTCATAAGTATAACTTCCTAGATTTGATATTCCAGTGTCATAAAAATATGTAGTAGATGGTGTAGTGCTTATATCTTGGTCAGCAATTATACTAACTATAGGAATTGCATTTAATGAATTATATTTAATAGATACTACACGTATTCTACTAAAACCTGAAGGAGGATAGATTGATAATCTAATTCCCTTCCCAGTATTCTCATCTAAATCAGAACCTTTAAAAGTCTTATTAGAACCAGATTGTCCAGATGTCTCACTAATAGATATTAAAGACGATGTTGGAGAAAATAGTGTTTCTGGTCCATTAAGATCATACATTTGATAGGCATACTGAATTTTACCAGCAGTTAACTTACCTGATCCAAATGAAACAAATTGAGGATTACTAATATTAAAGTTAGGAATTAAATCAAACTTATTAACAGGACTCGTTGTTGATACAGTAGCCACGTTAATACTTCTTACAGGATTTAAACCATCTGCAAAATATATCTTTTTTATAGTCTCAGACTCATATCTACCTACTGCCTTAACCCTATATTGAGGAAGTCTATTCCATAGTAATCTAGAACTATCTGATGATAATTGATCATCATATACTACAGATGCAGTACTAACACTATTACCATCTGATGTAAATATAATCTTTAGTATCTTACTATAACCAGTTTGTCCTAGTGCGGTATTATGAGTAATAAATAGATACAACTCATCTCTAATATTACAATGTCCTACTATCCAATAACCATCTGGAATTACAGAAGATATACTAGATAATATTGCATTGCCTGCAACACACTCTAATGATCCTACTGAGTTTAAACCATCCCCAAATAACCTAAAATTCTCTGAATATAAGTATTGATTCTTAGCTAATATAGATTTATCAGCATCAGAGTTCATACCCCCAGAGAAAGTATTTGTAACTTGGTATCTATTACTTTCCATTAGTTATTTGGTTTAAGATATGGAAATAAAACAGTAGTATTCTGATTCTTATTATATATTACTTCTTGCTCACCCATAGTTGAATAGAATGATTGAGCAGTATTAATATTAGGTATAAGTCTAACCCATGAATTGAATATAGATTCTAATTGATCTGAATTAGGCATCATAGCGTTAGCATAAGCTTGTTTACGATGATAGTTCCAAGAACTCTTAGCATCATAATATATAGCATCTCTTACTTGTCCATTTCTCCATTGAGGATATAGTAACTTCATATTGATATACCAGTAGATAGCCTCAAAGAATGCCTCATCATCTGGTACTAATGGATAATTATCAGCATCTACAGGAATTGCCTGATATGATATTAATAGATACCCATCCTTAATATTAGTCTTTATCCATCCACCAACTACTATATAAGAATAATCTAATGAATAGATTGTCCCATTCTCTGTAGTAGGAGTTGTCATAGTACTAGTTATAGGAGTAGATCCTTTAAGAGGGTGTGTAGTAGCATAACTACCTGTAGCGNNATAGCATATCTCATAGGATAGAACGGTCCATTAACTGTTGCAGAGAAAGCTACTTGATTAATAGTATTAAGATCAGCAGGTAATTTAGCCTGATAACTATCTATAACAAGTAATGGCAAGTCTTCCTTGCCAGTAACTCTGGTAATTAATGAAGGAAAGGCTCCTATCTTCTTTAAACTTTCTCCAATCCATTCAATAAAATTTGATACTGAATGCAACCCTTCTTGTAAATCTAGATCTGAGTAGACCTTTGATACTACCTTTCTACAACTTACTAAGTTATATATCATTTTATAATACTATTTATAATTCAAGATAATCTGTAACTCCAGACTTAATAACAGAGGCCAACAATCTCTTATTAGCCCTACTAAATACTAATCTGTAAAATTCTTTATTAACAACCATACAAGTCTTCTTAGACCAGAAAAATCTATATTTAAACCCATCTGTATGATCATTTATATATCTAACCCATTTACCCAATCGTTTAGACTCTTTCCAGTCTATTCCTAAGGCATTCATTGGGTATTCTAGTGGAGTTTTTGCTCCAGATAATATAGCAGGTTTTCTCTTACCTACGTGAATATTACCCATTCTAAAAGGTAATTTGATAACCTTTGATTCCATTATTATCTTACTCATCATTTCTTTATAGTACATTCCACATATATTCTGATAGTCTTCTAAACTAACCCAATATGGAGAATTACGTTCTTTATCCTTTATATAGTCAACATACATATCCTTTAGGAGATAGGGGTGTTGAACAATATTGGGACCTCTTTTATGTTTAGTTATCTTTGTTTGCTCCTGTAGCATTTTCTCTACTTCCCTGATTAGTTTTTAGAGTATTATCAAAGGAATCATTCTTAACATCTGTGGCAGTATTAGTCATAATGTTTAACTCTTTCTTTAATATCATCTCTTTTAATGTAGGTAACATGTTAATAGGAATAGGATACTTACTATCTAATGTGTATTCGGGTATATTCGTGTATGGGTTAATAAAGTTACCTACTTCTGGTGGCAATTCAAATATCCCCCTCACAGAGATATACTCTATAACATGATCATTGTCTACATATAGATACCCATTCTTTAGGTATGCTAGTGGTTCAGAAGCAGTATAATACTTATCCTTCTGCCATCTAACTCTAGTTTGAGGTACAAATTGTATCTCTTTACCATCCATAGTACCTACATATGTTAATCCTGGTCTAAAGTTTAAATCTATAGACTTAGGTATTTTTAACTCAGAACGCACTAATTGTCTACCAGTAAGTACAGTAGAATCCTCTGATTTATCTACTACAACTAGTTTCATACATTGAATCTCTTGAATATAATCTGGATTAACCATCTTACCTTTATCAAGATCCTGTTTAATAAGTAACGCTCTGTATTGATGTATCCAGTTCTCTATCTGTCTATCAGATATAGACTCACTCTGAGTTACTTCACTACCACGTATGATGTTTAAGATATCATAGACTATACTTGCTAGAGATACAAATTCTATTGCCATAGTTAATTATTTGCTAAATATTGTATATTTTAATCCTATTACAGGACTTTTAATAGTAAGATTATAGCCACCATCTATATATAGATTTGGATTAACCCTTAATTCCCCATATACCATTAAAGATTTCATATCATATATACCTCCTATTGATATCATAGGTAACTTATTCTTATACGTAACTATTGTATTATTTATAGAAATAGGTCTATTATTCTTACTATCTAATTTAATACTTTCTAATAAATTACTATTAACAGTAGTACTAATCACCACAGTCATAGAAGTATCATTTCTAAGAGTATCCATATAATAACTAGTAGATAGAAATTCCTTAGATAGTTTTTCATAATCTGCAATGCATTGTGTAGAATCCTTATACTTATAAATAGTATCATGTATTACTACTTTATAAGGTTTAGGTTTATACACAATAGTATCTTTATATTGTGTATCTCCAGGAATAGTAACTGTATTAGTAACTATCTGTGGTTCATCACTAATTATCTTATATGTAGTAAATATACTATATAAAATAAGTACTCCTATTATTATATATGATACTTTTATATTCATGATTAATTTATAGGTACTATTGTATTATCTTTAATTTCTTTATTTTCCATTGGTTTTTGTATCAATTTTATACCCAATGAAATTCCTGCTATAGCACTAAATACTGCTATACATCCAGTATACTCTAATGGATTTTTTAATAATACATATCCACTTGATATAACCGCATATACTCCAAATATAAAAGATAACAATCTACTCATACTTCTATTATCGGGAGATTCTTCAAAAAATCCTATTTTCATAATATTACTATTTTAAGTTTTTAAATACATTTTATCAAAATTTTAATGTCGTTTTTTACTGAGTTTTCCGAGTTTCATTTTCGTTTATTTTTTATTCCGGCTTGGTACATTAGCGTTTTTCTAAAGCTTCAATTCGTTTTGTTAAATCTGATATTTCTGCTTGTTGATCTTGTATGGATTTGATCATCAAAGGAAATAATGCATCTTGATTTAATGTCCAAACATCTTTCGTTTCATCTTCGGGTTTGATGACAGCATTAGGATAAACTTTGTAAAGCTCCTGTGCAATCATTCCAGTTTGAATTTTCCCTTTAGGTTTATCCCTCCAATTCTNNCCAATTGAAATCCACAATATTTATTTTCATTAAAGTATCAATAGAAAATATTGTTTTGTGTATATTTTGCTTTAAACGTAAATCAGATTGTACTGCAAATAAAAGATTGCTACCTGATCCAGTTGTGCCGTTCCACTTTATTGACCCAAGTAAAGTCCCATCGTTATCGTAAAATTGTATATATTGTGTTGCTGTTGATCCGGCATCAGTACCAGCTTGTATCTTTATACCGTTTGCTCCAACAGCGTTACCTTTGTTTTGAAACCCTGCCACTAAACCTGATGTAACTGTATCTAAAACAAATAACCTTATACCTAAATCGTTTATTCCACCGCCTATAACTACTCTATTATTTCTATAAATTGCATTTTGATTGTTCTGACAACGTTGCCACAGGGAAGCGCCATCGTTAAAGTTATAAAAAGCACTAGAAGATAAAACTCCATCATTTCCATCTGCATCTGCATAACCTATGCTAATATTTCCGGCATTATACGTTACTGGATAATTAGAATAAATGGAACTCAAAACCCCGATTGCTACATGATTTTTTAAATCTACCGTGTCAAGTCCTTGAACTTTATTAGAATTTCCCGACTGATCAGCATAAGCCCCGTTAATTGTCATTGTCACTGATTGCCCAAACATCAGGACAGAACTCAAAATAAATAATAGTGTAAAAATAATTTTCTTCATAATTTTATAGTTTTAAATTGTTTACCAAGTTTCTATATGTTTAATAAAACGCATTCTTAATATTCCATTACCTGTTGAGAAACTAGGAATGTGTACCCAAATAGGTGATCCAGGATCTAACTTATCCCAGGCAATCGGAAATTGCCCGCGTCCTGAATAAGTATCGGTTATATAGCTGCTACTGATGTAGAGGAGCTTTTTCTTCAGCCCCTTGTATTTCCCGAAAACTGCAATTGTGTCGGTTGTACCTCCGGTGTAAGCGGTCGAAACATGCTTGTAATTGATAAGACATGTTGTGTATATTGTTTGAGTTGTGCCTGAATTAGTATTTACAAGGGTGTCATTGATGCCTGAAAGAATGTTAGCACTTGAAATGTAAATAGTATCTCCGCCCCTTGATGCATTATCCTCAAGATATACAATATGTTTTACTTGTGCATTAACATGTAATACACAAATTATAAATAATAATATAAATCCTAATTTTTTCATATTTTTGTTTGAATTAAATTTCCGTCATTATCTATTGTTAAAGAATATTGATCTCCATTTGGCGATTTAAATATTTTTGAAGTTACTCCAGATCCTGAAAATACTAATGTTACTATGAAATTAGACGAATCATCTACTGTTAAAGAATATAATGTTGAATTAGGAGATATAAAAATTAAAGAAGTAATACTTGGAACTCCTGTAATTATTGTTTGTACTAGATTACCAAAATTATCAACCTCTAGTTTATTTAATGTACCATTAGGAGACTGAAATACTAAATACGATGAACTAGGTGTAGTATTATTACTATTTATCCATTCAATTAATGAAGGAATATTATATTCCCATTCATCATCTATTAAATGGAAAGCATCTATATATCTAGGATTTCCTCCATAAGCAATTTGAGATTCTAAATCTTTATTATATACAACTAAATTAGAATATACAAGATTCAGAAATTCTACTATTTCAACATCACTAAATCCAATATCTCTTAATTGTTGTACTAAATAATCTGTAGGATTATAACTCATTACTCTTCAAATTTTGTTGTATTCACTCTAGATATCCATCCTTTAATAAATACTTTTAATTTAGGATTCTTCTCTACTAGATGATTATAATAATCAATTCTAGCATTTTCATATCTTTCTACTATATCTATATAATTAGAATTAATCTTAGATATAGTAATTGGTCCTACTATTCCATCTTCAGTTACTTCTATAATATGTTGTAATAGTTTAACGGCAGTTTTGATGCTCGCATTAACGCCCATATCAAATATCTGAAGTTTAAGATCCTCATCATCAATTCTATCCATATTTAACTTTAACCAATAGTCGGTATAGTAAATCTTAGATGCTTCTTCAATAGTTAGATTCTTAATATCTAAATCTGGATACTGTCTCTTGCAGATTCCATATTTAGTTTCTCCACCTAAATCTGATGGATCATTGGAGTATCCACCCTCGTGTTTAAGAATAACTTTTAAATAGTCATTAAATTCTCTCATAGTTCATAATCTTATTATATGGTATCTAAATTAGTATACGAATATTTAGGTTACAAGTTCTACTTAGTCTTATAACTATTAACTACTAATTGTAGAGATGAATTTACAGTTCTCATCATATCTTCATGTTGTGCTTGATTCTGCAACATTAAAGACTTAATATCATCTCTTAATAGCCCTATCTGTTTATCTACATACTCTGTATCGGCTTTCTTATCTAACTTACTAGAATTAGCTAAAGTCTTTAGAGTATAGAATGACCCGAAAGATGTCAATATTACAGTAATCATAATCAATCCAATTCTCTCTGTCCACTTTGTCATATTACTCTTCCTCTTACTATTGGATACTTCTTCAATATTATCTTCATCAAGATTATCATCCATATCAGGATGTACTTCTTCTATCTCTACATCTTTCATCAATGTATCTATATATTAATACTATAATCACTATTACATAGATCATTGAAATGATCTATAATCTCTTTAATTTGACTTATAGTAAAGAAGTTATTATTCTCATAATCACTCTCACTAAAGTAATCTATGATTATATTACCGTATTCATTAATACCCTGTAATTTAATCAAATAAACCTCATTTTCAGACCTGCCATTAATAGATAATATCCTAGTGAGTGTTTTACATATCTCCACTTGTTTAAACATCACAGTGGCTTTAAAATCATTAATTTCTTGTACTGTTGCCATAGGTTAATTTATTGCTGCTGGTTTATATTCTATATATCCAAATTTAGCTGTAAAAACTCCAACAGAAGCTATTCCTGTAATTTTTAGAATATTATCTATTGTCCAATTTTTACTAGTTAAATCAAATATATAATTATTTAATACATGTAGAGTCTTTATAGAACCTCTCAACGTAGAAGAAGAAGTTCTGATTAATTCAGCTTCAATAATAGTTCTACCTGTAATAGCTGTAAGACTACCAATGCTTATACTTGTTCCAGCAAAATAAAAATTAAGTAATCCTGTAGTAGTACTACTATCAACTGTAATATATGCACTTAATTTATCTCCATCTGATGCTAATACATTAGATGGAACCGTATAACTATATAAATCAGTTTCACTAGTCCCACTAGTTGAAACATCTGTATAAAAATCTTTTAATATACCAGGTACTCTAACAAATGTAGAAGATGTTCCAGCAATATAATCTACCTTACCATCTTTATTTACACTAAATTTATTAACACCATTAATCTGTGCTTCAACTATGTTAGAAGTACTACCTAATGAATTATCAAATACTCCTGATACACTATTAACCGATTGACCAAATACTCCTATACCATTAGTAGATATTCCTTGAATTGCTGTATTATCAGTAGATTGACCACTAATTCCAACATTAGTAGACGATACTCCTAAAATACCATACCCACTACTAGATACTCCATAAATTCCTATAGTAGAAGTAGATTGACCATATAATCCATATCCATCAATAGATGTACCATAAACTCCAATTCCAGAAGCTAGTGATTGACCAAAGATTGCATTACTATTTGTAGAATTACCATAAACTCCATAATTATTAGTACTATATCCAGATACTCCTGGACCATCAATACACTCTCCTATAATTCCAAACCCACTAATAGAATCTCCATATACTGCAATATTATTTCCTGAGGAAAGTACATGTGCCCCATCACCAGAAACTATTTTAGTATTAGTTAATACTCCATTATAATCAATATTAAATACATTTGTTACTCCTTTTAATATTTGTAATGGAGTTCCAGTTGCTATCCCAAGAGTTTCAATAGATATACCTATTCCATTCTCTTCCCATATAGTTAATACGTTTCCAGATCCACTACTAGCATTTGCAAAAACATTTCCTAACCCACCATTATTTACAACCTGTAATCCATATCCACTACTAGCATTTTGAATATAAACACCAACACCAGTTGAACTATTGTTTACAAATAATCCATTTCCAATATCTGTATTATTAATTGATATTCCATCTACAGAACTACTACTATTAATAGAAATACCATTAAATCCAGTAAGAGATGTGTCAGTTGTAAATGAACTTGCTGTTAGAAATCCATCATATATTAATAAATTGTTAGAGAATGTAGTTGGCAGACTAAATAAAAATTTACCAGCACTACTACCAGCTTCTGTTTCATCAACATAAGGTCTATACACTACAGTTCCTAAATCAAATTTAAATAACCCATCAGTTGGAGTAACTCCACCACTTCCTCCAGCATGATATACACCATCATCACCCAAGAAGTTAGTACCTGTACCACCTGTAACAATGTAAGATGCTTTACCCCATGTGACTAAGTTAGCTGCTGATATTGATTCAACAGAACTATAACTTATAAAATCAGACTTTAATGCGTATAGACTTAAGTCACCAATTAAGAAATCACTAAGTAATATAGGATTCCCACTATTAGCATTAAGATCTCTAAATTCTAAATTATCAGAACTATCTCTTCTAATACTTACTAATGAATCTCCAAATGCTAATCGTTTAACTGTATTAATATATGTATCAGCATTAAACTTAATTTCTTGATTTAAGAAATCACCATAAATCAAAGGAGTAGCAGTATTACTTTCTGCTATATATAATAAGTAATTACCAGTTTCATTATCTCCTGCATTAGGTCCTATTAGTATATTACTATTTTTATATCTAATATAGGAACTATTAAAATCAGTAGCAACTATATTACCAGTTACTGTAAGTGCCTCAGTTAGTGTAGAAGCATTGTTTATTCCAACTTTAGTAGTATAATATATACCTCCAGTAGTAGAAGTCCAGTAATTAGTTGCACCTCCTATTAAAGAAGCCAACGTATTAGATCCTGATATACTATCTGTAAATACTAAATTATCACTACCATCTACAGTTATTGTAACTCCAGTAGAACCTAAAGTAATACTATCACTACTTAAATCTTGTACTGATAATAACTTAGTAGTAGAATTAAAGAAGAATGTTGAATCTCCTCCTAATACTCCACTATTATTGTATTGTACATTAGAGTCACTACCTCCAATTACACTAGAAACTATTTTATATGTCCCATCATTAAATAAGGCAGATGCCCCATCCCCAGATGCTACAATAGATTGTAATAATGAAAAATTACTATGAACATGTTCTTGTGAATAAGCATCATTCCAATTAGATATATCAGTACTTGTAATCCCATATACATCAGATGCAACAAATACAGGATCAGTCTCTGTAGTTAAATAACCCATTAAAGCATGATTACCCCATCCATAAGCAGCGTTCCAGTTACTTATATGAGTTCCTGTAATAGTGTGTGCGACAGATGCTACAAATATAGGATCTGTTTCATTAACTATATAAGGAATATCATTAGTAAGAAGTGAGATATCATCTCCTGGTTGTAGTCCTGATATAGATAAATTATCTATATATGCCTTAACAGACTGTTGTGTAGGAATAGCGTGTTCATCATTAGATACTAAAGTATCTTCATCTCTAACGCTAGTTATATAGGTAGATTCTCCACCTATGGTTAACCTAGTGATATTAATACCACCTACTACTCTTAAGGATTCAGTACCTAAAAAAGAAGTCCCACCAACAACTATTTTATCACTAGTTGAGATAGGACGTAATATATTTGATCCAGTTCTTATCCAATAAGAATCAGACGTACCTCCACTACCTATAACATATGGATTATATCCAGTAGTTAATTCTATTACAGCTTCTTCTGCTTCATAAGAAGGAACTATAATTGGTGTAACAGTACCTAAGTCCTCTATAAAAGGATTACCAAGGATAATTGCTTCCATTAATTAAGAGTCTTTGTAAGGTTTCTAACATTTGTATTAATTCATCTTTACGTGCTATAAAAGCACTTTTCTCTATTGATTGTAAGTAGGTATAATAATAACCCGCTTCTTTTATATCTCTATATTTACCCGCATCAGAATCTGTCCAACGAGGTACTAATCTTAATTTATCATATACAGCAGTTTTAACCTGTCCATATACTAATATTGAAATTGTTTTAGTTGCTACAGTAGTCCATACTCCACCAGAATAATGTTGTACTTTATAAGTAATATCCCATATACCATCTGGTAATAGTGACGCTGAAGTTCCTAAATAAGATCCACTAACCGATATCATACTAGAATCTAATGTAAATACTAAATCATTCTGTACAGTAAAAGGTGTTGCAAGACCCTTTCCATATAAATCAATAGTATCACATGCTAATATCTCAGTAGTCTTATTAATAACTATTCCCATTGTTATTGAATAAGTTTGAGTTGCAATTGCTGCAAGATCTGTTACTGCTGGAGTTCCCCATCCAGTAGATGTATCTGTAAACGTTATAACTTTGCTATCATTTCTCTCTACAACTGATAGATCTAGTACTAATGCCATATTTTTATATACATTTAAAAAGGGGATTAGGTTGCCCTAACCCCCAATATTATTTAACCAAAATATTCTACAACAAACTCATATTTACCTGCTGTTAACGCAGCAACAGCAATTGTAACTGTCATTGCAGTAGCAGTGGTAGTTACTGCACCAGCACTATATAAAATATTCATTGCTGTAAAAGAAGCATTATCAAAAGCAGTAGCAGCCTTAACAGCCACTCCACCTAATGCTACAGCAATAGTTGATGAACCAGAACTAGTTGCATTAGTAACATTTTTAATAAATACTCTACTTACAACAGATCCAGTTGGAATAGCCACAGGAAGTGTAATTGCACTAATTGCGCCACCAGCCTTAGAAAAATCGTATGTCGATTTAATGGTTTTTAATTTTGCCATTTTATTTGTCTCCTATATTATTATTATTATAAACTAATTGCCTCAAATGAATTCGATATTGATGCCATCCAAGGATTCAATATAGAAAGAATTGTAGAAGTTTGAGCAGCACCATTAACTACATATAATTCAGTAGTAATAGGTTGACTCTTGATATACTGATTATCAGCAGTACGTACAGGTAAGTCAGATTCAATTACAATGCAATCATAATTAGTAGACGCAACAGTTCTCATAGCAGGTTTAATAACTGGAAAGAAAGTTCTATTAGTTATACCTTTATATGATTGTGCAAACTTCTCCTTATCTCTAACAATTTTCCAAGTACCATTTCCTGGGAAAGGTTTAGTTGTATAAACGATAGGAGTTGTAGCAGTACCCCAATTAGCAGACGTCAAGAATACCTTAAAATTAACCTGATAGTATTCATCAATTGAATCTACAGAATCAGTAACATCATAAGGCATAACACGACCGGTAAGAACTATATCAGTACTTCCACCAGTAGCAACTACACGTCTTTGTACGTGTTTATTAATTTGTGCAACAAAAGCAGCAAGCAATGTTGCCAAGGTTGCATCAGTAGCAACAACACGATAAGTAGCCGTAACCTGACCCGGTTTCTCACGAGTATCAGTATACACTATACGAAGAACATATTCTGTACCAACTACAGGAGTTAATGTAGGTGTAATAGTAACAACCTGTTCTACAGCAGCAGAATAACTACGACCACTATAACTTTTTATAGAATTACCTACAATAGGATCTGATATTAAAAGTTTATTAATACCTGTTACAGAAACACCTGTTTCTCCAACTACATCATATGTTCCTACCTGTATTTCTGCGATATAAATAGTATCAGTATCATTTATAGTGGAACCTGGTGCCAATAACGTCATATTTTTATCTAATATAGCTATTTCACCTGCCTCAAAATCATGAGACGTACCGTAGAGAATAGTGCCATTTCCAACAACACTTTTGCCAATTAAGACTTTATTTACTCTATTAAGCATAATTTATTATTTTTATTATTTAATTATTAATACATATGTATACATACGCTCGGTTGAGTTTGAAGCGCACATTGTATTAATGTACGGGTCTTCCTACTCCGCTATTTTAATCACAAGTTAATGTGGCGTTTCCACGTTAAACCCGAAAATAATGTATACTTTAATATTACTCCATGGTATTAATTTCATTGGAGTAAGATCCATACCGTTTATCTGTAATGTTCTCTAAAAACATACCTATTGCTAATTTAATGATTTCAGAATGAGTATGATTAGGTAGATCACAATTAGTAGATGGTAGTGCAACAACTACGGGATATTTGATATATCTGAGATAATAGGTTGGTACGGTGTAATTTCCATCAGATATTAATAGAACATCTTCTCCTTGATATAATCTAAGAGGTCTAGCTAGTCCATAGTGAAGGATATGTCCTCCAAAAGGATTATCTATTTCGTGTCTATAACGATCTGAGGTAATCTCTTTAATTCCCTGTCTTTCAGTTACAGGAATAGAATCTTTAACAAAATATATATCTACTTCTTCAGAAGCAGTTATAAAGTAATCATTTGGTAAATCTGCTTTATAAGCATTGGGTTTAATCGTGCTAGTTGATGTGGAAATAGTAGATTCAGATAGAAGTGTTCTAAGATCTTCTATACGTTTCTGAGTCTGTTCAAATGATTCTCCTTTAGAATTCATTCCACTATATCTAGTCTTTACAAACTTCTCTACAGCCTTATTAATAAAATAGAAAATAATATCTGATCCAGGCATCTCTGAAGATTCAACAGATTTTCCTATATTAGATAACTCAGTAACAAACGATATTTGCATTTCTCTTGCTGTCATATTAGCGAATTTTATGAGCGTTACTCTACTTTAGATGCATTAATTTGTTCAAAAGTCTGTACTCTAGTAGACTCTGTATTTTCTATTACCATATCAACTGCTATAATAACTATTTCAGGATGAGTATGACTAGATAATTCACAGGTATTAGTCTCATATGTTCCTGGAGTTCCACTAACAAGTTTCTTAGGTCTCTTCACATAAGTAATATCACAACCAGTTGGCACAAATTCATCTCCATATACAAACACAATCTTATCTCCATAAAAAGAAACAAGAGGTCTACGTATATAAGGATCGTTTATAAGATCTTTAAGATAATCACTTATATCATCAAACTTAATTATATTACCTGCCTGCAACACTCTACTTGTTGCATCAGATGTAGTAGAATTAATATAAAATAAGTATGGAGAAGTTGCATCACTAATTGGTAATGATCCTTCCTTAACATTACTTCCTAAACCAGACGCATACAAACTTATAGAACCTGATACAACTACAATACTCTTAATATCATCAATTCTCTTTTGAGTATGATCATACTTCTCTTGTTTAAAGTTATTACCATATAGTCTTTGCTTAATAAATCTATCCTGTGCTTCATTAAGCCAATAGTCAATCTCCTCTGGCAGGAAATCAGGGTTTCCTACCAAAGAAGAAGATTTATCAAGTTGTAATCTAAATGCCTGATGCATTTCGGATACTGTCATATACCTTTATTAATTAAAGCCTCATAAAGGCCATTTTTAAGTCCGTAGTTAAACGATCTCTATAAAGTGATATAAATCTATGTCTTTTGATAGATCGTTCAATGTAGGTCTTTATTATCTATTTGCTATTAACTTCACCAGTTATGATTGCTTTGAGATCTCTATTCTCAGGACTATCTAAATATATGATTGCATCATCCTTAGTATGTCCTATAGTATCTGTCCCATATTTGTACTCAGATTTATTACGTCTGATTACATTCTTGGCAACAGCTTCTTGTAATAGAAACTCTGTCTCACGTTTATCATTATCAACCCATAGTGATAGGAATTTTGCTGGTTCGCGTTCGACTAAATCGTATAACTTATTCTCTATTAATTCAGCACTAATATTATCAGACTTATGTCCATATAATCGTAGAGCTTTTTGTTTCTGTACAGCAGATAGTTTATCAAATTCTCTAATTGCCTTACGTTTAATTTGATTAAACTTATTAGCTTCCTGAGCTTCAGATTCCTTGTTAATAATCACATAATGTGCTGTAGGTTTACTATCAGAAAACCCGTTCTTAACACGTTTATGATTCTTAAGGAATATGTACTTTAATTCATCCATTGGATCTTCAGTACGTAAGAATATATCCTTATTACCTATAATGATATAAAACTCATTCCAAAACTCTGAGGATGGAGATAAACTCTTCCCTAACTTTTCCTCTAATTCTTTTCTCTTGAGATCTCCATTTTCGATCTCTTCAAATCCAGTATAGAAATTACCGGAACGAGTCCAATAAGTACCTATACGATCTGAACAATTCTTATACTTGAATAAATCGCCTGCCCAACCTGTTCTACGTAAGGGGCGTAATATAACTTCCATTAATTTATATATTAAGAGTTAAACCTATAAGATAGAAACAAGGGGTCTTTTTAGGACCCCACGTCTCATATCAATTCATTTATTTTGGGTTATTGTGAGTCGCAAATCAACTCCCCACTAGAAGTAGGATCTTTAATCATAATTCCTTGTTCTGATAAGAAGTGGACACTATATCCATCCTTAGCATTAGAACGAAGAGTATTGATAGATGTAGCAAATCCTTGACCAGGAGCTACAGAACCACCTGTATACCACTGAACCATTTCACGACCCTTACGAACAACCTTAGTAATATTGGATTCACCATCACGGTTACCAAAATCTAAGAATGTAAAACGATAGGATTCTAATGGTTTACCAGATACAGGATGTAATTTACGATTGTAGTTAATGTTATCATAGAGTGGGAAATGTTTTAAAGTAAGTTCCACACCATTCAACATCTTGTACGTAGTAAACTGTCCACCTAAAGTAAGGTCTTGACCAGTACCAGTTACAAAGTGAGTATCAATCAGACTATATGCAGAAGCCTTGGCTTTCAATACACGGTCTAATTCCTTCATACCCATTTCACCTGTAAGAGCTACAAACTTACGTTCGTTAGTTCCTAAGATATTGTAAGATAAGTCAAAGAGGAAATCCTCAAGTACATTAGCGGTAAGAGTAGTATAGGTTTTCTTATTAGATGGGGAGATCTGTTGTAACAAACCAGCTCCAATATAAATAGGACGACCATTTTCACCCATCAAATCGGTTGTACCATCGGCATTAGCATTATACTTAGAATATACCAATTCCCTATCAAGAGTTTGATACCACTGACGAAGTGCTACCCATTCTTGATAATCTGACCACAAATATGAAGTCTTTTTAGTTTTAGGATCACGCATTGCTATAACCATAACAGATGCAACAGCGCTACCAGTAATATCGTAGGACAAACGCATGGTTGTCAAATGATTCCTTAATTTGAAAGGAGTCTGATAATTAACGATATCAGCAGTTTCTGAATATTCAGGATAAGCAGAACCTAATCTACTAACTTGACTACCAGCAGCTAACAACGAAGGTGGTATAAAAGAAGCAGCTTGACCATCGGCCATAACTACTGTATATACCCAATCAGTACCATCCTGATAAGGAGTACCTTGTACAATTACCTGGAATTCTTTATCATCCATTTCCAGAATTGCACCTGGACCAAACCATTTCTCAGCTAACCACAATTGAATTGGGGTTCCATTAATACCTGGAGTCAAAGCGGCTGTAATAGCAGCTCCCTGCCATTTGGCTTGTCTAATAACAATTGCCTTATCGCTTTCAATCATTACAGGCCATTCATATTGACGATTTTCTGTAACAACTGTTTTACCTAATCCACTAGTTAAGAAGTCAATAGAACTATTCTCATACCTACCAAAGATATAGGATAATACTGTAGATACCTCATAAGGTTTGGTCATCAAGGCATTAGAAAGCATGTTTTCGTCAACTAGATCCGAAAAATATTTCGTACGATAAAGTTGAAGATTATTTAATATACTATCTTGCATATTATATATTTAAATTTTATTTAAAAGATTGTAATTCTTTGCTAGCAATATCCCAGAGATGTGAAATACTTCCTCGACTGTCATCCATATCAGACCCAGTATTCTTTATACTGTTATCCTTGGCTTTCAACTTTGTCTTTAGATTCTTCACTGCATCACTAGCAGCACGTTTTTGAATATTATTTACAAGGGTATCCCCTTTCATTGTAAAGTAAGCTGACTCAACTAAATTCTTCAAGTTACTATTGTAATCCCTTTGATAATTAGTCATCCCATCCTTACCAGGCTTGAAGATATATTCAACCAAAGCCTTCTTTTCTTTATCTGGGATAGAAATACCCCTGATACTTTCAGTATCTTTGATAATTTTCTCTACGTTCTGTACAAACATTAGTTGAGAGTCTATTGCCTCCTGCTGCGCAATCTTCTGATTTGCTAATAGCTGTTGCTTAGTTTTTTCTCTCGATTCCTTAACTTCTTCTAAAGAATCAGTTGCTTCTTCTTCTAAAGCATCCTGTTCCTCATACCTAGAAATTAATTTATCTATACGTTGTTCAGAGTAACCACGATTACGAAGATTCTCTCTAATTACTGCTTTCTGACTATCTACTTTTGTTAAATCTACAGAGTCAATATTAATTTCAGACTTATATACTTTACTATAGAAATCTTTAACACTTCCTCCTTCTCTAACAAATTCATCTAGTTCTTTAATCTCATCACTAGCGAAATCTGGTTCTGAGTTTGCTGTAATAACATCCTGCATATACTTAACAAGATCTTTAATACTAGAAGGTTTCTCCCCTTCTTCAAACTTCCAACCTAATTCCTCAGCAAATAATTCAGAGAATGCACCAACTAGTTCAGTTTCTTCTACATCAATCTCATTATCATTTCCTTCTTTACCCTTATCCTTAAGAGTACTATCAGATTCCTCAGAAACTTCTTTTTTCTTTTTGTCCTCTTTCTTACTCTTATCAGACGCATCCTTATCAGACTCATCTACCTCATCCTCTATTTCTTCTTCATCATCTAAGACTTCTTTCTTAAAAGAATCTGGATCTACATTCTTTAATTGGGGTGTCTTACTTTTATCAGTACGTTCATCCCTAAATCCTCCGGTAGGCTCTTTAAGTTTACCTTTACCAGCAGGTTCAGAGTCCAAATCTTTAGTTTCCCCAAGAGACTCCATCTGTCTTTTCATCTCATCTGGATCTGTCATATTATTAGAAGGACTACTTGCATCTCTTAGCAAATCTCCAACTAATGCATCAAATCCACCGAATGAACTTTTAATATCTTCTGCCATAAAATTATTTAATTATTATTATTCTTTAATCTTTAACTAGATTACCCATTAGTTTATCTAACTTCATCCATGCTAATCCAGTCATACCACCTATTGCCAATGTCTTATACTGATCACAAAGTGTTATAAAAGTTGCCTCTTCTTTAATCTGATCTTCTAGAAAAAATTGGATAAAACTATATGTAGTATGATCACCTAAAGATATAGCTAATTCTCCTATCTTCTCATATGATTGAGTTACACCAACTTGATATTCTCTACAAGACTCTATAATATCATATAGATCTATATACTCAAATGTAGGTGCTTGTATAATAGGTGTTATAGGATGCATCCCTTTATCTAACATATATTGATAAACCCTATTAACATGCCCTTGTTCTTCTTTAACCCTATCCTGAAAGAACTTAGAAGCACCAGAAAATCCTTTAGCTTCTGTACACGCATACATAGATTGAAATAGACTTACAGTATTTAATTCTATAACTACTTGTCCATTTAATGCATCATACATCTCAGGTTTAAGTCTAGGAGCACTTTTAGTTTTAGTTAACTCATTATCTTTTAAACTAGGTTTCTTTATTTCCATTACTTCTTACTTACTGGCTTATTAGCCTGTTTCCGTTTAATTTCGATTTCTTGTTTCTTAATTGCCTCTTGTGCCTTATTCTTACGAATAGTCTCAGCAACAGTAGCTTGTTTATATCTATCATCAGCAGCATTCTTTTCTCTAGCGAGATCTGCTTTTAACATTTGTTCATATTCAGTATCTATCCCAATAGTTTCAGGTTCACTAACTTCTTGTTTAGACGCTGCCATTATTCTAGCTACTTCTATAGATGCCTCTGCTTTTCTAATAGAATCTTCTTCTTTAATCCTACGATCTTCAGAAAGTTGTTCCATCTGCATTTGTTGCATCTGCATCTGAACTTGTTGTTGCTGCTGTTCTTGTTCCTGTTGCATCTGCGCTCTACGATCCTCTATATCTTTTAACTTACGTCTTATTTCAGAAATAGAATCAGTAGTAAGTATTAGGGCAGCATCGCTAAGAGTTGCTCCATTCTGAATAGCTGGTTGAGCAAGCGTACGTAATGCCTCAAGATTAGCATTCTCTTTACTAGAATCTGCTACAAACACATCGAAATCTGAATATAGAAAATCATCATTTAAATCAATGAATTTCCTACAGAAATCATCTACAACAAACTGTAGTTTCTTCTTCTTATTCTCAGACCAAGCAAATTTGGATACATTTAGTAGAGAAGTATAGAGTCGTTTAATGATATTATTATGAATCTCAAATAGAGGTTCTGTAATATGTGATGATTGAATAGTAGCTCGTTGTACATTGCCTACTAATTCACTAGATGATATCTCTCCTTGACGTTGTCTAGATACACCAGAGATCTCTCCAGCCATATCCTCAATCTTATCTAAGAGTCTAATATAGTCAGCAATCACAGCAGACATTCCCAAATCCTGGGCTGTCATAGCTTGATATTGAGCTGGTCTACCTCCCTCACGTCCAGGTATATCCCACCCTTCCTCATAAGGATTGATAAGATTGACACCAAGAGAAGATAAATAATGCATCCATTTATTTACATCAATCCCCATAGATTTAGGGATTTGAGTAATATCCATGTTAATAATACGCCCCTTATCCCTAGCAATAGCCAATTCTAAACGATACCATATCACAATATACATATATTGTAGAGGTTTCATTAGATCTATTAATGACATATTCCTAGTATTAGTAGCATTATATCTAGCACCAATATAAGGAAGTTTAGATGTCTTGGGTTTCTCTAATGAATGGTATTGATACTGTACAGGTTGTATACCAAGATAGATATCTGTACCTACCCTATATCCTTCCCATATTTCACTAATCCAATCCCATTCGATTGTAGTACCCATCTCTTTTTCACTCTCATCTAACTGATATGTTTCATCAACTAGATCCTCTATTTCTTGTCCAGATTCTGGATCAATACTTTTAAGAGTACCTACTTTCTTATAAGACTTCCAACACGCATGCCATACTGGTAATAGTTGTCCTTTAAAGAACTCATCATTCTGTACATCAGAAATTATCTTATCCTTATAGATAATACTATTAAAGTTGACATCACTTGGTCTACTACTTAATGAAGAACCTCCTGTCATTTGAATAAGTTTATCCAAATCACTCTCTTCCATAATAGATTGAAGTCTATCATATATCTGAGCAGGAGACATAAGAGTACGTCTTACAAACCAATCTCCATCCTCAATATATTCCATATCAGGATTATTATCATAGGTACAATGATACGGATTAACCCTTTCACAAGTACCCTCACCATTAATAATTCCTGTATAATATATCTCTTCACCAGCAATTAAAGCATCCTTAAATCCTCTAATAGTCTCATGATCAATATTGAGATACTGTTTTAAATATTGTAGAGAGTTATAGGCAGTCTGTTCAGCAGCAGTATTATACCTATTCTTAATATAAGTATCTATCTCTGCCATCTTTTTCTCAGTCTCATCATCCTCTTGACCAGATACCATTCCACCAAGATATTCCTTAATAAGAGATTCCTTCATATAATCCTGAACCTCCGATATATCTGCATCACTAGTAGAAAATACCCTAAAATTAAAAGGTCTCTTAGTACACTCTCCAAGTAATAGATCTACCTTAGGTTTAACTATATTGAAGTTTTGTGGATGAGCAGGAAAACCATCTCCTACATTAAAAGGATCTATAACATATTTAAAGTCATCTTCATTAAACTTACTGTTATATAGATCATAATTGATCCTGATTGTATCTCTTCTTGAACGTCCATTAACAAAAGAACTTCCTTCTCTAGATATGATTACATCAGTGCAGGCTTTACGCCATGCTTCATTCTTCTTAGATAAAGGGAGTTTCTGTACTGGAAATTCGGTTCGTTTATAATATAGATCCATCTTAAATTTTTAATAAAAACATTCGAATGTTCTTTTAATAGCAAATATAGGGTTCTCAAATAACATCATTTTCTTTTCATCCACATCTTTCTTCTTGACATGAAGATCGTGGAGTTCTTCTTTATAAATCATTAATTGAAATATTGCCATCACCCTATCAAAGTTTCCTTTATCTGTATATGCTATCAATTCTTCTAATAGTGGTTCAGATAAGATCTTTGTTAAATTTCGTTTACCAGGTTCAAATTCTTCTATTAACCAATCTCTAAGTCTACCTTCTGCCCAGTCTTTTAACTCTGTAGTCATATGGCAACCCTTAACACGGTTAACCTTACTATCTTTTATAATCTTACCTATAACTCCTGGTTGATCAGCTAATAGGTAATCTTGATGTTTATTCTTGATATATGTAGAGAATCCTGGATTCTGATTCTCATATAAAACAGTAGCATTATAATAAAGGGCTAACTTCCTTACATTATCATAGAACTCATCAGCAGTATCAGGTCTTCCAGTATACTCAGCTACAATAGTATCATATGAATACTCGAAGGTTTGGAATCGTTTATATACAAATGCTGAACCTAATGAGTCTGTTCCAGACTTGTCATGATCATATGGATCTAGCCCTATGATATATAACCCCCAAGGTATCTGATCCATAGGATGTTCCCATATTACTATAGCCCCATCTCTACTATCTGACTTCTCTAACTTATACTTATTTAATGCCTTTACTTTCTTATTATCCTGCTTCCATTTAAGTACTCCAGATGGATCGAAGAATAACTCACCTACTTGTTTATAGTTCTTAATTGCTTCACTATTCCTTATATAAGATAGTTGATTAATAAGATCTTTCTTAGGGAATATATTACCACTCAATTGAAGAGTAGCTTCCATAGGATTGAAACAATTCTCTGCTACGTACCTATCTATAGCATTCTTATTGGATGCATTATCAATAACTTCTTGTCTCTTTCGAAGACAGTATGCAATTGCTTTATTCTTTAAAGTATTACCATCTTCATCCATAAATGGTAATCCATCATCATCTAATCCACCTAGATTAGAGTATTGTGGTACAAAGAACCCACATTTCTTAGTTGCTCCCTCATCCCATATATTATCTATAGAATGAACATTATAACCATCTGGTTCATAAAATAGATCCTTTAATCCAGCATAATCAGTATCATCAGATCCTCCTGTACCATAGGCAATCATTAAACCAAAGGTAGTAGATCCTTGTTCTACTGATGGACGAGCTATTTGCCAAGCATCTATTAATCCTGGGAATTTACCTCCTTCTTCCCATAATATTAACTTAGCAGCCTTACCTCTAGCCTTCTGTATATCATTCTTTAATGTTATCCCCATGATCTCTGACATTATACCTGTCTCAATCATAGTTCCATCATTATTAACGATATAAGAAGCTCTCTTCTGCATCTTAGTATCTACCTTCTGTCTCTTTTTAGTCCATGCTGTATTAGCATCTATCCAAGACATTAAGTCCCATGCTTTAGTAAGAAGTCCATCCTTAATCAAATACTCATTCTCCGAAGCAATTGCGTAGGATTTAGACTCTGGAATTAAGTAGAAGTTTCTACATAACATAGACGCTCCCTTGAAACTAAATCCCTTACGTCTAGCTTTTAGAACTACAGCATGCTTACCAAGTAATTCAGCTTGATCTATATAGTTAAAATAGTCATAATCTGTATCATAGAATAGAGGAAAATCCCTTCTTCTACTAGCTACTTTTTTAACTATACCTTCTCCCATTTTAACTTCTCGTTCTTCAACGATACTAATAGGAGAGTAATTTAAATAGAAATAATTGTATCCCGATATGAAATCTCCATCTGGCGCAGTCCACCCAAATAAACTTCTACGAGTTTCCTCATCCCAATACTCCTTATAAGCAGTAGTACCTTTAGGGGATGCTGTATAATAACCAAATTTTTGGAAGTGAATTGCTGCTTGTCTAAATTTCGATGTAGACTTAATCATACCGAATAACGGGATTAATTTTCTATAATATTCTTAAAGGAAGTAAGATCTTCATATAGATCTACTACATTACCACCTTTAACTCTTGAGGTTTCTAATTCCTCTCTTCTAACTTGTTCCTTAAGAGATTCTAAGGACTTTAATATACCTCCAGCCTTCTCTAAATTCGCTGCTAAATCTCTAGATGAATAAATGGGTTTACCAGATTTATCTACTTCATCCCAATCTATTCTCTTATAGAAATTCATTAATTTCTTAGCTCCTTCAACATTCTGTTCTAGAAACTGTAAGGAGAATGTATGTTGGAAATCTCTATATCTTTGTACTGCTTGTATAATAAGACTATCTAACTTATAATCCTCTTTACCAAACACATCTTTCTTTACTATTCTATCTCTTACTTCTTCATCTATATATGACATATATGGGGAATCCCACTTGTACATAAAGATTATATAAGAGATTTTATCAAATGAATCCTTCTTACTCTTTGATTTATCAGATTCATATATCTTCTTAAAAACTGGAATAGAAAGTTCATCAGCATTAATTACTACCTTACCTTCAATTATATCGAACAGTTTTGCCATGATATTATCACTAACGTTATATTAATTATATTGTTGTACCTTAGAAGCTATAGATTTCTTACGTAAAAACTTCTGCATGTTACGTTTCTTATCTTCTATAGTCTTCATTGTCTTAAAAACGAACTTACCAAAGTAAGGAATCATTATAGCCCTTATATCCTCTGGATTCTCAATTACACGTTTAGTAAAAAGTAAAGGATGATGAACTATGCATTCAATCACCCTTTTATCTTTACCAATAGTTAAACTTATTTGTTTAATTATATCTTCCATATTAAATACTGTGCATCATTGTAAGTAATTTAATAAAATCTTCTTTAGATTCTACGTCTCCATCAAACTTCAATCTACCACAATACGAATTCCAAGTACCTTTCCATATAAAAAATCCATTTATCTTTCTAGTGTCAGAATACCCAATAATGTGAATATGTGTTATTACAGGTTTATATTGACTATCAACATAATTACCATCCCATAATAAAGAAGTCATATGTTTAATATACTGAGATTTAGTAGAAGGGACATTGCTCCAATAGGAACTGTCTTTATCTAGTTTCTCGTATCCTAATTCTAACATATCTTCGTCCGTAGGTAACCAATATTCCATATTATTCAATTCCAAGTTGTTTTAATAATTTCTTTAATTCAGATTTATTCTTAATCTCTCCTAGAAATAAATGAGTAATTTCCCAATTACCAGTATTTTTATTATATACATGTTGTCTAGTTATTCCAACTTGTATAATATTACATGGAGTTAATACACCATCTTTTAAAGTATTTTTACTAAATATACAATGTAATAATATAGAAGTATCTTCATCTATTCGTAAAGAATGTCCAAGTTGTATTTCATCATCTTCTGTATAACAATTTGGAATATATTCTAGAACAAATCCTAATTCCTCTATATCCTCTTTATCTAAGTATTTAACTCTAAATACCCTAGTAATATCATCTTCCCATTCTATAGTACCATGTTCATAAATTGTATATGCAATTGAAACCAAGTCCTCATCACAAATCTCCTTATTCCATACTTTATCTTGTTGGTTATTAAAGAATTCACATTCAAATCCAACATATAACTCATCAACAGTGGGGGTATAATACTTATTCATAACTATAAACTCTTAAGAGTATAATACTTATTAATCTCTACATCTACTGGATTAGTCTGCGCAGGTCTATCAAATGTCTTAGGTCTAACCTTATTAGCCCATGTAGCCACTGCTTCAGCACAATACAACCTACGTTCTGCTTTAGAACCATCTCCAGGACCTATCCATTTACCTGTAGTAGTAAGTATTGCTTGATTAACTATTCCTATGAAATCATATCTAGTTATCTTCAAAGAACTTAATACTGCCTCTTTAGATATCTTATCCTGTTCTACACCACTATATTTCTTCTTAGGAGTAAGTATAATAGTATCACTAAAGTTAGTATAATCTTTAAAGACTTTATCTAAAGGTCTTACTGCTAATCCCTTAATAAGTGCCTCTGCTACATACAACTCTCCCCATATATCAACTACTGTAAAACAATGGGAATATAACTTAATAGGAGGTAACTTCTTTATATTCTTCCTATATAGATTTTCAAAGAATCTTATACCCTTTGAAAGGAATGTATTACTCTTAACTAGTCCTATATCTCCAGGTACTAATTTACTTTTCAAATCTTCTAATGTCATCTTTATAATTTAATTGTAAATACTAATTTACATATATTCTCATCTATAATTGGTGTAAGTGACTTATTCACTACCCAACTATCCTTAACCTTAACTAGAACTCCTTTATCCTTAAACTTAGTAAGGAACGTAGAGAGGTTACAATCATCAATTCCACATGCTTCAAATATCTCTAACCTATTCTCTCTATTAAGTAATTTCTTATTAAAAGGAGTAGAATCAGTAAGTTCTAGTAACTTAGAGAATACTGCAACCTGTTTAGGAGTAAGTCCTAGTAAACAATTAATTGCTCTTGCATACTCACTATACAACTGTTGTTTCTGTTGTACTACCTTCTGAAATTGATTCATTGGCTTGTTCCTCTTTAACTTCTGGATTATCTTTCTTAACTGATTCAACATAAAATAGAGACATTTCGTTATTACAATCTTTACACTTTAATGTTAGGTTTGATGACGCTGTTGGAGGAAGTAATATCTGTATTCCACCATTCTTAGGAATATTCTCTTCTAGAATATAACGTCCACCACACTTACTACAAGACATTACTAAACAAGAGTTCTCAAACCTTTTAACTTCCTCTTTCTTAATAGGAGTTTCAACTACTTCTTTAACATCTTCAATCTCGTTATTACTATTCATTTTAACTACTTTACCCATTATTTCCAATTCTTATTAAACCAAATTTTATACTTTATATCTCTAATTATTCTCTGTAACCAATTCTCTTTCTTAGTTCTATACTTCAATGCTAATGACTGAAGAGCAGGTATATCATACTTTAAAGGACAATCACTACACATATCAAAAGTCTATTAATTGTAACAACGGTAATCTTCTATATCCAAGATATCGATCTGGTGTAATATGCGCAGTAAATTCTTTTTGTAATCTGCTATTATCTTGCCATAAAGAATCTACACGTTTTTCTAACTCAGTTTTATCCTTCTTAAGTTTAACACAAAGATCTTCTAATTCATAACTATGAATAACTGGTTCTGAGTGTTTCTCAATTAAGTCCATCATTTTTTGTTTCAGTTCCTCATTCTCTTTTCTAAGAGATTCCAATTCACCACTATTGATATTTATAATCTTATCCTCTTCCTTCTGTTCATACTTGAACTCTTCAACAGTCATATCATTGCCATCATCATCTACATACTTAAAGAACTCTTTATTATCATCTACTAACCACGCTCCTATAATAACCTTAAGGGTCTTCTTAGAAGTCTTATTATCACTAACATCTTCCTCAATCTTAGTGATTTCATACTGATCTGCATCTTGATTATAGTAAAGGATATCTCCCTCTACTAATCCTTTAATTGGTTTAATTACTTTTAAATTCATTCTATTCCTAATTGTTTTAATAATACCCTTAATTCATTAATATTCTTTATGTCAACTAATATATTCCACCCACCAGTACTAATTTGTATTTTTTTATCATAAGGAGTAAATCCAATCTCAACTTCCCCCTTCTTCCAATATCCATCATAAGAAGTCATCATATATTTAAATCCTAAACTTTCTATATCAGATTGATCTAGATACTTAACTCTAATATAACCATCTTCTAAATCTCTTCTATTATCCCACCCTCTACCTTTATCAAAGTCTGATTGAGTAAATACTCTTTTAGACCAAACACTTTTTATAAGATCGAATTTCCAATAAGAATTATAACCAGATTCATTAAGTAATCTTTCATACTCAAACCCTACTCTAAACTCTTCAATTGAAGGGGTATAATACTTACTTTCCATTACTTAAATAATTTATCTAAATTCTTCCAAAAATAATCAAAATTTTCTTGACTAAAATTAACTGTTAAATCACCATATTTCCTATTATTATGATAAATAATCTCTTCTCCTTCTACTACAGTAACTATAGGATTACAACTACATCCTATATCTTCTATATGGTTATAACCATCTTCAGGAATTATATGACTAGTCATTTATATTTAAATTTAGTATAGAATTTCTTCTCTAGATTCAGTGTACACTCATATAATTTCATTTCTGGAGTAAACCAGTTTAATGTAAGTATCCTATAGAGTTCCTTATACCAAGGTTCATTAAATTCCATTTGTTCTTCTATTACAGGAACTAATAAAACTCTTAACTCTCTCATCTTTTCTATTACCTCTGTTCTGTAACGAACATTCTTAGGTACATCTAACCAACTACTCATTCTTACTATCCTGTCTATTAAACCACCATTCTCTTAACTCCTTACGATATGGAATAACTACTTCATTTTGATATCTCTCTTTAAGTAGTCTATCCATTTCTTCTTCTAGAAACATCACCTTGGCCTCATATTCTAAATATTCTTCTTGAGAAGCACTCCAATGTCTATAATCCTTACAACTAGGTAATACTTCAGGAGTAGTAGTACTAATAGACTCCATAAATGAATCTAACATTGGTTCATCCAATTGACTATCTAAATCCTTATCTATAAACTCTACTGGATTAATATCCTCAGGAATATCTATAGATTGATCTAACTCATCATTCTCTAATACACAATCCTCTATATATACTTGATCTCCTGTTGCCAGGTTAAATAACTTACCCATATACTATTTCTTATTATACTTAACTTGAAATCCCAATCCAAAAAGTTGGATTACTTCATCAACTGATAACTTAGTATCTCCAGTAAAGTATTTATTAACTACTTCAGTTATTTCTTTCCTAAATTCCTCTTGATTAAAATCTGGTTTCTTAACACTATTCTCCATCCTATATATTTAATATCTTATACGTCACTAATCTTATTAAGGTTACATAACTTTATAGTATATACATAAAAATAACTCCTTCTATCAAATAGGGAGTTTAATTAATTCCTCTCGTTAACAAACGAGTACTTCAATCTACCTTCAAGTATATAACTACTATACCCATTCTCATAACATAGAGAACCTACCTTAGCTTTTACTTCTTGTTCAGTATGGTATACCTTATCTGGATATACTTGGATAAGTCTATCTTTAACAGGCATTTCAACAGATCTATATTCAAAAGACCCATCCTTCTTAAATGCTTTAACTAAATACGTTTCAGGAGTGACTATCATACAATAGCAATATTGATTAATAATCTCGATCTACACTTAACACTTGTGTGCAACAATCCCCTTAAGAGGTTGTTACTTCTATCAATAAACTTTCAGTTTAGTTTTCTCAAGGTCGTTCGATAGTTGCCCTACACCTTCTCTCAGTCTTGCTACATTTACTTACTAGTGCTGAGACCCTTGACTTATATACTATTCCTTTCGACTCTATCTGGTATAACTCTCTTTCTATTTGAAAGGTACAACCCGACTGTTTAAACCACTTTTAACCTTTTACAGTATTCATGGTTGATCTTCCTAAGAAGGAGTCTTAATTCAATGGTTGATCTTCTGTAATATCTGTAAGGAAATCCTGTAATTGACTCATATAAACATCTATTAAATGAATATTCCTAACCTTAATATTAGGTCTAGTTAATTCATTCTCATTCTCATCTCTAAGATACTGTATCTTATTTAAAAGATTTATTGCACGTTCCTGATTAGATACCATAATTTAATTCTCTAAATTTCTTCCAATTAGATAGATATTCCCAATACATTTCATCCTTACCATTTGCCACTACCATTACTTTAGAATCAATATCATCATATTCTATATCTATAGAGTTTAAATCCATCTTATCCCATTTCTTACTAGCATATTTAACTACCTCATTAATCCCAATATTCTTAATTCTATTAGACTCTGTAAGTCCTGGAAATAATGGGGAACAATATAATTGTATTAGATTAGTGTACATAATAACTTATACGGATTATTGTAATAATGGGTTACGAAAGGGTATGTAAATAAAAAATATTTTTACTATAAATTTTTATATAACATATAAGTGAAAGGGTATTCTACCCCAATCAACCTACCCCTCTCCAAAATCGGAAGGCAAATACCCGTCAGGCAGATCCAGGAGGATTATTGCCAGGATTTAGGGATCTCCTTTCCAATGTAGTATGCTAGGATTAGTACACTTGTGTTAGGAACCAGCCTAATATAGCTTTTGGGTGTAGACTACTGATCTTGATAGCCATATAATACAACATGTGAGCCGATTACTATTCTTATTATTAGTAAGAGTCAAGTGTTAACTCCGTAAACTTTAGTCCAATGCCTCTAATGCCAGATTGATCAAGATGCTTATAGCATGCTCTTAATAGTAGCTGACGAGGATAACATTAACTAGAGGAAAGTTCGGTCACATCATAGACTCTTACTATTTACCTTATTGACTCTCTCTATCCACGAACTGTGCTTTAACAAGCACTAAACTAAGTACCAATTAGTCTTTCTACGCACTAACCAGCGATAACCAAGAAAGAGATCAACCTTAGAGAGAGTCAACATTATTAGCAGCGCGATATTGTAGCGCTGACACTTGATTTGGCGATTAGCCAAGTCATAATGTGTTGCACACAGTTCGTGCCTCACATATATAGTTATTATTAATTATTACTCATAACCCCCTCACTAACGCCGTCCCCCAGGGGCCGTTGTTGTTATGATTGTGGGTTTCATAATACAAATCCTATCAATAGTGCAAACCTTCGACGTATCGTCGGTCGGTATTACTGGTGAGTTAAATGGTTGGCGTTATAACCAGCTAGAGATAGGTTTATGATATAGTCTAATAGATCAGAATCTCTATTGCGCCTAACTTTTAAAAAAGTTCTTCGTTGCTATACACCACACACGTAGGCATACGTAAACTGGATGCAAGGCAAAAAGTGTAGAGTTAGTCTATTAGACTCATTGTATAAATAGTGGTATATTGAAGAAGAAAGTTAGAAAATTGGTCTAACTACAAATATAATACCACTAACTTCATTTATTTATTCATAAGTAATCAGGAGGATTAGTTATGTAATCGCATTTTTCATAATTAGTTAGTTTTTAGTTAATTTAGGTAGTTTTAGGCCATTTTAAGGTCAATTTGAAGCAATTTAGGGTTAAAAAGAGGGGAAAGCAGGGATAAACATACTTGTATGATGTTCAATGAACAGTATTCTGTTAGCTATCTCCTCTCTTTTTATATCATTGTCACACATTAATAGCGTTATGTGTAAAATACACATAAGTTCACTCTTCGTGAGTTTTTACGAACCATTGTTCACATAATATATAATTATATGAAGAAACCTAAGACATTCAAGGGTAAACGATTCACAACAGGCCCTTACAAAGATCAATTATACTCAGATGTCATTCAAAAGGATAAAGAGTATATCAAGTTCTGTATTCAAAACCATATTATATAATCATAGTCAATAGGTTAAATCAAAACAACTTATTATGGATGCTAATTACAAAATTATCAATGGTGTATTGATACCAATCAATGATGCCAATGATTACGATTTTAAATAGCCCTGAGCCCTGCTCAGTCAGGCTATATAGACCAGATTGCTACGGTTAACTAGTCGTTACTAGTATATTTACTTAGTATACCACAATCTGGTCTTTTTACCTCTTCACCAACAATATAAAAATATGAAATTGATAGGATCAATTTTACTCCAATTCCTGGTATTCCTCATTGTAATAGCACTACTCAGAAGTGATTACATACTACCTACAATTGGCATCATAATACTGCTATTATTCACATTATTAGCAGAAGTATTTAGTATCGTCCTCTATATAGATTGGGAAGTAGAGAGACAAAGGGAGAAGTTTGAACATAAACTTTAATTATTAATCACACATGACAAATTTAGATTATCAAATAAAAGTCCTTCTTGACCTCAAGACTGGGACAACTCATAAAGATGCTACCTTACCACGTATAGCAGTTAAAGCTAATGCACAAGGACAAAAAGGTGAATTCTTCGTAGTATCACTAATGCCTTTAAGTAAAGGCCCGAAGTTTGTATTCGGTAAGGCAATCAAATTCACCATATGGAATACAGGACAACGTGCTGAAGTATTCAGTCGTCTTAAGAACTTATTGTTAGCACCAGCAGATGTAACGCTTGATGCAGACAAGAACGTAATCTTAAGTGATACAGCAGGTTTCTTTGCAGGTAGCTTAAAGAAAGAAGATTGTGGGTTCTTCTACACAATGACTGACAGTGATGGTAAGCCATTGATGAACAATGGTGTTCCACAACAACGTAATTACGTACAGGAATTCGTCTTCGATTTCGAACAAGACAATGGTACTGCTGATATTATTATCAGTAATGCAATTAATCGTGCCAAGAAGACCGAAGTAATGAATTCAGAGGCATAACAAAGATTAAAAGGATTGATTCAGAATACCCATAACGTTGGCTACTGATGTAACATGGCAATTCCATGCAATCCATATATTTCATTCAGGTGTTCCCTATAATATTGCATAATCATTTTCAGGACTAAGTCCTTTAGGAACCGAGTGAGTACCGTCAAAGCTCACTCTTTACATTAAGATATCGAACTCTTATCAGCATGTCTATAGATGAAATCAAAGCTATCTATAATGGATTAAAGAAAAAGAAACTTATTTAAATATAAATACATTATATGACACAAGCAATTTCAATTGACACTAGAGCTAAAGTCAAAGATGCTCTTGATTTAATCAACGAAAAGTTAAAAGCTATCGAAATTATTTCTACATCTCCATTAAAAACTTCAGGGTTATTCAAATGGAATGGAAGAGAAGAAGATCCTATGTATGGAAACTCTTCAGTTATTGATATTAATAAATTAACTAATGTTAGTTATTTACTATCAATTACAGGATTCTTATTAACTCGTCATAAAGAATATGATGACGCTGCTAAGAAATTGGGATTAAAAGCATATCCAGTATTCAAATGGGCAGGATATGAAGAAGATTCTTGGTTAAATGACATCAAAATTCGTATTTCAATGATCATGCAGAAAGATACTCTTGAGAAACTTCAATCACAGAAAACACAACTTTCTCAGTATATTTCTGAAGATCAGCGTGTTGAAGAACTCTTAAGTGGAATTTATGCAGACTAATAAATTAACAGAATCTAGTACAGATTCAGCCATAAATTGGTTAATTAATCAAAATTATCAGAAAATTAGTATAGAAGTAGCTAGAGACATTATTTTCAATGCAGTAAATGCGTGGAAACAAACTGGAAAATTGACAGCAGTAAAAAGTGTACATTCTAGACTAAGAGAAATAACTGGATCATCTAATGGACTATTAGAAACTAAATCATTTTGTGAAAGATATATTTTCATAGATACTGTACAATCTTCGAATAATTTAGTTTTATCTGATGATATTTTATACGGATAATTTAAATAATATAAAATAAAGAATGCCATGCAGTCAGTATGGGTTAATGGGTGAATGCACCAGCCAGTTCTTTATTTAGTAATGCAACCATGAAAGTTACAAGCAACTTATCCAACAGGCGTACCCTCGTTGAAAGCCGAATGTAACAACAGTAATGACGGTCACAAGTCCGATTGGTATCGCTTATTAGACTTAGTCTATGTGAGTAAGGAGTCAAGAGCAGTAAGCCTGGAATAATGGATATGATAGCGGAGACACACCAAATGCAGAGTGATATAAAAATGAAAATTCACCATACTATTAATTAATACAGGTTACCTTAATTGGTGGTATTAATTTGAGGTGATAGGTAGGCAGCTTAACAAGCAAGCTTCGAAAAGTGAGGTTAGTGAGATAATACTGATTAAGGCACTCACTCAAATCAAAGACGAGAATCAACAATATCTAATAAATATCATCTTATCAATGATATAAATAGATACAATAGTGATAAGACTATTGGGGATAGCACTAATGAGACTTTGAATCCATTATTGTTCCCGTTGTAATAACCCAGTGCTGATGAATGAGTTTACAATGAAACATTACTTTTATCATTCACTAAATCTTAATATATAATGCGTAAGTATAATTTTAATTATCCAGATCCTGCTGAGACTAAACCAAGTTATTGTCCAGATCCAGCAGATGAACCTGGAAAGTAATTATCAAAATCCTTATCAGTAACTTGATAGGGATTTCTTTATGATTTAAACTAACTCTATATAAACTATGAGTAACGATATATATAATGAAAATATAAAATGTCCACATTGTGGATATCTAAATCCACCAATAGATCTTAGAACATTTAAATCAAACAAATGTGAAGATTGTGGAAGATTAATAGTTAAACTATCTGAATCTCCATGTGATTTCTCAGGAGATCCTGCTATATTAGTAGAAGAAGTTAAACAACCTAAATTATATCAATGTCCATTTGATATAGCAACACGTTGTTGTATGGAAGAAGGTTGTAAAGGATGTAAAACATGGGCCGAATCATTACTAAAAAAAGAAAAAATTAAAATTGAAGACTGGGCCATACAATATGCAGCACGTTATCAAAATGAAGATACTAGAAATTCTGTACGAATAGCATATTATAATGGTGCTACATCAGAAGCAGCTAAACAATATTGGGAGAATTATTTTAAACATAATTAAATCAAAACAATTATGCAATCAGAAGAAAAGACATCATGGACAGCATTAGGAATACTATTAGTATTAGTCTTATTATTAGTTCCAATAAAAACTTGTAGTGCTCAATCATATAATAATAATGGGTTACTAATAAAGAAACACAAAGTTGTTTCAGATAAAGCCAAATTTGTTATATTAGCAACAACATCTATTATCTTAAATGGTATAGGTGATGGTCTCAATGCTAATCCTAATACTAAACCAGCAGGACATATATTTACAGCTGCTGCAATAGGAACATTAGTAGCTACACCATTTCTTGTTAATTATAATAAGAGAAAATGGTACATCTATGTATTAAGTTATGGATTCTTAAGAGCAGGATTATTTGATCCCACCTATAATACAACACGAAGACTTCCTTATAATTATTCAGGAAATAGTTGTACGTGGGATAAGTTCTGGAGAAAAGCAGGTGGACGTAATGCGTTTGATATGGGATTATGTATAACTATGGGAGTATTCCTACCATTAAATGAATTATAAATGATGGTCTGTTCGTCTAGTTGGTTAGGACATCAGGTTTTCATCCTGAAGATGATGGGTTCGAGTCCCATACAGACTACGGTATTTAAATAATAAAAATATGATGGATCAATACAGACAAGAAGATAAAGATGATAGTAGCGGTTGTTTATATCTTATAGCAATCTTATTATTAGTCTTAGTATTACAACATTGTTAAACTAATCTATATAAACTATGGCACGTAAACATTCAATGGACGAAGTGCTTGAAGCACTTAAGAAAAAGAAAGATTGTAAAATTGATAGTCAAGAAAAGATTATCAGTGTATTACAGAATAAGACACATGGTAAAACAAATGATTTAGGTAATAAATCATGGGGTAAGATTGATTATTTAACCAAATATTGTGGTTATATACTATTAAGATGTGATAAATTACCTAATGATCATAATTCTAAATCTTATAACCATGGTGACAGAAGATCAAATCCAGAGCCACAAGGACAACAGATCCATAGCAGCTTTGTTAAAAAGATTATTACTATTAAAAGCAGTTAGAGATGTTCGTCACACAATTAAGGTAATCAAACTAGATATAAAGACATATGAATTATTATGTGCAGAAATGCACAATATGTATCTAGATAGATTCTCTAATATTAAAATAGAACAAGTATTAACAAATAATTTCTTAATAGAAATAGAATAATCATGGATGAAGAAGAATTATTAGACTTTGATTTCTCAATAGAAGTTGAAGAAGTTGATGATAAAAATCTCGATACAATCAAAAAAGAGATTGCAATCTATGAAATGGACTTAATTAATAACCATGCCTAAGAATGAATTACTACCATGTCCATTTTGTGGACAGGAAGCTATAGTTGGTATAATGTTACCTAGTTCATATTGGTCTATTGGTTGTACAAATTCAGATACAACTAAATGTTTTATACCATTTCATGAAAATAGATATAAAACAAAGAAACTTGCTATTACAGCTTGGAATACAAGAGTAACAAATGAAAAATAAAACTGTAACTGAAATAACCTATGGGTTATTAATTGACACTAATCAAACAGGGATTGGGAAGTTAAATCTTCCCAAATCTTCTGAGAAATCTTCTTATACAGGTTATATATCTAAATCAGAACAAGGTAATCCTGTACTGTCTATATCTAAAGGAACTATCAAAGATGGTATTCCTATTAAAGCTTATACTATTACTAGTGCTATATCTCAGTTAAAAAAGATAGCATTAGATAGGTATAAGAAAGCTAACAATATTCATATTAGTAAATCTGGTATTCTTATTTATTATGAAAGAAATTAAAGAAACTCTATACATATTAATTGCACTAGTGTGTTTTATTATATCTTTAATATCTATAGATGGTCTAACAAAACTAGTATTTGGAGCATTCAGTTTATTATGGCTAATTAGATCATTTATACAAATGCTATCTAAAGATGAAAAGACAGACTAAAGAATCAATACGCGCTACAATATGGGCCTTGTTACTTATAGCGTCTTTTGCTGTATTTGCTCTATATTTTGTAGGATGGAGGTAATATGGGTGAATTCTTTGTTGAAGTTCATCTAAATGCTGCTGGAGAAGAAGAATACTCGTTAATAAGTGAATATAGAAGTGATAGGCAGTTTGGTCAATATTCTACAAATGAAGGATATCCAGGAATGTATATCTCGATAACATCTAATAACTAATAAAAATGTATATAGTTATATTTAATCCTACTAATAAAAATTACGGTGTTCTAGAAACAGATAGAGAACATTTAGCAGGATTTAATAAAGAAGGAGATGCTGAACTTGCTGCTGACGAAGCTAAGAAATTAGATAAATCACTAAAAAGTTATAGTATCTTTAAAGAATGTATTTATAATAAGAAATAAAAGGAATAGTAGAGGTGGGCTAAATAAGTCGTATCATTCACGAGAATGATGATATAAGTATGGAATCTTATCTTCTACTATTCCTTTCCTACTCAAAGTAATCCCTTACTTTGTTTTAATTACAATTTGTGATTGGTTTATTGTTAATAAACACTTTAATAATAAATCAAAAAATGAATCAAGCAGCAAAGATTACAAATCCAACTCAAGTTAAAACAGAGTATGGTGTAGAAGTTCTGAATAATTCCCTTATTAATTCAGAATTAGGTTGTATAGACACTGTAGCTTTCTTAGAAAGCAGATTAACCAGTTCTGTATATACCGAAGAAGAAAAAGAAGTTTTTAAACGTGCTATTAAGTCAGCTGCAAATATACTTATTCAAAGAGTATTCCTGACTGAGCAAGTTCTTATAGGTAATTATCCTGAACAAATCTTAGTCCCAGGAGGATTAACTCCTTCAGAGAATGCTACTAAACAAGTTGAACAAAAACCAACTATAGTAGATTCTAAGGGTCAAGAGTTAAAGCAAGAAGAGAAAAAAGAGGCTAAAGTTATTGTAATGAATCCTAAAGCTAATAAACAAGCTAATAAGGATAGTAATAAAGCCAAACAACAAGATGTACCTAAACACACTTCATTCAAACGTATTACAATATTAGGTACAGAAACAATATTACCAGAAGATACCAAGAAATTAATGACTGGACCATATACTGAATCTAAAATAGATGAAGTTGCTAAGTCATTAATAGCCATAGGTCAAGAAGAAGATGCTCTTAATCTATCATTAGATTTATTTAATTCCAATGGTTCATTAGGTAAGACTCCTCAAGAAGTTGAAAAGAGATTTTTCTTTGAAATACTTCCTTGGGCTAAAGGTATCAAAGCATCTGAACCAACTGGTAAGAAATTTGAAAATATTACCCTAGCATTATGGGTTAACCATCTTAATGACATAGTTGAATTACAGCAATCCAAAGTTGATGTAATAAAAGCTGGTGTTGAGGATGTTAAGAAAATTGGTTGTATATCAATGAAAACTCAGATTCAATTAAATAAGTTTTCTATTGATATAGAATTAGAGAAAGAAGTTATCGACATGATAGTTTCTGAATCTAAAGTTAAAGATTTAAAATGGGAATCTCTTAATGAAGCCGACTCTAAAATGTTAGCAGCAGTAGGAAAGATTCCAATCATTCTTAGTCCAGAAGATCCTAAAGTAGACGCAGTTGTAGTTATTGATGAACCCATGACATTCCCTCAATTCGAAGAGAAAGTTATAGCGTTAATGGTTAAATCTGGTAAAGTATCTAAAGAGTCAATGTTATTCTTTAGTAATCATATCAATACTATTAGTGAAGGTATTTATAAGGATAAGAAAGATGAGCAAGCTAAAGTTCGTGCTACTATTATCTCTAAATGGAAAGCATTGGGGGAGCAGAAAAATGCTTCTGGCACAACTGTTGTCAAGGATGTTACCACTCAGACAGATGTAACTGGCTCTAAAGAAAAAGAGAAGGAGATAACGAATTCGGGGGAGTCTATAGTAGAATCTTCTGTAATAGTCCCTTCAGATATAGTAAAAACGGAATCCCAAGAAACTTTGAATGTGAATTCCAAATTGGATGGGACATCTACAGATTTGACTACATCAGATGCTGTTACTACGGAAGTTGTAATAGACGAACCAACAGCAATTCAACAGTTTAAAGATATTGTATTAGCAGAAATTAAGACTGGTAATGTACACGCTCTTAATGTTGGGATGAAAGCGTGGAAAAGTCTTAGAAAATTTGTCACATCTAAGATTAAACCCGAAATAATTTATCAAGAAATAAAGAAACAGGTTAGTGAGGAGTTAATTACTTCAGTTAATAAAGAAGAGATACCTACATTATACAAATCGGTTGATGTAGCTAAAACGGAACAAGTCATTTGGGAACTATCCCAGAAATGTACTACTTTTGAAGAATTTACTTCATTAGTTAGTAAAATAGTATTTGAAGATAAAAAATGGAATGTTGCAGCAAATCTTGTTGAACAAACCAATTCTGAGTTATTTTCAAATATGACTTTAGAAGCTAGAGTAGATTGGTTTAAGAATCTTGTTAAAAACAAAGACGGTTATAATAAGGCAGAGGAAATTAAACCTACTATAACTGTAGAACAAGATAAGAATAAACAAAGTCGAATTGAAAAAGCTTCTAAGATAGAAACTAAAGACTATTCCAAAGGATTAACAGTATCCTATGCTAAAGGATTTGAACCTAAAGAAGAGGGAGATATCTCAGCAATGGGGGAGCAAAGTCCTGTAGTATCTACTGTACCTATAGAAGAAGTTGCAACGGTTATGGAATCATTACCTATTACAGTGGTGAAAGAAGAGAAATCTGTAAATTCTAAATATGATTGTCTTAAATCTATTAAGGATAAAGCAGAGATGAAGAAAACTATTGCAGAATTTCTTAAAGATAGAGAGTGTTCTTTAGAAGATCGTAGGACAGATCTTATCGACAATTACTTAGTCGATAGTAAGAAATATAAGAATACTAAGAGGAACGAAATAGAGAATGCTGTTAATAATGTAATTAATAATATTCCTGAACTTAAGAAAGAATTAGCATAACATCATATATACTCAAAGGGAGATATCTGTGAAGACTCTCCCTTATTTTTTATTTACTTAAATTATTCATTATGATACTAATTAAAGTAATAACTCAAGATATTAAAACATGCAACGAATGTGACTATATCATACGTTGGTCATCAGGATGGAAATGTGATTTAACCAATAAAAGAGCATGTATAATAAAGATTGCTAAAAGTTGTCCATTATTATCAAGACACGATCTATTAGCAAAGGCCAAGGAATTATATCATCAAGAGAAATTAGAACGAGAATCTAACGAAAACTCATAAATTAAACTATATGACAAATATACAAAAACTAGTATTTTATTCAAAGACAATACTAATGTTAAAGTTATTAAAAATCAAATTCAATAACTTCTTAACAGAGATTAAAGAAATCAGGATACATATTCCAAGTAGTGATATATACATTAAAGCAATGTTAAACGATGTAGATATACAAATAAGTATCTTAAATAATGAGATAAGGCTAATCTTACAAACATTCTTTGGTAAAAGGAATTTCGAAGGATATGATAATGTAAATTCTTGGGGATTAACTAAAAAGGATCTTGAAAAAGGATACCTGAAATTAGTAGAAGTAGGAACTGGAAAAATTTATCTCTTATTACTATCAACCGGTCTTATTTTAGAACGAACTAAGTCAACTACTGATATACGAAAAGTAATTATATTAGGACGTCAAGCTAATCTATTTGGAGATCTTCCAGATGTTAATAAATCTTTATTACATAAACCAATTAAAATAAGAAAAGGATAAGATGATAACTAAAGATAGTTACAAGCTATTACAGAGAATGTTTGATATAGAACTAGATAAATTCAAAGTACTAGATGGTTCTATCTCGATGTTAAGTAAGGAGTCTAGGAATCTAGAGTGTCAGGAATCAATAGTAACATTCATGGAAACTAGACCTAATTCCACATTCTTTATAAGAAATACAGAGAATAATGAGAAATCCTCTATGGGACTAATCATTACAAATGTGATCAATAATAATGATCATGAAAAATATTATAACATTACTATCTCAGAATCTTGTGAAACATTCCAAGTTGATGAAATAGTAGATGAGTATCCAAAACATTCGAGAATAATCAAAAATTTCGATAACAGTAAATTATGAACAAACTTACAACATTTATCATTGAATTAATCAAAATGTCTTTCGAAGATGTTGCATTAATCTGTGGTAATACAAAACTAAAATATAAAGAGATGCTAGGTAGAGCAATTTATCTGGCATTCTTTTTAATTACTATCTCTAAGAAGAATAGAGTTCAATTAAGAATAGCAATAGTTGCTAATAATAGTATAGAGTGGGTAATTGTATTCCTAGCTGCTATATTTAGTGACAGTACTCTTATACTAATCTCTACAAATCTAAATAAGACTAAAGTCAAACATATCTTAAATGATAGTAATACAAATCTAATATTTACAGATCAACAATATCTTCTAGAAGAAGAAGATTATAATGAAACTGTATGTAATATAGCCAGTATTAATACACTAGGAGGATCTAAAAGTAATGATACCATTACTATAACAGGATTACCTATCCTTCTTAAAGGATTAGAAAAATCTGAGAAATTATGGGAAATTAATGGTAAATTAATTACCTATACTCCAAGAGATCTTAAACGAGTAGAGATATCTTATACTGAGATAGTATCTCTATTAAGTGTATTAGGAGATAAGAATATATTTGATGGAGAATTTGTTGCTAAAGAGGATTTTAGTACAAACTATATTCTATGTCTACTTCTCCCACTATTATCAGGAATAACTTTAAATATTACTAAGAGAACTTGGTATGGTAAAGTTATTATAATAAGATCTGAACTATTTAATGAATGGTTAAATCTAGTATTTACTTACAATGATTTCAAATGGTATCATAAGATTATCAATATCATATCATTTGGATTAGTAGGTAAATGGCTAGTTAAAAGATCTTTTAAACAAGAATTCCCAGATTTAAAAAAATTAATAATACTTAATAGTTCTTTGTCATATCAGACAGAGAAGATGTTAAAACGTATTAAGTTTCCATATACTATTACATATGGAACTACAGAAACAATGGGAATAGCAACATATTCTGATCCTTCTGAATTCAAAATAGGAAGTGTTGGAAAAGTAATTATGTTTAGAAATATTATCTCATTTGCAGGTAAGTTACATCTAGTAGATAGAGAGATGATTCCTTTACATGATATTGGTTATAAAGATACTGAAGGACATTTGTTCTTAACATCTAGAGAAGATGAAGTAATTCATACTGAACAAGATCTTAATGTCTCTAGAGATATTGAGAAGATATTCACATCTGTTCCAATAATAGAAGAATGCTATCTTCTAAATGTTCATGATAGAATCTATTTACTAGTAAATCTAGATAAAGAAAGATGTGAAACTATTGGATTAGAAACACTTTCTGAAACTAAAGATTTATTAAGAGCCTATCTTGATAAAATAAATAAGGATATATTAATGCCTCATGAAAGAATTCATGATGTAGTAATTGAACATAAGAAGTTTTCTCGTGATTTACGAGGAAATCTAATAAGAAATGCCTGTAACTAGTTGGCATATGTTACAGTAACAGGTTAACGCACCACCCAGTTTAAAAAGGCGCACCGTAATAGATAGTAATTGATCCTTACCAAAGGATGTAACAGTGCTTTAAAAATATAGTGCGGTTAAGAGAAGATGCTTAGTATACTTCGTATTTATCAACTTTGGAATTGAGATAGGTCTCACATAATTCCGATAAAACATCTTATACTATATAAAGAACAGATTCTAATTCCATTAGGATACTGATATCTTATCTTCTCTTAACTTAGCCATATAGCAAACGGCAAGACTATACTGCGAGATACTCTTTACTAATAACATTATGAATAACGATAGGGTGAAATTCCCGACAGATACTATTACGAAGGTTATCGAAGAAAACCAATGGAAAGGAGTGATGGAAAAAGCCTCATTGGACTACTAAATTAGAGAAATCTCTAAACTTACTATAGACTAGATAGATTGCGAGCTCTGTAGTGTAGCATGAAAGAAATGTAGTGACGTACGAGTGAAACGGGACCATAATTCACCCCAGCTACCTCACGGACACACCAGTCACGAAGGGTTGATAGAAAGTCATTGTGGAACAAACTAACATAGTGATGAAATGCTCTTAAAAAGTATATACGAAGTAGCTCTAGGTCCAAACTATGAGGCGGTCGTATACGAACATCCCACTAAAATGTGGAAATACTTTCCAAATTATTCAAATCTAATTACATGTTGGGTTTATATTGACAGATTATAATCTTAGGAAAATGAACTGAGTACTAGAGGAGTTAATATAATGGCGGAGATGTGGCGCATCATACCATAGAATACCCTAAGGGGTTACTGTAAACTTTAAGAAGTTTAACACAAATAAGTAATAATTCTATCATAATAGAATTAACAGATATTCTATAAAGAATCAAATCTATCTCACTCGTAAGTAGTGGGTTATAATTGCCAAATGGATTCCAAATTAACAGACGAAAGTTGTTAACTCATTACAAATATCATTCACTACTTACTTTTAATTTATCAACTATGATCAAAAGATATCAACTTATAGATACCAAAGATAATCAAGATGTCGGTGGTATAAAATTAGTCTATAGAGTTAGTAGAGCTGAAAAATCTCTAATTAAAACTCTAAGAAGTAAATCCGAAGAAATAGTATTCCTTAAACCTAGAAGAGAAATATGGGGTGGAAAAAAACAACCTCATTGTTGGTTACTAGGAAATATGAATTACTCTTCATTTAAAGATGTGTACATGTTCTTTAGATATAAAGAGATCAAACAAAACGATCCTTTATTTGAACATATTAACAAACAAGAGAAAGAATTTACAATCAATGATTCTACTTCTACCACATCCATTATAACGAGAAAATTACCATTAAAAGAAAAATGTCTATATAACTTCTTAGTTGTAACAGACAAAATAATAACCATATTTAGTAATCAAAAATAAAACTATAATCAAAATGAGTAAGACTAGTATTTTAGATCAGAATGAAGAAATGGATAACAACCAACCAGTAGAAGATTTGGTAGCTGCTTTCTTCGCTAATTTAGGTAAAAACATGGGTAAGGTATTCGAAGTCAAAGCAATACCAATATCCGATAAAGAAAAGAAAGTTAAGATTGCTACATTAAAAGCATACTTTCTAAACGAAATTAAAGTAAATAGTTTTGATTTAACCAAGAAAAAAGGTTATGTTGAAATTAATCATGGTGAACTTGATATGCCTCTTGTTAATCTCAAATTACAAGATGGTCCTTATTATTTCTATGATAAGGAAAACGCAATATCTAAGGTTAAATCCTTAAATCAAGTTGAAAGGGAACTTATTGATGAGAAGACAGAACAATATCTTCTTGCACAGGAATACATGCGTCGTGTTGACGAAGGTATGTATTTCTAAATAATATTTGATAGGTATAGTAATAATAAATAATAACATGGGTGCACACCAGTTATAAAATACTATACCTATCTCTTTTTTATCAAACTAATCTTTAATCAAATGAAGAAATTACTATATTTAGTAATAACTTTAGTATTATATCTAGCTGTTACATCTTTTGCATCTCAATCTGCCTCTCCTACAAAGAGCTTGAAAATGTCAGATTCTACAAAAACATTGAATGTTAATGTAGATGCCAAAGTAATTCCTGCTAAAGAAAATATTAAGTTAAACGATTTAAATAAAGAATATCTTGAATCATCTATAGAGTTAAATAACATGAAACTACTCTTAATAGAAGATTTAAATGAAAAATTATCTAATGGGATTGAAACTCCATTAACTAAAGAGCAATCTTTAAATAAAAATGGATGGACCCACGATAAGATAGTAAAACGAATTAGATCAGATACAACAATAAGATTTATAAGTAATCTATTATTAGTCTGCTTAATATTATTCAGTATATGGTTTGTAGGAACTAAAGGAGATCAATATAAACTTGATCTTAAAGTAGGGATATTATTACTAATATTCTTCCTTATAGCCAGTGTAATTCTAGGAATAATGTTACCATTACTATTATCATACATATTTAATAGAGAATATTTAATCCTTTTAGGATTTA
>QGNH01000509.1_pt1 | contig 64967 bp, 102 predicted proteins | sample 1735481 | NCBI WGS metagenome assembly QGNH01 (sample SAMN09239004, study PRJNA386568) | Viral metagenome, whole genome shotgun sequencing project.
AGCGCGACGAACCCGGCCAGCAGAACTGACCTCATATTCTTCGAATCCCGCAATGGGCTGCCAAATCTCATTCATATAGCTAGGTCTATGGTTTCTTACATACCGGGTCAATAGCTAAACGAACATCTCGGCTTCGACGCGCCGCTCGGTCGCGATGAACCGGCCCTCGCTCGCAACCAGAGCATCGAGATATTCCGCACGCTTCTTCTCCAGCCGCTCCTCGAATGCAGCCGCGGCCGCGATGATCGCCTCCTGATATTCAGGATCCGGGAACACCCGGATCGTCACCATCGGCAGGCCACCGGAGAAGCTGATGAAATCGATCCACTGGCGCTCCGACACCAGCAAGCCGGTCTGCAGTTGCATCATGAACTCGTCGGGAACCTCGCCGCTCGCGATCGTCTCGACCTGGAATTTCTGCTTGCGCGACTTGCACTCGATCAGGCCGTGCTCGCCGACCAGTGCATCGGGCGAATAGCCAAGCGTAAAGCCCCATCGGTCATTGGTGATGAAGCCCACTTCCTCAGTCGGCGCGTAGGTCTCACCGTACAGGCGCCGCGCCTCGATCTCGTCATCCCATCCGCGCAGCATGTGGTCGTTGATGTAGGACGGCTCGACATAGCCGCTGATGCGCTGGGCGAGCAGTTCGTAGAGGTGGCTGCGTTCCTTGTCGTTCGACGCAGCCTTTAGCGTCGGCGTGATGATCAGCTTCATCTCTGACGCGGTCAGCAGGCCGCAGCGTGCCGCGTGCCACTCCTCGCTGCCTTGGATAAGATTGGCGTGATAGACGACGCTGCTGCGCTTCTTCGGCGCGGGCTGCATCACTTCCTCGACGACCGTCACGCTGGCCTCGACACAGATGCAGAACGGTAGCGGTTCGCGGCAGACCTCGCACTGCTCCCCGATGATCTTTTGCTCGGCAGCCGGTGGATAATAGGGCTGGGCCGGCTCGACATAGCCTTCATCAAATGGATTGTTGCTCATGGTCAGAACCTCAGCGTGACATGGAGAACATTGCCGCCGACGATGGCGAGCACGATCTTCCGCGCGGTTTCCTCATCGACACCACATGACATGATATCGGTCTTTGCCTCGCCCATGATCTTGGCGCGGTGCTTGCGATCATTCTCGCGGGCCTCGGCTGCAACGCGCTCGCCATCCGCAATCCTGGCCTGTTCCGCGACCTTGTCGCGCTGGGCCTGCGCATCTGCCTCGGCCTGCTCAGCACGTTTGCGCTCGGCCGCGAGTGCCTCGTCATGTTCGCGCTGGACACGATCACGCTCGGCCTGCGCGGCTTCGTCAGCCTCACGCTTGGCTTTCTCTGCGGCCTCCTGCTGTACCCGGGCCAGACGCTCGGCCTCGGCCTGTTCCGCGGCTATGCGGCGCTCCTCAGCCTGGCGCGCTTCTTCGGCTTGCCGTTCGCTGGCAACGCGAGCCTCTTCGGCGATACGATCTCGCTCAAGACGATCGGTCTCGGCTTGCCGTAGGCGATCTAGTTCGGCGCGATCGGATTCCTCTTGCGTCAGGCGCACCAGTGCTGCCTTGAGGGCGGTAACGGCTTCATCCTTGGCGCCCTGCGCCTCCTCGAGCATCTCACCGAACTTTTCCGGATCGAGTGTCGCATTCCAGACATCCATGCCACGCTGTCTGACATCCGCGGCGCTATCGTGGATAGTCACATGCGCGGCCATCTTGATCCTGGCGATCGTATCGCGGCATTCGGCGAGGCGCGTATTCTCGGCGTCTTCCCATGCCGTAAGCGGGGCCCGGACCTCGACAGCGAGCGATTCCAGCTGGGTCTCGATGACCTTCCCGACCGTGTTGGCCTGCGACACCATGTCGCGCCATTCCTTGGTCATGCGCAGCCTGGCTTTGTCGATCGCCGCCTTCTCGGACCGAACCTCGGCGGCAAAGCTGCGCACCGCCTCACGATCCTTACGGATAGTCATGTCCGTCGCGGTCGGCGCCTTGGCCTTCAGCTTTTCGTACCAGACGTTGTATTTCTCCTCATCGAGAAGAACCAAGCCGGGGTTTTTCGTGACTGCCACGACGATGTCGGTGGTCGTCGTCTCAATTTCCAAAATGGTTTGCTCACTCACCGCCTGTTTCCTCCCCTGTTTCGAAAGCCCGCCATGTGCGCAGGACATGGAATCGCTTGCCCGGATGAAGCCGGGAAAGCTCTTGTGCATGGAAGCATGGCCTCTTGGGCTCGTCATAGAACCGCTTCGGCATGTCACCGCCTTCGTGCCAGACCATGAATTTGGCCTCGACACGCGGAACGTAATTCTCGTCGCTATCGGTGGGGTCTGCCGCGGGCTTGCACGTCAATATCTTGCGCTTGCGCGACGTCTGGGGTAGTGAGTTCACATTCGCCTCCTTTACAGGCGCTATCATAGCCCGGCTTGAGCGTCTCACCGCTCGCCGGGCTTTTTCTTCTGCCTGAAATCTTTCCGCTCCACAAGCCTATTCATCGGCACCCCGATCTCCCTAAGCCACTCAAAGCAGGCCGCAGGCGTAAAGAACGCAGCGCAGTGATGCCCGAGCCGCGTCATGCGGTTGCCCCACTCCTTCTGCTCTTTGGACAGAACACCAGCACAACCGGCCGCAGTATAGCCCTTCCACTCGCACCATGCCGTGTTCCCGGCACCCCAGCACAACGCCAAATCGAACACGCCGGCGGTAATCCCCTCCAGCTTGGCCAGCCGCGGATTGCGCTTGCCCGCGTTCGGGATCGCGAACGCAAACACATGCGGCGCAACCATCGCGAGCTCGTTGAGGAAGGCACGCTGCCGCTTGATCTCCGGCCAGTGCTTCACGCCATCCGGCGGTTCGACTGGGAACAGCGCGATCGTGTCGTCGTGTTCGGTGGGCCAGAGGATCAGCATGGTCGCTACAGTAACGGCGGCTGGGCTGCGCGCCGCGCCTTTGCGTCGGTCAGTTCCTTCTCGGCAACCAGTGGAGTCAGGTTGTAGCGGTTCATGAGCCGCACGACTGTCACATCCTCGAGCGACCGTGCCGACGTGAGAAACGATCGAGCGCCGGCTATCGCCCTGTCCGAGTTCTTGCCCGGCGGGTTGTAACTCCGATGCTGGTAGCCGCGGTAGGTCATGGGCGATTTTTTACGAGATAGCGCGCAAGGATAGCTCTTGCAGCTCCGTAAGCGGAGATATCGTCACCACATCCAGCACTGGTTATGGCCTGAGATAATCGATCAATGTTTGGAGTAGACATTTGTCGATAGATTAATTTATTGCGCAGGATTCTTTTGGTTTCTTTAAGTTGCCGATTAACTTCTGACCACTCTGATCCGAGCAGGGGGTCGCACCGTTCATGTGCCCTTATCGCCTGTTCGAAATCGGCTAGAGCCTGTTTATAGCCGTTGGACATCACCCCACACTCGCCATCGCCGCCCGCCCCAGCGGCGTATCGGCAAGCAAGCCAAGGGCACTTCGGTATAAATCCAGCAACGCCTCGCGTTCATCGCGGGCGTCCTTGTCCATGGCGCGTTCCTTGATCACCTCGCGCATGATCTTCGGGTCGTAGCCTTGGCCCTTCGCCTCCGCGAACACGTCGCGGATGTCCTCGGCGATGCCCTTTTTTTCTTCGGAAAGCCGCTCGATTCTTTCCACGAACAGCTTCAACTGGTTGTTGGTCATAATCCTGCCCTTCTCATCTGTCCTATGATCTCGGATTGATCGCCACATTCCTGCTGCCAATACCCCGCCGCGAATTTGTATTCCGCGAGTTCCAGTTCAAGCTGCTCGATCTTGGCGAGGTCTTCACCGCGCCCACCGCCATGAAACAGCAACAGCGTACAGGCTAGGGCCGCGACGATCGTTGCGAGGATTGCGTAGGCGAGGGTCATGCGACGCTCACTTCCGAAAACAACCTGTTATCATTGAACATTCGCTTCTCAGCGATTGCCGCGTAGGTGGGGTTCAACTCGATCAGGATGGCATTGCGTTGCAGGCGGTCGGCTACCAGGCCGGTCGTGCCTGCGCCGCCGAACGGATCGAGGACCACGCCGCCGCTCGGGCAGCCAGCGAGGATGCACGGCTCGATCAGCGCTGGTGGGAATGTGGCGAAGTGGGCCTCCGAGAACGATTGCGTCGAGACAGTCCAGACCGATCGCTTATTGCGGGTTTCGCCACATGGCTGATTCCAATTGGCGAGGCCAATGCGTGTGCGGCGGTCGTTCGTGTCCGACACATCTTGGCGATCCTTGGCCGCTGTGCCGTAGGTGTGGAGGACTTGGCCAGCCTTCACCGCCGGTTCTGCTATGGCCTCGGCGTCATAATAATACCGCGCGCTTTTGCTCAGCAGGAACAGGTATTCATGGGCCTTCGTGCAGCGGTCGGTGACGCTCTCCGGCATCGGATTGGGTTTCGACCAAATCACATCCTGTCTGAGATACCATCCGGGCTCGATCATCCAACTCGGCAGATCTACCGGCTCGCGGCGATTGAGCTTGTGCATGATCTCTTTGCAAAGCTGCTGTTTCTCTAGCGCCGCTGCGGGGATTTTGACTCCGCGCTTTGTCTCATAACCGTCGCGCACCGCTTGGTGGTTCCACGCGACGACTGCTTGCTTCCGCTTGATGAGCAGGAACGGATAAATCTCGGCTATCGTGTCGGCAGCCTTGCGGCCATGGATGCGCCACTGATAGGCTGGGCGCTGCCCCTCCATAGATGGCGGATATTGAGCGGGGTTGTCGCTCTCAGAACCGACCAGAGCCATCGCCTTGTCGATGCACTCGCGGTCGCACATGCGGACCTGCATAATTGGCGGATAGGATGAGCCGCTGCCGTGTGCCGACTTGGCCTCAAAGATCGAGATGCAGCCCTCTCCGTCGATCAGTGCCGCCAGCCATGCGCGGTCGGTTTCGTTCCGAATGCGGCCGAGGTAGTCGGGGGCACGAAGGGCGAAGGCGAGCATCCAGGGGATACCCATCAAATCCTTGGGCTTTAGCGATTTGACCTGAAGCCCGTATCCGGTCGCCAACTTCGGGCGCTGCTCAGATTGATTCTGACTCAGCTTGCTCGATGGTCCGGCTCCCCCGTTATAGGCGTTGTAGCTATCGCCGATGTTCAGCCAGAGCGTGCCGTCATCGCGCAGCACACGGCGAACCTCGCGGAAGACGCCAACCATGCCAGCGACATATTCATCGGGTGTCGCTTCAAGGCCCATCTGGCGGTCGATCCGAATAGCACCGCAATGGCGGCAATCTCCGCCCATAGCGCCGACGCCATCTCGATTTCGCTGCGCCCTCTCGTCGACAATCCCATCCGCACGCCCAGCGCCGGGTCGCCCCTGTTTATGGTCGCACGCTGGATCTCCGCCATCCCATGCGGCGGTGCCATAATCGCGCAGACCGAAATATGGAGGCGACGTGACGCAGCAATGCACGCTCGCGTCTGGCAGTTCGGCCAATCGCTCGCGACAATCGCCCACTAGAATCTGCACACTCACCGCCCCACCCGCGTCACGAACCGCCCACCGACCCCGCGCGACGGCAGCACGGCCAGCCGCTTCTCGAGGACCATGATCCGTGCCGCTTTTTCTGCGACAACGCGCTGGGTCTTGCGCCGCTCGCCGGCTTCATGCTCGCAGGAACCTTTCCAGTAATCGACCGCTGTGTTGGATACAGCCAGCTTGCTCTCTGCATGCTTCAGCACGGCTCGCAGCTTGCGGTTGCGCGCCTGCTCGCCACCGAGCCAGATGCCGATGATGATGACGAGACACCCGAGCGTGATGATAATGCCGATCATGTGCTGACCTTTCTCTGTCCCTTTGACCGCAATGCGACTCCACATGCCTGTAGAATCTGTCTTATCTTGTAGGCGCCCGGCGAGGTGACCTCGGCAATTTCGGCGATAGTCCAGCCGCTCTCATAGAGCGCGACAATACGCGGCGCAGCGGGATGAGCGGCATGGTCGACCGGGACATAGACTGGCTTCTGGTAGCGTCTACGTGAGCCGACTGGCGGGTATTGCTCGAGTGCTCCTGCCAGTTCGGTCATGATCGTAAACGGGTTCACAGGGTTGACCGTGGGAAAGTTGCGCCGTTGTCAATCTTAACGAGCGTATGGTCCGCCAAGCGGTGGCTGCCCTCGCGTTGACTCATGTCGCCATGAGCAGATCGACCATTACGGACCGCCGGCGCGGTCGAACCTCGGAGGTTAGGCAGCCTACGATTTCGGGAATGGGTCATGCGGCACATTCGCGTGGATAGATGTCCGGTCGCAAATCGTGACGCGAGACGCCGGTAGCGGCTTCGACCGATAGGACGTATTCGGCTGGTAGCCTGCGCCGGTTGCTGATTAGCGCATGGATGTTCTGCTTGGCACAGCCACATATATCGGCGAACTTTTGAAGCGATCCGGCTGTTTCGACAGCGCGCTCGAATGCAATGAATTGCTCGTCCATGATCGTCATTTGCCATGATGATTATTTTCAGTCAAGCACTATTGACGTGAAGCGTGGTTGACGATAGATAGAGTGCTTAGTAAGCCGATTGGCAGGAGCAAGAGCAGTGAGCCTCTACGACCCCGAAAACCCGCAGCACATGGATTACCTCGCTCGGGCGAAGGAGTCCGGTCGCCGGGTGACTGAGAGGCTGGACGACGCTGAAATACGCGCTCGTGTCTACGCCATCCTAGCCCGCGACCAGAAGGCGACTGCGGCTGAGCGCGCCGAGTATGAAGTTTCCAAGCCCCAGCCCGCGCCAACGGGTGGTCTATCCGCTGGCAGACCGGACGGGGAAAGTCTGCCAACCGATCACGATGGCATGGTCGAGGCGAAGGAGGCGGCGCGGCTGCATTGGCAGAATAGGCGGAGGGCTGCGGCATGAATCGCTTTCGACCCGGAGCCTGGGGCGGCAACAATTCAGATCCCATGACCATCGCGCGCTTTATCCTGCGCCCGACCAATTCAGCCGCAGTCGAACAAGTCGCAGCGCTGCTAGAGGCCGCGATGGGCCTAGGTGCGATGCCGGAAGGCTACTGCTTCTGTTCGGCCGACCGCATCGGTGATGATAGCAAAGCGCATGAGCCTGAGTGCCGCGATCTCCGCACCGCAATAGCGGAAACAGGTGCAGCATGAGCCAGATGAAGTTCACCCTCTGCCTGTCAATCGAAGGCATCGAGGAAACTGTGCCCGTCGTGGTCGACTACACCTATCACCGCTTTGCGAGCGGTCGCGGTGAATCGCCTGACGAGCCAGCACATTGCGAGGTGCAGAGCATGATGGCGGAAGGCGGCGAGCCAATCTGGTTGCTGAGCGTGATAGACAAAGCGCTCGAACGCCTCCTCGCCACCACCGAATTCCAAGCCCTGATGATGGAAGACGCCTGCGAGGATGGGCGATGAGCGCGCGAACCACCCTCGCCGACGTATGGCCGCTGGTGCCAGGCTTGTTCTTGCAAGGCGAGCAGCCGCCCGAACGTCAGATCCCGCCGCTGGCACGTATCGACGTTTCGATCAGGCCGCTGAGCAAAGAACTTTGGGAAAAGATCGGGGAACCGAAATGATCCCAGACGATCCACTTTACCGCTCATCGTTCGACGAAGAGTCAGAGGCCCTCGACGAGTTCATCGCCAAGAAGCGCCATGACATCCTGATCATCGGGCTGTGGGTGGCCTGTGGCTTGCTCGCGGGGGTGTTCTTCATCGCGCTGAAGCTGGCGGGCGTGCTGTGAAGAAGCTCGGATCGGCCGCCGTGCTGAAATGGGAGGCGAAACGATGAGCGCAAACATACGCAAATGGCTTGAAGACGCAGAGACCAAGTTCGGTGAGCCTATCGAGGCTATCGTCGTCGGACAGCACGACAGCAAAAGGTGGAACGAGGAATTCCCTCGCCGACGAGAACATTATCCTATCGCGCGAAGACGGCCTTCGGAAGCTCGATCAGGATGACAATGGTTACGGTGGAGCGGATTGCTTCCCGATGTACGCATGGACCGCGAGCCGGGTGTTCCTGATCCATGAGTACGACGGCGCGACTGGCGATGCCTGGGTGCCTCGCAACCCGATCGCGATCAAGCCCGAGTTCGGTGGTCAATCATGACCCCGCACAAGCTGGGGAGCGCGGCGGTGTTGGGGGAGGGGCGACTGTGAACAAGCTATCGCCAGATGCAGCGGCCGAACTGCACGAGATTTGGCGGCTCGCAGGCGCGCAACGCTCCGGCCGCTTTACGACCGAGAGTGACGCGCTGCTGGCGCTTGATCTGATCGAGCGCTTGGCCTTGATTTTAGAGAGCGGGATGACTGGCCCGGAGCCGACGCTATGACGATGGACGACGAGGCTAACATCTTCGCGCTCTACCTTCTGATGCCCGAAAAGGCGTTCAGTGAGGTCTTGGCTGACGGGATTAACCTCGACGATGACCGCTGGTTGGAACGCGTGGCACGCAAGTTCAGGGTTCCTATTGCCGCCGTGATCGCCCGACTCAGATTGGAGAACGGCCGTGGCTGATATTATTTGTGTCGATTGCCAGCGAGCGGTTTGGGAATGCGTTTGCAACGAGCCGGAACAAATAGTGCCTTTTGAAACAGCCCCCGAATCTTGTGCAAAACCCACGCTTTTCCGGGGGATATCGCTGGAAGAGCGATATTGGGCGAAGGTCGACAAGCGCGGCCCAGATGAATGCTGGCCGTGGACTGGCCGGAGAAACAAGCAGGGCTATGGCGGTATCAACCTAGGCATCGCTGGAAAGCAGTCTCCCGCCACGCACGTTGCCTTGGCGCTTGACGGCAGACCGAGGCCGGGAAGGCTTCATGCTCTCCACTCTTGCGACAATCCGCCATGTGTGAATCCGGCGCATCTTCGCTGGGGCACGCAGGTGGATAACGTCGCCGACAGGGTGGCTCGCGGCAGAGGGGTCAGAGAACAAATCCGGGGGATGCGGAACGGCATGAACACGGAACCGGGCTGCCGCCGCCCTGGGGAGATCAACCCCTCGCACAAACTGACATCGCAGGAAGTGTTGGAGATCGTCGCTGACCGCCGGACGCAAAAACAGATCGCCTGCGCTTACGGCGTTAGCAGCGTCACCGTCTGGAAGATCAAGAGCGGGCGAGCATGGGTCCACCTAACCGGCTTGGGTGATCCGAAGCCGGCAGTGCCGAGCAAGTGGCGATATCGGGCGCTCCCTACTCAGGAGGTCGGCCAGTGACCTGCCGATCTATCAACGCGATATGTGCAATTCGCGCCAACGCGGTGAGCGGGTTTGGGAGAATTTTCACATGAACGCCGAGGCCGATCTTTTTGGCAACCAGTCGATCATACGATCGGCCGTCATCTCGCCTTGCGAGCTATACCGCCCCGAGCTGCGCCGAGTCTGGGATGCCAGCCTAGCGTTGCTCGTGGCTTGCATGCTCAATCCGAGCACTGGCGATGCGGAGTGCGACGACCCTACGATCCTGACGCTGATCCACTTCGCGCGGTTCTGGGGCTTCGGCGGCCTGCTGATCATCAACCGTTATCCATATCGCACGTCAAAGCCGGCGGAGCTGTTCGCGGTCGACGCTTCGACCCGCAATGGCGGCCCTGAGAACGAACTGACGATTGGGCGAGCCCTCCGCTATGCGCGTGAGAATGGCGGCTGGATGCTCGTCGCGTGGGGCAATGGGGGCCAAGAAGGCGCGCACTTCCTCGTCGAGATGATCGCCTGCCAGGGCGTGACGATGAAGTGTCTCGGCACCACCCAGAGCGGCGCCCCGAAGCACCCCATGGCGCGCGGCATTCACCGCATCCCGCGCGATCAGCAGCCGATCCTTTGGAGAGCAGCATGACCTTCACCCTCAGCCAGGAGACTTGAGATGAGCGGGATCGGTCCCGAGGGTTGGATTGCATGGGGCGGCGGCTGCTGCCCTGTTCCTGGCGATGCACGGGTCGATGTCCAACTTAGCGCCCGAGAAGGCGTAGGGGCGTCGCCACTCGAAAACCTTTGGGCGCGTGATCTGAATTGGCGGTTCAACGACGATAGCGGCGACATCGTGGCCTACCGTCTGACCCCACCCCCGACCTACGTGAAGCGCCCCTTCTCCCTCAGCCAGGAGACTTGAGATGAGCGGGCTTGGTGTTCCGCCCGACGCTGTCGCGCTGAGGCTCGGCAAGTTCTTTCCCGGCGATGATTTGCGCTTCTGCGAGACGTGCGCTTTCGAGGGCGGCGCGACGGCTATCGATACCGTATTGCGCCGAGCGGCCTTATCGGGTCGCGTTGAGATCGACGCAGATGGTCTGCTGCCCGACTACATCGCCGACATGTTCGACGATAATTTCACCTGCATCGGGACTATCGCGCTCGATCGCAACAGTTTCCGGGCGCTGAAAAACCATTGGATGCGCTGCAAATACGAGGAAGCGGACGAAAGGAACTCTGATGGGACTGCACCTCTGCACTGAAGGAAGTCATGAAGAATGGCAGAGATGCCCATATTTTGGTCATCAGTCACCGAGCAGTTGCGAGTGCCATCAAACTGACGAGCAGGTGCTGCTGGAGGCATTGCAAGGGCTGCTTTCATTCTGTCCTGCGGAGACTGAGGCGCAAGACCGAAAGGTTCTCGCCGCCCGCGCCGCCGTCGCAAGGGCAACCGGCAAATGACCCACGCTGGCGGGATATACGTGAAGCGTGCGCGGTGGAGGATGATGTGATGGGCACCTATATCAGCGAACAACGAATGCAGCTTGGACAAATCCGCGAACTGTTGGACGCGCGGACATATCTTAACGCTCAACCCGCTGGCGGCACTCCCGGCCTATGGGACGCACCCGGCTATCCCGAGCTGACGACAAATCAGTTGCTCGGCATTTACCGAGCAACCCTGAAAGCAAGATCATGACCGAGCGGGAGGCGGCGAAATCATTTGATGATAAGCTGACGTGGCTGTTGGAAGTGATAGTGCATGACGCATCTCAGCCTACCAGCACTCGGGCGACATTGAACCGGATCGCGGATTACGCGCAAAATGCGCTCTCCATGATTGCGGACCTAAAGCGTCGTCTCGGTGGTGGCTGCGAAGCTAGGCAAGGCGGCGATCACATCGTCGTCAAGGACAGCACCGGCTATGCCTTCTGTGCGGACTGTGGCGAGGGACTGAGGGGTGTTCGTTATTGCCACCTCCCGCGCGGTGACCATCTCAGGAAGGAATCGTCCAGTGACTGACCTGTGCCCGATCTGCCGCGGGTCGGGAAGCATTCTAGGCACATCGCGAGGTTATCAATGGTGGATATGCTTCCCCTGTGGCGGGTCTGGTGTCGCCGTTCAATATGGCCCGGCTCAATATAAAATGCACGGTAAACACAAAGGAATTGCCCAGTGACCAAGGATGAGTTCGACGAGCTGGAGCGGCGAGTAGAAGCGAACGAATCGCATCCACAAGGCCGTTCGGTGGCGATATCCGGCGATGAGTTCCGCGACATCATCCGATCCGCGCGCAACTGGCAGCGGGTTTGCGAGGCGGGGGATGAGCTGGTCGAGCAAATAATGGATATTATCGGCAGTCGATATGAGGGGCCAGAGTCCTATGATGACGCGGTGGCACGTGAGATAATCAGTGCCCTATCCGCCCATCACGGAGGAGAATAGCCGTGACCAAGGATGAGATCGACGCGCTTGAACGCTTGTTGTCGGAGATTCCGATATACAAGGATAAGGTACGGGAGCTTATCGCCGCCGCGCGCAACTGGCAGCGGGCGCGAGATGCGCTGGTCGTCTACGAGGAGACGGTCGGCCCGCTGCTGGATGGCAAGATGAGCTTCGTCGGCGCCAGAGACCGCATTATCTACGCCAGAGAAAAAGCCCGCGTCGCCCTTGCCGAAATCGACCGCCTGGAGGAGAATAGCCGTGGCTGACGATGAGGAAATCCCGGTTCATCCAGTCCAGTGTAATTATCGGCAACACAGTGGAAAAGCGCCGCAGACAGTTACGATGCGTGCCTACGATGTCTATAAAGAGGTTTACGGCGAGCAGGAGGCGCTAATTACTGGCGGATGTCGCGGCGGCTTCGGAACGGGAGAGCTTGTTGCATTCCTCTATGCTCGATCTTTTCCTCGCAATGAGTGGCGAGCCCGCGTCGATGAGGCATTTCGAGGGATGAGGATATGACCCACGATCCGCAAGCGGAGGATGGGGAATGATCCTTCAAGTCTATGTCGACGAGCGCACGCTTGAAATCCTCAACGCGGTCAGCGCCGGGAACGGGCGAACCATAGAGGACTTAGCCGAGTGCGCGGTTTCTGAGGCGGCGCTAGATGAATGGCGGCGTCGTCCCGATATGCTGCCGCGTAAACGACGATCGCGGAAGGCGGCGAAGCCATGACCCACAACCCCGACGCGCGTGAGGCGATCGACGGACGTGATATGTCCGGCGAGACGGTGCTTGGGATGCGGGTCGCTGCTTATCGCGAAACCCATCCTGAACATGGCGACAAATACGGCCACCGCTATTCGGAGCATTGGTCGACGCCCAACTGGAAGCATCCAGACGTGAAGGTCGAACGGTTGTTCACGGAAGCCGATGTGCGCGCCGCCCTCGCCACCCCACAACCGCCAGCCGATCCAGGGGTGCTGGAGGAGGCGCGGTTTCTACTCGACCGCATCAGTGAGCTGGACTGGTCGCTGGATCGAGACGATTTCGCCCGCGACTGGCACGGCCACGTCGAACCGTCGCTTGTGCGACTCGACCACCTCGCCACCGGGCGCTTTGAAACGGGGGATGGGTGATGAGCCTATACTATATGAGCTTTTGCGATCCAAATAGACCGAAGGGTTTTCAGTTTATCGGCGCGTGTGTAGTCGAGGCCGAAGATGCTTACGCCGCCATGACGGCTTCCCACATTAGAGGCTGTAACCCCGGTGGTGAAGTCGCCATGTTAGGGCCACTACCTGATGAGTGCTACGACGAATGTGACCGCCATCGCATTCTTTCCGCTGATGAAGCGAGAACGCTAGGACGTGCACCATGACCAAGGATGATCTCGACGCGCTATACGAGACACCAATTTCGGGATTGCCGCTGGGCGATGGTACGACCGGGATCGCGCTCCCACGGGTGACGTTGACGCAATGACAAGATCTCCTCAGATCCGCGCGCCAGTGGCAACGGGTCTGCGAGGCGTTGCAGCTATTCGCCGATGCTTTGGATGACGATCCTTGCGAGAAGCGAAAAGACAGCTGGAATATATGGGAATCTCTCGAAGCGATGAACATAACAATTGGAGACCTGCGCGAGGCTCGCGCCGCGCTGGCGGCTTTGCGGGAGGATGGGGAATGAGTCCTCTGCCGTCGAACCTGCTAGGCGATCTCGGAATTGATGGGCCAACACAATTTATAATTCGATGTGGCACCGTGGGCTATCTCGTAATGTCGACCATCCGGCAGGCTAAAATAGGATCGGCTTGGTCGTTAGCTACTGCTGCCGCGACTGGAGTTCTTGTTGGCTCGGCATTGCTTAACGGTGCATATATTCTAGGACTTGTTCCATGACCCACGATCCGCAATTCGGCAGGCTGAGTGAGGAGGGTTGAGGTGAGAATCAACGTCTATAGCCAGGAGTTGACCAGTGAGGTCAATCCGGTCTCCAAGGAAAGCAACACGGGACTGATCTATAGTGCCGTGCAGCTTATGCTTCATAGCTCACCGCTGCTTCACCATCCACCCGTCGATGATGACCGGAGCGCCGTGACGTTCTGGCTTCCAAAGTCTGTAGAACGGCGCGAGGAACTGGCCTGCACGTTCGAGCGCATGGCGAGCCTTGTTCGCTGTGCGCCGCCAGAAACCGGACTGGATTAAGCCATGACCACCACCCAGCCCACACCGGACGATCGCGAGAGGCTGCGAGAGTGCGTAATTGCGTGTCGCGATCGGTTTCTTGAGTACGCCGATAGCCATAGCGCGAAGGCCAAAAAGGCGTGCACCAGCGCGGATAGGATAGCCGGCGAACACAGGGCCGCTCGCAATTACGACATGGCCCAGCTTTGCCACGACGCGCTAGGCCAACCCCCATCGCCCGAAGCACCCCCACAGCCTGATCGCTGGAAACAGCCGTGGGGCCATACTTCCGGCGTCGTGGACGAGATGGAAGCACTGCTTGCCAAAGACGCGGCACGCCAGCCTGATCGCGACGTGGAGGCGGTGGCTCGGAATGCGTTGGAGGACGCGCTCGGGTTCATACGCGGAGTTATACAAGGCCCGTCACAGCGAGACGGCATTATCCGGGAATGCGAAGCCGCCATACTTGCACTCACCCGCCCTGCGCGTGATGCCGAGCAAATGCGGGAGATCGCAGCGTGGCGTGAATGCGCTCTCTATGACGCAACGATGGAGGGTCCAAGGTTCAAGGGTTGGGACCGCTCAGCGATGGATAGATGTCGTCGAAGATTTATTGAAACCCATCCGGGCGAATTGAAGGGCGATGGCAATGGGTGAGGTGCCATTACGCGCAAAGTTCGATTACGAAGGCTCGCGGTTTGCCGTCAGGGGTGGCATGAGCGAGTTTGGGCAAGTCCAGGTTGGCGCTATCACAGAACGCAGGGGCTTCATCAACTACGCCGTCTGTATCGGGCCGAACAACCGAGAATTGGTCCGAGCCGCCTTTGATGCACTGATCGAGCAGAATGCCAATCTGGTCGCGCGAATGCAGACGGCCTATAATGATCGTCTATTGGCCGTGCGCGAGTTCTACCGGACACGCTCATGATCGTCACCTCGTTGTGCTGGGCTAGCCTAGCGATTCCCGATTGAGCAGCATGAACGCGGCGGTCAGCAGCGCCAGACCAAACGCCATCAGGTTGAACCGCGGCGGGGATGGCACGCCAAGCCCGGCGAGGACGAACAACACCAGCGCAAAGGCGAAGCATAGCATGACCAGCATCGGAATATCCTCTCTCAGAGAACGCGCAGCAGTAGAATGACGAGCACAACTACCAGCACGATTCCCAGCAGGCCCATCGCAGATCTCCTATTTTGTTATGGTATACACCCAGAATGCCGCGGCGACAATCAGAGGGCTATGGGATCGGGTGGTCTGGTAGCCAGTGCGGAGGGGTTGTTACTTTTCGCCGGTGCGTTCGAGGGGCGACAGCCTTCTGAGCCCTAGCTGGCGTCGTATAAACTTCTTCGGGCGGCTTTTCCTCCAGCACGTTGAGCCGCTGGCCGGTCTCGGCAGTGGTGACTGCGGCTTTGACAGTCTGCCCGGCTAGAAGGTTGCCAATGTTCGTATTCGCCGTGGCCATTTGAGCTTCAAGATTTATCACGGCCATCGCCAGCCACCCAAAAAAGCTCATCATCGCCACCGAGATAAAGCCGACCAGTCCGGCAATGACCTTGAGCAGGAAGCCGCTGTTGTCACTGCCGACCGGAAGCTCGGGTGGCGCCACCTAGGGGGCTTTGCACTTGCGAATTATAGAATTGTTGTGCGCGATCTGGTCAGCCGTCCCCTGCGTCAACGCATCCTTGTGACTGATCTCGACCACCCATAGCGAGCTGCAGACTGGATCGTTAATCGCGATAAGGGAGGTCGGGATCTGGCTTACTGGTGTCGGCCGGGGCGTCCCGGTCGAACAACCTGCGCTGGTCGCCAGCAGCAGCAGCGGCCACAACTTCGTTGGTGATCGCATTAGCCGATTCCTCATCCTTCAACGCCTGCTGGTTCACCCCTGACTGCACGGCAACATCGGTCTTGTGACCGAGATAGATGCCGAACACCTTTTCGAGGATACCGAAAAAGCCGGCGATGAGCGCAGCGATCACAGCCCCTGCGCTTCACCATGTTGTGCGTCGGCCTGCTTGTCGGCGTCAGCCAGCGCGGCGTCAATCTGCGCCTGCTGCGCCGGACCGAACAAGGTTTTGATATCCTGAATGAGCGCGACGAAGGCCGGGGTAGCGACACCGACCGCCTGAATCGCAGCGAGGACAAGTGCTAGGGTTGGCATGACGAACTCCTACTGGACTGCTGCGTAGAGCGCGGCGATGGCGGTGCTAAGGCCGGTGGAAGCAGTAGCGACACTGGCCGCGTCCGCGCTGCCCCGAAGAGCTCGTACGCCGAGCAATGCGCTGTACGCCCGGTTGTCGAGATCCTTGAACTTGGTCTTGTCCATCTTGCCGAGCTTGACCATCGTCTCGCCGAACTTCGATGCAGCGACATAGGTGGCATCAGAGGCGACGACCGCATCCGTACCAACGGACTGCACGGTACCTTGGGTACACGCGGTAAGAGGCAAATTTAGGCCGATGGCGCTGCCAATAGCGAACGCCAAAAGGAGACGGGGTTTGCACTTCATGGCTTGGGATCTCCTACGGGTGCGATCGGCGCTTCGACGCCACTGGCTACAGCGGCCTCAACTTTCTGCGGAATGGGTGGTGTCACCATGGACGCTGCGGCGACATCGGCGATCGTCACGCCGCTGGTCACGCGGCTTGAAACATACATCGCGGGAATAGCCGTGACCTTACGTACGGTGCCAAGCCAGCCGACAGCGTCATTCGGAATCAGCTTGGTAACGATGTTACAGGTGGCGATCAGCGCGCCGATGTAGAGTAGCAGTTGGCTCGGAGCCATGTGCAACCACCCGGCGATGACTGGCAGGAAATTGGTCGGGTCCATTTTATCCCTCTCGGTCGCTAAGGCCGACGAACACGCCTACCAGAAAACCAACACTTAGTCCAAAAGCCAGTTTGATCATGGTGTGACGCCTGTCGTAATCATCTGAATTACACGCTCGGCTCGTGCTGGGGTTTGGCTATACCATGCCGAGGCACGAAGCCCCGCCGCGGCCAGTGCCCAGCTTTTTGCGGCGATTGCGTCGAGACTATGGGTGAAACCCATTAGGCCAGCATGGCCGAGTTGAAAGCGCATGTTGAGAAAACCCCGAGCACGGATCGGATCGTCTTTCACCGCCTGCCATGCGGGCCATGTTGAGACGTCAGCGATAGCATCGTGAATATCGTTAGCCAGAAGATAGTCGATCTCATCATCGGAGAGATGTCCTCCCTTCCGCGCGTCGATCAGCCGGCCGACGCCGATGGTCCAATAGCCAAATTGGTCCTGATAGACGCTTGGCTTAACTCCTTCGTCGCTGCGCAGATCGGCGGTCAAGCCATCGATGATCGGGTCTCCAGTCATCTGTCTCTTCTCACTTCCCTGGTGCCATGGCATTCAGCTGTTGCTCAACGACCTTGCCGGTGGTCTCGCTGGTGGTGGCGGCGGTGGTGGCCGCTGCGGTGGCATTGCTGACCTGATCGATCTGCTCGCGATGCTCCGCCCATTGCACGACCATGCTCGCTATTGTGGCCGTCGCAATCGCGCCTATAATTTTCCACGGCCATTGCTTGACCGAGTCGAATGAGACGATAAGGGCATCCATCTTGGTGTTGGCCACCTTGTCGTCACGGATGTGCTTCTTGAGCATCTTGTGGAGTTCGGCAGCGGTCTTCTTGCTCACCGGCTATTCCTCCCCGCCATCCGGTCGATACGCTCGAGTCTGCCGTCGATAATGTTCAGGCGGCTGTCGATCTCGCCAAACCGTTGGTTGAGATCAACCGCAGCGGAGACATCTTCCTTGTTCAGCAAATGAGCCCATGACGCAATCGTGATGACGAGGGCAATGAAGCCGGTAATGGGACCGATGGAGCGCCAGTTAGTCCTGGGAGGTGACCTCCCCTCGATCATTCCATGCTCGCCAGATGCGGCGGGATAATATCTGCACCACCCGGCTCAAAGGGATAGCGACGGTGAGACCTGTGAGATAAGCCCAGCCGCACAAATCTTCCTCCCGTCCACATTATGAACACTGCGAGATTGCCCCAGCTGAGCCAATCCAATGTACCGAGGTAGAAGTTCGCGTTCGGTGTGCCTCCCATCAAAATGCTTGTGCCATATACCGTATGGCAGACGATCTGGGCGACAAATATTGCCCCCATTATGGCTTGCATTTTCGCTGCTGGCCGGACCGTGATGACGACGCAGGCGACGGCGTCGAACAGGGCGAACCAAAGCCATGGGGTCGCGTCATTCAGCCAAAGAACAATACCGACGCAGGCCAGCCAGTTGATCAGTAGCGCCAATCCTGAGCGAATCATCGCGCCTCTCCCTGTAAAACAGGTGAATGCGAGGATAACGCTTAGGATGGCTGGAAAGCCCAGTGCCATGTCGGAGAAGATCACCGCTTGGGCGGACGTGGCTTGGGTGAAGGCTTCGGGCGAGGGGTGTTTCCGGACATCGACTTACTCCAGATCGTGAGCGGACTTATCATATTATCTGAGTAGCTGGAAGAAGTTGCCACCACCGCCAACTTTCTGGACGTAAGAAACTATCACAGCCCCCTGCGCGCCATCGCCGCCATTGCCGTTAGCCACTGCTATACCTGCCTGACCGCTGGATGCGCCGCCACCGCCATAGATGCCACCGCTGCCGCCGCTACCACTGTCCGTGAAGGCGCTGCTGGTTGTACCACCGCCACCACCGCCGCCACCGCCAGATCCTGCCGTACCCCCGGCTGTAATCGTGGTGCTGCTACCGGCCGCCCCTGCCGCGCCAACACCGGCTGTGCCAGTGGCGCTAAGGCCGGCGCCCCCACCGCCACCGCCGCCTGCCGTGGACGTGCCACCTGCGCCGCCGGGATAGACACCGCCGGTCCCTCCTGTCGAACTGCTGAAATTATTGCCGCCGGTGCCGCCGGTGCCAGACGATCCGGATGTGCCAGCGCCACCTACGCCGCCACCGCCGCCACCGCCACTGCCGATCGTCGCAGCCGAAGCGGCACCAGCGCCGCCGACGCCCAGCGAGCTCCCGGATGAGCCGCCGCCGCAACCGCCGTAGAAATGTGTGCCGCTACTGCAGGTGGCCCCAGCACCGCCGCTGTTCTTTGTATTGCCGATGCCTGAAGCCGAAGCACCACCTGCGCCGCCGGTATTGCTGGTAGCGGCGAGACCACCCTTGGCGAGACAACCGGTGGCGGTCGAGACGGGAGGGGAGTTCGTCGTGTTGAGCCATGTGTCGCCGCCATCGCTGCCCTTGGTGCCGGCGGTTGTCGAGCCTGTGCCGCCAGCGCCGATAGACACATTGACGACCGCCCCGGGCGATAACCCCAGTGGTCCGTTAGTCAGTGAGTAGGCTCCCCCACCAGAGCCGCCGAACACCGAACCGCTGTTAGTCGCCTTGCCGCCGCCAGCACCGCCTCCATCACAGGTGAAGGTGCTGCCAATGTCGGTCCAGTCATTCGGCACGGTCCATGTCGGACCGCTGTTGATCAGGACATAGATCGTTGTCGCATGCGCAGAGACGCTGGCGAACAGGAGCGATATAGCGAGGAGAAAGCGGCGTAGCATGGACTACATTTCTGCCACAGCGACCACATCGTAGAAGCTGTCCTGTGCATTCCAGATGCAGCCCACATAGAGCACCGATGAGATGACGGTCGTCGTTGGCAGAGTCACACCGACCGCACGGTAGCCACCCGCGCTAGTGGTCCAGGTCAGCGCTCGGGCAGTTCCATTGTCCTTGAACCGCAGGATTAGTTTTTGACCGTTGGTCGGTGTCCCGGACGGAATGGCGATCGTCGCATCGGCGGCGAGCGCGGTGACGTTATACTGGTCAGAGGAATCACCTGTCGGCGTGATCGTTGTGCCGGAAGCGGTCGTGCCAATTCGCGCCGTGATGCGCTTGTTGGTCAGTGTGTCGCTGGTCGCCCGGCCGACCAGCGTATCGCTCGAGGTGGGCAGGGTCAGCGTGCCGGTGTTGGTGATCGAACTGAACACCGGGGCGGACAACGTCGGTGCGGTGTCTAGTACCATCTTGCCAGTGCCGGTGACGTTGGCGGTGAGCGTCACACCGCCATAGGTCAGTGCGCCAGAGACGGTCGGGGTAGTGATCGTCGGCGAGGTCGAGAAGACAAGGTTCGTCGAGGTCGTGCCGGTTGTGCCGCCAGCCGTGAACCCGGTGATATTGTTGAAGCAGGTGATCGAGGCCGATGAACAATTGGTGCCGCCATTGGCGACCGCCAGTGTGCCTGCGAGGGTGATCGTGCCGCTCGAGGTAATCGGAGAGCCAGAAACCGTCAGTCCAGTCGTGCCGCCGTCCAATGCGACGCTGGTGACCGTGCCGCTGCCAGAACCGACCGCGGTCCAGAGGTTGTAGGTCGAGTACCATTGCGTCGCCGAGGCAGCGTAGAAGGTCATCATATTGGTCGACGGCAGAGCGATCGAGGCATTGGCAGACAGGGCATCAATCGTCCCACCACTCGCCGGGAAGACATTGACGGTGTTCGCGCCTTTGTTGACGATGGTGACGATGCGGCCTGTCGTGGCCGTAGGTAGCGTTGAACCAGATGGGCTCGAGGCCGCTGTCGTGATGATATTGTTGTCGTTCGTCAGAACGCCCTGACCCTGGGCATTCGTGCCAGCCGTCACGGTCGCCGCAGTCGAGACGGTTGGACCGATCAGCGCCGGTGCCGTCTGCATGACGAAGGTCGAGCCGGTGCCGGTCTGCGCTGCTACGCTTGTGGCGTTTCCGCTCGAGGTGATCGGTCCGGTCAGATTGGCGTTGGTCGTGACGTTGCCGGCAGTCAGGCCAGCAGCAGTGCCAATGAGATTCGTTGCCACCCCCGACGCCGGCGTGCCGAGCGCGGGAGTGACCAGTGTCGGGCTGGTGGCGAGGACCACACTGCCGGTTCCGGTTGTGGCGAGCTCACCGAGGACGTTGGCGTTGTCATAGAGCAGGCGTCCGGACGTTCCGCCGGTGACCGTAGTGCCGCCGACGATGAGGGAAGTGATTTCTGGAAACGGATAAAGTGTGCCACCGATGTTGAACTGGACATTTGGTGTGCCGTTGCCGTTCAAGCCCTGAACGTAGAAGGTGGTGGTCGCATCGCTCTGGCAGATCGAGAGCAGGGAATAGCCGCTTCCAGTCGAGCCGACTGACGACTGGCTGCTGAGGCTAAATGGGCAGTTGCTTCCGCCGAACATCGCCAGCGCGCTGACCGCTGGAGTGCCGGCCATACCACCGTCTGCTGCGACACCGTTGCGCGTCCAGACCATCGGCCTGTAAGCGGTCACCGCTCCGCTTTGATATACTGCCTGCGCCTGCGCGATGCCTGGGACGCAGAGCAGGAAGGCGAGGAGCAGCTTTTTCATCATGTGAACTTCAATGTTGGAGGAGACGCCGCGCCGACCATGAACTGATTTGGTACAGCCGACAGGATCGGGATGTCGGACGCGGCTGGTCCAGTCCCGTCCCAGGTCATGCGGGCATTGGCGTCCGAGGTGACGACCACTGAGAAAGTACTCTTCGACAGCGTCACGGAGAGTGGCGTGCTGCCGCGGGTGGTCACGTTCGGCGGATAGATCGCGTCGCCGTTCTGGCTGACCTTGCTCTCCGAGAACTCCATGACGACGATGCCGGTCATATCTTGTCTAAATCCTCATCTGGGAAAGCTGACTGTAAACCTGACCGGCAATCTCCATGCCGAGCGGATAATGACCTAGCGAGTTAGGATGAACCAGGTCAGTGTATGTAAACAGGTCGCAATTGCCAAAACCTGTCGGGGCTCCGGTTGAACCGTGGCCAGTAAATAGGCAATCACCGACTTGCGTGACGGCCACCCCGGCCGCGTGGGCTGCTGCGAATGCACCATCTATCGTGTAAAGAGTGCCTGAGCCGGACTTGATATAGACGCGCTCACCACCGACAACGGCAGTAGATGGCACCGGCAGGACCGGGTCTGTATTTGCCGGCATGACGAAAGTGGTGGCGCCAATGCTTATGCCGCTGCCAGTCACGCTCGACATCCCGGAGTAACCCCGGGCGAAGGGTCGCTCGATGGTGTCGATGAAAAGGCACCCCGTCGCGAGCGCGCTGGCCTTGATCGCGTCTCGCGTTGCGACGAGCGTGCTATTCCAGCCAAACGGGCCGCTGATCCAGATGGGGCTGGTTACGATTCTGAGCGCCTTGGGCAGCGCGTTCGCGCACTGCTGGAACAACGCGAGTGTTTCGGCGCCGACTGTCCCGCTTGCCCCAGTGTCATTTCGCCCATCGGCAAAGATAACGATGTCAGGGGCATAGGGCGATACATCGTAGGTGAATCGGTCGCGAGCCGTGAAGGAATACAGACCTGGGGTTGTGTAGCCAGTGCTGCCGATCGACGACGAGATAACATCGTCCCACCCCATTGCGTCGGCAAAGATTGCTGGCCAACTGTCGGCATCCGCATAATTGCCGGCAGCTCCGCCTGAGATGCTGTCGCCAACAATAATAACCTTCGGCCCGCGGATTGGCGCCGCATCGACGCTATCGTTGGCTTCGACCACGACACCGCCGAAATAGGTTATTCCGATGACATCAATGCGTCTGCGAGCACGATCGGCAAACGCTAACTTGAAATAGTAGTCGTTGCCATCGGCCACAAGACTCTGTGGGGTCAGCGTCACATACTCGTCATCAACCTTGAATAATGGATAAGAACCACCGCCGGTCCCTCCGGAGGCTTGTCCAGGGATAATGATCTCGATGTTCTGACCATCGTGGTAGAAACCGACTGACATCTTGCCGCGAGCGGTATTCGCGTCGAGATGCGAGTGAGTGCCATAAATCCTTTTGCTTATGGCGGTGAACTGGTTGGCTCGGTAATAGGAAAAGCGTTGCCCGTTAGCGCCCAGATGCGCGCCCCCGAGTTGATATGCAGCGTAGATCGTTTGTCCACTGAGCGTTGCGCTGGCCGAAGATGTGACGGTCGGCGGAGACGCCATGACCACTCGCGCGGGAGAGTTGAGGCCGCGCGGAATCCATCTCTCGCGCTGCAAAAGCGCAAGCGCGCTGTCGGCGACAAGTGCCCCCGCCGCCATCCCTCGGGCAACCTGGTCGGTCACGACCCCACTCCCAGGAGGAGGAGATTGCCCGGCGTGCCCGAGATGAATACCCACCCGCTATTGCCGCTGGTATTGGTGTTGCCGTTGGTCAGATAGGCTTGCCATGCAGCGCCGCCTGTCGCTGCGCTGTCTTTGATCGACAGGTTCGACACAGAGACCGTGCCGCTTGCCTTGGACAGTGTTGCAGCCGTTCCCGACGACGAACTGTTGAGCGTAACCGGATGCCCGGACGTGCCGCCAAGGGTAAATGCCGAAACGGTCGTCGTCGTGCTGGCTGGCAGCGTGACCGTCACGTCGCCAGCAGTTGATTGAATATCGGCGAAGGTATTGGCCCCCGTGACGGTGAGCGTTCCAGCTCCGGCCTGCTCAAGGACCGGATAAGTCTTGCCTGCCCCGACGAATGTCTTAGCCGAGGCTGAGGTCAGCGAAATCTTGCCCGTGCCGGTTGTAGTAAAGCCTGCGCCGTTGGTGTTGCCGTCGAACGCGGTCGCTCCACTGGCGATGATCGAGAGCTTGCCGCTTGTCGCTGTGGCGAGAACCTTCGTTCCAGATCCTAGTGCCCATGCGCCCGGCGTCAGCGTGTGGTTGTTGAGGTCAATCGTGCCGTTGGTCAGGGTCAGGGCGCGCGTTGATCCTTGTAAAAGATCGTCTTGAAGCCGGAAGGTGCCGCCGGAACCGTTGAAAATAAGCGGGAAATCCAGCGACTGAGCGGCCGTTATAATAGTTTTTGTTCCACTTGTTGCACCAAATGTTGTTGCGCTTGTTCCGGCTGCAGGAGCGGCCTGACCAGCAATTAGAGTGAGATTGCCGTAGATCGTGTGTAAACTATTGGTCCAAGTTCCCGTAAATGGGGGAGAAAATGTAAGGTTAAAAACTGACTGTCCAACTAAAACTGGATCACTACCATTGGACACGACGACGGACGGAGCAGTTGCTTCTGGCAATGTTCCGAGTGAGATAGTTCGATTCCCTGCGGTATTATTTCCTGTCAAAAGAAATGTCGGTCTGTCCGTTACCGTCAGCCCAGTGGTTCCAAAGATGGCCGCGCTTACGCTGCCGCCGCCCGCGTATGTTACATTGATCTGGCCACTTCCGCTCGTCAGGGTTCGTGCATTAGAGTTGTTGCTGTTGAAAATACCGGTCAACAGATTATGATTATTAAGGTTCAACGTCCCGTTGGTCAGGGTCGTAGTGCGGGTCGCGCCCGTCGCGAAATCGTCTTGCAAGACCCACGAACCGCTAACGCCATCGAAGACAACCGGATTGTTAATCGCGCGGGTGTTCGACGTGATAGTCTGTGCGTTCGTAGAGTTGAACGTGATCGTGCCGGTATAGGTCCAGCTCCCGGTCGACGCTAAAACGAGGTTGCCAGAGATCGTCGATGCCGTAGAGCCAGCGAGTGTGCCGGTGTAGCCGGTGAAATCGAGGTTGTTGGCGAGCGCCGTCGCAGTGACGATCGTTGCCGTTCCAGCGCCAGAATTGGCATCAAAAAACACATTATCAGAAGCCGTAGGAACCGCCGCACCCGTCGTCGCTGCGGTCATCGCCTGTGAGGTGTAGGTGCCTCCTACGGAAACCACCCACGCATTGCCTGAGCCACTGACGATTGTACCAAGACTGACGCCAGTGCTGCTCCAAACCGTCATGCCGTTGACGAGTGAAGGAGACCCAGTAGTTACCAGTGCAGTGGTTGTGCAGCTCGCGGTGAATGAAATTGGGTCAGCAGCCGACCAGTTGGCGGTGTTGCTGGCGTTCCAGTTGCCTGTCCAACCAACCCAATATTTAGACGCCGCCCATGCCGGACTCGCGCCAAGCAATAGCGCTGCGAGAAGAAGCAGTGCGTGAGTGGTGAGACGGCGCACGCTAGAACTGCCTGTAGGCCACGGACCCGGAAATCTGTGTCGCCGCCGAGGTCAACACGCACAGCGCCTTGCCGGCCGGGAGCACCAAGACATCGCCAAAGCCGGAACCCACCGACGCACCGCTATTGGCGCCAAATGGTATCGCGCCTGTCAATGCAACTGGATTGGCGCAAGAGCCTCCAGTATCTCCAGATTCCCAAGTCACATTGTCGGCAAGCGTCGTCACTAGCAGCCAATGCGAAACATGAATTGTTCCAGAAGTCGCTGCGACGATCTGAGTGGTGGTAGCCGTGCTGACGGTGACAGCCGCAGATACGTTCGCCGTAGGGGTATCCGTAATCGCGCCGGCGGTCACATAGGCATTAACTCCTGGAACAAGTACCGCGCCTGGAGAGGTTCCATAATTGGCCATTGCGCCAAGTGTACCGGTAGCCCATGTCGTAATGCTGGAAACCCACGGCGATGTGCCCTGCGTCACCGCGCCACCCGGACCACCAGTGGCGCCGTACTGGACGAAGCAGGTCGTCTGGCCGCATGTATGATTGGAGCTCGACAGATAGCCGGTGACGGCATTGGTCGCAGTCGACTGGGCGAATGCCGGGAAGGCCAGTAGCCCGAGGAGCAAGATGAACAGTTTCTTCATGTCATTGTCCTCAGTCTGAAAGCCAGCTGGAGCCGTTACAGAAAACAGGTGCCACAACTGAACTGCCGCCGGTCAAAGCCCCGAGATAAGTCGGCGAGCTCGCATCCGTGACGTAGGTCTTGGCACCCTTGATCGACGATCCGCAGGAAGGAAGTCCCGACACGGTCGATGGGGGGATAGGCACCAGCGCCAATGGCGACCATGTATCTGGCGACCCCTGTGTGGTCTCGACCCAGCCCATCGGCTGACCGCGCGCGGCCGATGCGTTGATGCAGATTTCGCCGACCGCATCGCCAGTTGTCGTCGGGCTTGCCGTGCAAGCCGAGATAAAGCGGGAAGGGCCGAGGTTGCCATTAATATCAGGTATGGCAAGCCTTGTTATCCACTCAACACCCGGAACAGGAGCAGTTCGACCGAAGGTGTATGCCGTATTTATGCCGGTGAAAAAACCATAATCCTGTCCAGAACTAAGACCATAAGACAATCTTAGATCGGGGCCGGATTGACCAAGTTGAAAGCAACCGGAAAAATTAGTTGACGCACAATATTGGAAGGGAACGCCCGCACTAAGCTGTAGACCCACGCTCGTGGTTTCAGAACTATAGTTCCCATTTATCTTCAGATCAGGATTAACAACAACCGTGCCAGTCTGCTCATTGATCCACGGAGCACCGCTGTTCCACGTCGGCTGCTCGCCGCCGATGGCCAAAGAGTTATAGCCGTAGGAATTAGGCGAGCCACCCTCGGTGTAAGGTTGCAAGAAAAGAGACGTATTCCCGAAATAGTCCCCGCCTGGGTACCACGGCCCTGTGCCGTTCCAGGTTGCGTACCCAGCGTTATAGGTGATCGGCACCCAGATTGCCGAGTTGGTCCCCGGCGTAGTCGAGGCCAGCAGCGCGCTCGTCGTTGTTGGGGCGGCAACATAGGACGCGCCTGAGTAGTTAACGCGAGACTTGAATCCGCAGCCCGCGGACTCAGGCGTGACGAAGTCGGCGCCATAGAAGCTGTTGTCGTAGAAGCACCATCCGTTTTGGTTGTGCACAACAGCCTTGGTGATGTGCGCCGTGTTGCTCTCGCAACCTTCAAGATGAATACCGTCAATCCCTACATGGGCAGACCCGTTGTAGCCCTCGACAGAGATGCGATCGAAGTTCAGGCCATCGGCAGCGCCCGATGTCGGGCCGGTCGAGCCGCAGGCGTTAGCATAAATACCGTAGGGGAACCCCCGAATGAAAAGGTTGCTACCCGCCATCGTGGCGCGCGCCCAGATGCCGTAAGTCGCGGAAACCGTCGTTCCCGGCTTTGCGATGATCGCCAGATCACGAAGTACGCTATTAGCCCCATTCGGAAGGTAGGGTGGTGGCGTTATCGTGTTAGGACCATCAGTAAGCTGGGTGTTGACAATGAAAGCACTTGTATTGGCCGGGACGACAAATGCCGTCCCTGTGTTTTGCCCCTCATAGCCAGCACCACCGGCACCTTCGATAATGACGGCTGTGTGGATGTCGACGGTTTCATTAAGCGGATAGGTCCCCGCTGGGAGGCAGATTTTATTGGTGCCGTAGCTGTTAGCATCAAGTTTGTTGGTTTGCAGAGCATTCATCGCGCTGACGAGGATCGGCGAGAAATCGACCGTCGAGGTTCCGGTCTGCACCGCCGCCTGCTGCGTCGGTGTCAGGTAGGAGAAGATGTTGAGACAGTCGGCCGGGAAATATGCAGCGGTAGTGGGGCTGCTTAAAGGCTGTGTGACTTGGCCCGCATAAGGACCAGTGATGGATGTCGCGCCGTTTTGCGGGAACGGATAGATCGTTCCGCCGATATTGAACTGTACGGTAGGCGTCGCCTGTCCGTTGACGCCTGCGACATTGAAAGTGGTAGTGGTCGGCGACTGGCAGATAGTCAGAGCGGAATAGGGCTTCGTCGAGACACCAGGGCTGGTCTGGCTCGAGATGCCGAATGAGCAAGATGTGCCACCGAACAGACCTAGTGCGTTGACCGCAGGCGAGTCTGGTGAGCCCCCGTCCTGAAGCCAGCTATTGCTCGCCCACGAACCCAAATGATAAGGCGCGATGGCCCCACTCTGCTGTACGGCTTGAGCAGAGGCCGCCGACCCGGAAATCAGCGCCGCTGCAACTAGCCACGCCTTGATCCAGAAACCACGCAAGCCATCGTCTCCGAGGTAGAGAATTAGCCTTGCGCGGATACCATGAGGGGATGCGTCAGAGGGAAAGTGCCTCCCATGCGGCCACTAGCACTATTGCGGTACGCCCTGCAGTTTTGCGGCAGCTGCTTCCATCTGCTGATTGACGGCGGCCTGAAGGCTTGGATCGTCCTGAAGCATTTTGTGCTCAGCAGCAGTCTTCATGCGATTCCAGAAGGACACGGTATAAAGCGCCTTCTCGCCATTCGACGCATTGTTCCACCATGCCTGTCGCGTCGCCATGGGATAGTTGCCCTCGACAAAGGCGTTGAGAGAATCCTTGGCACCCAACCCAGTCTCGGGATCCTTCAGGCCATTGCCGGCAATGACACGAAGATGATCATATTGCTCAGGTGTAAGCGGAACCACTGCTTGCAAATGATCCTGACCAAAGGAAAAGTTGCGGCTTGGCGGCGACAAACCAAGCCGCCCGTTGCCCGATGTCGGGAAGGCGTCGCGGTTGTCCCACGCCCATTTGTCGATCGGCTCGGCAATATCCGGGGCATAGTGGACAGGCGAGACCATCCTTGCCAGTCCGCTTCCAGAAATCGCCGGGATGAACCCCTGCTCGCGCGGGATGGGGTCGCCCCACAGATTGCGCGCGGGTGGCACCTTATCCGAATAGAATGGTGTAACCGATTCCAGCTGGGAGAGCAGGTCGTAATGTGAACGCATCCACGGATCCATCGCTCGATCGAGACCCTGCACGGTCTGTGGCACTACAAAGCTGCTAACGAGTTTGTCGGTATAGCGCTTAGCGTCAGCATCCGGGTTTTCCAGAGCGTCAAAGAAGTTAGCCAAGCCAGACATATAGGTCTTGGACAGGAAGGAATTGCCAAGACCGAAGGCCAATGAGGTCGCTGCCTGCTCGAACGTATTGTGATTGGTTGCATAACGCCCGGCCTGCATAGTGTCGGCCACTGTGCCCATGATCAGTCCGAATGGCTCGACGCTGTTATAGTTGTACCAGTTGTTCCCGATCTTGATCGAATATGGCTGGTTGCCGGCTCGACGCCATGCCTGCTGTGCCTCGAAATCAGAGGGACCGCGGCCGGTGATCGTGCCCGAACTGGCAAGATCGGCAAGGCTCAGCGCTACACCTGAACCAAGCACCATCTTGGACAGGGCGAGATCGCGCGTTGCGCCGCCTGCGGCCAGTGCCTGATTGAGTTGCGTGCCGTCCGAGAAGGCGCTGTAGATCGCTAGTGGTGAGTTCTGATAGGCGAACTTCATCAGGTTGAACGGCACCTTGATGAAGGGCATCAGGATGCGACCGATCGGGACCTGCAAGCTGGTACCTGGAACCGGCAGATTGAGGTCATTCATGGCGTTCTGGATGCTCTCGGCAAAGCCGGTCAGCGGTTCCTGGAAGGTGTTCTTGAGCGCAGCCGCAACCGCCTGCTGATGCATGTCGATCGGCACGTTCTCCATCGTGTCCGAGATGTGATCCGCCATGGCCTCGGTGCCGCCCTCAAGGCCGTTACCGATACCCGCGCGATAGGCCAGCGCGCGGAGCTCTGCCCGATAGTTGACATATTTCGCAAAGTCGTCCGTCGCGCCGATCCATCGCGTCGGTAAAAACATCTTTATGATATTGGCGAAGTTCTGCGTCGGCTTTTCAGGGTCCAGCGCTTCTGGCGTTCCACCCGCAAGGGCTGCGAGGCGTTGGTTGACATCGGCGAAATCGGCGGTGTTGTACGGAAGGAAGTGTTCGCCTGTGGCAAGACTGCGACCGGCGATCTTGAACGCATCGCGAAAGTTCGACAGATAGCCATAGCCCAGTTGCGCCGTCTCGCCGGGCGGGATCTCGCCGCTCATGCCGATCGGCGACTGTTCGGCGGCAAAACGTGTCGTGACATTCCATAGTGCAGCGATCGTGTCGGTCGTCACCTTCTTGACGACGGTCAAGGGCGACAGGAGATAATTCATGAAGCCGTACTGGATGATGTCGCGTCCCGACATCTGCGTGCTTTTGGCGATATAGCCGCTGACCTTGTCCGGGTCCGCAAGGTCGGAAATCTGCGACGCCAGTTTCGACATATCGTTAGGGCCGACATTGTCGATGATGTTCTGAATTGCCTTGCTGGTTTGTGGACCGGCATCTCCAGCCTGAATGCTCCATGCCTGTAATGTGCGTGCGGCGGCAACCCGTGCGTTCGCCATATACTGCTGCAGTCCATTGTGGACGGCATAGGCTCGTGTGAAGGCAAGCATGTCTTCCGGCGCGGCGTCTGCTGCTCGGGCGGCCACAGCCTTGTCGACCAGCTGCTCGGCGGAACTGTTGAGGATCAGACGCATGGCAGTCGTCTGAGCCGCGTCGAGTTGTACACCCTGATAGCCGGAAAGAAGCTGTTCCGGCGTCAGGCCAAGCGAACTCGCCAACACTCTCGTGGCATCGTTGGACTGCACCCCTACGGACGGCAGCTGCGTCGCCACCCGGGCGATGGCTTCCTGCACTGCGTCTGGCGTATCGAGTCGATCGATGTTGACCCAAGCGGGGTTGTCGCCCGTCTTGTAATTTAGATATTGATCAGCCTTTTCCGCAAGGTCAGGAGATGTCTTGACTAGATCATCTTCCGGCGGCGTCGGCTTGGTCATCCTCTCGGAGCCGCCCTCCTGGTACTCAGGCCCTTCCATGCCGGCGAAGTGGCTGGTGAATTCGTCTTCACTCTCAAATGGCTTGCCCAGCAGATGATCGGCCACGGTTTTTACCGTAGGACCTGGCATTGCGGATTCGCCAGCCGTAGATGCTGCAGGTGCTTGTTCTGGTGCAGCTGCACCAGCCTCGCCACTTTCGGCTAGTGCTTCTCCTGCTGCCGGTGCGGCCGCCGCGCCTGCTACTGGTACAGCAGCCGCGCCTTCTCCTCCTTCTACCGCTGCTGCTGCCGGCGACTTCAGCCATTTCAATCCAGCAACGGCGCCATCGACCAACTGGCCGAAGCCTCCCAGCTCCATGGCTGACTTCAGATTGCCGAGAAGCGAACCCTCATCTTCCGGCTTGGCCTTCAACCAATCGGTGACAAAGTTCGGTGCAACCTTGTCGATGACATTGGATAGCCGCGGCTGGTCCGGATTGCTGACCACGCCGCCGGCAAAGAGATTGCGGACGAGATTTGGTGCCCCGCCAATAACCGAGCCTTCCTGACCACGGCCAACGATGAAGGATGTCGCGGCCCTGATGACATTTCCGGTGATCGATTCCGGAGAACCCAGCGTCGGGACGATAACTGAACTCTCGCCGCCCTTGGCCGCCGCCTCTTCCGGCGTCATGATCGCAGGATCGAATTGCCCCTTGTCGTTAAACAGCCGAATATTGGCATCAGGAGTTCCGAACTTGTCATGCAATGCGCGGATCGGATCCGGAACCTTTTTGGCGAAGGCTGCGATATTGTTGAAGGCGTCCAGCGCGCCGCCAAGGATCTCCTTCGGTGCCTGAACCAACCCCTTCCCGATGTCGCTACCTATTGCCTCAGCGACATGAAGCGGACCACTGGCAGCATTGACGATCTTGCTGCCGATTGAGGCCAGCGAACTCCCCCACCAATCGCTCTGGGGCGATGGCGGTGGTGTGGCCGGTTGGGGCGCGGCTGCTGGTTGAGGCACAGGCGCTGTCGGATGCGGTGCAGGTGTCGTCGACTCCACCGCAGGGCTGTCCGCCATCTGCTGCATCCAGTTGTCATTCGGACGACTGCCGATAGCGCGCGAGGCGAGAAATTCGGGTTCAGCGGAATCGGATTGGAGATCAGCCATCATCCACCCGTGGGTTCAGCAGTATTGGTGGATGCGGCCTTACCAGGAACTGGCCTCTTGAGTGAAAGCGCTCGCTGTGCTGCTGCCGACGCCGCTCCCTCTCTGGTGAGATAATCACGGTAGAGACTCAGTAGCCCCACCTGATGGTCATAGGTCGCCTGGTCCATCTTGCCGGCGCGCTTGGCATTGACCGTAGCGAGAACAGCGCCCCTCAGATCGGCCATATCATTGATGCCAATGGTTCCACGAGACTTGGACACGGAGTAGATTGGATTCTCCAGCCATGTCGGCTTTGGGAATGCTCCCGGATTGATCGGCATCACATATTTTTCAACCATGCTGGTCAAGGCAACGGATGGATCTTGGCGCTGTGCCATTCGCTGCGCCCATTCTCCTTGAGCATTAGCCCATCGTGCGGCAGCGTTCGGCTTGTCATTAAATATGCTGAACGTCGGATCATCGGCTCCCATGGCCGTTTTAAGCGTTCCGTACATCTCTTTCTCGATGTCGGTCTTCTTGGTGTCGACATAGTCGATCATTCCCCGGGCGGTCGACTCGCTCAGATGGCCGGCGTTGTAGACCTTCATCACATCGTCAGAGGACATGTTGTGATTGTAGACCTGATTCCACATGGAGACAGTGACGTTGGGATCGTCAACCCGCGCGTTCAGCGCCCGCTTGCGATCGATGTTGGTCAGAACCTTGCCCATTGCCGTGTCGGTAATGTTGCGCCGGTCGTCGTCTGAGACACCAGCGAGAAGGCCGGCGACGGGATCACCACTGGTATTGACCGGCGCTGTCCCATAGTGCTGGCCGAACTCCTGCACGACCTGCCCGGCGGTCTTGTTCCTGAGTTCCGGATTGGCCGAGATGATGTTCGGCATCAACTGCGACATCGGCGTGTTCGGAGCCGCACCCAATACGGCATTTGCCCCCGGCCCTCCAAAACGATGGGCCAGGCCAAGCGTGGCCGCATTGACCGGATGGCCGGCGCTCTCCAGAACGGGGGCGTTCATCCCGGCATAGGCGAGCGTGGCCGCATCGGAAACTTGTGGGTTGGTACGCAAATCCAGAATCTGCTGCGGCGTCTTGCCCTTGACCAGATCGGCGAATTGCGGCTGGCCCATGACTGAGGCAGAAGGATTCTTGGGATCGTACCAAGTCCTACTGAGGAACTGGCCAAGCCCCGTTGCGGTCGATCGCGGGTTTCGCGCGGTCGGATTGCCATATCCGTCTTCTGCGGCATGAAGCGCCGATAGATAGGAGCCGCCAACATCCGCATTCGGCGGCGGCGTCCCGGTCTCCATCCATGTCGCCAGATGATTTGCTCTGGCCTGAAGCGCCCGCTCGTTCACGGTATAGGATAGGAAATCATATCCCGGCAATGAACTTAGAACACCGACATTGTCCTGAAGCACTTTCTGCGCTGCAATGGCATCGGTCGGAAGCAGAGCTCGAACTCTCATCTCGGCGACCTGACTATCCGCCTTCATCAGCGCGAAGGCGGGATTCTCTCCGGCTATCTGGGAATTTTTGTAAAGCGCATCGCGAATCTTACCCTGCGCTTCGGCAATCGTTGCCGGGTCGTTTGGATTACGAGCAAGTGTCGCAAGGTTATATTGGACAGTCTGGGTATTCGTGTCCGTCGCATATTTCTTTTGCGCCGTATCCGCGTGAGTGCCGATGTCAGCAAGGGCCTGTGCGTAATAGCGACGGGATTCGGTATCGTACTGATAACGCGCCAAGGGTGTAGACAGGCCCTCGCGACCATCATTGAGCACTTCCTGCAGGCGTTCGCTGGTCGGTTGCCATGCTTCAAGCGCATCGCGACCCTGCTTGCTGAAGAAGCCGCCGTTGTGAACAATGCTGCCGTCTGGCGCCTGAACCGGGTTGCCGTTGGAGTCGACCGCCATGCCGGCCGCTGGATCGCCGTAGAGAATCTTGGAGCGCTCGGTGAGAAAGTTGTTCGTGGCGTTATCGGCTGAGACCTGTCCGAAAAACTTTGATGCGTCGATGGCACCTTCGCCGGCCTGCCCCAACCCTTGGGCGACACCCGCACCAAAAGAAGCCGGGCTGGCCTCGATGTTCTGGAGATCCTGCGGCGCTTGAAGCGGTGGAGCGACTTCAGGACTGCCTTGGTAGTTTACCTGTGCCATCCTAGAAGCCGAAATCTACATTGGTGTCGTTACCGCCGGCCCATGTCAGCGACGCCGGTATGGACGGTGCGCCGCTGACTAGTGTAGACCAGTTTTGATCCGCGCTAAATGTTGGGCCGCCACCCCCACCCAGCCCAAGCGAGCCTGCATTCTTGCCAATCGATCCGGCTGCTCCAAGAACTCCACCCAGGATATCCGACCCAACCTGCGATTGATCCAGCGCTGCCTGCGCATCGAAAGCATTGGCCTGAGTCTTGTAACCATAGACCTGAAGCGCGCCTTCGTTGGCGACGGTCGCGGTATCAAGCAGTCCGAATGCATGCTGACTCTGCGAGACGTCCGACGCAGATCCCGTCGTGCCTTCGATATTGTTCGCTGCCAGACTAGCCTCGACGCCACTAAGACGTTGCGCCGCTCGCAGACCTTCCTGCTCGGTACGAGAAGCTGTTGCCTTTGCAGCATATTCCGCGTTCTGCTGCTCGGTCTTGGCATTGTTCCGTGCGACCTGCGCTTGGTAGCTCGCGGCGTTGGCCTGCGAGATGCCACCGAGCAACGCGCCACCTGCCGAAGCCACCGCACCGAGGATCGGCAGAAACGCCATTAGTGCATCCTCTCGGGCTGGTAGCTCATCCGCAGCACATAGCTGTCACCGATCGGGATACGATCCTCCTCGCGGCCTTCGAAGCCGAGGAACCTGGCAAAGCGGATCGAGGCCTCGTCCTCCGGCACGATGGTCGCCTCGAGATAGGAATATTGCTCGGTTGCGACACCAAGTTCAGCCCGTGCCTCACGGACGATCGCCAGCGGCATCCGGCCAATATCACGCGACAGAAACAGCCAGACGTCGGCGCGTTCGTCGAGCAAGCTTCCGACGACGCCCCACATCGCGACCGGCTTGCCATCGATCAGTGCGGTGCGGCAGTAGGACGACAGCGTGAATGCCTTGAACACCGCCCGCCTCGCGCCACCGCCATAGCGCTGCATCGCCAGCCAGCTGGCCGCGCGCATGCCGAGCGCCATCGGCTTCACATGACGGACCGAGGCTTTGACGATATCGTAGTTCAAAGCCGTGGCCCTCGCTGCTGCCCGTTGGTCTGTGGCCGCTGACTATAACTCAATTCGGGAATATCACCTTCAAGCAATTCCGGCTCGATCGAAAGGCACTCCAAACTAAGTGGCAACGTCTGCTGAACAGCCACCTGACCCTTGCTGTTCCAACTAGCGCCAGACCCGACCGCCCTTATATCCCCCGTCCACAGCGGGTACACCGTCTGCCCGGCAGGCGACGTATAGGGCGTCGGCGCAACCTGTCCACCGGTCGGGTTCTGCGGATCGACCGTCGTCATGTTCGACCACGTCGGGCCAAGCTGCGGCGGGTTCTGGGTCGAGCCGTCCGGCTGATCAGTTCCCCACTGGAATTTTCCGCTAGCCGCCACCCGCACAGTCGCGGCCGGGATGACCTTGCGTGCGCCCTGCACGACACCCTGACCGTTGAGATAGGCGGTCTGCAACTGGACCATGAACGACAGGCCGACCTTCACGTTGCTCGCGGCGAATGGCAGTGTGATTGAACCGTCAGAACCGACCAACAACCCCGAGATGGGCACGCCGTCTGCCAGCCCAACCAGCGTTGCCCCGGCGAGATGCGGCGCGCTCAGTGTCGTCACCGGTGTCGCGATCGTCCACGTCCCCGCCGGCGACCGTGGCAGGCCGGTCTGGCTTGGCTGGCCATTTAGGTTCCATGTTCCAGTGACCGCAGTCGCACTGGTGTAGCCGGTCACCGTCGCGATGCCGTCGCCCATACGAATGATGCGCCCGACCGAAGATGGCGAGAATGCTGCACCGGTGGTGGTGAAGGTGACGCCGGAACCAGAAAGGGCCGAGGCGAAGATATCGACGCTCGGCGCCGACATCGGGTTGGAGACGCCGCTATCGACCGCATAGGCATCCTCGACCGACTGCCAGATGCGATTGTCCATCCGCTCCGTGCAGTAGATGCCGCCGGCCACCCCGGGCGGGAAGCGCTGGACGACGGCATAGAGCGCATTGACCGGCGGTTCGGTAATCGTGCAGACGCTGACCACGATCCCCTGGGTGTCATGACGCGCCCAGCCATAGACCTCCTGCTCCTTGAGATAGGTCAGCGACAACATCGTGCCGTCATTGCAGCAGGCCCACAGCACCTTGTACGGATTGCGCGACCACGCCCATTGCTGGATCTGGCGGTAGAGGAACAGATGGCTCGACAGGATGGTCAGATCGGCACCGGTGTAGATGCTCGAATAGAAGTTCCACGACAGGTCGCGCACGGTCGTATTGCCGATGCTTTCGACATAGACCACGTCATAGTCGATCACAATTGGCGGGATCGTCGCCGAGCTCCCGTTAAACGCCTGCGGCTGGGCCTGCACGGTCGATGGCGTGATCGGCTGGACGTTGAGGATATAGCTGCCCTCGCCGACGATCTGCCATGCCCTTGAACCGGTCATCGCGATCAGGCCGCCCGGCATCGGCACCAGCCACTGCAGACCGTTGACCTGCTCGGTCCACGGCGAGGCGGTAATCGCGTCAGTCGCGATTGTCGGAATGCGCGTGTCGAAGTTCGAATAGCGCGTGGTCTGCGACGCCCAGAAGGTGTCCGGGTCGTTAAGTGAATTGGCATAGAACCGGCGCTGCTGGAAAAAGGCCACAACTCCGGGATAGGTTCCGCCATCAGACCCGATCTCGAGCGTTGCGCTTGGTGTGGTCGAGCCATCGACGCCACCGGTCAGGGTTGCGGCACTCAGGGTCGGCACGGCAGTTCCGACACCAAGCGTATAGCTGTTCCCGACCGTACCGAAGGCCCCATAGGTAATGTCGAGATCGGTTGCGGTCGGGGAATAGGTTGCTATTGCAATGCTGGGGACGACCGAGGCATTCAGGTCGGTCCCCAACTGGGTCAGAGTTCCAGCTAATGTGCCTGCGAGATTGGTCTGCGGCCCGGTCGCACCGGATGTGACGAAAGTCCATGTGACGCCATTGAGGACAATGTTCTGGCCGTTGGTCGGGTTGCCACCACCAAAATGCATGTAGCCAGTCGCCTTGGCGCCGGCAGTACCCGTGCCAGCGCCGCCGGTAAGAGTTCCTGCGCTGGGGGTCGCTCGGCTGGCCGCCAGCGTATAGGCGTTCCCGGCCGTGCCAGCTGTATTGTAGGTGATCAGCAGATCAACAGAAACATCCTGCGCATAGGAAGCTACCGTTAGCAAAGGATTGGAGCTGGCCGAAAGATCAGCCACCAGCTGGGCCACTGTGCCAGCCAGCGAACCACTGATGATCGTCTGGCTCGAACCGGTGATCGCGGCGACAAATGTCCAGACGACACCGTTCAATGTAATCGTGTCGTTCGCACTCGGATTAGTCGAACCGAAATCAATCGCACCAGAGGCAAAACCTGCCCCGTTGAACGCAATCGAGTCACCAGCCTTATAGTTTTCGCCGTGAGAGGTGATCGGAAAAGCACCGAGCGCGCCGCCAACCACTGCCGGATAACCATTGAAGTTGGTCCCGGTCGAAGTGGTGATGCCCCAGGTTACTGTCACCAATCCAGATCCGCCGTTAGTGATGTTGACTGCAAGGATCTGACCGCGGGCAAACGGGTTCTGATGAGTTGGCGGCGTCTTGCTCAGATCCCTAATAGACTGGGTATCCGCGAACTGCGTGCCATAGGACGAGCCGACGAAGCCATAGATGCTGCCTGGTGGCGTCGGCCGGATCGACTCATCATGGTGGTCATTGACCGACGCAGGGCCACGATAGACGTTGTAATACAATGCGCCCTGGACAGCTGGCCAGCTGACTGTGTTGGTGCCAGCCTCGACCTCGATATCAACACCCATCACCGCTGCGGTTGGCGATGCCACGCTCTCGTTGCCGTCGCGATCGACCGCCGTGACCAAATAGGAGAAACTGGCGTTGGTCAGACCATCGCCGGAACCCGGAACATGCTGTGCCGCCGATGTCGCCGAGCAACTAATCGGAGCAACGATCACCGCGGCAAACTCGGTCGGCTGCAAGGTCCAGTCGATCGCCGAGAAGCGCGTCAAATCGTAGGACGGGTATTCATTCGAGTTGGTCGGATTGGAACAGGTCAGCGTCATCAGATCGGCCGACTGGGCGAACTTGAGGTAGGGCAAGTCGACCGCAGCATAGGGCGTCGAAACCGTGTAAATCCGGCTGAACGTACCGCCGCTGGTGTAGGCCGTGTAGGCCGATGAGTTTACAGGATTGCCGCTCAGGTCATGCAGCTGGAACGAGCCAACTCCCGCGCCCGCCACGATATAGGTGTTGCCGTTCAGCTGAGTCATACCGCCGACACCCTGCGCGAACACCCAATCGCCATTGGCGAAGGGTGTGCCGGTCACGCTGATTACAGCCGGGTTTGCTCGCGACACGCCGTGGATCGCAACCGGGTTCTCGGTGACGTAGCCGCCCTGAAATAGAAAGCGCAGGGACTGGTCGCCGAACTCCAGCACATAGCCCTGGGTGATGCTAAACTGGAACGGGATCAGGCGGGGTGGTGCGGCTGTGGTGGGCTGTTTGGAGCGGAGGATGTAGGCGAAGCCACCGCGAGATTGTGCGCCGCCTTTATAGTTCACCCAGCAATTTCTCATTGTAGAACAAGCACTTACCGCTTTTTTCAGATCCGTCTGGCCATATAGCTCAGGCGAGATCTCGCCAGCTGAAAATGCCTGTTGATCTGTGCTCGTTGTCATCGGCTAAAAAACTGACGACCCAAGTGCGAGCGACCCGTAAGACATCCCGTAATTACTGAACACAGTCATGTCGTTGCCGACGAACTGATTGCCGCCCCAACCACCGCCCCAGTTACGTGCAGTAATGAATGGGGACTCAAAATCGACGCTGAGTGGAAATCCGCTTTCGTTGTTGGCCTGGACACGAGCATCCGTAACCAGTTCCTTGACGGTTGCGGCCATCTCATGGCGTTGTGCGAGACGGAGTTTCGGATCGTCGACTGCGACCTGCGCGAGATACCAAGCCATCATCGCGACCATGGCAGAACGGAAGCCATCGTCCCAAGCTTCAACCACCGTCTCCAGCCGCGTATAAACGAAATGCGCGCACTGGCAGTCAGTCAAGATGACCTTCCTGTAGACCGGCCCCAGACCTTCCGTGCGCTGGAGATCGGGCTGCTGGTCCCACGGGATCGTGCCGACCTCGATCGGATAGTCGCTCGATGACGAGACGAGAAATCGCCCGGGCTGGAGATTGTATTGGATGATCGCCGACGTGCCGGTGGTCAGCGGGACGCCCTGCGCGTTCTCCGGTTGGGAGCCAACCGGGTTCCACATCAGCCAGCGGCCCTGCACAGCATCGGTCGGCCAGCTGTATGCGAACGTCCAAGGCACCTCTACCTTAGAGATCACCGGAAGCGCGGAATTGCCTGTTGCATCGCCGAGAAGATCGAGCTTTTGGACACGCCGAGCGAACGGCCAGTGGTTAGCTCGCAGCAGTTCACGCAGCACGCGACCATAGGCGCGAAGTGATGCCTCACCAACCCGAGTACCATCATTGATCGAGCCGAGAATGCTGTCCTCGGATGCGCCAAGCATATCGAGTGCCTGATTCACGATAACGGCCGGAGGCGTCAAATAAGGCACGAAGGGATCTGGCATCTGCTATCCCCTGAGACTGGATTCGATTTCGGCAGTCCCCATCGCCTTGGCCCGTGCCGACTGCTCGACGTTAATGTTCTCACCGAAGGCCACCGAGAACTGCTCAGCGAGCTTGGCGACAAGGGCCTCGACGAAGCCGGTGTCGTACTGCGATGGGTTGGTCACCCTGGCGCGATAGGTGATGATCGCGCTGGTCGTGTTGCAATAGATCACCTTGGCTGGCGGACCGGTCGCAACGCCCATGACGATATTCGGCAACAGGTCGTTATCCACGCGCCACAACTGCGGCACTGGATCGAGGTCGGGCATCGGCCCGGGATAGGGCTGGATGTTGCGTACGTCGAGGCAGTCTGAGGGATAGGCGTACTCGTAGAGGAAGCCCGGATAGGGGTAGAGATTCGACCATGGCTGCCCAGGCGAATAACCACCGGCCGGCGGCGGACCCTTCAACAGCACGAGCGGTGCGACCTGCCGCGAGAACGACCAGTCGCGCAGGTCAAGCAGAGAATCTCGAGCTTGACTATAAAGCTCCAAAGCAACCTTGGACTCTTCTGAGCCATCTTGCAGATCCGCAATGCGTCGCGTGCGACGCGCCAACATCAGACTTTGATTACAAATTTGTTCGACGGTGCTTGCCATTTACCGCTGTCCCTGCTCGGCACCGGCGTTCGACGCATGGGCAATGCCAACGGTGGGCGCCGATAGGTCGTCGACCAGCATTCCCTCGACCTTGGCCTGACCAGCTAGCGCGATTGCGGCCTTGGCAGTGTCCGCGGTCTGCGGGAGCATGAACGCCATTTTAGCAGCAAGCGCCGCGACTAGCGCCGCCGTGAAGCCGGGATCCCAACTTGCCGGATTAGTCACCTTGGCGTTGTAGACCAAGATCGCGCTCGAAAGATTGCACACGATTGCCCGCGCTGGCGGTGACGTCCGGATGTCGAAATACGGCCGATAGAGCGCCGGCTGCGGGTCGTAGTTGACCGTCGCCCCGGTCAGCGGCCCCGGACGTACATTGCGGACGCGTAGGCAGTCGGTCGGATAGGCGTATTCGTAGGACCATGTCGATGGCGGCGTCTGGCCGTTCGAGACCAGCAGCACCTCTGCCATGGCTGATGGCCAGTCACCCTGCTCAAGCAATGCATCGCGGGTGAGGCTGTAGATTTCGAGTGCCACCCGGGCCGCGGGAGATCCTTCATAGATCCAAGCTATGTGGAACGAAAAACCTATGGCGTCCAACGCCTGATTAATCAGATCTTCTACAGCATACGCCATTATGCGTACACTCCATTGCATTGTTCCCGAGGTGTTTTTATAGTGACGAGGCGAGCAAGCATTATCAGTGCCTGCCCGCCTCTGATCAACACGGCCCTCAGGAGACCGCTATGACTCCCGCACAGATATTGCTTAAAGAAGCCATTCGTCAAAGGCGAATTGAGATTTTTTGGGAAACGCTTGATAAATCTGGCGGCCCCGATAGCTGTTGGACGTTGCCGCATAGAGCGAAAAGACTCAAGCCCCCGCCCGTTGGCGCGTATCGAACATTCACGCTTGACGATAAGAATTGGCCAGCCCATCGCCTCGCTTATTTTTTGACGAACGGAGCCATTCCGGAAGGGCTTCACATCCTTCATTCCTATGACAATCCGCCCTGCTGCAATCCGACCCATCTGCGTGCCGGGACACCGCTTGAAAACATGCACGACGCTATTGCCAAAGGCAGACTCGGTTACCGGGGCGACAAAAGTGGATGGCACAATGGCCGATGTAGGCTGACGGAAGAAAAAGTGCGAGAAATCCGGAACCGCTATCCGGAAGTAAGATCCTACCGAAAGCTGGCCGCAATCTACGATATCGGCCAAACACAAATTGCCAGAATCATTCTGCGAAAGGCTTGGGACCACATCCCATAGGCTTGCGTAGGTCATAGCGACCTCACTACCATGTTCTCATCGACCTGATAGGCCGTCGCCGCCATTTTTGCGCTCTCTTCCAGTATCTCACGCGCGAAATCAGGGCGTCCGGACAAGGCCATGGCAAGCGGGTTGGCCAGCCTCCGAACGACAGTGTCAAGAAAGGCGGCATCCCATTGGACTTCTGTTACCGTCGAACTCGTCCACACCCCGACCGCGTTGATCTGGTTTGTCAGAATCACCCGCGTATTCACTGTCGAGATGATGTCGAAGCCGACATTCGCCCGGATCGGCTGCGGGTCATTTACATCATAGCCTCCAGACGGCGGCGCTACCTGCCGAAGGCGCACGCAATCTGCCGGGTAAAGATACTCATAAGCCCACGGCTCGACCGGCGTTACCGAAGCCGAGAGTGTCAGCGTGCCCGTGAAGCGAGCGAAATCCGGATCGAGCTCACGCAATATCAACTGCACAGTCGGCGCGTAGATAATAGCCGCGGCTATGCCTGCGGGCTGCTGTGGATCGGTCGTCGAGGTAATGGTGGTCTGAGCGGCAACCTGCTGAATAGCTTGGTTAATAACCGATAATTCCGTCGATCCTGCGGGCATCGGTCACCTCAACCTTCCCGCGACTCAGCGCTTTCATTTTCCGAAAACGCCATCTCGGTCACTTGCAAACAGACAGTATCCCCGCCGATCAGCGAGCTCGACATATGCTGGACCCGCGCCGTGCCGATCAGGTGGATCGTATCGCCCATCTCGGCATCGTCGTCGAGGTCCATCAGGTTCATCTCGCGCTCGCAGAGACAGATCGTCGCAGGCTGGTCGAGATCGAAGAACTTGCCGTCCTCGCCAGCGAACTCGGTGATCTGGAGTTCGATCCGGCTGTCGTCCATGTCGCGGAAGATGTTGGTCACCTCACCCATCGCAGAGAAGCGGGTCGATGCGCCGATCGACGCCGTGTCGCCACCAAGCTGGGCAAGATCAGCTTCGGACAGCATGAACTGCAAGCGCCCGGGGTAGTCCGGTGGTTCGTAGCCCGGCGGCATCCCGCGCGACAGGTCGTAGCTGTCCTCGTCGCTATGCTTCATGTCTGCGAGATTACGCAAAGCCACTGGGACTATTCCTCGCCTGCGCCCATGCCACCGGCCTGAACCGGTTCGCCCGGGCCGCCGCTGCCGGTCGCGGACATCTCGGCGGTGTGACGGTTCAGCATGTCGGAGTGCTCGCCTTCATGGCGACCGTGGATATCCTTCATATCCTCGCGGTGCTTGCCGTGGAGATCGCGCATCTCTTTGCTGTGCTTGACGGCCATCGCGCCGCGCTCGGCAGCGTGCTTCTCCATCATGCCGCCGCCCTCGGGTTCGCCGTCCGGCTCCTTGCCGGTCTTGGCCTCCATGGCCTTCTCGGCTGCGGGTTCGGCCTTCTCTTCGGCCGGGCTGTCCTTCTTGCCACCACCGTAGCGCTTCATTGCCTTTTCGTCGGCCATCAGTGGCTCCCATACCGCTTGGCGGCTTTCGCGTTGTGAAGATCGCCCCCGCTTTCGAAGCGGAGACCGAGATTGCCACGGCCGCGGACGGTCGGGTTCTTCGAATGGCTGTCGCGCTCAAGCTGGGCGTGCGTCGAGATACCGTTGCGCTTGGCCTTGGCGATCTCGATGCCGGGATGCTTCACGGCCTTTTTCAGGAAACCCTTGGCCATTACTTCTTGCCCTTAGGCTTGCCGTAGCGGCGCTCCGCCTTGTCGGCTGCCGAGAAGTCCTTACCGACCGACTGAGGCACGCCAGCCTTCTTCGCGAACTCAGGCGAGTGAGCGATTGCTTCCATAAAATTATGTTGCTTCTGGCTAGTGCTAGGCATTGACACCAACTATATATTCATCGATAGATGGAGCATGAGCGAAGAAAGTGATCGGCTTTGGAATCGTGTCGACAAGTCCGGCGAGTGCTGGCTTTGGACGGGGCCGGTTAACAGCAGCGGTTATGGCAGCGTGGGCATTAACGGCAAAAAGATCGGCGCGCATCGCTACTCTTATGAACTGCTTTACGGCCTCATCCCCAAAGGAATGATGGTTCTTCACCGCTGCGATAATCCGCGCTGCGTATACCCAGATCATCTTTGGTTGGGTACTCAATTCGACAACATGCAGGACGCGGCCAAAAAAGGCCGCATGGAAAAATGCTTTCGTTGGACGAAAGAGAGCAACCCCAACGCTGGTAAAAAACTCCTTCCCTACAGAGGGGAGGCAGTTCGACAGGCCAAACAAAAGCCCTTTAAGATTGTGGACCCGCAGGGCAACCTGATTGAAGGTGTCAACGGCTCTCAGTTCTGCCGGGACAACAATCTCAATAACGGATGCTTCTGGTCCGTAATTCACGGCCGCGCGCCTCACCATAAAGGTTACACCAAGGCCCCTTAGCCAATAATTAAGAACCCATACGTACTCGTATCCGAGGCGGTCCCCAAAAACGTGAACCCGGTCCCTGCCGTGCGCGTCTGGACCACAGGAGCGGCGCCAACCGTGCCGCCGACAACGGACAAGAACGGAATAATCGCCGAATTGGCGGTCACCTGCGTCGCCGCTACCGTAACGCCTGACGCGCCATTACAGATACCCGTAACGATGCTGATCGGCAGGAACGGCGTAGTCGCCTGTGCGAAGTTGTTTGCCAGTAGCGGAATGCCGGATCCAGCACCAACGCCTGCGGTGGGGTAGCCCATGATGCCTTACTCCTGTGCAGCCGACTTAGCGCCGACGAGTTCGAAAATCTGTGCGTCCTGACTCGGCCCGAGTTGACCCAGCCAATGCTGGCATTCCTGAATCGCGCCTTCGATGGCATGAAAGTTCGCCGTCAACTGGTCGATCTGAACCTTTACCGCAGCCTGAGAACAACGATGATCAGAAATCCGGGTGTTGATGGCTTCGATGTTCATCAGCTGACCGAATCCGACAGGGGAATGTAGCGAGTCACCGCACCGGTACCGGGGTTGACCTGGATCTTGAGCCAGCCCTTGGTCGATGTCGACCCGGCCGTACCGGTCGTGTTAATGCAGGCCGACGTGCCGGAATCTGGCGAAAGATCGACCACGAAGTTCGAGTTGCCGATCGACTGCAGGATCGCATTGATCGCCGCCGGACCGGATGATTCGACATAGATGCCGTTGACCAGACTGGACGCGATCGGGTTCTGGATGTTGACGATCAGAGCGGCGACATGACCAGACGTCACGGTCGCGCCGTTGAGATCCATCTGACCAAGCAAGCCGGTCGCATATCCGGAACCGTTGTTGAGGACACCATTGACGGTCAGCTTGCCTTCAGCGCCGTAGAGAAAGCCGGAAGTCAACGTCGAGCCGCTGTTGAGTTTCACACCACCCTTCATGGCGACGATGCTGGCAGCAGCAGCCACTGCGATGCTCGCAGCGCTCAGGGTGATTTCATAATCCTGTAACCGTGAAACAGCCGGCGTCGCGCTGGAGATCGTCGCATTGATCGGTGTGTAGCCGGTGTTGTAATAGGCCAGTGTCGCTCCACCACCATCAGCGAGAACCTGTTCCGTACCGGTGAGGGTCGTAATCCGCTGACCGCCTGCTCCGTAATCGCTCATCTAGGTCACTCCTCAGGCGGCTTCGTAAGCGGGGCCGATCGGCTCGCTGGTCGTGCCACCGGTGATCTGGCGTGGCTCTTCGACCAATGTACCGAACTGGCGCTTGCGCGGCCGGGCAGGCTCCGATAAATCTACCTCGCGCTCGACATTGACCAGCGGCCCCTTGGGGATCGACGACACCATCGCACCCGGCACGATCACGCGCTCATTGGCAGCGAGATGGGCGTTCTTGACCGTCTCGCCGATGTCAGGGGTATGACCACCGAGCCATTGCAGCATGGCAGCCATGACCGCTTCAGCTTCGGCGTTCAGCGGCTCGAAATCCTCGACGGGGGGAAGGTAGGTCGAGAACTTGTTACCCTCCTGAAGCTCGATCGCATCGACGCATTCGAAAAAGCCCTTCTCGCCAACGCGCCATTTCGGCAACACGCAGGCATGGGGGTTGCGCTCGTAAGCCGCCTTGTGACCAGCGAGCAGCGCTTCCATCTCGACCTTCCCGGCGAGACGGGTTTCCATTTCGTCAGCGGCCAGCGGACGCTGATAACCGGGCTGCTGCATCGAGAGGATCTCGAGCATGCGGCCCATGACATTGGCAAAGCCCTGGTCCGACGTCGCCGCTGGCGCGGCCACCTGAGGTGACGCCTGCGCCATCATCTCGGCCAGTCGATCCGCGACAAGCTGTTCGATCATGCCCTTGATCGCGGGATCGTTGGCCATGCTAGACATGTCGGGCGCTGCGGGCCGTGGTTCGTCGAATGAAGAGTCAATGAGCGAATGAACTGTTTCGGTCGTCTCGGATTGCACTGGACCACTCCCGGAGGCCAAGACCCCACGCTGGTTGAGACGATAACGCACGGACGCGGGTGCAACATCGTACTGCCGCGCCAGCACCGGGATCGGCGTACCGTTGCCACCATCATAGGCAGCAACGATCTCGTCGACCTGGGGTTCGGTCAGGGCTGGCGGCTTGCCGTTCATGCGATGCCCTTAAAAGTTGCTGCTGTAGATCGCGCCGTTATCGGCACCAGTGGCAATAAATGCGCTCATCGTGCCGGCCGTCATCGGGCCGGTCGCAATCGTGTAATTCAGCCGGTAGAAGCGCTGGAACGCCTGACCCGGGACCCGCGGCGGGATGACGAAGCGAGCTGCAGCCGCGCCGGCGGTCAGGTTAGCCACCGCCATCGCGCCGGTCGAGATCTCGTCCGTCCAGGTGCCCGGCGTGCCGCTGTTGCTGGTATCCGGAGCGCCCTGCAGCGTGATGATCATCGTCGCCGCACCGGCGGCGGTGAACGCCGTGCCGACCAGCGCGACGATCATCGGCGGGCTGACCAGCGGACCGCCGCCACCGATGTCATTGCCCTCGTTGGTCGCCGTGCCGAAGACCTGACCGAATACGTTCGTGGCCGGGTTGCCGACACCGAGACCGGCGACATCGTAGACCCCGGTCGAGACCGCCGTAGCGGTGATCGCCTGGCTGCTGGAAAGGACTGCGGCTGCGTCGAGGATCATGTCTAAATTCCTTGTACCAACAAGTCACCAAAGCATTGGCGAACTAAACAATCCTGGTTTCTGAGCTTTTGATTTGGTCCACGACGCGCAGGGGGATTCCTCGGAAAGTTGTGACGGGCTTTCCTGCGTAATCGTTCATTCCCAAAAGTACGTTCTTGTCTCGAATCGACTGTATGTCGACAAAGCCTCTCGCGGTCCTGTTCATGTATATTCCGCCACGAACAGTTAAACCCATCTCTGACTTGGCATCAGTCTGCGTAACACCAGAGACACCTTCTGGCATCTTCGGAAAACGCAGCATCATTTGCACCATGGTCGCGAATATGTCGTAGGGCGACGTGCCACCGAGACCGGCCGAAGTGACGTCGAGATTGCACAAGCGAATACCCCAGCGCCAATCCTCGATGCACAGCCCGGCCTCCTGCGCAAACCACGTCACCGCCGCACGGTAGGGATTGCCGGACGAATCATAGGCCAGCTGGGTAGTGTCCATTGGCTCCAGTGTCAGGCCGGCCTTGGAGTTCTTCGGAAAGACCGGATAGATCGTCCGCGGTGACCAGCCGATCGCCCAGATCGACGTGTTATTCGATCCGGTGCCGCCACCATCGAACACGTTGACGGCATTGGCTGCAGTCGCGGTCGAGACGGTGTTATAGTAGGGCGCAATGCCGGTAAACGCCGATGGGACAGTGTTCTGGTTGCCGTAGATAAACTGGCCGGCGATCTGCTGGGACAGGCCCTCGAGATGGGCGTTGTCCTCCTGATAGCGGAAGTCGTTCGGGTCGTCCTGCATGTTCATCAGCTTGCGATCGAGGGTGATCTGATCCTCGAGCATGCCGCAGTTGATACGGCCCTGAGCAGTTGACGACTTGGTCGTCTGGACGCCCTGGTTGATATAGCGCCAAGTGCCCTGCGGCAGGGCGGTGCGGACGGTGAAGACGTGACCGGTATTGGTGTTGCCCTCCTTCCACGCCATGTCGTCGTACATCTCGTTGGCCTGGCTCAGCAGTTCCGCGACCTCGGCGGCAGAACCGTCCGGATCCGTCCGGCGGGCCAGATCGACGAGGGTAAGGGGAGCACCAGTTGCCATGATCTGTCTTCCTTACGTTAATTTCTGACGCCGTAGCGTCGATCGCCCGGTTTCATGCCAGCGGTGGGATTGGCCGGAAGCCCCTTGGGCGGGGCACCAGCTTCGCGGAATCGCTTGCCGATCGCAGCGAGGCCCTCGACAACGTCCGGGTGATCGCCAGCGCCGGTCATGCCGAGCGCGCCCCAGAAAGCCTTGCGCTTGTCGACGTTCTTGATCGTGGTGGAGACCGCCAGCTTGGCGTCGTCGAGCACGGTGTTGTGGTCGTTCGGATGGCGATCGTAGAACTGCTGCTTCCAGTCGTTCCGCATCGTGTTGAACGTGTCGGTCTGGCGCTCGAGCAGGCTGTCGTTCATTTCCTTCAGCGCAGTCGCGTGAAGGTCCATGAGCTCCTGACCGGCTTCCTGGGTCAGACCATATTTTCCGATAGTATCGGTGAACTGCTCGATCTGCTCGGGCGCAGCCTGAATGCCTTCCGGCAGCTTGAATGCCTCATAGACCGGCTTTACCGGCTCGGCCGGCTCTTCGGCCGCAGCCTCTTCGGCCGGGGCCTCGGGCGTCTCGGCTGGCGTTTCCGCAGCGGCTTCGGTGGCTGGCGCTTCTGCCGCAGCTTCTTCACCGGCCGGCGCTTCAACGGCGGCTTCGACCGGAGCGACTTCAACTGGCGCTTCAGCAGTCGCGGTTTTTACCGGGACAACAACTTCCGGAGCAATAAGAGGCTCAACCGCGGGAGGCGGTGTCTCGACAGGATCTAGGGCACCTTCCACAGAAGGATTTTCTTCGGCCATGGGCGGGCAATATCATGGGATTTTACAGCCCCGGAAAAGTGGACTATGCAAAGACACTTAGTCCAGACGAGGGCATTATGGCGTGAATGCAGAAAATGAGCCGGTCTCACGCTGGCAGCAACGGCGATCCAAACCACCCGTCGGGCTTTATTTGCGCACGAGACATTGCGCCTACCTCGACTATATTTCTCAACGCGACGAGATCCCGTTATCCCGCGCTGTCGCCAATATCATTGCAGAGACTTCAGAACTGACCGTCACCAGCAGCGATCCGTCCCATAAGGAATATCGCAAGGTGGTGATGGACCCTGCACACCTCGACAAGCTCAACTGTCTGGTCGTGACTTTAGGCATCGACCGCTCGGAGATCATGCGCCGGTTAATCGACCGGGCGATGTCCGAGGATCCGATCTTACGGTTGGCGTAAGTGGCTTCCGCGTCACCGCTCATCTCCGTGCTCCTGCCGGTCTACAACGGCGAGCGCTATCTGGCTGAGGCGCTCGACAGTATCGCGGCACAAAGTCTGGCGAATTACGAACTGATCGCCATCGACGACGGATCGACCGATGGGTCCCTTGGAATTCTAAGGGACCACGCCACGAAAGACACCCGGATACGTATCGTGAGCCGCCCCAACACCGGGATTGTCGGCGCACTCAATGAAGCACTGGCCATGGCGCGCGGTAGCCTCATCGCCCGGATGGACGCCGATGACATCGTGCTGCCCCGGCGTTTCGAATTGCAAACCCGCTATCTCGAGGCGCACCCGGAATGCGTCGTCATCGGCTGTTGGGTGTTGCGCGTCGATCCAGATAATGATCCGCTGTCCTTACAGGTCGAGCCATGGTCTCATGCCGAGATTGAGCGCCGCATTTTCAACGGAGAAGGCGGCGCGCTACCTCATCCAGCGATGATGATGCGCCGTGCCACGCTCGAACGCCTTGGCGGTTATCGGCTTGAAGCACAACTGGCCGAAGACGTCGACCTTTACCTACGGGCAGCAGAGATCGGGCAACTAGCTAACGTGCATGAAGTCCTGCTGCGCTATCGCCGGCATCCAGAGAGCGTGAGCGCGCTTCAGCGCGAGGCGCAATGGCGGGTGATGCAATGGATCAGGCGCGATACCTGCCGGCGTCGGGGTCTGCCATTCCCCGACTTTACCCTGAAGCATCCCGTGCAGACGCCGGAGGGATTATCTATGCACTGGGCGCGACTGGCAGAACGGCATGGCTTTCCCCTGACGGCGCGCAAATACGCCGTGGCGCGAGATTGAGCCGTTTCTCGCGTGCATGCGTTATGATATGATGAGAGCCATGACTGACGGCATTATGATCACGCCAGAGATGCGCGAGGCAGGTGTCGCCGCTCTTGAGCGGGCAGACGCCGATGCGAACGACGAGGACTTGGTCGAGCAGATTTACGTCGCGATGTGTGCTATGTCGCTTGAGATCCCGTCTCGCAATGCCGCTTGCGATAACGGCCCGAATGCGGCGCACTCCGACAGAGAACTACTTCTCTATATCGCACGAAAGGTTACCGCCATGGACGACACCGAAGCCAAACTCATCTCCGATGTGAATGTGCTCCTCGACGCAGCGAATACTAATGCCGCTGCCCTGACTACGCTTTCCACAGAAGTAGGCGCCCTAAGGGCTGCCGGCGCCAACGCTGTCAGTGATGCTGATCTGGCAAGCATCGACGATAAGGTCAAGATTGCCATCGGCACGCTTAATACATCGATCAGTGGCATCAGTCCGCCGGTTACTCCTACTCCTACTCCGACACCGGTATCGAGTGCCCTAAATCCTGTGGTCAACGCCGATGGCTCAGTCACCGTGCCTGCGGCGGACGGATCGACCGTAACCACGGCGACTGATGGCTCGACGGTTTCGAAGGACGTCAATGGGGTGGTGACCGGAACCACTGGCGCAACGTCGGCCACTGGCAGCGGCTTCTCGCAAGGGCCTACGCCTACCCCCACGCCGACACTAACACCTACCCCGACCTTCACGGCCGGATCGGTCGTCAATTCCGATGGCTCGACCACCGTAACGGCCGCAGACGGTTCGACCGTCACGACCGCCGCGGATGGCTTTACCATTGTCGGGACCACGCCGGCGCCTGCTGCCTAAACTGCATCAGTTATTGCAAGACGAATAAAGGGGCCGGCAGCGATGCCGGCCCTTTTGCATGATTGACAGAAAAAGTCTCTGCCGGCATAAAGCCGCCATGAACTTCCTTCGCGCCCTCACTCCCTCATCATCCAGTATCTACTTACGATACTGACGGAGAAGGCTTGCGCCACCGTCTTTGGAGGGTGGCGCGCTATGGAGCGCAACTAGTCTCGAAAACTAGGATGCTGACCGAAAGGTTAGGGGTTCGATACCTCCGCCCTCCGCCAACTCAGGAGCGTGAAGCTGCGAGGCGCAGCGTCCGCCTGCTAAGCGAGAGGGGCCGCAAGGTCTGGGGTTCAAGTCCTCCGCGCTCCGCCAGTTTGCCGGTGTAGCCCAATGGTAGAGGCGGCAGGTTTAGGCCCTGCGCGTTGGCGGTTCGAGTCCGTCCACCGGTACGGGAAGGGAAAGCGGATAGCTTCCGCAGTCTGACTGTAAATCAGATCCTTCGGGGAGAGGGGCGGAACCTCACCTTCCCACCAATGCCCGGGTAGCCAAACGGTAAAGGCTCTTCTTTCAAACAGAAGCGATATGTGGGTTCAAATCCCACCCCGGGCACCAACCTAACCCTCGTCTTCCGGCTCAATAATGACACGGCGCCCGCGCCTAGGCCGTTTTGGCGGCGGCACGATCTTGAGCGGCTCGATGCCCAGTCCCTCGCGCCTCATCTGTGACGCAAGCTCGGGCACGGCATTGTCGAACTGTTCCCATAGCGCCCAGCCGGCCGCCTTCAGTCCGCTCTGGAACTGAGTCGCCGCACGGTCAGGGAAGCCGGTCGGGCTGGCCATGAACCTGTGCTCAAACGCACCAAATGCCTGTAGCTGTTCCCACAACCATGTCCGGAAGTCCGGATCGCTCATCAGCCGGTAGAGGAACAGCCGGCGCTCCTCGAGCTTTTCGACCGCAGCCTTTTCCTCGGCGGCCTCCTCTTCGGGCGTGAGATACTCCGGCAAGCCGAGAAAATCGGCCTCGCCATCAGTCATCTCGTCGCGACGGGTGGGGCGTCTCAGTGGACTGTCCCCGGCCCGCGAGTAGCCCCCATGTGATCCGGAAGGATCAGCCAGCTAGACGGATTGTTCGGCAGGATCAGTCCGGTCGTACCGGTTTTGCGGGTGGCGAGATCTTCCATGTGACGGAGGCCGTTTTCGAACATCGGCATGAGCCGCTCGAAATCGAGCCATGCCTGTCGGACGAACTTGCGTTGGGCGAAGCGCATGACCTTGGCGTAGTGGATGCCGATGCGGAGCCAGCGCGCATCCCCCCGGTATGCGGCGAGCTGCCGGGCACTCCCCTCCAACAAGTCGAGCGCCTCCTTCAGCTTCTTGTAATGTGGCCCGCGCAGGGCGACGTATTCCGGGTTGGCGTTCTTGCCGAGATACTGACATGCCTGCCGGGCTTCGGAGAGGGCCTGTTTGTGACGGTCGAGGATGTCCTGTTCGGTGGTTGCCATCGATCTATCTCTTACTGCGCCAGAAATCCGTCAGTCCGGCAAGCCGAGTTAATACATGCTTAAGGTCATCGATGTCGACAGACACCGTACCATCTGGAGCGGCCAGTATCGGGTATTCATGTTCCGCGCGCTCAAGTGCCGATTGGACACGGCCCAGAGCGGCTAGTTCTTGTCGTTCGGTTTCCAAAGCCGTGCGCTGGGTATCGGTATAATGAACTCGGTAGGCCGGATGAATGTTGTCGTCCTTATCGTAGCAGATTTCAGCCATGTCTATTGCCCCTGTCCTGGAACCAATGCCGATAGTGCCGTGCCCGGGGCTAGTGACGTATTGCTTAGGGCTTCGGCTGCCTTGCTGGCAGGCAAGGACTGGGCAGCCATCTGACCTGCCTGCTGCGCCTGCTGCTGCGCCTGCTGCTGCTGCATCAGTTTCTTGATTTGCTGCTTACTGTTCACAATCTTCGATGTCGCGCCAACGCCATCGACGAACTCAGTGATGCCAGCCATCGGGTCGAGCGCCATGAGCGCCTGCGGCCATGCGCCGGAAATCGACCCGGCAAACTGGAATGCACGCGCAATGGCTGCGGTCGAAGTCGCCTTCTGCGCGGCGGTCAGCATCGAGATCAGATCGATTTTAGTCGGCACACCCCTTAACGACTGCGGCTTTGGTGGAATTAGCCCGCGCCGCGCCATGATCATCAGGTGACGCCGAACCCTGAGCCGCAGCGCGCCATAGGCCCGGCCGAACACCGGTCCGAGCGGTAGCAATCGCTCTTCCTTGATCGCGTCGATCTCGGTGGCAGTGATCGCGGTCTTGGTTTCGTTGCGCAGATCCTCCATCGGCTGGAACACGTCGTTGAAGAAGATGCGCGCGATCTGCTCCTGGATCATGACGATCTTCTTGCTGATCGCCTCGATCTCCGGATTGACCTGATACAGCGGCCAGAATTTTTTCTCGCCGTTGCTGCTGTTCATGAAGGTGATCTTGCCCGGGTTGGTCGACGACGGCTGGTTCATCAGCGCGGCATCGGCACCCATCGGTGGGTTGATCACCTTCTCGATCGCGGTAGCTTCCTGCCGGACCATGACTTGCAGCTGGATCGTGTTACCCAACGCATATTCGCCCGGACCGCGGCCATAAGCGTCATTGGCCTGGGTGTCCCAGCGCGAGGCAGCGAAGGGTTGCTCGTGGAAGCCGGTACTCGACAGCGGCTTGTCGTTCGCCTTGCCACGGCACCAGTAGACCTCACGCCAGGTAAAGCCGCCGGGAACCTGTCCGATCGGGCTCTTGCCGTCGCTGATCGCGTAATTCGGCTCGATCGCGTGGGCGATAACCTGCTCATACTCCAGCGCGCCACCCTTGGTGGTCCACATCCGCTGGACGTCTTCCGGGCAGTTCTCGATGCCGAACATCTCGACGATCTGGCTGATCGTCATACGGAACTCGCGGTAGAGCGATTCGTCGTTGTTATCGAAATTCGCCCCCAGCATATACTCACCGGCGCAGGGGGTGAAACAGTGGATGATTTCGTCCTCGTCCGGATAGTCGATCACAACCCCGGTGCCGAAGAACACCATGTCCTCGTAATGCTGCGCTTGCGCCTCGTAGAAGTTCGAGTGCGTATAGACATAGTTGAGACGCTCGGTGACATCCTCGTACCATTGCTGGCCAGCCTGATCGAGTTCAAGGCCGGGAATGCCAGGACCGAGACTCAGCCATTTGCGATCAGGATCGGTCAGGCCCGCCATCAACCCGGCAGCGCACTTCATGCCAGCGATACTCGCCGTGCGGTCGACGATGTTCTGGTCGCGGCGCCTTCCACGGTCCGTCACATTGGACGACACAAAGTACGTATATCTTTCAGGACGTTGGAATTGCGCGACCTGACTCCATGTCTGCCACCACTGAAGACGCCATGTGTAGAGCGCCTGTCGACGGCTCTCGAGATGCTGGTACAGCCGCGACCAGTCCTGCTGGTCCTTGGTGCTTGACGGTTTGAACTTCGGGCCAGGATCGGCTTCGGACAGCAGCGCGGCATTGGCCATCGCGTAGAACGGCTGGGTGTCCTGGTTGTCGGCAGGCTTGGCGCGACGGCGTGCGGGGGTGGCCATCAGACGGGGATCACTACCAGAGATTTCACTTCAGATCCCCAACCCGTAATCGCCACCGGGACGCAGCCGCATAGCGCGCAATAGTAGAAGGCGTCCAGCCCAGCCTTGACCCGCTCCAGCGCCTCGGGGATGGTTGTCGCGATGCGCCTGTGGGTGTGTCTGGGTGGCACCGGTCATGCTGCAATCTTCACGCGAGGAGCCATTCCAGTTAGGGTAATCATATATCCCTTGGGGAGTTTTTTGATTACTCGCTTTGCCATAGCACGCCGAGTGTTTTCGTTGCGAGTGATCCACTCACAATTTCCCGGGCGATAATGATCGTTGGAATCCATGCGCTCGATCGTGAGATGGTCTTCATAGCCATTGGCCAGAGCCCAGTCACGAAAGGCTATGAACTCTTGCCATTCATCACAGACTCTTATGCCCTTTCCGGCATAATTGTGGTGTGTAATATCGTCTAATGACGGATTCTCTTTTGGACGGCATCGATAACGCATTTTTTGCCAAATGCCATAAAGCCTAGTTGCCACTCCGTAGGTAGCTGCCCCATGTCGCCTTTGGGTCTGTGATTTTCGCTCTGCAAGACATGCCCGACACCCTGGATTCTTGCTCTCTTTGACCTGATCGACGCGAGTGGTAATCTCTCCGCTGCAGTCGCATGAGAATAACCAATAAACGCGGTTGTTAGCGCGCCTCACGAATCTGACTGCGGTCAAATGACCGTATCGATCACCTTCTTTGAGAAGGGCTACGCTCATCCAAGTAACGCTTTCTGTTGAGTATTAGCTGCTCCTGAGGCGGTTCCTTGACCGACGCTCCCAGTCGTCTGAGGGGCTGCGGCGCCCTGTCCTGAAGTGGTGTCAGTGCCATTCGTTCCCGCCCCCTGCGCGCCGGCGATAGCCGCTCGAGATGCCGCACCCTGCTCAGCGAGGGATGTTGCCAGCACTGGCGGCGCGGGCGGCGGGGGTGGTGGCGCCGGAGCCTGTGGAGGTGAGAAGAGTGCGGACATCTAGGACTCCACGATGATCGGAATGCCGCCGAACGACTTGTCGTCGCCCAGCCCGGTCGCATCGAAGAACGGCTGGTCACATTGGAACTCGACCAGCTGGGTTCGATACTCCGGCATGTGCGCGGCGAGCTCACGCAGCTGGTCCATCGGGTCGCCGGTCGACTTGGTCGGGGCGATACGGATGTTGCGGGTGGCGTTGTAGATCTCGATCTTCATCGGCGCATCCCTAGCGGTGGCTGCCAGCTTATAACAGCATTTCGCGGTCTAACGCATCTCATAATATTCGGCGAAGGGGTCGAAGCTACGCTCACGCTCGCGGCGGGGGGCTGGGGTTGTTGCCTCTGCCTTATGAACAGGATCCGCGAAGCTGAGACATAATGCATCGGCAAAATCGGGAGACCGCCCGATCTTTGCCTTGATGATTTCCTTGGGCTCGATCATCAGCCGGTCGCCCTTGAAGGTATAGGTGGTTTGGGTCAGTTCGCCAACCAGTTCCGGGACGTTGGGTAGCATGCCACCGCGACGAATCCACTCTGCGCAGCTGAAATAGATTTCAGCTCGTCTGTTGAAAAATCTCTTGTCATGTGGCGCATCGGCGAACCCGACCGGGATGGTTGTGATGTTGAGGTTCTGCAACTGGTCGATCCAACTAGCGCCCCAGCCACCGGTGTTGTCGATGAAGATCGCATCCGGCTTCCAATCGGTACTCATTCGCGCAACCGCGCCTGCACCGATATTGCCGTCGACATTACGCAGCTGGCGCGGTGGGAAGGCGACCAATCCCTGCCGTGGGAAGATCACGCTGGCATCATCGCCGCCGCGAGCCACGTCTACGCCGAGAATCCGTGGCGCATGGGCAATGTCATGCTGCTGATACTGCCGCTTCATCGCGGCCTGAACATCTTCCGGTCCGAGCAGCGCGTTGATGCTGGCACTCGGCCATTCGCCCAGTACCGACACCTTGACGAACGGGCTATCCCGACCATAGGTCGCGATCATCTCGCGCGCCCAGTCTATACTGATCCGCGGGCTGCGCTTGGGGTCATCCGGGTCGCCGGAGATCACCACCACCTTCCACAAGTGCTTCTGCGTGACGCAGGCGGCATAGAGCGCGCCGTCTAGTGAGTTGGTGTTGCCGGCCTGAAGGATGTGGCCCTCGATGCAGCTAGATAACGCGGCTTCAGCGCTGATCGTGATCGGCAACGGGATTGAGCCCGATTCATCGATCAGGAACATGATGTAATCGCTATGCAGACCCGCGAGCGTGTTACCTAGCTGCTCTGCGTTGGCCGATTGCGACCATGTCCGTGCAGACATCCACCAAGTAGCAGGATGTTCTTTCAAGTAAACCCGTTCGATCTGCCATTCGAATAAAGTCTTTAGTAGTTCAGACTTTGCCCTCCAGACCGCCATCTCCTTCATGAGTCCGTCGCGAAGGTTGTCTCCGCTAACAGAAGTGGCAGCAATATTCGGATGAGGTCTAGTTAGAAGGAAATTCCACGCAAGCCATGCAAGGCAGGCGGTCTTGCCCGGGCCGCGACTAGCCTTCATTGCTATGCGTTGGGTTTTCGGAAACTCCTCAAGAACTTCTATTTGCCAAGCATCCGGTTCTACACCGAACAACTCCCGCACCATCGTCGCCGGGGATGCCCGCCAGCGCTGAATCTGCTGGGCTTGGGGGCTTAACGCCAAAACGCCCACCATGGCCGGCGCGGCGGTTGAGATGCCGGCTTAAGGCAATCGGCCATCAGCAAAGGCTCGACACGCCTTCTATATTGCTCAGATGTTTCGTCAGGCAACGGCGGCCATTTGATAAAATAGACCACCGGCCGGCTGACGAACTCAACCGGTGGCGCCATATTCATATCAATGTGATACAGCTTTTCACCCATCACCCAAGCGATGCCGATATTGCCCTGGATGTCAACCGGGTTGGTCCAGAACAACCATCTCCGGCCGCAACTGCAACTCGATGACCGGCGGCGCTGCGTACCCGCGCGGTATCGTCACCTCCCAGTGGAGGCCGTCTTCGGTGACACAGTGATATATGCGCCGATAGCGGTTGTCGCTCCAGATCGAGTGGGCCGCGATAGCCACGACAGGGCGGCCAGCAATCTCATGAGGCAGGATGTTCTTCATTCGCCATCCCCAAGGCATTCGAGAATTTCCACCTGCATGGTGTCGATCCGCGGATAGATCGAGCGCATGACGCGATGCTCGCCAACAGCAAATATCCTATCTGGATCGTAGGGATATATTTCTGCCGCCTCGACTGTGATCTCATCCTGTCTCGGCGTTCTGACTCTGTAGTAGCTCACTGCACCCTCCCGGCCCACTCGCCGCACCAGCCGTGCGGCTGCATCCGCGGGAATTCGCTGGTGACATCGGTACGCCACTCGCTTACCGATCTGTCGCCTTTATCGATTGCCACTATCTGTCGATCGATCCGTACCGCCGGCGGGTAACGCCGGCATACCCCCGGTTCCGGTGGCGACAGGAAGTAGCGGCAGGTGCTGCAGGTGTCAGTCATGGTTCACGAATATCTTTGGTACAGCTGTCGATATAGTCTTCCAATTCCTGTTGTGCGTTGCCGAGACCCCTGTAGGCAGACACTCGCATCGTCTTCGCCCGTTCCTCGGCTTCCACCATGTCCTGTGCCGCTATCTCGGCCAGCTGCACGGCAATCACCAGCTTTTCGAAAAGCCTAGGGTCGATGCTCATTTACCGTCTCCACCAACCACATCCACCAGCGCCGCAACATAGCCATCGCGCCAGTCGTCCGCGCCAAGGCACCGATCCTGCAACTCCGCGACCCGCTGCTGCAGGACGAACATCACCGCGTCCGCGATCCCAACCACCAGCGCATCGTCTTCGCGGTGGTTCAACTCCCGCGCTATTGCGTGCGTCAGTTCGCTGTGCATGTCACCTCCAGCTAACACCTCCGGCGAGGCATCATTCGCTACACGGCCGGCTATATCACGGCACAGCGCATCGAGGGAGGCGGCGGGGGTCATTCGGCAAACATCCTGCGCCACTCAGCAACCGGGATCGAATACTGCTTGTAGCCCCAGAACGTCGTCCAGCCGAAACACGGCAGATATACGATCCTAGGGTATGGCACAGATGGCCAAAGCAAGTCGGTGGCAATCATGCGTCTAGCGCCCCGATCATGGCTTGCCAGATCTCGACAATCTTATCCCGGCTTGCGCCGATGTTGATGCCTTCGAAGATCATATGGTCGGTCGGATCGCGCGGCACGATCACATAGCCAGCCTCATTGATCGCGGACAGGATGGCGTCAGAGAGGTCGGCATAGCCCTCGGGCGGCGGTGCGTCACCGTGCAGTCGCATGGCATTCCATAACGTAAGTCGTTCCTGAATCGCCTGCGTCATCACGTCCCGAAGATCGCTCATCGCTCCAACTCAGCCAGCGCCGCGTTCAACACCTCCAGCGACGACGCATGCAGTACGTTAAACCCAACCGGTGTCTCCGGATACCATTGCGCCGTCCACAACTCATTCGTGTCGATGCAGCGCTGACGATCCCCCGGGGAGACGAAGGATCGTGCATCATAGTAACCGCCATCGTCGCTTAGCGTCTGCTCAACCGTCTCGTAATAGCCCAGGTGCTGGTTATGCGTCAGGTGGAACGATACCTTGTGGCGCGGGATGTAGAGGTCGGTCATATCCATGACACCTTCTCGATGCGCCAGCCTCCGCTGATGTACAACAATGCGCTTAGGATCGACTCGCCTCCCATCGAGCTCAAAGCCAACGCCAAATAGCTCGGCGTCGCGCCTTGCCTCATCACGCTCGCTCACTTCGCCAACCCCTTCGCTTCCTTGACCATCAGAGCTTCGATTTCGTCAGCCGCCTCGACCAGCGCACGACCAATCTCCGCCATGACGAATAGCCTCGGGTCTATGGTTGTCGGTGTCCCGCGCGCGATCAACTTGCGCCCAATAATGCGGATTGCTTTCTCGGGACCTATTAGCTGGCTCATCCGTGTCTCTCCCGCCACTTCCGTACCCGCTCACGCTGCTTGCGGCGGCGATCTGCACAGATCGGGCACGGTGGCAACGCCGCGATTACCGCGTCGGTAATCGACCACACGTTGAAGTCGCCTTCCATGCGCACCGTGTCCGAGGCAATCTCGTTGCCGTCGTCATCCCAATCTGGCGGACCAATATAGATCGCCTGCTGCTGCAACTTCAGCAAAACAGTCGCAGCAATTTTTTCCCTCAAATCCATGTGGCGTTACTAGGCTTGTCGCTGTGGCGTTACAAGATATTTTTGGCGAGTTGTGAAAATATTTTTTTGGGAAAAGTGTGAGCGCGATGACTGGCATCGTATAGACGGGGGCGGCCGGTCTGCCGGCCAATCCGGGCATCGCTCTAACCGGGCCGGCCTCGATCTGCTGCTGCGCTCGAAAACGCACAAGCTCGAGCGGTGACGGCGGTCGCGCGACGTATTGGGGGCCATATTGGGGGCCACATTGCGTAATCCGCGCACAACTGCGAGCGATCGCAATAGGTTATCGCATCAATGGGGTGACGGGCATAGGACTCGAATTGGTCTGGCTAGGCTGCGGGACGCCAGCCAGATGCGAGGGCGCGCATGGCTAATGCGGCCGGCCCTGGGACAAGCCGACCCATGCGCCAACGCCAGACCGTCGCATGGTCAACACCTAATACACGCGCGAGGGCGGCCCATGTCAGGCCGGTTGCCTGCGCTGCTGCGATGAATTGATCCTGATTCATTCTTGCACCTTGCAATTAACGCTTGCATCATGCCATTGCAGGGTGCATAGGTCAATCGTCAATGAGGAGCAACCGACATGACCTATCCAACATTCAAGCGCGGACAGAGCGTCATCAGCCGCAAAGACATCATCTGCGAGCGTGAGCCGGAAGCGATCACCATTGTTCGCCGCGATGTCGGATTTGCGGATGGCCATTGGTACATCATCCGCTTTGCCGATGGCGGCAAGCTTTGCTCGCACGCTTCTAATCTAATTGCAGCCTAAACCCGCGTCACGCAACGCAATCAACGGAGGAAGTGAGATGGCAAACTACATGACGACACAAGACGGCTGGCGGGTGGATGTCGAGTTCATCGACGATCGCGAACCGCAGGCCTTCCTGTCCAAGGGGCGATTTAGCGGTTCGCTCACGCTGGCAGAGATGGAAGGCGAGTTCGAGGATGACGACGGCACCACGCTGGCAATCCCCGCTAGCGTCGTCCACCGCGCTCGCTTGTACCAGCGCAGCTATTGCTGACACTTCCCCCTGCCGCGCTCGCATGGGCGCGGCGGGATTGAAGCGCCAGTTCACAGGGCTTCTAGGACGGAGGATTGAGACATGACCTACGGCTGGAACACACACAAGACCAACAGCGGTTATAGCTGGGCGATCACTCGCACCGTGTTTGATGAAGCTAGCGGACACGGCCAAACCACCATCATCAAATCAGGCTTTCGCACCACTTACGCGAGGGCGATGCACCAAGCCAAGCGCTGGTGCCTCTACTTCCGCAAGGGAGGCGTGGCATGAACACCTACATCAAAGCCCGCGACATCCTAGCCACCACTGGCGATGAGGATGTGGCTTGGGCCATCGCACGACAGGATGAGGGCCTATTGCCAAGCTGCACCAAGGCCGATTGGCTCGCGATGGCCTACCGCGGCATCGAAATGGATGCATCGTGCCAGCGCGCATATGATCGGCTCAGCGCATGACCTACCTAGCCGAGGCCGCGTTCTGCTTTGCCGGCTTTGTCGCCGTGATCGCGGTGGCTTGGACCTTGTATACTGAGGAAGGATGGAGACTATGAACCATACTCCAGGGCCATGGTATCGCTCAGATGCCACTAGCATGATATCAGATGGCAGTAACTTTATCGTGGCAAGCCATGGCGTGGCACACCCACCTCGCCATGAAATTGACGCTACCAGCGAGGAGCATCGCGCAAACGGCTATCTGATTGCTGCAGCGCCCTTCCTCCTTGAGGCAATAAAACAACTGATCGCCGAAATCGAGGGCAACCCTGTAACGGCCTCTGAGTTCTACGCCAACACATCAGACGAATTGCAAGCGCTTATTGACGCTCGCGACGCTATCCGATCAGCCGAAACAGGCTTTGCGCCACCCCCGTATTGATACAACTCAGGCCGTCGCGCTAACCACGCGGCGGCTTTTGTTTGTCCAGACAAGGCAACGCCGGCGTGTGCGAAGCGCCGGCGTTACCCCAACAGGGGGAGGGTGAGCCAGTGGGGCTGTGCTCGCAGGCATCATGCCCTAAGCTGCTGATCGCTGCAACACCTATATAATCCCTGCACCCACGCGAGACCCCGTTTCAGTCGGACTCGCTGGAAGTACCCGTTTCAATGGGTCCTGGGCGGTGCTCAATAGCTGGCGATTGATCTATTAAGCGTGCTTTTTCAATCTGTTGAGGTGGTGCCGCCTCTAGTACCCATGCCTCTAGGGATATGGTGCCGCTATGGTTCACGTCCTGCTTTTGCCCGTAGTCCTTGCGGTTCCACTTCTCGATCAGCTTCAACCGGGTGTCGATCCGCACATGGCGATCGCGCTCGCGCATATCACCGCGGTCGCTGATCTCTACACAGTCGTCGGCGGTCGCATGGGTGCCAATCTCGCGGGCACGCGCGAATCGTCCGCTAAACGCTTCATCATCCGCTAGCCACTCATAAACCGTCTGAAACGCTGGCATATGATCGTCACGACAAATCTGTCTCAAAGGCTCGCCGCCCGACACCCTGAAAAGGAGTTCGTCCACCATGACCTCGGTCTTGATCGACGGTCGGCCCCGTGCCGCTTTGTAATCAAGATACCCAACCGCACTCCCCACGACGATCGCTGGTTCAGTCCGCTCCTGGGATACTGCCGTGGTAGCCATGACTACGCCTAATACCACACTTCGTCCCCCCGCTCAATCCTGAGGCTTTGCAGGCCAATCTGCCGCACCTTGTTTTTCAGGGTGAATCGCGTGCCGCACTTGCCGCACCCTTTACCCCCATAAAGGGGGTTTAAAGGGGTGCGGCAGATTTGGCCTGAGGTTGCCGCACCTTTGCCGCACCTTTGCCGCACCTTGAAATGGCAAGTGCGGCAACCAGGAAACAGCCCCATATGTCACTCTGTAATCCACTTCCCGACGATCACAAACCGCTTCGGCATGCGCTTGGCATCCTCCTTTTCGACTACCTCGAGCACATCATTTTTGACCCATTCCTTGATGAGGCGCTTGATCCTTGCCTTGTCTCCCTCGTCCCCGACATCGAGCCTGAGAGCGTCCGCAACCGCGTTCCCGACCCACTGCGACGACTGCGACGATTCACGCCATTCGCCATCTCCGACGACCTTCTGCATCTCCATGGTGTTGCGCACGGATATCCCATCGAACAGTGCCGGCATCTCCCACGAGCATGCGACACCGACCTGATCTCCGTTATCGAGCTCGACATTGTTCATCCGATACCAGTCCGCATGTTCTGGAGGGGCGAGGTTGGCCTTGTCGTTGTCGGTGCGGAAAAAGAACCTGATCTGATCCGGCGGGATACCAGCCTTCTCACCCTCCTCCTGCGTCATGCGGTTATAGACCAGAACCGATCTCGCAGCCCCTACGAGCGCGGATGCACCGCGGGCAGATTCCGCATTGGCCTCGACGCCGTTCTGCTTCCTGACATGGTGAACGAGATTTATCGCGCAGCTGCAAACGTCTGCGATCCTGCTCCATTCCTTGGCGATAAGGTCGATCGCCATATTGTCATTTTCTGAGACGGAATGGCTAGAAACGAATGGATCGACGATCAGGACATCGATCTTTCTTTCTTTTATCTGCTCGATTATGGCGTCGGAAACTGGCCTGTTTATGCGGGCTCCATCGCGCGTTTCTTCGCCCAATATGCAGGCTTGATCCCGGCCGGAGTCGACGAAAAGACGGTCTCCTAGGTCGTTCGGGGTGAGGGAAAAACGCTTTGCCGCAGCGTGGAATCTGCGCTCGGTTTCTTCGGCTGGGTCTTCCAGATTATAGAGCCAGACGCGCAACGGCCCTTCATGCACCATTTTGCCGTAGAGCGATTTTCCACTGGCCATTGCGAGCGCCTCGCCGATCTTAAGCGATGATTTTCCAACGCCGCCCGAGGCTACATCGACGGACAGGAACTTTCTAAGCAGGTGACGCCCGTAGAGCCATTGCCTAGGTGTAAGTTCAGCTTCCGGGCGCCAGACGAAGGGTGTCGCCTTTATACCTTCGGAAGCGCCGTTCCATGCGTCCCACGCATCGTCTTCGGTCGTGGGGATCTCATCCATCCACGACGGCATGTCGCCGCTTACCCCGGGCAGTGGGAAGACATTGTCACCGCGCGCCTGATAGGCGGTCACGTCGTCCCAGAAAGGGTCCGAAGGCGGCGGTCCTGGCGGAGAATCATCCGGCACTGGCACCAGCGTCCCCCATGTCATCCTCGCCGGCTATGAGCTCGTTTATCGTCTCGAGGCCACTGGCGCAGGTCAGCAACCGCACAAGCTGGTAGCGTAGGGCCGCAAGGGCATCGGGTTCAAGGGGATGGAACGAATAGGTCTCGGCGATCTTCGCGACGGCCGCCAGCACCGGGTAAGCGTCCGCGCCGCAATGGTTCATGGCGACCGCGGCCTGATCGCGCATCATCATGATCGAGCAGCGCATATCGCGTTCACGCAGCGGCAGTTCCGGCATGAGGCTGTCTAGCGTCCGGAGGTAGCGATCCCGCGGGGACGTGGCTGGCACGAGCGCAGCGACGCTCATGTCATTTCAGCGACGCGAGCGAGCGCGGCCGCACGCACTTTCTCGGCAAGATCCTCCGGCATGAACGCCAGATGTGTGTCGTTCACGGTCAGCATGCGATCGACCTCGCCCGGCGTCTCACACCGCGCCATCTCGGCGATGATCTCGTCAGCCTTGGCTGCGGCTGGCTCCGGATCAGTTTCGGCGAATGGATCGCCCGTCTCTGCTGCATTATCGCTCGCAGGAGCTTGCACCTCAGCAGCTTCCCGGACGCGGTCGATCGCATCGTCGACCTCACGCGCAAGATCGGGCAGATTGGCCGCCAGCCATGTGCGCTGCTTCACCACCACCGGATCGCTGGTGATATTCGACAGATTCTTCGGCTCGACCGAATTGATCCTGGCGACCAGCGTCTTTGCTCCATCCTTCGCGCGGTCGGCAGATGATCCCTGGGCTTTGGGCTGGGCCTTGGGTTGGTCTTTTGGCTCAGATTTAGACTGCTGACCAGTTTGACGGTCGTCACCTTTTGCAGCCGGCGCACCATCCATCGGATTGACGACGAACGGCTTGCGCGACCCCTTCGTCGCAGTCAGCGCCATCGTCATCGCGCGAGCGAGGTGCGACATATGACTGATGCGGATGCCACCGACTTCCATACCGCCCCATTTGACGGTCGGATCGCGGTAGAGCGTCAGCGAGCGCCCGACATAGGCTTTCGCGTCTGGTCCCCACGCGGAGACGAGGATCCGGCTCATGCTCTTGCACGGGCGGAATGCCTTGTCGCTACCCTCGAAATAGATCGAGACCGGCTGTTCCTGGCCGCCCTTGATCTGCACCTCCAAAATGGTGATTGTCATCGGGCCACCGATCAGGTCGTCCGAATTTATTTGATCTGATCGAGGAATAATCACTTCGCTCATATCCATGTTCATAAATGCCTCCATATCTTTCTTTTACGAATCAGGCAGATGGCTGCGGGGCTGACTCGATATTGCTTTGCTAGGCGAACCCCTGATCCAATCGTCATTGGGTGCGCGATAATAGCCCTGACACTCTCCTCAGAGAGTTTAGCGTGGCCATGTTTTTCACCTCGGGGCGTCCTTTCTGGTTTCGTTGTACGGCCATGCTTCGCGCCAGTGGGGCGCGTGCCGTGAATCAGACAATCAGCCATATTTTCAGAGCGCGTCGCCCAGCGGAGATTGTCTTCTGAGTTATTCCCCGGGTCACCATCCCCATGCGCGGCTTGGTGGAGATTGGTGGGGGGTGGACCGTGAAACGCTTCACACACCAATCGGCTAATCTGCTTTCGCTTCGGCTTTCGATTAGCAAACAGGGTAACTATGGCGTACCCTTCGCGGGTGACCCACGGCCGCAGAATCTTCGGTAGATTGCCCTTGGAACTTTCCAC